>Ga0307380_10007275_pt1 | contig 14421 bp, 11 predicted proteins | sample UN3MG_FD_202239 | JGI IMG/M metagenome (GOLD analysis project Ga0307380, IMG submission 202239) | Soil microbial communities from Risofladan, Vaasa, Finland - UN-3 | ecosystem: Environmental > Terrestrial > Soil > Coastal area > Acid sulfate soil | place: Finland: Risofladan, Vaasa | collected... | reverse complement strand
GGGCAATCGTGCCCAGTCCCCACTTCTTTTCTTCCGCCATGAGAATACTCCCCTCCTTATGGTTATGCCTATCAAGCCGTGAAGCTTGACTATGTAGTATGGCACGGCAACCTAGCGTTGCTGTGCAGTTTCCCTAAGACCATCGCTTAACATGTTGAGCGCTACAACCAGCGAGCTCAGCGCAGCTACCGGGGGATGTGCTCACAATTTCGTCAGCGTCGTTGAAGCAGAGCGACAAACTCGCCGACATCCCGCAGTTCATCAACTCGAGCAGCCATCTCATTCCCGTCCATGCGTCTTCTCTCTTCCGTGAGTCTTCAAATGGAAACCAGCGCGTGCATGGCTTTAACCATCAGGTTCCGACTCCTTGCGCAGCTCATTCCGAGGAGCGGATGACCGGCTCCATACCAAGCAGGTCTTCCATGCTCATGTGGCACTTGATCGAGTGTTTGTCTGTTATCCGTCGCCAAGGGGGGGACTCGGACTCGCATATTGCACCGATCTTGCGCGGGCAGCGAGTGTGGAACCTGCAGCCAGATGGTGGGTCAAGCGCGCTCGGGACTGGGCCAACCAGCCTTACCATAGTTCTCTCCACCGTAGGGCCCGGAATGGGTATAGCCGATAGCAGAGCTTCTGTATAGGGGTGATAGGGTGGAGCAAACAAGGCATCGGTGGGACCGATCTCACAAAACTGACCCAGATACATCACAGCTACATGGTCACACAACTGGTACACAACGCTCAGGTCGTGAGAAATGAACATCATCGTGGTCCCGTATCTCTGCTGAAACTCCTGCAGCAGATTCAAGACTGCTGCCTGGACAGACACGTCTAGCGAAGACAGTGGCTCATCACAAAGGACGAGCGTCGGTCGGCCGGCGAAAGCCCTGGCGAGGGCCACACGTTGTTTCTCACCGCCGCTCAACTGTCGGGGTAAGCGGTCGTAATACTCTTCCCCTAGCCTCACCGCCTCTAAAAGACGCACGACCTCGTTCCTGATCTCGGAGGAAGGTACCGTTCGGAACAGGCGCAGGGGACGCGCGATCGCTTCTCCGATTGAGCGCCTAGGGTTAAGCGTAGAGTCGGGGTTCTGGAAAATCATCTGTAACTCTTTAAGCAGTTCGACAGGGCGCTGTTCGACGACTCGCATCACATCAATGCCGATAAAGTCCATTTCACCGGCATTAGGTGTCACCAAACCTGCGATGCATTTGGCCAGTGTAGTTTTGCCACATCCGGATTCACCCACGATGCCCAATGTGGATCTTGTCCGCGCCGTCAAGCTTACATCGTCTACTGCCTTCACAAAGCCTTTCTTGCGCCTGCCGGCCAATCCCGCCAACCCCTGTTCTTGCGCCTTGTAGTAGGTCTTTAGTCCTTCGATCTTTAGGACTAGATCGTCTCCGCTTGGTGAGAGTTTGGCGTCGGCAGGCGCGGCTTGCAGGGCTTTCAACTCGGCAGGGTCTGGACTGTCAGCATAGAAACAGCGCGCCAAATGCTCATCGGCGGTTCTCACAATGTCAGGATGTTCCAAGCGGCAACGCTCGCGGGCGCGATCACAACGTGGCTCAAAGACGCATCCACTTGGTGTTTCGTGGAGCGAAGGTACTCTCCCCCTGATCGGCTGCAGGGTTCTTGGCTGCCTGCTGGCGCTTATCTGCGGAATACATCCAAAGAGTGCGACCGTATACGGGTGCTGGGGACCCAGAAAGATGTCCCGAACGGAGCCCAGCTCGACCAACTCGCCCGCGTACATAACGGCCACGCGATCAGCCACCCTACTTATCACCCCGAGGTTGTGGCTGATGTAGAGAATGGTCGAGTCAAACTCGCGTTTCAACTCGCTTATGAGATCCAGTATTGTAGCCTCGATTGTTACATCTAAGCCGGTGGTCGGCTCATCCATAATCAGCAGCGCTGGGTTTGTCAGCAGGGCCATGGCGATCAGGACTCGCTGCTGTTGACCGCCCGACAACTGGTGTCGGTAGCGCTGCATCATCGCAGGTGGGTCCGGCATACGCACCCGTTCCAACATCTGCAAACATTCGTCTCTGGCCAAATTGCCCTTCAGCCCTTTATGCTCTGTCAGCACCTCGGTCAGTTGGTCGCCTATTCGGAGGCATGGGTTAAGAGCACTCATCGGATCCTGATACACCATGGCAATCCTGTTACCACGGATATCGTTCAGTTCCCGCTCGCTCTTGTGCAGGATGTCTTCGCCGTAAAACAGGATACGCCCACCCGTTACTTTGCCGTTTGCCGCCATATAATTCATGATCGCAAAAGCGAGAGTGCTTTTGCCACAGCCAGACTCTCCAACCAGCCCAAGCGCATCGCCAGGCCAAATCTCGAAAGAGCCGCCCCGGACCGCTCTGACGGGCCCCTCTCTCGTCGAGTAAGTAACTTCCAAATCTTTCACTTCCAGAACGGGCGTTCTTTCAAGCTGATGCATACGCTGAATCCCTTACTTTTGCTGCGCCTGAGTGGCTACCGCTTTCTGAGCAATAGCCTTGATCCTCTTCTCAACATCGGCCGGCAGTACATGACGCGGCTCCTCGGCCAGGATTTCTTCGATCTTCGCCCTGGCTCGCTCACGCATTGACGTCCCGCCACTCGCCATCCACCCTTCATAGTTTTGCCGGTTGACCAGGCGCGGCTGCCAGCCCTCACGCACGTGGCGCACGGTGTGCTTGGTCCCCAGGAAATCCGCACTCAGCGCGTGCTTGTGGACCAGGTCCAGGGCCAGAGTCTCTTCGTTGAATTCCAACCCTTTCGTGCTACCGGCTTTGATCACGGATACAATCTCGTCTTGAATTACCACCAGTTCCAGCGAGCCCATCAGCCCCGACTCCATGTAGCCCATATCGTGGATCATGTTGCCCCCGGCTAGCGTAGACCCGTACAGGGTCAGAGTGCCTTCGAAAATTGCCTGCTCGTCCAGCAGCTTCGAATCGCTCGCTCCGCCGGTGGAAAAGACCGGCAGGTTGTAGTAATGATTGATGCCAATGCCGCCAAAACCACCCGGTCCAGTCGCGTACGGAGCTACCATCGTTTTCATATCCAGGTGGGATGGTCTGGCGCTACTGATTATTATTGGGGCTCCCTCGTTGACCAACTGAGAAATGACCAAACCTACCAATACGCCTGCATTGTGACAGGCCATTGCGCCTTCACGGGTCATCGGGCCAGTCATCCCGCGTAGCAGATCGGGCAAGTATACGAAGGGCAGCCGTTTTTCGGCACAGCGTACGAGTTTGCGCAGCGCTGCTTCGTTATGCACAAACGAGGAGGTGGGATTGAGATAACAAATGACTGACGGGTTGATGCGTAAAATATCCGCGCCGCCCATCGCAACCTCGGCCATCTCGATGATTTCGGCTGTCCCTTCCCATTCGTAGGTGACGAAAGTAATCGGCTTGGCGCTGTAGGTCAGCATTACCTCCATCTGCCGCACGTCCGCGGCGACAGGCACGTCGCCGGGAAGAAACATTGACATGATGAAATCCACGTGGGGCATGGCATCGGCCACGCGGATGCCATCGACGACGTCCTGGAACACCGCTTTGCGCCTCTCACCCGTCCGGTGATCCAGAATATGCAGGCAGTCGGATCCCGTGCCGTAGGTCGATATGCGATCCCCCAGAGGCATTACCGGCTCCCCATTACGATTGTACAGCATGATGCGGCTGGGAGCAGTGCGCAAGGCCCACTCTACGAGATGGGTCGGGAAGCGGACGTGGTTATCTTGCACCAGGCAGCCAGCTTTTTTCAGAAGGTCGAGAGCCGGTTGATGATTTACAAAGACACCAGTGCGTTCGAGTACCTCCAGACTGGCACAATGTAGGATGCGGCACTGGTCATCCGACATAGCACGGTAGTAAGGCCCAGTGATTGTCGTGACGTTAGTTTGAGGGTATTTCATCTTGGGTTTCCGTTCTCGCTTGTTGCAGGCGATTAGATACTGATCTGGATGGGCCAAATGCTGGCGCTCCGCTAGAGCTTGTCAAGTGCCTGTTCCAGGTCGGCAAGGATATCTTCCGGGCCCTCGAGCCCGACCGACAGTCGAATCAAGCCGTCAAAAATGCCGACTGCCTCCCGCTCCTCACGTTTCATGTTGCAGTGGGTGTGCGTGGCGGGGTGTGTAACAATGGTGCGGCTCGTCCCAAAGCTGGGGACGATGGAAATCAGCTCGAAGGCCTCTATCACCTTCTTCGCCCCCTCCACCCCACCCTCCACCACGAACGACATTAGCCCGCCAAAGCCGTCCGGCATCTGTCGCTTGGCCAGTTCACGCTGGGGATAATCTGGAGCGCTGGGATAGTTGACGCCTTTGATCTTGGAGTGCTGAACGAGGAAAGCTGCTACCTGCTCCGCGTTTGACGAATGTCTGGCCATTCTGATCGGTAGCGTTTCGAGGCTCAAAAGCGCCAACCAGGCATCAAAGGGAGACATTATCGACCCGACACAGGCGATCGTACTGATCATTTCCCTGATCAACTTCTTGTTTCCGACCACGGACCCACCCACAATGGTTCCATTCCCGGACATAAACTTGGTCAGGGAGTGAACCACGATGTCGGCGCCCAGCTCAAGAGGTTGTTGAAGTATGGGGGTCGCAAGTGTGTTGTCAACGATCAACGGCAGGCCGTGAGCGTGGGCAATCTCGGCCAGGCCGGCGATGTCGGTCACGAAAAGCGTTGGATTGCTAGGCGTCTCAGCCCACAAGAAGCGCGTCTTTGGCGTGATCAATCGTTCCCACTCGCCGAGGTCCTCTGGGTTCTGGACGAGGCGCGGCGTGATACCCATCCGCTCGGGGGCCATGTTGAAGAACATATAGTAGGCCTCGCCAAAGATCCTGTGGCTGGTGATAACCTCGTCTCCGACCTTGGTCAGATGACGGGTCACCACGAAGCAAGCGTGCATGCCCGACGGTGTGGCAAGCGCCGCCTCTCCGCCTTCCAGGGCGGCCAACCGCTTCTGCAGGACATCGACGGTGGGATTGCTGTTACGACCGTAATCGTAGCCGGGCTCCACGCCATTGACGATCCGGGTGTAGTGATCGACGTCGCTGAGGGGATAGATCGCGCTCTGAATAATGGGAGGTACGAACGACCTAAAGGCCGTCATGTCCATCGGGATCGGACTATAGCCGGCGTGCAAGGCAGCGGTGTCCGGTCCCCACTTTTTCTCTTTTGTCATAGGGATATTCTCCTTATTTTCGCTGTGATAAATCTCGATACAAGATGGCCGCGCAGCCCGGTTGGGCGTCGTACGACCCGAGAAGCGTAATACCAAGCACACAGGGGCCTAGCGCTGCTGCGCAATTTCCCTGATCCCATCAGCCAACAGATTAAGCGCTATAACGACCGAACTCAAGGCCGCCGCCGGCGCCAAAACTACCCAGGGCATGACAAAGATCCACTGTCGTCCCTCGTTGATCATCCCTCCCCAGTCGGGTGTCGGCGGTGGTATGCCCAAACCGAGGAAGCCCAAAGAGCCGATGGCCATGATCGCGTACCCGACCCGGATGGTGGTATCAGCGATGAGCGGCCCGCTCACATTGGGCAGGATTTCCCGCAACAGAATATAGCGCCGTCGCTCTCCGCGCAGCCGGGCTGCGTTCACATAATCCTTCGTGCGTTCGTCCAGCACGAGACTGCGCACGATGCGGGCGATGGTGGGAATGTTCCCGATTGCCACAGAGACGACGACGACAAGCGCCGAAGGACCGATGCTGGTGATGATCAGGATGTAGATCAGCAGCGTTGGAAATGACAAGATGATGTCACTGCCACGCATAATGAGCATGTCAACAACACCGCCGACGTAGCCCGAAGTGAGCCCCAAGGGGGCGCCTATCAGTATGCCTAAAAGGACGGAAATCGGCGCCAACAAGAGAACCACTCGTGTACCCCAGAACAAGCGGCTCATCACATCACGTCCCAGGTGGTCCGTTCCAAGCCAGTGTTCCCGCGAGAATGACTCGAGCCTGGCGCCTGGCATCTCGGTCGGCGAGTATGGAGATACGATGGGGGCGGCTATGGCGATAAAGACCCAGAAAAGGACTATGGCGACGCCAATCGTCGCACTTTTGGAATGGACGAGGTCAGCGATCGTGGTGCGCAGCCGCGTGCCTGGAGGCGATACCCGCCGCACCCGGCGGCCCCTTTCCCCCTGATCGTGAGTCGCCGCTGTTGGTGATGTCTCGGATAACAATGAATTCGAGCCGTCGCTCATGGTTAGGGCTCCTGTCCAATCACCGATCACTCAAATCGAATGCGTGGATTCATAATGTAAATACCAATGTCCGCGATAACCTGGGTTGACACCGCCACAAAGGTGAGCACAAGCGTTCCTCCCTCAAGCAAAATGATATCGTTACGCATAGCGGCCTCAAGAAGCAAACTCCCCAGCCCTGGGTAGTTGAACAGCACCTCGACTACGACGACGCCGCCGATCAGCCAATTGATGTGCAACATGATGGCTGTGAACGGCGCTATCAACGCGTTGCGCAACGCGTGCCGCCAGATGACTTTTGTCCTCGGTATCCCTTTTAGTACCGCTGTCCGAATATAGTCGCTTTCCATCACCTCAGCCATGCTGACCCGCGTAAAGCGGGCCAGATACCCTATCTCGTCAAGAGATAACGTCAAAATGGGCAGGATCAGCTTTTTGGAAAATTCAAGCAAACTTGCATCAGGGTCGGGTACGCTCGCGCCGGGAAGCCAACGCAGCCAGAGGGCAAAAATCACGATCATAAAAATCCCACCGGCGAATGGAGGGACGGACACAGAGATGCTACTGGTCAGGGAGATGAAACGATCTAGGAGCTTGCCTTCGGTTATACCGGCGATACAGCCCAAGGCTAAGCCCAGCGGTATCATAAAGACAAAACCCAGGGCCGCCAGTGCCAGCGAACGCCCTAGTCGACGGGCAACGAGCTCACGCACGGGACGGCGAAAGTGGATCGATTCCCCGAAATCCCCACGTAGGAGATTGGAAATCCAGGCGACATAGCGCACCAGCACGGGACGGTCGAGGCCCATCTTTTCCCGCAGCTCATCGACCTTTTCCTGAGTAGCATATCGTCCCAGGGCATTTCGAGCGGGGTCGATAGGAACCACCTCGGCGATAAAGAAGACCAGCATCGAGATGACCAGCATGGTCAACAGCATCGTGCCGAAGCGGTTCAAAAGAAAACTAAGCATGTTCGCCCCTCTTTGGATGCGGCATCACCTCAGGCAGCAATGACACTGTGGCTTCCGGCGTGTCGCCGGAAGCCACAGAACACACCGTCCAGGTTTACATGGTGCCTAGTCAGACAACCAAATCATATGCCAGAGAAAGCCGCCTCTGGAATAGGTGTCAGGTAGGTGCACACGGCTTTGGGTGGCGCCGAACTGAGCAGCCCAGATGGGTAAGATGTAAGGACCTTCGTCCTGCATGATTTTCTGGATTTGGCAATACAGCTCGCGTCGTTCCTCGACATCGACTGTGGCATCAACCTGATCCAAAAGGGCGTCTAACTCTTCGTTACAATAGAACGATTCGGTCCAGGCGGCACCGCAGCGGAGCGCCAGGTTTATATTTGCAGTCGCCGGAATCCGGCTATTCCATCCAGTGACGGAAAACGGCCACTGCTGCCATTGGTCCCAAAAGGCCGAACTGGGAAGGATAATGATTTTGACGGTTATGCCGGCCAGGGCTGCCTGCTCTTGATACACCTGGGCGAGGTTCGTGCGAAAGTCGCCGGCAGGGACGGCGAGTTCGACCTCGAGGCCATCGGGATAGCCCGCCTCAGCCAGCAGCGCTTTGGCCTTTTCGATGTCTTGCGGGCGCCCGTCCGCGTCAGTGTCAGGGCAATAAGAGGCGTCACTGGCATCAATCCAGTGGTCGTAGCCTATGTAGCCCAACGGATTGACGAGTTCCCACATCTTTTCACGATCTATGACCAACTTGAGGGCCTGGCGCACGCGCACGTCATCAAAGGGTTCCATGTCGGTGCGCACCACCATGGGTGCAGCCCATCTGTTGTAGCTCCTGATTTCGATCTGATCGGGATACTTCTGTAGCTCCTCTATAATCGCATCCCCTGGAGCCAGGTCGTCTGCCTCGTCGCCGATCAGGGCTGCCAGTCGCGCGGCGTCATCCCACCCGGCGGTAACGATGACTTTGTCCATGTAGGGCAGTGGTAATCCATCTTCACCAAGCTGCCAATAGTTCGGGTTCGGCACAAGTACAATCCGTTCATCGGGAATGAATTCCTCTAAGAGCCACGGTCCTGTCCCGATAGCGTCGGCTGGGTCACCGCTCCAAAAATCATCCCAACCACCATCGGGCGCGATCATGGTCGGATAGTCGTAAAACGCGAGGAGTAAATCTGCGTTGGGGCGATTGAGAGTGAGTTTGACTGTCAAGTCATCCACCTTCTCTACACCTTCGGGTGACAACATGTCAAGCTTGGCTGCCGCCGACGCTCCGGTGTCTGGGTCCAGCCAGTGCAGGATATTCCAGATCACGTCATCGGCGCCAAAGGGCTTGCCATTGTTGAACGTCACCCCCTCCTGGAGGTGGAGCGTCCACTCCGTCAAGTCTTCGCTGGCCTCCCATGACTTGATCAGCTGCGGTTGCGGAACCCCAGCTTCATCAACCCAAACTAGAGATTCTGCGATCGACAACCCTACCAGGCCGGTGCCGACGCCATCCGCGGCTGGGTCCTCCACATACGGTATCCAGTTGTATTCAGTGCGGTATGTACCGCCGCGCTGTATAAAGCCGGGTGGCAAGGGTGTGGGCTCAGGGGAGGGCTCTTCGGTGACCAGGACCTCGACCACGCGGGTGACCTCGACGACTTCACCCGCGACTTCCACCGTCTCAACTACGACCTGGGTCACGACGACCTCAGTTGGTTGACAGGCAGCCGAAGCGAGCATGAGCAGTACCAGGACAAGAGCGGACGTTAAGAGAGTCAGTATTCTGGTTTTCATTTTCTTTTCTCCTTGCTAGTGAAAGAATTGTCCAATATCAGGTATTCACTTGAAGGTACACCATCTCCTTTCTAAGGATGAGTTCCCACCTCCTTTCTAAAGATGAGTTTCCACGGGAAATCGCAGAGTCAGCGATTCACGAAATGCTCTCCCTGTAGCAATGCCCAGAGCTGGACAGGTTTTCATTCTGTTACTTCTTGCTCTTCAGGCATCTTCTCCTGCCTACGTTCCCACCACGCAATCGCCTTCTCTGCACTGGGCAATATATGGTCCAGCATGATCTCATTTGCTTGGCTACGGTCGCCCTGCTTGAGGAACTCAATCAATGTGCGGTGCTTCTCAGCGTAATCTATTTGACCGGCCTGCCGCGTGAGGTACATGTAATAGTGTGCCTGGGGTTTAATATTCTCAAGCGCTTGCTCCAGCAAAGCGTGGCCTGTGCGCGACCAAATGTAGGTGTGGAACTGAAAGTCAAACAGGGCCATCTGCTTGTAGTCACCACGAGCGGGATCTGCATCCATTTCCCCCATCTGCCGAGTGATCCCTTCCAGGTAATCAAAGTCCTCTTGCGAGAGGTTTTGCGGAGCGAGGCTAAAAGCCAGGCTCTCCAGAGCTGCCCTGAGGGTGGCAATCTCCCACAGGGTCTGCCTGTCCCACTCGGCGACATAGTACGCACCGCTCGCACTGGTGCGAAGCATTCGCTGCTGAATCAGCCTTGCAAACGCTGCCCGCACAGGCGTTCGGCTGACTCGTAAAGCAATGGCCACCTCTGCCTCACGCAGCCTCTCTCTAGGAGGCAGCTTTCCCTCCACGATGGCATCACAGAGTGTTTCGTACACACGATCGGATAACTTCTGTGGCCGCCAACTGATGGGAGATAGATTCGATAACATAAGATACGTCACCTGTGGTAGCATTTAGGATCAATGTCTGGAGACGTTGACAGCAGCGCGTCTTCGGTCAAGCGACTCGAATTAGGAGAGTGTGAATGCTCTGTACACTAGCAGCGATGAATAGGGTATCCTAAAAGCCAGTATACCAGAATCCAGTATACCGATTATAACACATTTTGGTTGAAATGTCAATAATGTCGTCCTTTTGTTTCGCGTGACGGCTTCAGCCCGCACCGCCCATATGTACGTCATCGGCATGTCGGGCAAAGGCAAATCCAAGCTCCTGGAGTACTGCCTCTATCAGGATATCGCTGCCAGCCGTGGTCGCGGCCTGATCGACCCGCACTCCCTCCTGGCGGATGATCTGCTCCGGTTGCTTGTCACCCGAGACGTCCTTGCTGACCCCGACATCCGCCACCGGTTGATCTACGTTGACCCGGCCCGCACAGACCACGTCGTCCCCTTCAACGTCCTGGCCACCCAGGCCGAACACCCATACGACCTCGCGGCATCAGTGCTGGAAGCCTTCCGGCGGACGTGGCCGGAGTGTTTGAGTGAAGCGCCCCACTTCTCCACCGTGGTGACCGCCGCCCTGATCGTGCTGATCGAGAATGGCTTGACGCTGATGCACATGCCGCGCCTGCTCACCAACAGCGAGTTCCGGGAGCAGTGCCTGGAGCGAGTGACCGACAGCAGCATCGTGGAGTTCTTCCACGACCGCTACGACCAATGGGGGAGGGAAGCGCCCTTGCTGCGAGAGAGTACGCTGAACAAGATTGGCGCCTTCAGCCTCAACCCCAGGCTCAAGCTGATGCTGGGTCAGCAGGCCAACCACCTGGACTTCCGGGCGATCATGGATGAAGGCAAGATCCTGCTTTTGGATATGGGGCACTCGGACGGTGAGACCAACCGGTTGATCGGTAGCCTGATGGTCACCGGCTTGGAGCTAGCCATGCGGCGGCGACGGAACCACAAGCTTTGGAACCTGACCATTGACGAGTTTGCCGGGTACGTGGCCAACGAGGGGTCGGTCAAGACTCTGGCTCACGTTTTTTCCGAGGGGCGCACGTTCAGGATGAGTATGACGGTGGCCCACCAGGACCTGTCCCAGCTCACCCCCCGGATGTTGGGGGCGCTGTCCAACGTGCAGACCAAGGTCATCTTTGGGATTGGCCGTCACGACGCCGAGTACTTCGCCAAGCTGATCGGCCGCGTGGATGCCGAGGCGGTCAAGCGAGACCCGAAGACGGAAAACCAGCACGAGTTGTTTTCCCCTCTTTCTGAGCGATGGGAGCAATGGATTGATCGCTTACGCTTTCAGCCTGCTCGGCAGGCGACCGTGGCCAGCCAGGATGGCCGGGTGGTATCATTGAGAACGCAGCATCGGCTGGCGCTACGCCAGCGGCCTGTTACGCGCTATGGAAAGCACAGCTACCCGACGTTCTTCCCGGCATCCCGCACGCCCTGTGCATGCTCGCGGTCGTGCGCCAGGTAGGTGCAGACCCACTCGTAGGCCGTGCCCTCCTGGCCCCAGGGACAGGGGAAAGCCCGCGCCAGATCGGCCTGGCTCATTCCGTCCAGGATCTCCACCAGCGCCGCGCGCACCGCGTGCAGGTCGGCCCACACCGCTTCCCATGGCTGGTCGCGACGGGCCTGGTACATTTTAACCCGACTAATGACACGCGAGGCTGACCGGCCATTTTGGCCGTTCTAGACCGGCCAGAAAGGACACTTCTAGACCGGCCATTTTGGCCGCCTAATAATAAGCAGAGAATACCAGGCAGACAACTAAGATACAGATGCAGTTTGAAGACTGGTACTGGCTTCGGCTGAGTGACCTCCGCTCCGGCTTCGCCGCCGCCGGACCTGCGCTTCGCTGCGGACGCTCCCATTCGCTCGCAGGCTTCACAAGCCTGCCTGCCTGGAAGCGGCGCTGGCTCCGCTGGCCTCTGTGCATCGGCCAGCGGAGCCGCGGCCAAGTGGCCCCTGGCGGGGCCACATCGCCGCCGCTTGCGCTTCCAGGCCCGGCTGCGCCGGACGGCAGGCATTCTCGCCGTGCTCGCTCCCGTCCGCGCTCCTTGCTCCGCTTGACCCGGCGGCTTGCTTCGCCTGCGCTCGATTTTGCTACTTGACATCCCCTCCGGCGATCTGGTACCCTGAAGTGACGTATGGACAGCCATACGTCGAGATGCCAAGACGCAATGATGCCCATACATTTATGCCTGGCCAACCACACCATGAGAAACCTGAGACGGAGGTGCCGCGGGTCAAGTTGACGGCCCGGGTCACCCTGGATGCCTATGATGCCATTACCGAAATACAGCGCCGTCACCGCAGAAAGACCGGTAGAGCCCTGCGGCTCTGGGAGGTCCTGGACGCAGCCATCATTGCTTATGCTAAACGACAAGGAATCAAGGTTGGGGAGTAGCCCGGCCCGTGAACCATTCATCACCATTTCGAGCGCAACAGCATCAACGTGTTTCCGGAGGATGCAGACGAGTTCGCCCAGGCGGTTTCCGCAATGGTCTCACGGCTGGAGTAGAGAGCAGTCCTTGAGCACGACGGCTGAGGACAATCCGTACACGATCACGATTTGTGTTCGTTCTGACCGGTTCACTGACTCGTTCACCGACCTGTTCGGCAAGGTGAACAGGTTTTCTCAAGCCTCGGGCATCGAGCCCTCGGCTTGAGCCGGGAGAAACGGCTTGCTCGGGGGGGCCATGGCCCAAAAACGCCCTTTTAGGGCGTTTTTCTGGGCCAGGCCCCCCGCTCGCCAAGCCGTGCGTGTCGGCGTCGTCCCCGTCTGGCGCCGGGGCCGACCCCGACTGCCGATCCCTGCGGCTCCTTTTGCTCGCTTCGCTCGCAGAGGAGCCGCCACGCTCGGATCTTTCGCCCCTGCGGGGCTCAAGCCCCTCACTATCGGGATCGGCAGTCGGCGTCGAAGACGCCGACACGCAGCTCGCTGCGCTCGCTTTGCGGCCCGGCCATCTCCCGGACCCTCTGGCCGGGCCGCTGGGCCGCCTGCGGCGGCCTTTCGGCGAATACCTTCGGCGAACATGTGGCTGGGCTGGCCCGACAGAAGAGACAGAGCCACGACCGGAAAGGTCGGGGGTGTCGGGATCGCGCCCTTCTGGACAGGGATACCTGCTCACGCTCTCGCAATTCCGTGCGGTACGCCTCGTTCCTACCGTAGTTGTAGAATCTCTTTGTCCTGGGGCTCTGTGAGTCGGTAATACCCAGGTCCAGCTCCTGGATTGTCGTCAGTGCTGAGGCGACGATTAGGTCAGATCGGGGTACGAGCGCAGAAGGTACATGCGCTGATCAGAATGGCTTGGCGGCAAGTGGTGCTCGTTTGCATTGAGACTGCCTTTTGAGTAGAATAAGGAGGTCATATTGCTCACAACAGCGCGGCGGTGCTGAAGACAATGGTGGTGGCACTCCAAGCGAATCGAGTGCTAGCATCAGGTTTGTACGCTTGGAATGAATTGCATAACTGAAACTCGACGGCCCAGTCTGCTCACATTTCTGGTCGTCAAACGCGCTGTTCCGCAAGGCAGGAATGCAAGTTGGCAAGGACGCTTGATCTGCAAGACGCAACAAGGCAATTCATCTGTCGATCTGCCCATGAATCATCCGGGTTTGCTACATTGAGTTGCAAAACTGCTCACTGGAGACACTTAAGGCAGGTGATGCCCGGGGTAGATCGGGCGTTCTGATTCAGTTATGCAATTCTCTGTCTCGCGTTCAAAGGTAATGCTAGAGAGACAGTGAAAAGAGGCCAAGGTGAAAACCCATAGTCTGTCTTATCCCCTCTTGATCGTGGCAGTACTGTTGACTTCGCTCTTACCCCTGTCACCTACGCCATCTTCAACAGCGCAACAAGAACCTCTTGGGCAGCCGATGTCATGGACCAATGACCGTGTGAGGAGTCACACGATCACTGCATGGGGGAACATGGACAGCATGGCGGATACTGACGCACCGGCGGTCATTACCGCTCTCTTCGCAATCGCCGGAAGTAGCGCCGGTACCGTCGATTTGAGTTGGATCGCACCTGGTGATGATGCCACTACTGGTACCGCCTCGGCCTACACCGTGCGCTACAACATGACCACCATCACCGAGAGCAACTGGGGTACGTCCAGCAACGTAACGGGCGAACCCACGCCCAGCCCGGCCGGCAGCCTCGAGAGTATGACCGCGTCCGGGCTGACCCCGGGCCACCGGTACTACTTTGCCGTCAAGACACAGGACGAGGTGCCCAACACGTCGGGCATTTCGAACAGCCCTGTGGCCGTCGCCCAAGCAGGACCCAGTGCAATACACCTGCCCCTGGTCGCCTCGTCTGCCTCGAGCGTGGCGACTGTGATACCGGATACGACGGAGGTCCTGCCGGAGACAACCACTCAATACTTGTCCGAAATCTCCGGCGATGGGGCCGTCTTTACCTTTACCCAATCCACGCCAGTCCTGAACGCCCTGGCCCCAGGCGACGTCATGGTTAGCGACGCGACGGCCAACGTGCCCTACGGTTTCTTGCG
>Ga0307380_10007274_pt1 | contig 14423 bp, 14 predicted proteins | sample UN3MG_FD_202239 | JGI IMG/M metagenome (GOLD analysis project Ga0307380, IMG submission 202239) | Soil microbial communities from Risofladan, Vaasa, Finland - UN-3 | ecosystem: Environmental > Terrestrial > Soil > Coastal area > Acid sulfate soil | place: Finland: Risofladan, Vaasa | collected... | reverse complement strand
GCACGCAAAAAGGAAGATTTCTTGGCATGTCGAAGATGATCTTCAGCCCTCCGGTCAATAATTTGTGAGATCGTGTCGGCATGTTCCATAGCTTTCCGAGTTTGAACAGGTCGGATCTTCAGCATACCATCGATAAATTGCTTCTTGATGTCCTTTATCAAAGGTTGCCCAGTTTCATTATCCAAACCGAATAGCAGCATCAAAGCAGTGTTAATATTCAGAAAATCATAAGCTCTGATCAGATCATACAGTAACATATAATTTTTGTTTTTAAGGGCGATAAACCTATGTAATCGTTCACCATCTCCCCAGTCCTTAAACCCGCCATTATGTTCCGCCATGACGCTGAGATCTTCTTCGTCGGGGTTAATTATTGTGTAATAAATCTTTAGTTTACCCTCTTTACAAGCCGTAAATCTGTGTTGCCCTGCCGTGATCAAAAAGCCTTCTTTAGCGGGCATTACTTTGATTGGAAACTGCTTGATGTACCCATGTTCGATAATCTTATTTTTTAAATTTTTAACGTGTTCCATACTTACTTTTCTGTTCTTGTCCAAAAAAACAAATTTCGAATAATCTTTGGTACTGTAAATTCTAAGATCTTCGTATGGGTCGTTGTTGATCATAATCCCCCCTTAAATAAATATTTCGAACAGTCATAATGTGGGTATAATGAATTTCGAACATGATGGCAACAGTGTCTTACATAAATAAGACAAAAATAATTTAGGGATCAAAAATGTGTAATAGGTTTAGGATTTTTTTCTTTGCCCTTCTGGCAGTAGGCTGTACGCAAGAAACCCAAAACAGAATTAGCCGAGGCATCCAAAATTGGACAGGGACGAACGGAGTTTTAGATGTTCTGAACGGGGGGAAAGTTATGTACAGATTCATCGCTATAGACAAGCTAACCACAGCAATTTCGACTTCAGGGAAACAGTCTCGCCCGTATCGCTATGGTTATGGAATCTTTGATAAAAACCAGAATTATCAACAAGACGAGGGCGAACGGAAAGTGTATTTCGAAATTAGTGACTACAGCACGAGTTACATCTTCTACGAAAACCCAGGCATTGCCCAAGCTCCGAAAGAAAACGCTTTCAAATGATTAGCTAGCAACCGCAAGCTGGGCGGCATCGGTTTCCGCGATCAAAGTATCTAAAGCGGCTTGCAAGTTATCAGCTTCGGCGGTGAAATTTTGCGCCCTAAGCTCAGCTATAGCTGAAAAGACTAAAGGGTGCGATTTCACCAATGAGGCTAAGGCTACGCGCATTTTGTCTTCCAAGACTCCCATTATTTCCCTCATCAAAAATGTTGGATTCTATTTCCTTTCTTTTAAAATAAGTTTGTTATAAGAAACTTAAAACATTGGAAATGGATATTAGCCACGGAGTCGATAGTGTGTAGACCAGAAACCTTAAACTGCCCAAATTGCCAAACCGCCACTTGCAGGTTCCAAGGTGACATAGGCGAACAAGAAGAATGGAAATGTCTAAACTGTGGAACAATCACAACCCGCGTGCCTGTAGGGTTACAGGATCAAATTAAAACAATTTGATTATGCGCGAAGTGAGTAGATCGTAGCTTCTGGTTTTGGTTCTCTTTCTGGTTCGTCGGGATCTGGTTCTTCTTCATCGTATTCCCAGCCGTACAGCCACATTAGATACCATTTGTATAAGACGAAAGCTGCAAAACTCAAAGACACCGCTATAATAGTGAGCATCACAGTTCCCACAACAAAACATATTTCGATCAGTCCCATATTAAAACCCTGAATTTTGTTAGATGGCTTGACAAATTAGGGGGCCGCAAGCATTGTACTTTTCAAATGATCAACATCAAAGGGGTTCAATATGAATATGGTTAAAGACGACAACCGACGAAATACCAACGAACAGGTGCTTTCCGAAGGTCAGTACTTATATTGCTGCGACACAACCAAAGGCGTTACAGTAACATATACTGGCCCCAAAATTATAACGATAACAGGTCAAGAATATCCAGTCGTATTTAATGCCGAGACCCGCAAGCTAAGACAAGTTAACTTAGGCGATGCGGTTCAAGAAAATATCTTGGTCTCCCAAGGTGAATATGTCGAGGTGATTAATCCACCTAAAGATGGCAAGTTCCCCCGAGACAACTCAAAAGAAAATGTCCCGGAACTTAAAATGGGTGAGAAGATAAATATCCAGGGGCCTATCTCCTTCGCCTTGTGGCCTCAAATTTCAGCTAATGTTATAGCGGGTCACCAGCTTCGGTCTAACGAATATTTATTGCTACGGGTTTATGATGAAAAATCTGCCCGTGAGAATTGGTCCCAAGCCGTTATCAAGCCGGTTGAAGTCGTCACAGAAGATGAGTCCAAAAAAGTTACCAAAGCCAAGTCCGGTGAAAGCGAAGCCAAAAAAGTTACCAAAGCCAAGTCCGACGTGATAACTGGTCGTGGTACCGATGTTAACCCTGATGAATTTGTCGTAGGGAAGCTTTTTACCATCAAAGGTAAAGAGGTAAGCTTCTTCATACCGCCCGACGGGGTGGAAGTATTGATTGACCAAGAGACGAAGCAATACGTCCGACAAGCTTTGACCTTGGCTTCGCTGCAATACGCTATATTGCTCGATGAATCAGGTGTGAAGGATTATCACACCGGCCCGAAGGTGGTATTCCCAAAGCCCACTGAAGCTTTTGTTTCTATGAAAGACCGTAACGGTAATCTGCAAAGGATCTTCACCCCGATCGAGCTAAATGAAATTCAAGGCATTCATGTAAAGGTGATCGAAACCTACACCGAAAATGGCAAATTATTCAAAAGCGGCGATGAGCTTTTCCTTACAGGTGCGGACACCCCTATCTATTTTCCAAGGCATGAGCATTCTTTGATCCGGTACGACGGCAACGACAAGCACTTCGCTATCGCAGTACCAGTTGGCGAAGGCCGGTACATCATGGAACGAACCACAGGCATCATAAACAAAGAGATCGGGCCAAAAATGGTGCTTCCCGATCCGCGCAAAGCCGTCGTGATCCGTCGTGTGCTGTCCAATGGGGAATGCGATATGTGGTACCCCGGCAATACAGAAGCTAAAGCTTATAATTGTCAGCTTCGTGAGTTAGCCCGAAGAGCGCCTACGACGCGCAAGGGGGTCGTGTCGGAGGGTGAATATTCTAGGTCTCTTACTAAGACTAAAAGGAAAAGTGCCAGCGATTCACGTTTGGTGGATACAGGCGTGGAGGCTGCTGTTTCGGCTAGTAACAGCTTAAATAAAGTCATGCCGGACATGGCCATGAATTTGTCTAACGTCAATCACGACAACAAGATGATGATGCCAGATCAATTCACTAGGGGCTCCACTTACACAGAGCCCAGAACGATCACTATGGACACAAAATTCGAGGGTGTGCCGACCATCGGGCTTTATAATGGCTATGCGGTTATGGTGGTTTCCAAATCGGGTAATCGTCGGGTGGAAATCGGGCCTAAGACTATTTTGTTAGACTATGACGAGTCACTGGAAGTTCTAAGCTTTTCCACGGGCAAGCCCAAGAACACCGATAACTTGATGAAGACCGTTTACCTAAAAGAGCGTAACAACCAAATTTCAGATAAAGTTTTTGCGGAAACCGGTGACCACGTTCAAGTTTCGGTGTCTATGTCTTATAGAGTCAACTTTGAAGGTGACAAGCCGGAAGATCAAGAAAAATGGTTCGAAGTTGATAATTACATCAAGCTTCTTTGTGACCATGTCAGATCCAAGCTCAAAGCTAAAATCCGCGAATTTTCTATCGATGAATTCTATTCTAAGTCTACCGACATCGTCCGGGATGCTTTGCTAGGGGATAAGACCGAAAAAGGTCGGGTTGGGTTGCTTTTCGATGAAAACAACATGCGACTTAATGACGTAGAAGTTCTTGGCGTAATGATCAGCGATCCTCAGATAGCTTCTAAGCTCAAAGAATCTCAGACCTTTGCGGTTGAGTCTTCGATAGAAATGGCTAAATCCTTAAAAGCGCTTGTGGTGACCAAGAATCACGAGGACATCAAGCGCCAAACGCTAACAGAAATCGAAAAGACCAAAGTTAAGGAATTGGAACTCCAGAACAATGAGATCCTGCGGACTATGGAACTGATGGAAGCTGGCCATAAGAAGCGATTGAGTGAGCTTGAAAAGTTATCGGAAGACAAAACGAAAACAGATGAGATAGAAGCGTTCCTCTTTAACAACAGTCTGGGACGTAGCGTTTCCAAGGCCGAAAAAGAGATTGCGATCCAAACGAGCCAGCAAGCTCTTAAGGTAGCGCTTCTTGCCGAAGAAACCAAGGCGGCTGTGAACAAACTTGATGCTATTGGGGGGCCTATCTGCGAATCGATAGTAGCCCTACAAAACGAAGATACTATGGTCAAAATGGCTCAAGCTACTGCGATCAACTCTTGGATGGGGATGGACCAATTTGTAGATCTTTTCAAAGGTTCGCCTTTGGAAGATCGTGTCCGGGACATCATCACAAAAAGCATCAAACCAGCTAACCAGAAAGCTCTCAAGGCTTAAATGTATTGCTAGTGCCCTAGCCCCTTCCAACCGGAAGGGGCTTTTTAGATCAAGAGATGGATATTAATCCCTACGTCCATAGAAGGTATCAAGTACCTGGCCCTTACGTCCGTCGAGGTCAAGACTCCTGCCACTACATTTTCGTTTACCAAAACAATTTTAAATTTCCTAGAATCCCTGCATCGAAACAAGACATCTTCATTTCGGAAATGCGGTAATGTTTTGGCGTCAAAAAAGATCGGAATTTCTTGGTAAGCTTCGTACACCCCGCTTTGCAACCCTGAAAATTCTTCTTCGGATCTGGAAAGGTCCCCGTACACAAGCAAATTATCGCGGATTTGATACCGAAATATGAAGTGGGTGATCACCGGCTTGGCATCGATGCGGGTGAATTCGATGCGGATTTTGACGGAATTGAAAGCTAAGAAAGGTTCCAGATCCACCTTTTCTTTTATCTCGGCGGTACCCCCGAGAGGGTTGGTAGCGATAATCTTCGTACCCCGATTGAAGATCGGCTGATACAACATAAAATTATCTACTACACCGGTGTTATTTTTAATAGGTAGCTGCGCTTCCACATATCCCCTGTCATGCCCTTCCATAAGCCTCAAATAAACTGGTCGGGTGTCTTCTGCGAAATTGGGTTCCACGTTCACCATAACTAGGCCTTGCGATGTAAAGTCGAGGACTTCGGCTCTTGTCCCAAACTTCTCATAGCCAGCTACGATACCAGTGCCCAAGCAAACAGGGCACTGATTGTCGGGCGAAGTTTGACTCGTGTAACACGAGCACCTTCGCCCGGTTCTTTTTCTTCGAAAATATAAAAATTCCCTACGATCCGAAAGCACCGCATTCGCCGACATGGTTTGTATCCTGGGGGCTAATTGATCGCGGATTATTTCGTGGACGTGGTCGATCTGATGATCGGTGCTCGAAGGTTCCCCGGAAAATGCTGGGGGCGTGGTGCTGCTTGAATGTGCGGTGTACGTAGCATCGTATGTTTTTTGTGTCGTACCACCATTAGTGTTGTCACGACGCTCGCGGTAAGTCCGCGCCGAACCTCGTTGGTCTCGATTGTTTCTTATTGAACTGCCCAAAGTAAAGCCCTCCCTACTATAAAGGTAAGGGCTTAATCACTGATGCGGGTAGTCGTTGGGAACTTTTTCAAACTAGCTTAAAACATCTTGCGATCGTTGATTCGGACTACCGGAGCTTTCTCGCCTTCTTCAGCGCCAGACCCTGCATAGGGCTTACCGGAACTACTGATAGAAGCGGCGGCCTTGCCAAGAGCTTTTATCAATAGGGGTCGAAGCTCCCCAGCAGTTTCAAAGTCGATGTCTTCTTCGAAAGGGGCTACGCTCGCGCCTTTACCGGTACGGAAGTAAGGAGCTTCCCAATTGATTTCACTGTAAACATAAACGGAATGGATTTTAGAATCTCCTTCGGGTTCGTAATAGAAGACACCCATACCAAAGAGAATTTCTGAACTGTCATCTCGGCTATAGTCATCTACTAGATCACTCAAATGTTCAGCTAAATCATCCAAACCTTTATCGTTCATTGCCTGGTAATTAAGCTCTTTAGGCCCTTTGAAGCCTGCACCTTTTAATTTGGCTTCATTCTTATCCCAAATTTCTTCAGCCGCTATTTCTTCATTGTAAGCATAGCCATCTTCAATCGCTTTGCTAGCTTTTGCGTCAGCGGGCATATTCCCTGAACTTATAAGACCCATCTCGGTTTGGAAACCTCGGATCTGGTACCCGCCTTGGGTGTGCGGGCTGAACCCACTAGACCTTTCGGTGCTGACTTTTTCAGCGCCCGTACTGTAAAGCTCGTAATCGTCTTCAACGTCCGAGAAAGCCTTTTCCAATTCAGCCTTGATCATCTTATCAAGTTGGGCCATGCCCGGTAATTTATCGGCTACTACACGGTGCAAGCTTGCCAAGATCCTTTTAACATCGCCTTTGCGGACGAAAGACTCTTGGGTACCTGTCTTAAGGTAGGTCTTAAGCCCTAAGGCTTTAAGCTCCTTTTTCAGCTTGGTCTTGGCAGTCATTTCTGCTTAGCCCTTTCTTCAACGATTTCGGTAGCGTCATCCAACAAAATTTGCATGTGTTCTTGGATCGCATTGCCTAGGCTGGCATAGATCTCATCATAGAAATCTTGTTTTTCTTCTCCCGCACTTTCGTAGACAGCAGCCAACTTTTTCAAATCGGTGGCGATATCATAGGGATTCTGGCTGACGTTCGCTTTGACTTCAGCTATGATCTCGACACTTTTACGAAGTCGAGATTCTTTTTTTTGAGATTGAATCCGAGCTAAGGCGGATTCAATCTTATCGGGAGTTATCATTATGATCTCCTGGAAGTTTATAAATCTAAAGTAACAAGGGTATAGGAATGTCAATATTAACAGAAGACTTAGAACAGCTCTTAAAACACAAGCAAACGATCCTGGAAGCCATCAAAACCCACAAAGATTCCAGCCGAAACTTAACGTTCGCTATCGCCGCCATAGCCAAGGAATATAATCTGAAGTACAACTTGCTGGAAAATTGGGCGATCCACCAAATACAAAGCGTAGTCAAAGTGGCTGAAAAGCCAGCGGAGGTAGCGGTTGAGAAGCCGGTCCTAAGACGGGTAGCGAAAACCACGACCAAGGAAAGCCCCGCCCTTCAAATTATAAGGATCAAAAGAAATTTACCGAAGCAATTAGAGCTTTTGGGTAAACATAAAGAGGCTAGTTTGTGGTTGGAAGTTTTTACGAAGTCACGATCGTCGGTATTGCGAAAAGCTATGTTAGCCCAATCCACAGATTACAAATTATTTAATTTTGCTTTAAAACAATCCGATGACCTTCGAATTGAAGTGATCAAAGCGATAAACAGCTATGTGTTGCGCGGGGAAAAATTATGGGCTAGTTAACAAAGCCTTCTACGGTTAGCGCCACGGCATCCGCTAAATTTTGCAGTAGAGTTTCATCAGGTTCGAAATAGAATTCTACTTCGTACCTGGCATCTTCCAACGTGGACATATTAGGCCAATCTACGACGTTGAATTCGATCTGCGGTACCACATAGGCTATCGCTTTTTGCAAGCTCTTGCGCCCGATCTCTTGTTCGAGAGCATCATAAAAATCCCGGTACAAGGAACCCGATGCGCTTTTGCTAGGCATCCCAACTTTGTTTGTGATGTTGCCTAGAAAAGCTCTTATAATACATTTACCATCTTTGACTTTGGTAAACATTACCGGAGTAGCCGAAGTCATTTTGTTTTTGGCAAGGAACTTGGCTTGAGCTTGCGGCTTCATGATCGCTATTAATTTTTCGTATTTTTCTTGGTCCGCCGGTTTGATCTTTTTTTGGATAATGTTTTTTGTAAGATTTCGTTTTAAAAGATCTTTAGGCATAACGTCCAGAAAAGTTCCGAGGTCTTCTTCCGTTACGTCCCAGCGGCTATTCGGATCGTCTAATTCGTCCCATACTTCCCGGAAGAATTGATTCGACTTTAGCGACAAGCCAACTTTTTCTAAAAGCTTGTCGAAAGCTTTGGCAGACTTGTAAAAGTCGAAAGAATCTCCCTTCTTACGAACAGCTTCTACATAGACGGTGAAAATCTTTTGTTTCTTTTTATCAAATGCCACGGCCTATCCTCTATTCTGAAACTTGATTGCCTTGCTAACGTCGATGCTACCGTCGTCTTTCCCAGGGCATTCGTCACCTTCGCCCTCACCTTCTGCGGTACCTTCGTTGTAATAACCAGGAAACCGCACTAACAAAAACTTCACTAGCTTTTTGGCTTGTTCGTCATTCAATAGCTGCACTAGAAATCCGTCTACGACACTCTTAAGCTCTTTCCGACTTAAGGGTTCTAAGAATTGCATCAACCAATATCGGGCTGACATGTCCGCAGGGGTAGACTCCAAACTATCATAGTCACCTGTTGCGATCTTGCGGTCGATTTCAGTATTCAAAACTTCGTGCAGGGTTTCGATCTCTTCGTGCAAAGTTTCGATATATTTACTCATGTTAAACCCTTTTATTTACAGACCTAATGCGTCTTCGAACTCTTTCAAACCTTCTTCATCAGCACCCTCTTCGCCTTCATCGGCAGGCTCTTCATCGGCAGGCTCTTCATCAGCACCTTCTTCGCCTTCTTTAGCAGGCTCTTCATCGGCAGCTTCTTCGCCTTCATCGGCAGGCTCTTCGGCCCCTTCTTCCGCTGCGGGTTCTTCCGTTTCCGGTAATTCGACACCCGGTACGAAGGCTGTAAATTTGATAAGGTCATTGGAATCTTCGTCAAAGGTAACCTCGACTTCATTTTCGTCGAACCAGCCCTTTGCGGACTCAATCCACTTTTCCGCCGTAAGCTCAAGGTCCACGCCTTGTTTGTCCTTTAGCGGCATGTAGAAACGCCCGTTCAACCTTAACAGCACAATGCTATCAACACTCTTACCCACCGGCTCTTCTTCGTCCATGTCTACGACAACAGTGGTGAAAGCCGGATCTAAATTGTGGGCTTCGATCAAATGTTGCGTCAACTCTTCGGATATCCAAAGTTCGAACTTCACAAACTCCTCACGGTGAATGTCGATGAAGTGCGTCAATGTGATTGGCTGAGGTAAGGGCAAAATTAAGCTCTCTTTTTACGTGTGGTTAAGTATTCAAAGTAACCTAAACCGTCCATCCCAAAAACTTCGGCGATCACGTCCGAAATATTCGCCCGGAGCTTGGAAGATCCCTCGGATAAACCTACGCGACCAATACGGATATTTTTAAGAACATCATTAAGATAAGCTGCGACTTTAGGGGAAGCTTTTCGGATATCACGCATCGTTCGGCTTTTGCTTAAATCAGCCAAGGAAGAAATCTGAACTTGATCTCTTTTTGATAACACCCCTTGCGGATTATTAGGTAACGGACGCCTTTTGGCTATCTTGGCCGCTCTAACAGTAGAACCGGCTTCGTCACTTAGCTTGGCTGCTTCGGATCGATGAAAGGCGAAAGTTAATAAATAGTCACCATCAACATCTAAAAAGATCATTTCACCTGGCAAACCTAAAGAAGTGGTCAGCTTTTGGGCTAAGACATCAGAACGGCTCTTAACATCTTGCAAAGAGATCTCTTTGGAAGCTAATGCTTCTGAAAAACCTAACTTCTTGGCGATGGCTTGGGCAGCTTCTTTGGAACCCATTTGATCAATATCAGAAACGATCGAATCAATCACTATTGTTTGAAGGTCATTGTCATCCAGTACATGGGTCTTAGCAGCAGCCTTGACCTTTTGTCTCAACGCTTGGGTATCATAAGGACCTATAACCTTGCCACCACGTACAATGCTTCGCTTCATAGAAGCTGTAGCCTTTGGGGCCTTTTCAACCTTTTCGACCTTTGGTTTTTCAGCTTTCGGCTTTCCTGCCGGGGGAAGCCCCAAGGTATATCGGAGAACCATTTCGGCTTCTGCGTCACCTGGGATCTTGGTGTATTCTTCTAAGGCCCTTAGAACCTCATTAGGGGTTACATCAGCTAAGACTGGGTCTCGTCTCAACTTAGACGCCAACTTTTTATTCATACTTTCTCCTATTGTCCCTTCTACAGGGGTGTCGATCTGTTCATCACGACCCACTGTAGGCTCGCTTTCTATCTCGTCCAATAATTCTTTTAAAAAAGCCTCTTCGTCGATATCTTCTTCAGCTTCCATCGCAGCTTCGTCGTCGATATCTTCTTCCTCGAATTCTTCTAGTTCTTCATCACGTTCTTCATCACGTTCTTCAGCATCATCTTCAAATTCAGTACCGTCTACTACATCGTGCTTTTCTTCCTCTTCTCGTTGTTCCTCTTCTTGTTCTTTTTCTTCGTCAAGCATCTTGAGATGTTCCGAGACACCGTCACGATAAGCCTTTTCGAGATCTTTTTTGAATTGTACAAAAATATCGGAGGAATTCGGCACGGTTTGGACAAGATTTCCAATATTGTCTTGGAAGGTCTTAGCTAGGTGTTGGGATAAAGTATACGGCATAGGTATCTTAGTTTTGATCTCTTCTTCGCGTTCTTCCCCGGCAGGGGCGGTCATGTTTATTGTTTCCAATTTCAGCTTGGCATTATTTAAGCCGCCTTGAAAAGCTTTGAAGGACAACTTTGAATACCAAGAAGCGATATTCTCAATGTAATTTTGCGGGATGTTGTGCATCAGCACCCGAAACGGTTCCGAAAGTTGAAAAGTTGATGCTATGATGGTCTCTGTCTCAAAGGCTTGGTTCACCAAATGGGCTTTTACCAATGACGGGATAGTGTGTATCAGAGACCTTAGTTCTTGTTTGCGTCGAGCTTCCATTATGATTGTCACCTTCCCAGGTAGAATTTCTGCCAAAACGATGATTTAAAGTTAAGATAACTAGGAGGCAGTTAAAATACAGGATGTTGATCAGTTATCTAATCTACTACATCTGTGATAGGGGGTTGAGTTGTCTACATTAGTGGTGACGTTCACCGTGGAAGCCGCAGGTTTCGAATTATTTAAAATACCTTTTAGAGTCACATTACCTCTTGATGTCCCGATCCCATTCCCACCCCCAGATCCTTTAGATTTTCTTCTAGGGCTACTGTTAGGTGCTTTGGGTTTACCGTTCCCTTTAGAGATCCCTTCGTTGCCGTGTCCGTTCTCGCTGAACATATTTGATCTGTTGCCACCGATACCGCCAATTATAATACCGGGGTTGCCACCGATCCCGTTCCCGCCCCCAGATCCTTTAGATTTTCTTATAGGGCTGCTATTGGATGCTTTGGGTTTACCGTTCCCTTTAGAGATCCCTTCGTTGCCGTGTCCGTTCTCGCTGAACATATTTGATCTGTTGCCACCGATCCCTCCGATAATTATACCGGGGTTGCCCCCGATCCCATTCCCACCCCCAGATCCTTTAGATTTTCTTTTAGGGCTGCTATTGGATTTCTTAGGAATTCCAGATATCGAGATTCCTTCGTTACCGTGCCCGGTACCCCCAGGTATAACACTGACGATCGATGTACAAGTCATCCCTTAAGGTGTATTTCCTTTTACTTTTACAAACAAGGCTGCAAAGGAAGTAGCCGGGGTAGCGTTGAACAAGGCTGCTGTATTCGGGGGTAAGGGTGGTCCGCTAGGCCCCGTAGGCGTTGCGTGGATATGAGCATCGAAGAGCAAAGCTAAAGGCTCCGCCAGGGTAGCGCTATAGGCTGCTAAAGCTCCGAGTGCTATCGCCCCGCCTGAGATCTCCACTTTCGGAGCTTTAAGTAAAATATTTACATTTGATGTTAACTGTGCGGTGGTTAACCCATCTAATATCAAAGCTTGGAACGGGGACACAAGCCTAACATCTTTTCCCATAGAAACGTAAGTGCCGAAGCCTGAAGTAAGTGATGTCGTTAAGTTGGCGGCGTTCATGAATAGGTTAGAACCGTCCCCGGCGTTGATCTTAACAGAGCCATCTTTGCTCATCGTGTTACGAGCCCCGGAGCTATGTATGATATTGATAGTTTCCTTATTTTTGGTGTCATCGAAGATCATGGAATGGCCCCCACCTGTGGTGAGCGCGACCATGGTTTCCCCTGGTATATCCGAAAACTGTAATCTTTGACCTCCGCCTCGGGAAGCTATTTCGAATAATCCGCCTATACTAAACCTTAAAGATTCACCAATTTTAAAGATGGCATTTTTTTGGATGCCGTAAATCATGTCCCCGCGTATGGTAGCTTTTTCGTCCAAACCTACGACACGCCCAAATCCCCCACTAGGAGAATTGAATTCAAAGCCTACGGCGGCACCGGGACTTAAGGTAACAGCATAGTTACCGGCTTCATCGATCTCAATTTTTGTGGAATCATCTTCATTATCAAAATATTCTTCTACGTGCCTTAACGCATTTCCGGTTCGGGAATGGCTTATAGGGAATCCACGTTGGTTCAATACGTGGCCTGATTGTTTACGGAACAAAACTTCTGGTTCGGCGTTACTGGGATTCTTTAGCTGTTGATAGTGTTCGGCGGTGAAATTGCCTCGAACTTTGGGATAATTTTTTTCCCAAGAAGAAAAAGTACCGTCCTCATTTTCTTTAGGGCGCGACACCACCCCGAATCTTTCTTCATCACCTAAGGCATTAGACCGGTATTGTAAGCCTTGGCGAAGGTGGATAGGGGCACGGTCGCCCGCTACCATCTTATCTTGATCAGCCCACCGACGGACCATGCCACCATACAGATCCAAAGTAGGGCGACGGCTCATGAATACCTGGGCTACGCCGCTCGATAACATATCAATTTCGCCGGGAAGCAAAGGACGATACAAAGAATTACCTTGCCGGTAACTCTCTATCTTCTTTTTTACACCCCTTTGAACAGAAGTTATTATTTGCGGCTTAGCTTCATCAGCACGGAATTGTAAGACATAATTAGTACCACCTTCTGGCATCCCCCGAATCCAAGATCTTTGGGAGATAAACGGGTGGGTTAAGCTTAGTACTTGAGCCTGATTCCCATAATGGGAAAAGACCCCGCTTTCGGATTCGCTTGCTATTGCTATTAATTGTGCGCCGAAGGGGAACCGAAGTGCCTTCCGTTGCGCGTCGTCTCTATCTTCATCTAGCACCGCTTCTTGATCCCAGTTGGGCATTATCCACCACCAATATCGTTTTCAAGGATTTGCTTCTTTGGACTGCGTTGGGTCTGTCTTTTCTTCTTGAACTGTTTTCTTCTTACCGCCTGGTTTTTCATCTGTTTCATTAGTGAATACATCAACACCCACCGACTTAAGGTGGGTAGCAGATTTTTTAGTATCGAAAATTGTATTGTAAGAAAGAGGCTGTTTTTCCCCACCTGTTATAAATCGGAAATTTTCACCTTCTAATCTACGAACGTAGGACAAATTCATTTCCAAAGATACATCTTCTCGGATTTTCCAACTATAGGTAAATGAATCGCAGATAGCCACTCTTTGTTTCGTTTGGTGATAGATAGGCCTGTTGATACCTATGAAAGGTCTGTAAGATACTTGCATATCGAATTTGTTATAATTAGCAAGACGCTTATTAAATTCCAATAAGGCATATTGGGCTAATCTAGCGTGGCTGGTAATACCTGGCAATGAGTGTGTCTCAACATGAACTCCAACCCTCGAAGCCAAAACATTTGAAAAAGCAGTTGCGCGTAATTCATAATTTTGTACCGGAGCGGAACCGGGCGTCGATGGGTGACCTTGTGCCAATTCATCTGTTAGAATCCGCGAGGTCACTTCTAAAGCTGTTATGGGCGTACCGCCTTCATCATTGATGCTGTCAGATACGACATGCCTTTGAAATGTATAGATATTATTATAAACGCTATTAAAATCAGTGGGCATAAAATCGTACATAGGGAATTCAAAAACAACATCCCCCATACCTGTTACATAAAATTGATAGTCTATAGCTTTGCAAAGCTGGATTATCAATTCCAAACGAGATGCCCATTCAACCCGGACAGATACCCGAGCATCCACCATAGAAGCAGCTATTAAATTGGATACAGGCCCAAGGTCAGGCGGTACTAAAAAATGGACGCGAGCTACATCGGGTGAAAACTGACCACCGTCCTTTGTTTCTTGGCCCATTTTTTCCATTTGGGCTCGTGTCAAAAATTTCTCGATCTCAATTCCCAATTTGCCAGCCCTGGCCGCTGCCCCTTTAGGGAACTGTTCCGCCTCTTGTTCCTTTGTTGGTACGTTTGGTGCTCCGCCCGTCGCATTGGTAGTAGCACCTTCAGGTTGTTCTGGTGTTGCATCGTCCGTTACCGGCAAAGGATAGGTGCCGAAATTTACTATATTATTCCATTTTTCTAGGGTGAGCTTCTTTTTGATTTCGCTATCGTTG
>Ga0307380_10007273_pt1 | contig 14423 bp, 12 predicted proteins | sample UN3MG_FD_202239 | JGI IMG/M metagenome (GOLD analysis project Ga0307380, IMG submission 202239) | Soil microbial communities from Risofladan, Vaasa, Finland - UN-3 | ecosystem: Environmental > Terrestrial > Soil > Coastal area > Acid sulfate soil | place: Finland: Risofladan, Vaasa | collected... | reverse complement strand
CCAAAGACTACCATCGTCTTTATCTGGGCGAGATCAAGGCTGCCTTTGGAACGGAGGAGTACAGAATCTAACCAGCGAACGGTTGCAGGAGAGTTTCCGATGAAATTTAGGGGGTACCGCTGCAGTGTGTGCGGAAGCGAGTACGAGAGCTCAGAAGAGCTCTACCTTTGCCCTAAGGATCGGGGCTGCCTCGATGTTCTTCTGAACACAGAGACGATCCGAAAGACCAGCGGTCCGGGGCAACTGATGCAAGAGGGCCGCGAGCTCTCTCATTGGCGCTATCTCCCCCTGCTTCCCGTGAACGATCCGGGTGGACAGGGTACCCCGCTGCGCCGCGTGGGTTGGACTCCGGTATATAGCTTGCCGGCTCTGCGAAACAAACGGAAGCTGAAGGCGTTCTGGCTGAAGGATGAAGGAACCAATCCCACCGCCTCCCTCAAGGATCGGGCCAGCTCTGTGGTGGTGGCCAGGGCTCAGGAGATCGGCGTTCAGACCGTGGTTACAGCTTCTACGGGAAATGCCGGAGCGGCCCTGGCTGGAATGGCCGCTGCCCTACAGCTGCGAGCTGTGGTGTTTGCTCCGAGCAGTGCTCCACCGGCAAAATTGGCTCAGATGCTGGCCTACGGAGCCCGGGTGATTCTGGTTGAGGGAAATTATGATCAGGCAACGGCTCTTTGCCTGGAAGCTGCCGAGCAGTTGGGCTGGTACTGCCGAAACACCGGGTACAATCCCTTCACCGCGGAAGGAAAAAAAACGGCTGCCTTTGAAATCTGGGAAGCGGTTCAGAGAAGCTATGTCGAGCCTCCGGAAGGTGTCCCTCTGGCCATATTTGTCTCGGTGGGAGACGGGAATATCATATCGGGACTGCACAAGGGCTTTCGGGATTTAGCCGAACTTGGCTGGCTGGATTTCCAACCACGCATCTTCGGCGTTCAAGCTGAAGGGTCGGCGGCTATTGCCCGGACCTATCAAGCCGGGGTGGAACAGATACAGCCGGTTCGGGCGGCGACCTTGGCAGACAGTATTTGTGTGGACATGCCCGCCGATGGTGTAAGGGCTTTAAGGGCTGTTAGAGAAACCGGAGGAGCGTATATCGCTGTGAGGGACGAGCAGATTCTGCAGGCGATTGCCGAACTCGGGGAGGTTGGGGTGTTTGCTGAACCCGCCGCGGCAGCAGCATATGCTGGATTTGTGCGAGCCCTCGACATTGGTGAAATCGGACCAGAAGATCCGGCACTTGTGCTGTCCACGGGAAGTGGTCTAAAAGATATTGCCGCCGTCCAGAGGGCCGTACCGACAGCGCCGGTTATTGAACCCACCGTCCATGCGCTGAAGCGGCTGCTGAAGCTATAGGGGATAGAAATCAGGTAGCTAAGCACAACTGACCAAGGAGGTCGATTATGGGAAGAGCAATCAAACGGGAGGACAACTCTTTCATCAAAGCAATGTTGAAACTCATCCCCAGCGAGATCATCGCGGTATTCATATTTCTGCAGGGTGTTCTCCCCGATCGCCTTGTCCCGCACCTCGTGATCAGTTTGCTCCTCGTGGGGATTACTCCCCTGTATCTCTACACTGCCATGGGCGTCCGCTCCGTCGGGCAACTCGTGATCTCCACGCTGTCTATGATCGTCTGGATCTACGCACTCGGTCAGGGTCCGGTACGCTTTCTCGAAGCACCGTTCTACGAACCCTGGTACGGCTCTGTAGTACTGGCTATCTGGACCCTCATCCCGCCGATGCTCCTCTATCACGGCAGAGGAGAACCCCAGATCCCGAGTAGCGAGAAAGGGTAGAGAAACCGAGAATAGGAGTTGGAGATAGTAGAATAGTCCTATGAGCAGACCAAAGATCGACGAGCTGCGGAACATTCAATTTTTCTCTGAAATGTCCAAGGGGGATCTAAGGATGATCACTCGCTTTGCAACGACCAAGAGCCAGCGCAGGGGCGAGATCGTCATTCGGGAAGGTACGGCAGCGGATACCTTCTACATCATCCAGAAGGGAAAAGTGGCGATTACGAAGAAGTTCGAAGACGGGGAAGAGATGGTCCTGGCTGTACAATACGAGGGTGACTTTTTCGGAGAGATGGCCCTCCTTGACCAAGGACCGCGGTCGGCAAGTGCCGTTGCTTTGGAACCTACGGTTTTGTTGGAAATCTCCAGAGCAGACTTCGCGGTCCTGTTGAAGAAGGCTCCCCTGCTGGCCTACGCCATGATGCGGGAACAGAGCACACGACTTCGTGGAACAGGTACACTGCTGATCAGCGAGCTCCAGCGCAAGAACCGTGAGCTGAAACAGGCCTATCGCGATACGGTGAATGCCGTTGTCAATGCGCTGGAGGCTCGGGATCCCTATACCCATGGGCACACCGAGAGGGTGACAACGATTGCTATGAGTATCGCCTCGAGCATTGCGCTTGAGAAGGAGCTGGATGATGAGGATCTGTTCACTATAGAGATCGGAGCTCTTCTCCACGACGTGGGAAAGATCGGAGTCCCCGATGCGGTCTTGCAGAAGCCGGGACCTCTTGAAGTTGGTGAGATCCTGCAGATACAGGAGCACCCGGCCAAAGGCAAGCATATCCTTGACAACATAGGTTATCTTGAGAAAGCCCTACCTTGCATTTTGCACCACCACGAACGCTTTGATGGCCAGGGCTATCCGGAAAAAATAGCCGGGGAGAAGATACCTCTTCCGGGCAGGATCATCTCGGTTGCTGATGCCTTTGATGCCATGACCAGCAATCGGCCCTATCGCGAAAAGATGGATTTCCGCAGCGCATTTCACGAAGTAGAGAAAAACGCCGGGAAGCAATTCGATCCTGAGATTGTCGAGGCCCTTGGCAAGCTCTTGAAAAGTGGACGTTTGGAGCAGCTGCTGGCGGAGAAAAAACGAGATTTGGGTGGAGAACCCTTTCCGGGAATCGCCTAGGCTTTAAGGCTTCAGCCCCGCTGAAGTCTATATCGAAGCCTCAATACCCCTAATCAGGGTATCGACGTATTCCTCGAGGTCATCGACTTCGGATTTCGGAATGCGAAACCCGATAGCTCCCTCATGGCCGCCGCCATTGCGTATCGAGAACATCTTCAGCACGGTACGCAGGTCGAGCTTTTTAAACACGCCGCTTCGACGCAGCCGGAATTGAATCAGATCGGACTCCCCCGGCGGGTCGTAATAGCCTACCAACCCCAGCCACTTGCTCTCTTCGGCCAGGATATCCGCTACGGCCCGTGCTACGGAGACGATGGTCTGGTTGTCGAACACTTTGAAGAGTCCCGCTGTGTCTTCTTCTTCAAGCACGACGTAGCCGATCTTGTCGGAAAACCGTTTCCGCTCGATGAAGTAGTTGAAGCATTTTTCTTCGTCTTTGGAAAGTGTCTGGATCTCCCGAAATACCTGCTTCATGTCGGAGAAATTGGTTCGGCGGGTCGTCTTCTGAGCCAGCATTTCATTGAACATGGCGCTGAATATTTCGTAGAATCGTTTCTCCCGTTCGGTTTTCAGGTACAGGCCCATCTTGGAGTCTCCGATGATCCCCGTCAGAATTGAGAGTACGATATTGCGGGAAACCAGGTCGTTGATCTGAAAGCGCCGCAGCAGTTTCTTGTTGTCTCTGAGCCGAAGAAGGATATGCCCCACCAGCTCGCCGGATGAGGATGCTTCGGTAACCAGGCCGTGATCGCTGTCCCCGAAATATTCGCTGTCGGCACCGACATGGTGGTCGATTTCTACCTTCAGCGTCTGTTCGTCGGCCATGAGCTCCCGGACCGTCTCGTTGGCTTCGATCATGGATGGTTTCGCTGTATCGAACAAAACCACGGTGTCGATCGAACCTGAAAGCGAATCATCCTGGTACAGAATGGGGATCGAGTTGTAGGTGCAGATATTGAGCAGGTAGTGAAAATGCTCGTGGATCTGTTTGCCCAGGTAGATGCAGATATGCTTTGAGAACTTCACGCCCAGCAGGGCAAAGGCGACCATAGAGGCGATACAGTCCTCGTCAGGGGTCTTATGACCGAGAAGAAGGAATCCCTGCCGGGTGACAACTGCATCGATGATGTTGTCGATGATGCGGTTCTTCTCGCGTTTGCTGATGATTGTCGTTTTGTTCATGCCCAGAGGATACTATTGTCGCTTCTCGGTAATTTCGCAAGGGCACGGTGAGAAATTCTTGCGCGTCGAGCCGGAGTGGTCTTTCTCTGTTACCTGATCGGTTTAATTATGGACGGGGAAGCTCCGGACTGTTGAGTTCTACTGGATCGGTCGGAGGTGATCCGGTATTTTCCAATTCTCCATATATCAGTACTTCCTCCTGGAAATCGACGCGGTAATCCTTCCAGATTATTTTCAATGTGACTTTATCCCCTAAATTCGGTAGAGATGTGGCATCTACCTCTAAATATGCATAGAAAGGAGCGTCATAGGCATAGGTAAATGCGGCTGGGAATTCGTAGATCCATGGGGTTGCAGCGTCCACAGCCTGCCCGATAACCTGAGGTGGCAGGGGTAGGAAGCCAAGTTCATCCATGTATCGTATATCGACAGTGGCTGGAGCATTGGCCGTCACCTCGTATTCCACGATGTAGGTGAACCGTCCCGGAACCGGCGCGACGTCGCACCCGAACAATATCAGGGCCGATAGGCAAATGATACCGATGAGGATGGCAACTGTGCTTCCCTTATATATATTCATTCCCTATTGAAATTTATCGTAAAACAATCGGTTTTTCAAAACCCCGAGTCCTTTTTTTCCATAAATTTGAAAGGACCTTCACGGCCGCAGCGGCTTGCGAAAAAGCGGATTTCGGTCTAAAAATGTCGGGAGGAGGCCCGTGTAATGATCAACCTAGAGGTGATTCAAGATAAGCTGGAGAGGACCGTGGTCCGGGCCAGGGAACGGAACATCATCATTCCGACCTTCCGCCAGATGAAGGATCCGAGTGCCATTCCAGAGAAGATAACAAAGGAGCTGCAAGGGATTGGGCTCTGGGATATCCACCCCCGCAATCTCTTTCGCATCACCTGGAGGAACGAACCTGTGCCCAAGGGCGGTGGGTTTGGATTCGTGAACTATATCGAGTTTCCCCAATCTCTGACTGGGGTGCCGGCTCGGATCATCGGTCTGGTGGGGAAGTGGTTCCCGACCGGGGCGCACAAAGTGGGAGCCGCTTTCGGATGTCTGGTGCCCCGGCTGATCACCGGGCAGTTCGATCCGACCGCTCAGAAGGCGGTCTGGCCCTCTACCGGCAACTACTGCCGCGGCGGGGCTTACGATTCAGCCCTGCTTTCCTGCGAGTCGGTGGCCATCCTTCCCGAAGAGATGAGCCGGGAACGCTTCGAATGGTTGTCGACGGTTGCCGGCGAGGTTATCCCAACACCGGGGAGCGAATCCAACGTCAAAGAGATATTCGACAAATGTTGGGAGCTAAAGCAATCCGGGGAGGATCTGGTCATCTTCAACCAGTTTGACGAGTTCGGCAACTACCTGTGGCACTACGAGGTCACCGGCCGGGCCATGGAAGAAGTGCTTCAGAGAGAGTTGAAACCGGGCCAGAGCTACCATGGGATGGCCATTGCTACCGGCTCCGCCGGTACCATCGGCTGCGGGGATTATCTGAAACAGCGCTATCCGGGCAGTCGAATCGCGGCGAGCGAAGCCCTTCAGTGTCCCACTCTGTTGGAAAACGGTTTCGGCGCCCACAGGATTGAAGGAATCGGGGACAAGCATGTACCGTGGATTCACAATGTGAAAAACTCGGACATGATTATGGCCATTGACGACAATGCCGTGGTGAATTTGGCCCGTCTGTTCAACGAGAAAGCAGGGCACGAGTACCTTATGCACCGAGGAGTTCCGAAACAATTCGTTGATAAGCTCGACCTGCTCGGGTTTTCCAGCATCGGCAATCTGCTTTCTTCGATCAAGTACGCCAAGTACTACGAGCTGACAGCTGATGAGGTGGTCCTTACGGTATTCACAGATTCGATGGAGCTGTACGGAAGCCGACTGAAGGAGATGCACAGCAACTACGGCGCCTACGGAAAGGTGGAAGCTGCGGCAGATTTCGCCCGCTATCTCGAAGGAGTGACTACGGACTCTCTGCAGGAGCTCACCTACCAGGATCGCCGCCGTGTTCACAATCTCAAGTACTTCACCTGGGTCGAACAGCAGGGCAAGACATACGAAGAGATCATGGATCAGTGGTATCGGCCCGACTACTGGCTGAGCATCCAGAAGCAGGTTAGCCGGATCGATTCCTTGATCGAGGAGTTCAACGGAAGAGTAGGACTGATCTGATTGTGCGCTGTCTTGTCTCCAGCCCGGGGTTGCCCTTATAGATGAAAACCAGCAAAGATACTGTTGAGACCGACATCCGATCTCTGATTCTGCCCGTCTACATCCCCACCTTATTGATCATGTTCGGGTACGGGATGATTATTCCGGTGCTTCCCCTCTTCGCCCGGTCCCTCGGTGCGGGACTGGGTATCACCGGGGTAATTGTATCGATGCGTGGAGCTGGGTCTCTGCTCTTCGATCTGCCCGCGGGTGCGATCATCTCCCGCGTGGGGAAACTGCCCGCCCTGGTTCTCGCTTCAGCTGCGGCGGTGATAGCGGCGGTAGCTACAGGTTTTGTAGGACGACTTGTTCCTTTGGCGCTCCTAACCGTTGCGATGGGAGCTGTACACGTGCTATGGGTGCTCTCAATCCAGACTCACCTTCGACAAAATCTGCCATCTCGCCGGCGAGGGCGGGCTATGTCCCTGGTAGGCGGGACGTCACGGGCCGGCTGGGTCCTCGGGCCTATTGTCGGCGGCTATATTGGCAAGCTCTTCGGGCTGCAAGTCGTCTATTTCGGCCAGGCAATATTATGCTTCGCTGCTCTGATCGTTCTGCTGATTGGATCGGTTCACTACCGTTCCCGGACAATAGAAAGGAAAGGCGAATCTTTCCGGGCTCCGGGAATACCCTTTCTGCGTACGGTGCAAGGCAACTGGCGGGCATTTCTGCTCGTAGGACTGGTAGTGATCACACTGCAGCTGCTTCGTAGCGGACGGCAGACACTTCTGCCGCTCTGGGGGGAGCGTATTGGGTTGGATGTGGCAGCCATTGGTCTGATCTTCGGACTGTCCAGGGCTGTCGAGCTTTTCCTGTTCTATCCCGCCGGAGTACTCATGGACCGTTTGGGAAGAAAGTGGACGACTGTTCCCTGCATACTCATTCTTTCCCTTGGCCTGGCTTTGATCCCGACTACCGGCGGTTTCCTTGGCTTATTCATGGTGAGCCTGATCGCCGGAATCGGCAATGGCTTGGGCAGCGGGATTGTTCTGACTCTTGGCGCTGATCTGTCACCTCGCAGCTCTACCGGAGAGTTTCTTGGAATATGGCACCTGATGGGTGATGTAGGCGCAATGTCGGGACCTTTGCTGATAGGGGCTGTGGCTCAAGCGCTCAGCCTGCAGGTCGCACCGCTGTTGATCGCCGGCTTCGGCTTGGTCGGGGCCTGGCTCATGATCTTCCGGGTTGCCGAGACCTTGAACAAGGATAAGCTGTAGAGTTACTTAGACGCCCGGGATGGCAGCTTTCCTGCGTTCCGAGGGAACGTGCACGTTTTCCGGTGCGGGTCCCGGATAGCTTTCGGGACTTAGACCGTGCCTGTTCAGGTGCTGCAGACTTACAAAGGTCCCCTCCTTGCAGAGCAGCCGGCCTCCACACTCGCAGGATCCGCAAAGACCCACACCGCACAGCGAAGGAGTTTCCAGGGACAGATAGATCTCAGCGGGAACAGCTTCCAGGGCAAGCTCCCGTCGGCAGGCTCGTGCCAAGAATCCTTGAGGGCCGATGTTGTAGAAGCAGCTCCCATCGACGGCTTCTCTGTCGAGATGTTCCGACAGGAGATTCAACACTCGCGCCGGGCGGCCGCGGTCAGGGACGGCGAACTGCCTGCAGGGGAGATCCAGTGCAGATAGGACCTGCAGATCCTCCTCTCGCGAGGCGCCATAGAACAAGTTGACTTCTTTGCCTTCCGCGATTAGGTTTTGCACCAACAGCGGAGCCAGGGCGATTCCGGTGCCCCCGGCCACGATGCAGGCGGTTGGTTTCTCGCTGCGGGGCATCTGTGCCCCATAGGGCCCGCGCAGCAGGACCGGGTCGCCCACGCTCAACCCAAACAGGGCATCTGTGAAAGGACCGCGTCTGCGAAGGAGAAACGTGGCCGGCTGGGTGCAGGCGATGGAGAAGGGCTTTTCCCCGCTGCCGGGAAGGAAGAGAAAGACATACTGACTGGCTGAGGCGCTCAGGCACCGGTCGAGGGTAATCATCCGCAGGGTTTCGCTGAACTCACGGATCTCCTGTATGCGGGAGGTTTTGTATTCCATGAGCCTCTCGGTAGACAGAAAAGTAGCTGCCCTGTTGTCGTGCTCCAGGAAATCTCTGGCCAGTGCGCTTACATACAGAGGAATAAGATCCTGACGGGGAATGCGGGCGAACACGCTTCCCAGGCCGATTGCATTTGCCCCCGCCTCCCTCAAGATTCTGATATCTCCTGCCGAGGAAACACCGCCGATCCCGATGATGGGGACGTCCTTGCCCACGGCCCGGCGAATTTGGGCTATTTTCTCTCTGGCTGTTTCCCTGATCCACTCGCCGGATTTCCCGCCGCCGTTGGGATTGGATAGAATCGGTTCGCCGCTCGAGGGTTCCCGGAATACCTCCGGACCTACAGTATTGATAGCGCTCAAGCCGTCTGCACCAGCGGCAACAGCCGCCCGAGCAATTTCCCCTATGTCATCGACGTTGGGAGTCAGCTTAGGGAAGAGTAGGGCAGAGGTAGATCTTCTGATCGCTCTGAGGTACTCGGCGACAACCCGCGGATCGGTTCCTATGCTGGACCCGTAGCCGTCGGCGGCATGGGGACAGGAGAAGTTCAGCTCGAGGATATCCGCCACAGGGCTAAAACGTTTGGCCAGTTGGATGAAGTCTTCTACGCTGTTTGCGGACAGGGAGACGTTGAGAAGGCTTCGGAGCCTGTGCCTGCGCCGCAGCTCCTCCAGCTCCTGGAACCCGTCTTCCATTCCCGGGTTTCTCAAGCCCACGGCGTTGGCAAAGCAGCCCACTTCCTGTTCGAGGAGGACCGGCTCCCGGTATCCGGGATTGGGGCGCACCTGATAGCTCTTGGTGGTGATGATCTCGACTTCCGGAACCATGCGGTCTACCCACTCGATCATCCCCGGACGGGTGGTTAGGATTCCGGACACGGTGGCCAGTTTGAAACTATCGGCCTGAAGCCGGTGGAGGATCTCTTCCCTGCTTCTCATACCCCTACCTCCTCTTTTTTGGGTACCCCAGTCAGCCCCCGGGTTCGGGCAAGTTCGAGAAGCTCTGAGATCCGCGCGAAGGTGTGGAAGCGTATTCCTCTTCGTTCGATCTCTTCCCGGCCGCCGCTCTCTCTGTCAATCAGCACGACCAGGTCCGTCACCTCAACTCCGGCCCCTTCCAGGATCTCGATCGCCTCGAGCTTGCTCCGGGCCGAGCTGATCACGTCGTCGAGGAGCACGACCCTGTCCCCCTTTTCAAAGAATCCTTCGATGGCGTTTCCCGTACCGTGGCCCTTGACGGTGAGCCTGGGGTAGATGAAGGGTTTGCCCAGCCGCAAGGATGCGGCTGCAGCCAGGGGAACCGCGGCCACCGGGATTGCGGCGATGCGGTCGAACACCAGTGGGCGCAACAGTTCCTCGTAGGCTTCCGCAACGTTGGAGAGAAGTCCGGGGCTGGAGATAATCTGGCGCAGGTCGAGGTAGTGGGGCGAGATCGCCCCGGATTTCAGACGGAAAGATCCGAACTTGAGGCAGCCCTGCTCGATGATTTCCTCCAAAAGGGCCACTCGGCGGATCTCTTTCCGCAGGGATCGGGCATTCCGCCGATTTCTCGAACCGGCCGCTTCCCGGTTGATTCGGTCTCGAAACGCCTGAGCTTTCTGTCCCGGGTTGGGGTCCTGATAGATGCTTCTGCCCACGACCAGAAGCAGCCCCAAACCGTCTTCCCGCAATCCCGTTTGGACCGCGGCTTCCAGGCTTCCCCCTTGAGCACCGATTCCTGGGCAGAGTATCCAAACTCCGGGAAGCTGATCACGGACGGTTTCTAAAGCCTCGGGATCGGTCGCTCCGATGACCAGTCCGACATCGGGAGACCAGCTGCAGACCTCCCTGGCGATTTCGAGATACAGGGGACAGGTTGTATGGCTTCTTCCACCGCCGGGATTCTTTCGATATACCTCCAGATCCTGGAGGTCTCCGGATTCAGGGTTGGAGGTGCGGCACAGCAGGAACAAGCCTTTTCCACTGTGCTCGAGAAAGGGGCGAATCGACTCGCGCCCCAGATAGGGATTCAATGTGGCGGAATCCACGCCGTAGTAGTCGAACAGTGCCCGAGCATAGGCCGTGGCGGTCTGTCCGATATCGTTTCGTTTGGCGTCGAGAATCACAGGTGTGTCCTTCGGGATTAGCTCTAGGGTTTCCTTGAGTGCCTTGAGCCCGTCCAAACCGTAAGCCTCGTAGAAGGCGATGTTTGGTTTGTAGCAGGCTGCATAGGGCAAGGTTTGTTCGATGATTTCTCGATTTCGCTGCAGCATGCGCTGTGCCGCTTCTTTCGCGTCGTCACATTCAAAGCGCGGATCCAAGCCGACGCAGAGCAGGCTCTGCTTTTTTCTACAGACGGATTCCAGATTGGCAAAAAAACTCGGTTTCATTCTTCCCTCCCAGTGCTCATGTAGGTGTCGGCCCGGTTGATTCCCGGTCCAGATACAAAAAAAGGGCTGCCCCCGGTCAAGGGGAACAGCCCTTTCTATACGTCTTAAAAAAAAGGAGAGCCATAGGCTCTCCAATTGATCCTTCAAAGATTAAAAAAAAACTCCGGAAATTCCGGAGCCCCGCTATGCCTGTTGGTAATTTACTTACTCCACGCACCTGCTCTCCTGCTTCCTTTGTTCTGAATTGATCGAACTATCGCACAGTGGGAAAAAATTGTCAAGACTCAAAACTGCACTTTTATTGGAAAAGTGCAAAAAAACCCATCCACTTTTCACTCCATACTGTGGGCATGAATTGATCCTGTCCCCGTTCCGGGATTATGCTCTTCCTGGGGTCTCTCGGTGCTCGTTGATCGAGGTCGGACTCGAGTTGCCCGTTCGGGGGGTGCACGGGAATTATCAGGATTCGGGAAGGAAGGTGCTATGGCGGAAGTCGAATGTGTGATGTTGGCGGCGGGGCGTTCAAGCCGGATGGATGCCTGGAAGATGACTCTCCCGTGGGGGGAATCTACGATTGTCGAGCATAGTGTGCGTACCGCTCTGAATGTCTGTGCCCGTGTCGTATTGGTAGCCGGATTTCGGGCCGAGGAGCTCGACGGCCTATTTCGGGATTGGCAGCGGGTAGAAGTGGTGAAGAACGAGAGCTTCAGGGAAGGGATGTTCTCTTCTGTACAGCGGGGAGCGCAGGTCCTCGGAAGCGGAGGATTTTTCCTTACCCTCGGAGACATGCCCGGGGTTTCTGAGGACACATACAGAGATCTGCTGGGCTGGGACGGGAAGCTGGCTTCGATTTCTACAGGTACGGCCTACGCAGTGATCCCAAAGTATAGGGGAAAAAAAGGGCACCCCCTGCTTCTCTCCCCGCAGATGAGGACCCGCATTCTTGAGACCAGCGTTTCGATGACCCTGCGGGACGTTCTGGCAGAGGTGCCGACGGTGATCGTGCCCGTGGATGACAACGGCATCCTCCACGATATCGATACACCGGCAGACTACCGGTCCTGGCATGACCGGGAGCAGAGTGATTCTCGTTGACATCGGCCGAAACAACCGGCTATTCTACCCGCCAGTACCGCTGGAGGGAGGACGACTATGAGCTATGATTGTGTGGTAACGGGCGGACTGCTCGTATATCCGGAAAAGATAGTTCGAGCCGATGTGGCCATTTCCAACGGCAGGATCTCCGCGCTCACCGCTCCGGGAGAGGCCAAAGGAAAGGCTACCATAGATGCGGAGGGTTGTTACGTTCTGCCGGGAGCGATCGATCCGCATACGCATCCGGTATATCTGGATTCCATCGCCAACACGGCCCGAACCGCTGCATTCGGTGGAGTGACCACGGTCATTCATTACGCCTATGCCCGGCCGGGGAACAGCCTGGTTACCAAAATCAAGGAGTTCAAGGACGAGGGAGAGGCCACCTCCTGTATCGATTTCGCCCTTCACGGCGGACTGTTCGAGACCCTCAAGCAGGCCGATGAAATTCCCCAAGTTTTTGGAATGGGGGTTACCTCCTTCAAAGTGTTTATGGCCTATGCAAAGCTCGGCTGGATGACCGATGACTACGCCATGGCCAAGACGATGGACGTCGTGGGCAAGCACGGCGGCATGGTCTGTGTACACGCCGAAACCGGCTTGGCCATCGATTACATTATGGACAAAATGCTGGCGGAGAAGGCGAACTTTGCTGAGCGGTTTCTGGAAACAAGCCCGGACATCGCCGAAGCTGAAGGGATATTCCGGGCGGTGTACATCGGACGGTTGATGGACTGTCCCGTATACATCCCCCATATCTCGTCGGCAGAAGGCATCCAGGTGATCCGCTTTTTAAAGCGTATGGGTTATCCGGTGATCGCCGAAACCTGCCCTCAGTACCTCGGGCTGACCTGGGAGGGATTGAAAGCGCGAGGACCCCTTGGCAAGGTCGGGCCGTCGATAAAGACGGAGGGCGACCGCATGGCTTTGTGGACGGCGATGCAGGAAGGAATTTTCGATTCGATCGGCAGCGATCATGCACCGAAGGAAAAAAGGTGCGAAGATGACTTCTTCGATGCGGCCTACGGATCGCCGGAAGTAGAGACCATGCTGCCCGTGGTCTGGAGCTTTGGTGTGAACAGAGGATTGATCACTCCGAATGAGGTGGCCGCCCTTATGGCGGAAAACACGGCCCGCATCATGGGCCTGTTTCCAAGAAAAGGCAGGCTCGACTCGGGTTCCGACGCCGATCTGGTGGTATTCGATCCGACCGAGAGCTGGACAGTCAGCGTTTCCAACCAGCACAGCAATGCCTCCTACACGCTGTTCGAGGGCCAAGAGCTCCTCGGTAGGGTGAAGAAGGTTCTCTCGAGGGGCCGGCTGGTAGTAGATGGAGAAGAGTTTCTGGGAAGCGAAGGCTACGGCGTCTTCCTTCCTTCCAAGGCGGGAAACTGGCAGTACCGGAAGTAGCTCATCACTCGAGGAAACTTCGGTTGAAGGACGGTAGACCGATATCTCGCACGAGGTTCCCGGGAACCACCGGCGGTACGGGCTCGGTGCGGCCTAGTTTACTGCGAATCGATCTGAGGAATCCCACCATCCCGAAGGCTCTGGCCCGGGCTTGGTATTAAGCCAATCTTGCAAGTGCCCGCTGTGACGGATAGCCTGACTCCGGCAGAGCCTGATGAAGGAGGAGGGCTGTGTCGAGCAGTTCAGCCGTCTCGGATTCTGGCCCATAATTCATTCAAGCGAGGCGGGAAAAAAGCGATCTCGTAGCTAAGCTGGAGTTTCTCGCGAGGGGTCATTGCTTGGCCTTCCAGAGCTCGATGTCCTGTTTTAATAATTCGAGGTTCTCGAGCAAGAGTGTATCCCGGCCAAAGGGAGGAGGAAGCCGACGGACCGCGGTTTGTATATCTTTGTAGCTAACCGGACGTTGTGCAATCAGGTACTGGACATCGCTTTGATCAACCTCATCATAGCGAATGAGTTTGCTGGCGATCAAATCGGGAATCGAAACCGTCGTTACTGTGAGAAAACGACCACGCCAAAGCAGGATCTCGGAGTCCGGTTGCGGTACAGCGAGACACAAGCGAAGGTGGGATACCCATTCGATGTGATTGTTCTGAGAAGGTTCCTCGGGGTTGAACGGTAGTCCCGCTGCCTCGGCAGCTCGGCGAAGCTCTCCCATGTCAGCCTGCGAGTATGGTCCCGCGATATCGATATCTAGACTGGTTCTGTCAGGCTCATCGAGCAGGATGAAGGCGGCGCTCCCGTACACGCACAGGGAGGATGGATTCTGGAGCGCCTGGTCGATTTTTTCCAGATAAAAAACCAATTCCTTCTTGTCCATCGATGTGACTATACCGATCTTACCGTTGCCATACAAGGGATGATAAGCAGGCAATAGATGCAACTCAGTTGCAAAAACAGCACAGGCTCGTTATACTGGGCCGATTCCGTGATGATGCGAACGATCCTCATACCTCTAGTCTCGATCCTGCTGTTTTTCGTCCGGTTTCCCGTCCGGAGCGATACCGTGGCTGTGGCAGGGGGTCTGTTTCCCTGCGTAAGTGAGCTGGCCGATCTCTACAACGACATGGCTGGGGAGGCACCCGGTCTGGTCGTAGGTTCTTCCGGCAA
>Ga0307380_10007269_pt1 | contig 14424 bp, 24 predicted proteins | sample UN3MG_FD_202239 | JGI IMG/M metagenome (GOLD analysis project Ga0307380, IMG submission 202239) | Soil microbial communities from Risofladan, Vaasa, Finland - UN-3 | ecosystem: Environmental > Terrestrial > Soil > Coastal area > Acid sulfate soil | place: Finland: Risofladan, Vaasa | collected... | reverse complement strand
TCGCTAGGTGAACCGTCATCAGCATTCGATGATATTCAATTAGATGTCGAAACTTCACCTTTCAACGATAACCCGATCGTATCAAAACCGCCATCTGATCCGGTCAAAGCCCCTGTCGTAGAAACCGTAACCGAGTCACCAAAAACCGTTAATACTGATAAAGGGGTTCTTCGATGGACTCTAAAAGCACCGACAAATGAGTATAATATGCGAAGGTTGCACGCAGTCTGTATCTTGGCCGAGGGTGACACGCCGCTTCGGATAATTAGTCCTAATGGCTCTGTTCTCGTTTCAGATGAAAGCGGAATTAGGGTTGACCCTGTTAAATATCAGATCATAGCCGACATGTTCGGGCTTTGACGGCTCTATGACTCTTTGCAGTTATGAAGCGCTCCTGTCGATCTTATTCAACTGATTTTTCCGTTAATTTCAGCTTCAATTTCATCTTCAGCCGCAGCTAAGTCCCCGATTCTAGCTGCGGCTGCTATCAATATTGTCATATTGTGAAGGGTGATTTCTCTGGCTTCATCATCATCACCCATATCAGAATCTTCGAGAATGATCTTCTCTCTATTTAACAGTAACTGAAGGCCCTCTGATAGATTGGCATTTGATATGCCTTTTGCAATCGATTCAATTTCTGCTTTCTCACCATTTGTTAAACGTCTTGTCATGTTTGATTACCTTATTGAAATATTCAGTCATTTAACTATACATTTTCATGTGTAATGTGGATTATGGGGATATTTAGTCTTGACAAGAATGTGATTCCATCAGACAATTCCAAATTTTTTGGAAATGGATATATTATTCTTGAAGCCAAAGATTTCAAAACGCGTCAGGCATCCATGGAACTTTGTCTACCGCATACGCTCCTTCAAGCTATTACTCCATCCCTTCTTGCTTCCGGATGGACCGATAAACTCAAAGTAAAAGAACCGATATCCGTTTGGTTACCACAACTGACAGCTGAGAGAATGAATGCTGCGGCTATTGGACATGATGTTCCACACGTCAGAGCTAATATGGTGTTGAAACAGTGGACAGAAGAAGTCACCCAAATATTCAATAAAATCTCTCAGTTCTTGATCGACCCGTCAGACATAATTCCATTTCTTCCAATGGGAACGTATGTATCACTTAGATTTAGATGTCGTGTTGACGACATTCCACAACTGCTAGAGGGAATTGAGCGTACGCCAGTGATCGGAATACCTGAATTCCGTTGGGCTTTAGCTTCAGTCTTAGCGTCGATCTGTTTAGATTTTCAAGCTGCGGACGCAAGAATCAAGCGTATCTAATTGAAACTCGGTACCATCGTTGTTTTGAATTTTTCTCCATAACTATTGAAGTCAATTCATATTTACGTGAACCCGATACATGACTCATTATCTTTTTAGCTAAAATGGCTCCGAAAGCGGAATGGCGGTGGAAATTACCGTTCATGGATTGCAGAGGGTCATAATACTCTCTGCCTATCTCTATACTATCATCTGTCCCTTCTGAGACAGGACCAACTTCGTAACCCATCTCACGAAGTCTTTCTTCTGCATCACGAATAATTGAACTTGGATCAAAAATAGCGTTTGTTGCTTTCGACAGTTTCGGGTTTTCTTTTACGATCGATATCTTACTTTCTTCGTGCATCATCATGACTAGAGGTGCTGATATCCCTGGGTGTAGAACCGGTTTTGACTTCCGGGTTATGCCGTCCTCTCCTACATAATCCGGAGGATAGTAGATTGCATCTTTCCGTAGTTTGATTACGGATTTTCCAGTTTTAGAATCTATTAAATATAAACCAGGCTCTGATGCTTTTTGATGATCGAGCTCATGTAAGAGCTCATCTATTAACTCTGATAAAACGGAGTCATCAGATTTACCCTCGAGCGCTTCTAATAAAAACGCCTTCGTATCAGTTTTTGACTCCGTATGTTTTAGGATTTCTTGTACACACGAGTCAGACTCAAACATATTACGAAGCCAAATTCGAACCTCGGACTTTGCATCCTCTTTTGTTTTAACTAACCCGTACCCATCACTGTGAATGATGTTACTCATTTCCTCCTCCGAATGTAAAGCTGGCTCCGGGTTCTATCACAATATCTAGCGGTTCATCTTTTCGGAAACCAGGGAGGGTTGCACCTTGAGAAAAAGGTGTATTTGACTGAGATGCTGGATCGACGGGGACAGGATCGACAGATGGTTGGGTTGGAACGATCTGTGGTTGAATTTCAGCCGAATCCTTAGTATGCACTATTGGTTCATGGATTGGTTCAGGGATTGGTTCAGGGATTTGAGTTATTGGGATATCGGTTTGAATCTGGTCCTGTGCTGCATTCAAATTTTCCGTATTTGTAACACTAACTGATGGCACTTCTTGTACTCTTGTATCTGAAACGACGATCGGTGGTTGGCCAGCAGGAAGAAATCGCTTAGATCTGATTTGAGAAAATCTCGGATCTGATTCTTCTGCTCTAGAAACGTTGTCAAACAGGTCTTGTTTCCAGTTCAAAATTCTTCTATCGAAAGCAAGATTGTTAGAACTGCTTCTGATGCAGTCTCGATTGGCGCATACTACACAAAATGCCTTTTGGAACGTATCTATCGGAGCCTGCCCTACGTCGGCCATGCATTCTCTTAAGAAATCGCTTCGCACTTTATATGTACTCATGACTCACTCTTGTTAATGTAGGTTTCCATACCACTTTACCATACGAATATGTGTGTTATTCGCACAACAAAATTGTAATTGATCATACTTTTCTTATTGTGTAAAAATGTCCGTTATGTTAAATTCCATGGTCGTTCGGGGTGTTTCAATTTTTGGAGGTCGGGATGGCAGGCAGTGAAGTCAAGCCAAAAGTGGCAATCGCGTCCCGAACAATAAAGGTTCCTGGGAAGCCGCTTAAAAGGCGCCCCGATAGACTTCCTTGGCCTCGACTTTCAGAGCCTGACGAACAAGGCCGTATTGTAAATTTAGGCGTTGACGTGGTGGCAAAACGCACCGATATAATCAAAATTGTACATAAATTTTTCAAAGTCGAAAATATTCAAATGGAGGAACTGCTGCAAGAAGTATATGTGGCGATAATCCACAAAAACTTCACGCGATCTGCTCATGACTCAAGGAAAAGTTCTTTTGGGCATTACATATATATGGTTGCCAATAATGTATGTATAAATCTAGTCCATCGCAAACGTAGATATGATAAGGAATCAGAGTCCATAGACTCTCAGAGTGGACACGACGATCAGAGAACGCTTCTTGAAACATTCGAAGCGCCCGTTGAACGGAAGGATGAACTAACTGAGTATATGGAAGAGATTGAAACTAGTATGCGCCAACGCGGTATGTGGGACTTAGCACGTTATATACGTGCGGCGCGATCCGGATCAGACCCAGATGTTATTCGAGAAGCGTTATCGTGGGGTGGTCGGAAAATATCTAGTAAAACTATTAGAGATATAAGGTCACAAATTCAAATAGTTATTCGAGAGAACTACATGTAATCTGTCTTTTTCTTCCATTTAGATACAATTTCCATAAATTTGTTTATTCGATCCTGAAGCTGTCGTTCCGGCATCGTACCCCTGAGCTCGAGAGTTAAATGCCCTCGAAGAAATGGTAATGCCGTTATAGGATTTTTAAGTATTTTCCAGCATCCGTCACAGATGCAGCTGGATTCGCTGTCGTCTATACGTTTTTGACCGAGTTTATTGCAATATGAACATTTACCACTGAGTATCATGTAGTCTCCATTGCAATAAATGTTATTATCTGTTCTGCTGTCAGCCCCTTTTGAACTTGAACTTTTTCTGCAAATAACAAAGCTGCTGGAAGGGGTAACCTAAACTCAAGAACTCCGCGACCGGAAAGTATTTGAGATAAAGTTTCCATGAACTCTGCATGAATTTCCGGAAACCCTGCACTTTCAAAATTTCCTGCAGACGTTGACCACGGATCACACAAAGAAGGATCGGATGTAACAAAGTGAACAGAACATGACGTGGGGCGTACAGAATAAGCTCTACATTTTTTAGTTTCCGGATCGAGAACCGGACACGCTTTGTTCATATTGAACCATGCGATTTCACTAGATGAAGACGCTAGTCCGTATTGGGACTGGGCAGTCTCTCTTACTTTTTGCCAAGTGCCAGAGTCTTTCAAATGAGAATATATTATTAAGGCTTCGGCCACATTTATGTAAATTAAACGACTGCAACAGGCCGAGCACCCGGGTTTACACTTACAACGGTTCCCAAGCACAGTTAAACTGCGTTTGGACGCTTTCTGGGATGCATCCATCATTGCAACTTTCACGGATGCAACAACATCAGATAATTTCATAAGGTATACATAAACGGTACACTTGAATGCAACTTCAAAATTAATGAATTGTCTATAGTTTATTTCAATAGTTGATTTCATGAAGTTCTTAATGCACGCATGTCAGCTCACAATGATATAGGTCCAACGTTAGAAATATTAGTGGCTGCAATAGCCGAAGAGTTGAATATACTTCAAGATGAAATTCCTCCGTCCGTAGAAGGTATACTATTTAATGCACTGCTTGACGTTTGGAAAAAGGGAAACAAAGCAGCTCACGATAAAGTTACTATTCCACCGAAAAGGTCCAAAACAAATCCGGATTTCCTATCGCCATCGATTCCGGTTCAATCATCCGATGATGAAGTAGATCCGTACGAGGCTATTACGAAAGTTTCTCGATTTTTCAAAAAATTTTAATTTTTTGCTGTATTATATAAATAATGATACATGATATGGTAGTTCACATACTTCGTCATGGTGCAACGCTATGCGGTATCACCATGGTCCCGAAAGACTGGCCAGAGGGCCACCGTTGGGTTTCGTTTGAAGATCCAGAAGGAATACTACAAGTCAACTGCTCAGAATGCCTTGTGGGTCCGAAACCTCCCAAAAATATTGAGATTGAACGTCGTTTTCTTGTCCAAACTGAGATGCTCCCAGACGAGCTCCCACCGGGGAGACTCATTTCTCAAGGTTATCTTTCCATAGACCCTGTTGTACGAATTCGCATATCTGGCAACAAAGCATGGATAACGGTAAAAGGACCTGGACTCGTTCAGAAAGAGGAATTTGAATATGAAGTTCCGTGGCAAGATGCTGAAAAGATGCTGGCCCTTTGTCGTTACTCCATCATCAAAACGAGACGAAACATTATATGTGGAAGTCACATATGGGACATTGATGAATTCCATGGACCACTTCAGGGTTTATGGATAGCAGAAGTTGAATTAAAAACAAGATATGAAGGGTACGAGCCTCCACCATGGATCGGAAAAGAAGTTTCTGAAGACAGACGTTTCACTAACGCGTCTTTAGCTAGATCGTCATCGATCCCAAAAATATAGTATTATATTATCATGCGGAAATGTTTATTTTCCGATTAAGATATGGAAGTAGATACAGACCGGGTTGATACCTGGTATACTGAGATAAGTGGATTCCTCGAATCTCATATTGAGTCGGAGGATTTAGTTACTCCATGGTCTTTGACCGTAGCTCTTTGTCATGTTCTTGCTGATGCGGCAGAACAAGTCAACGTATCGGAACGTAAGAAATTAGAAACTGTAATTAAACTCGTGGCCAATTCAATGGGTTTCGATGATGTACTAGTTTTTCTCGGAAAAGATGCTGATCCGGATTCGATAAGCTAGCCTTTTTATGACACCGGTCCAGCCATTGGCGTCACTCGCCAGTCCGGAAAATCTCGACCGCCTTCTATGATTAACCGAACCAGCTTCGGCCCGAATGCTACCTTGTGCGCTGGCGGGGACACGTACGTCTCGCCAGCCCAAGCCAGCTCGTGATCGTCAGTCCAATGCTTTGACCGCACGGTGAAAGCGGTGTTGAAATCTGGACCTCGGACAATCAGTCGCAGAGATCCAGGGGTCCAACCCTTACCATAGTTGTCCTTCGGACCATCAACGCGCCAATGGTACGTCTTGTCACCGATTACGATCTTCCGTGCATGAGCTATAGCCATAGATCTCTCTAGTCAAATTCATCGAACACGCCAAGTATTCTGTTTTGTCATTTCCGCCAAACCTATTTGAAAACAGTCTAGAGCTATGTCTGTAATTGTAACTCTTTTTCCTTTAGTTGATCTCCGTTTGGCTTCCGCTTTAAGTTCATCAACCAGACTAATCGGAACTTTGTGCAATCCGATAGTTTGAGTATCCCTTGGGGAAGTATTTGGTAAAGTTTCAGTTTCCATAGTTTCAGTTTCCACCATTTCCACCGTTTCAGTTTCTGCAGTTTTAATCGGTTTTAAATGTTTCTGTTTGCGTGCTTGTTTACGTGTTAGTTCATTTTTCAACTTGGTTATTTCCATGAGTTTACGTTCCTTGTTCATTATTTGGTATAACATTCCAGGCATTTCGGACCACTCAATCGTTGGTTAAATTGTAACTATAATCTCTAAATAACATACAATCGGTATTGTTTACTCAATCGGTCTTCAAGAAATGTCTAAGTATAACTGGAATAAAAACAGAGAAGCAAACCCCGTATGGAACTGGTTCGGACTAGAAACACAAAACGGGGTTTATGAAGTCATTCCATTGTTATATAGCACTTTGAGAAACAAGAATATTTATGTTTTTGAAGTAACTTTCAAAGGTAAAGCGATCGCTATCACGTCACAGACATCACGAGATGAAATGAAAGCTGGTCAAACAGCGGGACGTCTTCTGGCTCAGAAACACTTAGAGTCTTGATCATTTGGTGGAATTAATGAGGTTATCATGGCTAAAGTTTTGATCGTTGGAGCAGGTGGTGTTGGCGGCGTAGTAGCACATAAATGCGCTCAAAACAAAGAGGTATTTTCTGATATTTTATTAGCCAGTCGTACCATATCTCGTTGTGAAAAAATACAGAAACAAATCAAAGATATGTACGGAAGAGATATTAGAATACAACAGATTGACGTTGATGATGTAGAAAAAGCGACGTCATTATTATGGTCAGAAAAACCAGACGTTTTGATAAACGTAGCTCTTCCGTACCAAGATCTCGTGTTAATGGATGCTTGTTTGACAGCCAGAGTTCCTTATCTTGACACTGCAAACTATGAGCCTCCAGATGTGGCCAAGTTTGAGTATAAGTGGCAGTGGGAGTACCAAGAGAGATATAAAAAAGCCGGTCTCATGGCGTTACTTGGTTCAGGTTTCGACCCTGGAGTAACAAATGTTTTCTGTGCTTATGCACAGAAGCACCTATTTGATGAAATTCATACTGTAGATATTTTAGACTGCAACGGTGGAAGTCACGGCCATCCGTTTGCCACGAATTTCAATCCTGAAATCAACATACGTGAAATCACTCAAAGAGGTCGTTACTGGGAAAATGGTGAGTGGATTGAGACAGATCCGTTAGAAATTCATTTTCCGTTTGATTACCCGGGGGTTGGTGAACGTGAAAGCTACCTTCTCTATCATGAAGAGCTAGAATCTTTAGTTCAAAATATTCGTGGTCTAAAACGAATTCGTTTCTTCATGACATTTGGTCAAGAATATATAACGCATTTACGTGTACTGCAAAATGTCGGAATGACTCGTATCGATCCTGTTGATTTTCAAGGTAAGAAGATAGTACCCATACAGTTTTTGAAAGCACTCCTCCCAGATCCATCGTCACTAGGTGCCACATATACTGGAAAAACATCTATAGGATGTTTGATTGATGGGACTAAGGATGGGAAGAAACGGAAGGTATTTATTTACAATATATGTGATCATTCTGAATGTTGGAAAGAGGTTCGATCACAAGCGATTTCTTACACGACAGGCGTTCCGGCAGTGGTTGGTGCCACCATGATACTGAACGGAACTTGGAATAAGCCTGGTGTATGGAATATGGAACAACTAGACCCGGATCCGTTTCTTGAAGAATTATCACGAAGCGGTTTGAAATGGCACGTTAAGGAGCTATGATGGGTGGTGTACGTACGATGTTGGATATTCCATCCAACGTTGAAACACCTGCTTTCATAGTTGACCTCGAGCTTCTTGAAAATAACTTACGTATTTTGAAAGAAGTGCAAGATGCTGCTGAATGCACTATCTTACTAGCATTAAAAGGATTCGCGATGTGGGGCGTAGCTCCTTTAGTGCGTGAGTATTTGCCCGGTGTGGCCGCTAGCTCTCCACATGAAGCAAGACTCGGGCGAGAAGAGTTTGGTGGACAAGTACACGCCTATGCTCCTGCTTACAGCAACACCGATTTTAAAGAATTACTCCAATACTGCGACCATATTATCATTAATAGCTTTTCGCAATGGCAGAGACTAAAACCGGTAGCTAAGTCTTATGGAGCTGGTACACGATTCGGTATCAGGATAAACCCTGAGCATAGCGAAGTATCGACAAAGATCTACGATCCGTGTGCACCATGCTCGCGTTTAGGTGCCGTACGTAAATCTTTTGATGATGCCGATTTTGACGGTTTATCCGGTCTACATTTTCATAATTTATGTCAGCTCGGTGCTGATGCTCTTGAGCGCACTATTGAGAAAGTGGAACACAACTTTGAACCGTGGTTGTCAATGGTCGATTGGATCAATTTGGGTGGTGGGCATCATATCACACGACCTGATTACGATCGTGATAAACTGATCCGAATAATTCAAAACTTACGGAAGCGTTGGGGCGTAGAAGTGTTTCTTGAACCGAGTGAGTCAATCGCTATTCAAACTGGCGTGTTGGTTGCCAGCGTTCTTGATATTATAGAAAACGGCGTTTCTATTGCCGTTCTTGACATTTCTGCCACCGCTCACATTCCTGATTGTTTAGAAATGCCGTATCGTCCTGACATTGTGAATGCCGGAAGCCCTGGCCAAAAACTTCATAATTACAAACTTGGTGGATTAAGTTGTCTTGCAGGAGATGTCATCGGTGATTATTCTTTTGACGAGCCACTACAAATTGGACAAAAACTAGTTTTTCTCGATATGAGCCACTATACGATGGTAAAAACCAGCAATTTTAATGGTGTTCGTTTACCATCAATTTGTACATACGATCCATCTCAAAACGAAGTTAAGGTACATCGCCGTTTCGGATATGAAAGTTATCGTGATCGGTTATCTTGACCCGATGTAAATTAACTTTATGAGTACAAACGTGCCGAATAAATCCGAAGAAATTTTCAGAGAACAAGTTCCGTGGCTAGATGAATCACTAACTCTTGTGGGAATTCGTGCAGGTGAAGTAGTTCGTCTAGATTTAATTCGAAAAACTCCAATTTCAGATTTTTCTAACTTGAAAGGACTAGAAGGACTGGAAGGAGTAAAAGAATTAGAAACAAAGATTCATGTGGTATGTGAATTTAAAAATGGAAATATCAAATTCATAAAAGACACATCTAAAGCCGATAATATCACTAGAACCGGTAGCAAGTTTATTGATATTAGTGATTCTGAAAAACTATGTTTGTCAGTGATGCCACACGGATATGACCCGACAAAAATGCCGGACCTAATGAAAGATCCGATTTGGCAACGCATAATTGACCATATGAAAATCGAACATGTCATGGCTTCGTAATGATTCTCATGATAAACGAGGAAGAAATTTTCAGAGAAAAAATCCCGTGGCTTGATGATTCAATGGTTCTTGTAGGAACTCGTGCGGCGGTTCTTATAGGGACTCGTACGGAAAGAAAAATTTGTTTTGCTATATTTCGCAAAACAAAAGAATCAGAAGAAAAAATGTACGATGTATGTGAATTTAAAAATGGAAGGATACGACATTCAAGATATGAAAGAATTTTCGCGAGTGAAGGCACACCCGCTTCATCACTAACGGAGTCAATGTTGTCATTAAATGACGCCGAAAAACTATGTGTATCAATAATCCATACACATGACATAACAAGCATATCTAATATAATTCAAGACCCATTTTGGCAACGCATAATTGATTATATGAAAATTGAGGATGTTATGGCTTCGTAACGTTTTATGTGAGTAAACGTAGAAGAATCTCCATAAAAGATAGTAATTCGGAGCTCCGGGGGAAAACTGGTCCGACTGGACTTCGACTATGTCGATGGTGCAAGAAGGAAGTTCAGCCGCCAAGACGCACCTTTTGTTCTGACGAGTGCGTTCATGAATGGCGTCTTCGATCAAGCACCAAATATCTACGTGAGCATATATATAAGCGTGATCTCGGTATATGTGCGACATGTAAGGCAGATACTAGACTTCAGAAAATTCAACTCGAAAACACTCTTAGAAATATTGGATATGATGAAAAAGCTGAACCATATAAAGTTTTACTCGTAATACTAAAGATAACAGCCCATGAGGCTAAAAAATCGCTTTGGCATGCTGACCATGTTGTGCCGGTGGCAAAGGGAGGTGGCCTTTGCGACTTATCGAATTTTCAAACGCTTTGTATTTGTTGTCATAAGTTGAAAAGTGTAATACAGGCTGGGGCTGGGGCCAAACCTAGGAAAATCAAACCGATCAAAATGCGTGGTATACCTGGATTTAAGGGTTTCTCGGGAAAAATCGATTAGTTTGTAAATTTAATAATTCTTGATGTACTATAGATATGTCAATTTCACAAATTCAAGGAATGACTCGTACCGTCTTCATAGGTGATATTCACGGATGTCGGGATGAGTTATCATATCTACTTGATGCTTTGTGTTTTTCTCCAGGATCAGACAGAATCATTCTTTTGGGTGACTTGATGGATAAGGGTCCGGACCCTGTCGGGGTTGTCCGGATGGCACGTGATCTTGGCTTTGAATCTGTGAAAGGAAATCACGACGAGAAGCATTGCCGGTATCGCAAACATGAAGAACGTCGCGCTGTTGATTCAAAAAAGAATCCTATGAGGTTTTCAGATCTTCAAAAGGTGCAGAACGCGTCTTTGGATCTCGAAGATGTGAAATGGTTGTCGTCTCTTCCAGATACTCTCCAAGTGGGAGAATGGGTAGCCGTGCACGCTGGATTTGAACCAGGGTTTCCATTTGAGAAACAGAAGCCTGGTCGTCTTTGCCGAGTGCGATGGGTAGATGTTGATGGCAAGATGATAAGCCTGAATGATTCAATAGACCAGCCAGGTGGTTCTAAGTGGTGGTTTGAAGCGCATGCCTTTGACTTTAACGTTGTATACGGTCATGCAGCACACAGTCTTAAAAAGCCTCAGGTAAGCACTGCTCCGAATGGTCGTCGTTGCATCGGTCTAGATACAGGTTGTGTGTATGGTGGTCATCTATCAGCTTACGTGTTAGAAGAAGATCGCTTCGTTCAAGTCAAAGCCAAAGAAACGCACGCGGTTTGGCATGGTATAGATGATTGATACTGGCGGACTGACAAGATTATGAGAGAATCTCCATACCCATTCATCAAGTGGCTTGGCGGCAAATCTAAGATGACTAAACACATCTTGGAAAGACTGCCATTGAAATTTAACACGTATTTCGAACCGTTTCTTGGTGGAGGAGCCGTGTTTTTCGAACTTTTCAAGCAGAATCGTTTTAAGCGAGCTGTTATTTGTGACACAAATCCAGAGCTTGCTAACGCGTACGCTATGATTAAGGGCGATGTTGACGGATTAATCCGAGAACTAAGATCAGGACGTTATTTCTATGATAGAAAACGTTATTTGAAGATTCGTAGTGAGAATCCAAATAGTCAGACTCCAGTTAAAAGAGCTGCTAGGTTTATTTACCTGAATCGTACGTGCTTTAATGGCCTTTATAGGGTAAACAGGAACGGACAGTTTAACGTTCCATTCGGTCAGTATACGGATCCTGTAATATGTGATAAAGAGAACTTGCAAGAGATAGCGCGTGCTCTAAAGATTACTAAGATCTCAGAAAGAGGATTTGAACACGTCCTCAAGGAAGCGAAACCAGGAGATGTCGTTTATTTTGATCCTCCCTATCTCCCAGTCTCCAAAACAGCTTATTTCACCGGATACACGGAAGAGAGATTCGGAATCATCGATCACACACTTTTGTCATTAGTATTTGACCAACTAGCAGAACGTGGAATATCTATCATACTGTCAAACTCGTGGTCTTCAAGAGATTTATACGAGAATCATGAAGTGGTACGTTTGATCGGCGGAAGATGCGTTGGCGGACCTACAGAATATCGAAATCCGGTGGAAGAGATCATGGTTGTAGCGAACTGCAGATCGTTACCTGATCATGGATCTCAAAACTAAACGAGAGTCACCAAACCGTATAGGGTACTGTCCAGAATGTTGCATAGTGCACCACTGGAGAGGGTCGCTTCGAATTCAGCTGGCAGCATGTCGAATATGTATGACGCCGCTTAAGAAACATGATCAGAATTATTCTGGAAAGCATGATGGCATGTTGCCTGTCATGCGACTTCGTGTGTCAACAAAGAAATGGTAAGTAGGTAACGGAGACTGTATGGCTAGTAACAAAGTATACGTAGGTAATCTTTCATATAATACGACTCATGACTCTCTACTACAGGCGTTCTCTCGCTCTGGAGCTGTAACAGAGGCCATAGTCATGACGGATCGAGAAACTGGACGAAGCCGTGGATTCGGGTTCGTTTCTTTTTCTAGTGAAGATCAAGCCTTAAAAGCCATTCAGGATTGGAATAATCAAGAACTTGATGGCAGAAGAATCGCTGTGAATGAGGCGCAAGATCGCCGTCCAGCTTCAAACGGATTTGACTCAAGACCGAATCAAGGTGCACCGCGTTTCAACACGAGTGCCGTTGTTTCGGAGAGATTTGGTAATGCTAGACCGAATCAATCCAACGCACCGAGGCCGAGTCAGGCCAATATATATCATAATCCTGTGAGTCAAGATAGATTTAGCAGCGGAAAAAATGATGACAGTCGAAGTTATGGTCGTCCGGCGAGAGACCGTGGTCGTAAGAACCGACGCGACGACTACTAAACAATCGTAGCAATGGATGATTTAGATACTTGCAGTAGTTCTTCTAGTGGTTTTTTAGAACTATATGATAAGTGTCCTTCATTAGTAGAATCCCAAATCCAGCGCCAATCAGCGTTTAGATGGTCATTCCTCCAACACCATTCCATGAAGAAAAACTGCGCGATCGGCGCACTGATCGGATTTTTTTGAATTTCTTCTAAATTTGATGTGAATTTAAAAACTACATCATCAGACATTAACCTCAAAATTTCATGAGGGTCTTCTTCTCCTGTCGGGACTGCTGCCATGATGCATAATCTGGTGACCAGATCAGCATCCTTTGAATCAGTTGTATTCGGTAAAATACTCTGAATCGCATATTTTATGATCGACTTCACATCAAATGAGTCTTTATTGGATTTTTCAACAGTTTTTCCGTCGTGTAGCATGAATCATCCTCCACGTAGACGATACTGACCAAGGTGCCAATTCGTAATGCTGAATTTAGAAACAGAAAATCTGATAGTCATCAAGTCGTATGGGTACGGAATTATGACTATTAAGATAATTGATCATGACGTGACCGGTAGGAAAGTGGAGGACGTCATAGTAGGTATCTTTCCTGGTGCTCAAGAGTGGATTCAGAAGCAGGACGACTCAAATCAAATAGTTATCATGATCGATAAGGGTCATATACCATCCAAATATGAGCTCGGGCAACTTGATTCAGAAGATTTGGAATGGATTAGAAACTCCGTGAATGAACACGGATCTAGCAGTTTTTTAAACAGATTTACAATGTTGGAGTCGTGTCTTGAAAGTTAAACACTATCATGCGATTCGTGAAGCTAACAAAGTATTCAATAATGAAATGGACTTTTCTAAAGATATTGTGCTCGTGAATTTCATCTATTTTATAATCTATGCCATAAGTCAGTTGTTCTAGACAAGTATGTTCATATCCTACACATTCATACATTAAAAGCTTTGAGTTCGTAAATCCGTACAACATTTATGTACGGGCGATATGGACAACCGAAACATCGATCGCGCCCTCCGCCCTCTCAAGTTTGCCGATTTTACTGGTCAAGAGGAGATCAAGGGTAACCTTGCTACCTTCGTGAAGGCTGCTCGTTCACGCGGGGAGCCCCTTGACCATATCCTGTTTACCGGGCTTCCGGGCCTTGGTAAGACGACACTGGCGAATATCGTGGCCAACGAAATGGGGTCACGGATCACTGTGATCAATGCCACAACCGTGAAGGTTAAGGGGGACCTTGCACGTACTCTTGTCGAACTCGAGAAGGGTGATATTCTGTTCATTGACGAAATTCATTCGCTTCGTCTCGATATTGAAGAGATCCTCTACACGGCGATGGAGGACTACAGAATCGACATGGCGACCCCGAACGGGGCCGTTGCAATCCCGATCGCCCCATTCACCCTTATCGGTGCCACGACTCGCGTCGGAGACCTTTCACCGCCCTTGCGTGACCGGT
>Ga0307380_10007268_pt1 | contig 14425 bp, 5 predicted proteins | sample UN3MG_FD_202239 | JGI IMG/M metagenome (GOLD analysis project Ga0307380, IMG submission 202239) | Soil microbial communities from Risofladan, Vaasa, Finland - UN-3 | ecosystem: Environmental > Terrestrial > Soil > Coastal area > Acid sulfate soil | place: Finland: Risofladan, Vaasa | collected... | reverse complement strand
ACGCCGTCGATTTGCTCTGCCTCCGCACCTTCGAGGGTCACCGAGTACGGCCACCGAACTGAAGCACCATCCAGTTCGAGGGCCCGCAAGACCAGGTATTCAAACGCTTTCCCCGGCGGCCAATCGACGGTGCCACCCGCCTCGATGTCGCTCCACAAATCGAGGAGCCCCGTATGATCGAACGCTGTGATCCTGGCAACGAACTTTTCCTCGGGCACGAGACTTGCCTTTCACGTCGCGGGGACCCTGGTAGTTCACACCATCCTACACCATCACGCCACGCCTGTCACGCCGCTCTAAGAACTCCGTTCACCGGCATGAAGCCGATCCCGGAGGCTGGCACCACGGGCCGTCTCGGGGCGCGCTCCTCCCTCTCCTCGCGGTTCTGGGATAGGCTCGTAGTCTCGCCCACTGTCTGATCAGCCGGACTCACCGCGTCAACACGCCCGTCGCCCACGTCGAAGGGTCGACGTACCAGTACAGGTCGTCCCCCACCGTCAGATACTGTTGACCGTGGTCGTGGTCTTCCAGGATGTAATAGAACCCGATCCGGGGATGCTCGACCGGATCGAAGCCGTTGAGGCAATCGCTAGGGATGTGCGCGTCCAGCGTGTAGCGCGTCGAATCGACCTGGGCCCCCACCCGAACGCGGCCCGGAGGCGCCGACGGTGCGTCCTCCCGGGCCCGTTGTATCTTGTGCGACCCCCCCGCCGGACGATCGCCCTTCGGCCCGCCGCCGGCCGGCAGCAGGTAGAACTGATGACAGAAACGCGTCGCCCGCTTGTTGGCCCGGGCGTCGCGCGTATCGATGCAGACCCGCAGGTGATCGCTTTTCCAGAACGCTTTCGGATTGCAGATCAGCGAACGGCGTTTGCCCGTCACCCTCGTGGCCACGTAGATCCCGTCCTCGTTCCACGCGGCGTACACCGGCGCGAACGCCGCCCGCCCGTCCAGCCGGCACAAGTCCGGCAAGAGGAACCCATCGTCCCACTCGTCGAGCGCGCCCGTAACGGACGGTGGGACCTTCCGATACCTCAGCGGAAGCTCGAAGTCGAACAGGAGCCGATTCGGAACCAGACCGGTCATGCCTCCGCTCCCACCAACGCCCGGAATCCTTCGCGGCAGCGCCGAATCGCTCCGGCCAGTTGGCCCGCGTCCACCTGCTCCACCGACCGGGCCCAGAACAGGATCAGGTCGAATTGCCGGCGCTGCTCGTAGGTCGGCGACTGCCCGATCCGGTCATACATGGCCGGCGTGAACGTCCGCTGCGGAACGCGTATCTCCACCTTCAGCCCCTCCGAGTAGCGCGTCGAGATGCAGATCAGCCGACCGTTCAGCCACGGAACGTGAATCATCACGGCCACTTTGCCGCCCCATCTGACCTGGGCCTCCGGAAGTGATTTGTTGATCAGCCCGATCAGCTCCAGAAGCGTCGCCGGTTTCCACCGTTTGCGCTTCCCGGCCGCGATCCCACGCTGCGACAGGTGCCACGCCCGACCATCGGCCTTCCACGGCTGGGCCGCGGCGGGGTCAGCCTGGTTGCGAGCGACCATCCCGAAGTAGGCGTCTGCCGCCTGCTTCAGAAACCGCCCGAACGCCTGACGCCGTACGTCCTTCATGTCGTACAGATACAGCCGTACGTCCTCGTACTCGCGCCCGGCCGATCGCACCGCGACTCGGGCCCACTGCCCGTACGCCGGAACGTCCGTCCGTTCGTCGAACGTCTTGATGTCCAGGTTCCGTTGCAGCTCCGCCTCGTCGAACGTCCCCGAGGGCGTGCGAATCGAAACGTCCAGCGCCCACGTCCCCCGCGTCCGGGCATGACAGAACCACGGCGTCGTGCTGCCGGCCGCCTTGACCTCCACGCGGGATTGATGCTTCCAGTCCGCCGGCCGAAACTCGCCCGACTTCTCGATCGCCTCGATCAACCACTCCAGAACGCCCGGGGCCCATCTGGCCTGCTTGCCCCGATGATCCAAGTGCTCGACCAGATGCCAGCGCCGCCCGTCGCGCTGCCAGGGCATCTGCGTGGTGTCACCCAGATCGATCGGCCCCTGCAACTCGGCCTCCAGCGCCGCCTGCCGCATCGGGTCGTAAACCTCTCGCTCGACCACCGGGCCTGCCGCCAGGATCGGCTGCAGCGCGGCTCCGGTATGCGAACCCTTCGCGGCCGCGACCGCTTCCGGCGCCCCCTCGACAACGACGCGCCCCCCCTGCTCGCCGGCCTCCGGACCCAGGTCCACCACCCAGTCGGCCGTCTTGATCACGTCCAGGTTGTGCTCGATGCACACCACCGTGTTGCCCAGGTCCACCAGCCGGTGCAGCACGTTGAGCAGCTTCTTCAGATCGTCGAAGTGCAGCCCGGTGGTCGGCTCGTCCAGCACGTACAGAGTCTTGCCCGTTGACGGCCGACCCAGTTCCGACGCCAGCTTCACCCGCTGCGCCTCGCCACCCGATAGCGTCGGCGCGGACTGCCCCAGCGGCAGATAACCCAGCCCCACGTCGTCCAAAGTCTGTAACATGCGCGCCACCCGCGGCACGTTGGCGAAGTGCTCCAGCGTCTCGGCCACCGTCAGATCGAGCACCTCGGCGATGGACTTGCCCTTGTACCGGATGTCCAGCGTCTCGCGCAGGTAGCGCGTCCCGCCGCAGCTCTCGCACTCCACCCACACGTCCGGCAGAAAGTGCATCTCGATGCAACGCTGCCCCATCCCGAAGCACGCCTCGCACCGCCCGCCCGGCCGGTTGAAGCTGAACCGGTTGGCCGAGTACCCGCGCACCTTCGAGTCCGGCACTTGGGCGAACAGTTCGCGGATCGCGTCGAACACGCCCGTATACGTGGCCGCGTTGCTCGACGGGCTGTTCCCGATCGGCGACTGGTCCACGTTGATCACTTTGTCCACGTGCTCGATCCCCTCGAGCCGCTCGTGAGCCCCGGCCACCAGCCGGGCCCGGTGAATCCGCGCCGCCAGCGCGTTGTACAGAATCTCGTTGACCAGCGTGCTCTTGCCGCTGCCCGACACCCCCGTCACCGTGATGAACCGCCCCAGCGGAAACGCGACGTCGATCTCGCAAAGGTTGTGCTGACACGCTCCATGCACGGTCAGCCAGCGGCCCGGCACGCGCGGCGGTAATACCTCCCGCCGATTCGACGGAATGGGGATGGCCTCCTTGCCGGCCAGATACCTGCCGGTAAGGGACGCTCGTTTACGCCGAAGCTGCTTCGGCGACGCCTCGGCCACGATCCGCCCGCCCTCTCGACCGGCGCCGGGACCGAAGTCCAGCACCCGGTCCGCCGAGTCGATCACGTCCCGATCGTGCTCGACGATCAGCAGCGTGTTGCCCAGGTTCCGCAGCTTGCTCAGCGCCGCGATCAGCCGCCCGTTATCCCGCGGGTGCAGCCCGATGGTCGGCTCGTCCAGCACGTACAGAACACCCGTCAGACCACTGCCGATCTGCGATGCCAGCCGGATTCGTTGGGCCTCCCCGCCCGACAGCGTCGGCGTACCGCGGTGCAGCGTCACGTACTCCAGCCCGACGTCCACCAGGAACTGTAGCCGAGACGTGATCTCCCTCAGCAACTCGCCCGCGATCCGCTTCTGCCTCTTGTCCAGCCGCAGCCCTGTAAAAAACGCCAGGGCCTGATCCAGCGGCAGACCGCAGATATCGTGCACGGTCCGGCCGAAAAGCCGCACCGCACGGGCCTCGGCCCGCAGCCGACTCCCGCCGCACGCTTCGCACGGCACCTCCGTCACCAGTTCCTCCAGCCGCTTGCGGTATTGCCAACTGCTGCGCGTGGCCCGATCGATCGAGGGGAAGAAACCGCGCCAGCGGAACCGCACCCCGCGCCAGGCATCGTCGGCCTTCGCAAGCTCGATCCACTGCTCGCCGCGACCGTGAAGGATCGCCAACCGCTGCGCCTCGCTCAGCCGGCTCCACGGCGTGTGCGGGTCGAACCCGATGTTCCCGGCCAACGCCTCGGTCACGGCCGGCAGCCGACCGTCGCTCGCGTCGATCACCTGGTCGGACCAGCCGGCCAGCGCCCCGCCCAACAGCGACTGCGTCGGGTGGACCGCGATCGCCGACGGCGCCGCCCCTCGCTGCACGCCCAGACCCTCGCACGACGGGCACCAGCCCATCCGGGTGTTGAACGAGAAATGGTGCGGCGTCAGCTCCTCGTAGCTCGTCCCGCACCGATCGCACGAGAAGAGCTGCGAGAACCGGAACTCCCGGGATTGTCGGCCCCCAACTGCTTCACCGTCCTCGACAGTCTGGACCTTGACCACCCCCCTGCCGGCCGTCAGGGCCTGTTCCACGCTGTCGGTCAATCGCGACACCTGCCGCCGCCGCACGACCACCCGGTCCACGACCAGCTCCACGTCATGACGCTCACGCGCCGTGATCTCGACCGGATCGTCCAACTGACACACGACCCCGTCCACGCGCACACGCGCGTAACCGTTGGCCTTCTCCCGGGCGAACAGCTCTTCGTACGTCTCGCCCGTGCTCCGCTCGACCGGCGCCAGCAGCAGCACACGCCTGCCCTCACCCAGCCCCAGGATCTTTTCCACGATCTCGTCGGACGTCTGCGTGCCGATCGGCCGATCGCACTTCGGGCAGTACGGCGTTCCCAGGCGAGCCGCCAGCACTCGCACGTAGTCGTAGATCTCCGTGACCGTGCCCACCGTCGAGCGCGGCGACTTGCTGGGCGACTTCTGTTCGATGGCCACCGCCGGCGACAACCCGTAGATGTGGTCCACACGAGGCTTCTGCACCTGCCCCAGAAACTGGCGGGCGTAAGCGCTCAGCGATTCGACGTACCGCCGCTGACCCTCGGCATACACCGTGTCCAGAGCGAAGCTGCTCTTGCCGCTGCCCGACGGCCCGCAACAGACGTTGGTTTTGCCCCGCGGGACCTTCACCGTGATGTCCCGCAGGTTGTGCTGCTTGGCACCCACTACCGTGATGCACTTCGTGCCGTTGGTGCCGTCCCAGCGCCGCTTCTCCCGAGCCGCGGGCTTCAGCCCGCGCGGCCTGCCTTGGGGCGACGAACCGCGCGACCCCTGAACGTCCGCGCGGACTGAAGTCCGCGGCTTGAGCACGGCACCAAGCGCCTGCCCCGTATAACTGCGGCGACGCCTGGCCACCTCTTCCGGCGTTCCCTCGGCCACGATCCGCCCGCCGCCGGCCCCGCCGTCCGGGCCCAGGTCGATGATCCAGTCGGCCGTCTTGATCACGTCGAGGTTGTGCTCGATCACAATGACGCTGTTGCCCGCATCCACGAACCCGTGCAGCACGATCAGCAGCTTCTTGATGTCGTCGAAGTGCAGCCCGGTCGTCGGCTCGTCCAGCAGATACAGCGTCCGCCCGGTCGAAATCTTGACCAGCTCGCGGGCCAGCTTGATCCGCTGGGCCTCACCGCCGGAAAGCGTGGTGGACGACTGCCCCAGCTTGACGTAGTCCAGCCCCACGTCGCGCAGCGTCTTGAGCATCCGGGCGACCTTGGGGATGTTCGCGAAGTGATCCAGCGCCTCCTGCACGTCCATGTCCAGGACGTCCGCGACGGACTTGCCCTTGAACAGGACCTGCAACGTCTCCCGGCTGAACCGCCGCCCCTCGCAGACCGGGCACGGCACCCAGATGTCGGCCAGAAAGTCCATCTCCATCTTCGTGGCGCCGTTGCCCTCGCAGGCCTCGCAGCGCCCGCCGCCCTTCCCCCCCACCGGCACGTTGAAGCTGAACCGCCCCGGCTTGTAGCCCCGCACCTTCGAGTCCGGAAGCTGCGTGAACAGCCGCCGCACCTCGTCGAACGCCTTGATGTACGTGGCCGGGTTCGACCGCGGCGTCCGCCCGATCGGCGACTGGTCGATGTCGATGACCTTGTCCAGGTGCTCCTGCCCGTCAATCCGTTCGTGCTTCCCGGGATCGACCTTCTCGGCCCCGTTCAGATCGCGAGCCAGCGTCTCCCGGATGATGTCGTTGACCAGCGACGACTTCCCCGAACCCGACACCCCGGTGACACACACGAACCGCCCCAGCGGAACGTGCACGTCGATCCCGCGCAGGTTGTTCTGCGCCGCCCCGACGACGGTGAGCCAGGCCACGTCGCCGTCATTCGTCCGCGACGGCAGCACCGGCTGTGTGCGTCCGCGATGAACCCGCTTGCGCCCCATTCCCCGCTACCCTCGGCCGACAATGTGGCACCGGTTTTTAACCGGTGGACACGATGCTGTGTGGCACCGGTTTGCAGCCGGTGCAGACGTCAGATCCCCGCCTCGTCCCGAAGCCGTTCCAGGTCCTCGACGATTCCCAGTTTCGCGGCCTGCTGGAAGAGGTACTTCCAGTCCATTCGTGCGCCCTTGCACCGAGCCACACCGAGCGCGTTCTCCCACTGCTTGGCCGATCGCGTCTCTTTTCGCCACGCCAGCTTCATCAGGATGGTGTCCTCAGCGGACACCACCGCAAACTCCCGGTCCGCGCCCCCAAGCGAGTCCATAACGCGCCGCTCGAACACTCGGTCATGGAAATCCGACGGCGCCAACACGGACAGGTCCACCTTCAGCCCCGTCTCGGTGTCGATCAGGTTGGCCATCCCGCACGTCCGGGCCGCCTGAACCAGCGCGTCCTCGCTGCGGTAAAATCGCTGCGGCAACTGCTCGGCGATCTGCCGGGCCTGTTCCGGCGTCATACGCACAACCAGGTCCACGTCCTGGCTGCTGTACGGCTCGCCGTGGATACTGCTGGCCACCGAGCCGGTAATCGCGTACTCCACGCCGGCCGCCTCCAGCACCGTCACCGCGGCCTCCAGCACGTCCACGACCGGATCACTGCTCATGGTCGTCCTTCCTTTCGCAGCCTGCCGCGCCCGAAGGAGAGTCGCCGTCATCCGCCGCATCAACCGCGCGTTCTGCACCGGCCCCCGCGCCTGCGCCAGATGCCATTGCATCACCCGGTCCCGCTCCTGCAATGTCACATCGTGTGGGCTTGCGCGAGTCACCGAGTTCCTCCTTGCCCGATCAGGCCGGCTCCACTACCAACCACGTCCCACCCCCCACTTCTCACTTCTCACTTTTCACTTCTTCCACTTCCGCACCGCTCGCCGCTCCGCCGGCACCGGTATCTCCTCTCGCCCGGCCAGGTACGCACCGGTGACCGAACCTTTGCACTTGGCCACCTTGTTGATGTCGCCCTGGACGACTACCTCCCCTCCGCGAACGCCCGGCCCCGGGCCGAAGTCCACGATCACGTCGGCCGACCGCATCGTCTCCTCGTCGTGCTCGACCACGATCACCGTGTTGCCCATGTCGCGCAGCCGCTCCAGCGAATCGAGCAGCCGCCGGTTGTCCCGGGCGTGCAGGCCCACACTGGGCTCGTCCAGGATGTACAGCACCCCCACCAGCCCCGACCCGATCTGCGACGCCAGCCGGATCCGCTGAGACTCGCCACCTGCCAGCGTCGGTGCCGTCCGGTCCAGCGTCAGGTAGTGCAACCCCACGTCCACCAGGAACCCCAGGCGACCGCGAATCTCCTTGAGCACCTCGGCCGCGATGTACTGCTCCGTCTTGTTCAGCTCGAGTTTCTCGAAGTACTCGGCCGCGTCCGAGATGGACATTCCCTCCACCTGCTGGATCGACTTGCCGCCCAGTCGCACCGCCTGGGCCTGCGGGTTGAGCCTGGCACCGCTGCACGTCGGGCACACCGTCCGCCGCATGTACTTCTCGTAGTAGGCCCGCACGAACCCCGACTTGGCCTTGCGATGCTTGTCCCGCAGTTCCGCGATGACGCCCGCAAACGTCCCCCCGTGCCGCCAGACCCCGCCGGCCCACCGCCACTCGAATGTCAGATGCGTGTCACCGGTCCCGTACAGCAGCGCCTGCCGCGCCTTCTTGGGCAGCTTGTTCCACGGCGTTTTCAGATCGACGCCCAGATGGGCCGCCACCCCGCGGTAGAGGTGCCGTCGCCACCGCCCGATCCGCGTCCGCATCGGCTCGATGGCCAGATTCCAGAACGACTTCCGCCCGTCGGGGACCAGCAGGTCCTCGTCGAAGTCGAACCGCGTCCCCAGCCCGTCGCAGTCCAGGCACATCCCCGTCGGCGAATTGAAGCTGAACATCTGCAGACTGGGCGGCTCGAAACTGAGCCCGCAACGCGTGCACGCGTAGCGCGACGACAGCAGCAGGTCGCCCCCACCCCCTGCCGCACCCTTCCCCGAACCATCCCCGCCGACACGCTGGACAATCAGCGTGCCGTCGCCGAGTTCCAGGGCGGCGTCCACCGCCTCGGCCAGCCGCGAACGAACGGCCTCCCCGATCTCCAGCCGGTCCACCACCACCTCGATGTCATGCCGTCGATTCCGCTCCAGTTGAGGTGCGTCCGCCAGTTGCACGGTCTGCCCGTTCACTCGGGCTCGGGCGTAGCCCTGCTTGAGCAGGTCTTCGAAAAGGTCGCGGTACTCCCCCTTCTGCCCGCGCACCACCGGAGCCAGGATCATCGCCCGCCCCCCCGCCGGCAGTGCAAGAATGCGCCCCACGATCTGCTCGCGCGTCTGGGCGCTGATCGGCAGACCGCACTCCGGGCAATGCTGCCGCCCCACCCGGGCAAACAGCACGCGAAGGTAGTCGTGAATCTGGGTGATCGTGCCGACCGTGCTACGAGGGTTCCACCCGCCCACCTTCTGCTGGATCGAGATCGACGGGCTCAGCCCCGAGATCGCCTCGACGTTCGGCTTGGCCAGTTGCCCCAAAAACTGCCGGGCGTACGAACTGAGCGATTCGACGTACCGCCGCTGCCCCTCGGCGTACAGCGTGTCGAAGGCGAAGCTGCTCTTGCCGCTCCCGGAAACCCCGGTGAACACGATCAGCCGGTTGCGCGGAAGCCGGACCGACACGCCACGCAGGTTGTGCTCCCGCGCGCCCTTGACCACAATTTCCCGGGGTTCCATGGGCTTGGAGGGCCTCTCTTCGGTCGGACCGCGACCGCATTATACGGCCGTGTCGCCCGGCTCCGCAACCGGCCCAACACGGCGCAAAACGAGCCCGCCCGCGATCCGCTGACTGCGGGCCGCGGGCGGGCGGTCAAAGCTCCGGATCACCTCCGGCCGGCCCGACTACGGGCACGCCGGCGCTACGTTCCCCAGACGCTGCTTGATCGACGACGCGTCCGCCGTGGACACGTTCCCGTCCATGTTCACGTCGTACCAGAAGTCCGACGCGCCCACCACAATACCCATCCGCTGCTTGATCGACGACGCGTCCGCCGTCGAGACGCTCCCGTCGCCGTTCACGTCGCCGGCCAGCAGCCGGACCCCGACGCTGTCCACAATACCGCCGTCAAACTCGATCGTGCAGCAGTCCTGATCCGGCAGCGGATCCAGCGTTACCATCACGGTCGTCGTACCGTCGGCGACTACCGTGACCGTCCCGCCGTAGACGTTGTTCACGCACGTGGCCGTCGCCGTCGTGCTCCCCGCCTCCACCGGATCGGCCGTCTGCAGCACCAGCTCGCTGACTCCGCCCTGCCGCGGCTCGACCGTGGCCGAACCGCCCTTGGCCATGCCCAGGCAGTACTCGGTTCCGCCCTGGTCCATACAACAGGCCACGCTGCTGATCGTGGTGGACTCCAGAACACACATGTCGGCGCCCTCGTCGCACACCTCGGGCAGCACGCACGGGTCGCCGGTGCTCGCGCACGCGTCGGCGTCCTCGTCACAGAACTCCGTCCCGTTGCAGAAGAGGCCGTCGTCCGGGCAATCGACCGGCGGGCCGGCCTGACACGTGCCGTAGGCGTCGCAGGTCTCGGCCCCGTCGCAGTAGGTGCCGTTGTCGCACTCACCGTCCGCGGTGCAGTCACACGGCGGGCACGGACCGCCGCAGTCGATCCGGTCCTCGCCCGTATCCAGGACGCCGTTGCTGCAGTCATCGCCGCCACCGAGGGCGAGAATCTGAATGTCATCGATGTTCCAACCGCAGTACTGCCAGCCCACGTCGGTGGTGCCCATGGTCCAGCGCACGTAGACGGTCGGCTCGTTATCCGCGACCGCCGAGATGTCGTACTGCACCTGCGTCCACGACGAGTCGGTGATCTCCGCACTGTTCTCCCACACCGTCGTCCAGCTCGTCCCGTTGTTGCTGACCCGCACGTAGGCGTGGTCGTACGCCGGCTGCTCGACACCCAGCCACCGCCAGAACCCCACGGCGACCCGTGACAGCCCGGTGCAGTCGATCGCCGTCGTGGTCAGGTGCCGCTCGATTAGACCGTTTTCGTAGTCACCGCTGAGGTTGTAGCCGTACACGTTCGTGCCCGTGTGCCCGCTGGTCGGATCGGGGCCGCCGTACTGCCCGCCGCCGCCGGTCGGCTGACCGAACGCCCACAGCCCCGTGGTCGTCCAGCCGGGATCGCTGTCCAGCGTCCAGGTGTAGACCGGCACCGGCACGCCCACGGCCAGCGACACGCCTCGTGTGGTGTCACCCACGTGGTCGGTGGTGTTGATGAAGTTGAGCGTGTCGGTGTACGCGCCGTCGCCCAGCGAGTCCGCGCTCGAGTTGATCGACACGGTCACGTCGGCCGTCTGGCTGACATTCAACGAGCCCGAACCGTTCGTGATGGTCAGCCAGGCCTCGGTCTTGGTCACGCTGTAGTCGATCGGGTCCGGGCCCAGGTTCTCGATCGTGTAGATCGTGCTCCCCGGGACGAACGGCCCGCCGTTGGGTCCTTCCGAGAGGAAGCTGTCCCAAGGCGTCACGCTTATGCCCGAAGTCAACACCGGGGCCATGGTCAGGTTCGGGTTGCCCAGAAACGCCCCCCACTCGAACGCCTCGTACCTCTGGTAGTCCCACAGCCCGTACGTGTACATCTCTTGCAGGGCATACTGATGGGCCGCCCCCTGCGTGTAGTACCCCGACGTCACGCCCGTCGTGAAGAAGTAGTCCATCGACTGGCTCGATCCGCTGTATGGGCCGCTCCAACCCGGACAGCCCAGGGCCACCTTGGTGGCGCCTACGAACCCCACGGCCCCGTGTCCCAGTATGGCCCGGGCGATGTTGTTGTAGTCTGTATCCTGGTTGCTGCAGGAATCCGCGAAGACGATCGACGGGTAGTTGTCGTTGAGCTGCGACGCGTCGCCCGCGGTGATGAACGCCGGCTGCCCGCCGTGATACACGTGCGCCGACGTCGGCGAGCCGTGACCCGCCCAGTTCACGAAACCGAATGTGCCGGACGACCACACCGATACCACGTTGGCGTTCGTCAGGTTGTAGTCCATCGGGTACGTCGAGTAGCCGTCCTCGTACATCCGCGTGAGCGTCCAGTCGGACATCCACGTCTGGTCCACCTTCGTCTCCATGAGCACCGCGTTGTCCGTCCGCGGATTCGGATCGTCGTCCCAGAAGAACGCCGCCAGAAGCAGCATGTTCTTCTTGTAGATCGGGTCGTTGTTCTGCTCGTACGCGACCGACTTGTTGCAAATGCTCGTTACCGTGCCCGTATCGCTGTAGGGGATGCGCCCGACGATCACCTCTGCGTAGAAGTCGATCGGGTCCGTGTTTTCACCGTACTGGTGGTCCACGTCGTCGTCCCACGACTGGTCATCGGGCAGCGACAGCTCCGCATAGTAGTAGTCCGTCTCCGGCGCCCCGTAGCCCAGATCCTGCGCCGTACGACGCATGGGCACGTCATCGTAGTGCCCCACGATCAGCACGTCTTCGATCCCCCATTCGCCCGAGGGGTACTTGTCGCGCAGGAAGTTCCGCATCCGCTCGGCCTGGTCGTAACCCGTGTAGTTCGAGTCGATCCAGGTCGTGGTCACCACCTGGACCGTTCGGCCTTTGGCCGTTTCCCAGTTCACCAGCGGCGTCACCGCGGACGTCAGCGAGTCCAGCGTGATGATCACGTAGTCGTACAGCCCGCGCACCTCGGCTCGCTCCTGCGGGTACCAATCCAGCGCCTGCTGATGATTCACGATCAGCTCCTGGGCCAGGCGCTCCGCCCGCGCCGAATGATCGTCAACCGCACCGGATCGCACCTCCGCCGGCGCATAATGAACGTGCACCGTCACCTCCGGGTGGTACACCAGCCGGCCGGACATTGGGCGGTACGAGAACGGCGTCACCCGCACGTCCACCAGGTTGTACCTCCTGAACCCGGCCAGGCGAACCAGCTCCGCAGTCGCCGCCGGGTAGGCATCGTCGTTGGTGTAAACCGACCGGTGATTCGCTTCATACTCCGCCTGCCGCCCGGCCAGAACCTGCGGGTCCTCCTGCCCGATCACCCGGCTCAGCGGCGTCGGCGCCACTTCATACGCGCCCGGCAGGATCTCGCTGGCCACTGCATCAAACGTGACCTCGACAACCTCGGCCCCAGGTGGGATCGCCACAGCGAAGATCTTCGACGGCAGGCGCGGCTTCCCCGCCACACGCAGAGACCCGAACCCGTCAACCGTCGGCACCGCCCCGCCCACCGTCTGTTCAATCCGATACGCTCCGGCCGAGATGGTCACGCTGACGCATCCGTCAGCGGGAGCCTGCGCCACCGCCGGACCGTCCTCCACCCCCGCCGCTGCCGGGCCACCGCCTGCAGCGACGACGAGCCCGCTAATCAGAAACCCGACCACCAACCCCACCGCTCCCGACGCGCGCTTCCCGAAACTCATGTCCTCATCTCCTTCGCTGCGCAACCTGCCCGCTTCGCCGTCCTTGGCGGCCCTGTCGTTCAGACGACTCCGGGCGCGGGCCGTCACCCGGCCAACACCGGGTCGCGTGCCGCACCCGAGCTCGTGACCTCGGCCGGTCCTTCCCGGAACCCCTTCCCTCAACGCGACGGCGCCAAGAGCCCGAACCGATCCCGAAGGACCTTCCCGTGCTTTTATGCTGACCTCCGAGCAGCGAACCCCCGGCTCAACGTGCCGACTCTGGCGAAGATGCGCTGACAGCAGTTGGCCGAGGATGCTCGTCCTCTGTCCGCTTCCCGAGGTGCCCGTGGGCGTTTCCCAGTATATCAGGGCCGTTCCCACTAAAAATGACAAATCGTCTCTGGATTCCAGATACTGAAACGCAATGCCAGACAGGCTTCACATACTCAATTGTTAATGCTCTTCAACGGATGCCAAGCCACTGCGACCGCAACCGGTGCCGCAAGCGCAAAACAAGCCCGCCCGCGATCCGCTGACAGCGGGCCGCGGGCGGGCGGTCAAAGCTCCGGATCACATCCGACCGGCTCGACTACGGGCACGCCGGCGCTACGTTCCCCAGACGCTGCTTGATCGACGAGGCGTCCGCCGTGGACACGTTCCCGTCCATGTTCACGTCGTACCAGAAGTCCGACGCGCCCACCACAATACCCATCCGCTGCTTGATCGACGACGCGTCAGCCGTCGAGACGCTCCCGTCCCCGTTCACGTCGCCGGCCAGCAGCCGGACCCCGACGCTATCCACAATACCGCCGTCGAACGCGATCGTGCAGCAGTCCTGATCCGGCAGCGGATCCATCGCTATCATCACGGTCATCGTGCCATCGGCCGTCACCGTCACCGTCCCGCTGTAGACGTTGTTCACGCACGTGGCCGTCGCCGTCGTGCTCCCCGCCTCCACCGGATCGGCCGTCTGCAGCACCAACTCGCTGACCCCGCCCTGCCGCGGTTCGACCGTGGCCGGACCGCCCTTGGCCATGTCCAGACAGTACTCGGTTCCGCCCTGGTCCATGCAACAGGCCACGCTGCTGATCGTGGTGGACTCCGAAACACACATGTCGGCGCCCTCGTCACACACCTCGGGCAGCACGCACGGGTCGCCGGTGCTGTCGCAGACGTCGCCGCCCTCGTCACAGAACTCGGTCCCGTTGCAGTACAGACCGTCGTCGACGCAGGGGTCGCCGGTGCTGTCGCAGACGTCGCCGCCCTCGTTGCAGAACTCAGTGCCGTTGCAGTACAGACCGTCGTCGGTGCAGGGGTCGCCGGTGCTGTCACAGACGTCGCCGCCCTCGTCGCAAAACTCGGTCCCGTTGCAGTACAGCCCGTCGTCCGTGCACGGATCGCCGCTGCTGACGCACTGGTCGCCGACCTCATCGCATGACTCAGTGCCGTTGCAGTACAACCCGTCGTCCGTGCACGGGTCGCCGCTGCTGACGCACTGGTCGCCGACCTCATCGCATGACTCGGTCCCGTTGCAGTACAACCCGTCGTCCGTGCACGGGTCGCCGCTGCTGACGCACTGGTCACCGACCTCATCGCACGACTCGGTGCCGTTACAGTACAGACCGTCGTCGGTACAGGGGTCGCCCGTGCTCGCACAGGCGTCGGCGCCCTCGTCGCAGAACTCCGTCCCGTTACAGTACAAACCGTCGTCCGGGCAATCGACCGGCGGGCCGGCCTGACACGTGCCGTAGGCGTCGCAGGTCTCGGCCCCGTCGCAGTGGGTGCCGTTGTCGCACTCAC
>Ga0307380_10007266_pt1 | contig 14427 bp, 8 predicted proteins | sample UN3MG_FD_202239 | JGI IMG/M metagenome (GOLD analysis project Ga0307380, IMG submission 202239) | Soil microbial communities from Risofladan, Vaasa, Finland - UN-3 | ecosystem: Environmental > Terrestrial > Soil > Coastal area > Acid sulfate soil | place: Finland: Risofladan, Vaasa | collected... | reverse complement strand
AAACCGAAAAGCCCATAATAACTGAACTCAAGACACGTCATAAAGTAATCTCAATTGTTGTCTGTGGTGATGTTACCGAGAAAACACTGAGAAAAGTTGCCGAGCAGATTCGTGACGACCTGACAGGTATGGATAATATCAGCCAGGTAGGCATATCCGGTGTCCGGCCTTATGAAATTTCAATTGAAGTTTCAGAGGAGAATTTGCGCAGATATAACCTGAGCTTTGAAAAAGTAACCAGGGCGGTCAGGGACTCGTCACTCGATATTCCGGCAGGCTCGGTTAAGACCGCCGGCGGGGAGATTCTCGTTAGAACCAAGGGGCAAAAATATTTCGGCCCGGAATTTGAAAAAATAATAGTCTTTACCAGAAACGATGGGACAAAAATAAGACTTTCCGATATTGCAACGGTTAAAGATGATTTCGAAGATGTTGATCTTCTTGCAAGATTCGACGGTAAAAGGGCCGCTTTTGTACAGGTATCGAGGATAGGAGAGCAGGGCGCCCTTGACATAGCTAATACGGTCAAAAGGTACATTGAAGAAAAGAGAGCTTATTTACCTGAAGGGATTTCGATTTCATTGTGGGAGGATGACTCGGAAGTCCTCAAATCCAGAATGAATCTTCTTAAAAGGAATGCATATATAGGTCTGGTCCTTGTATTTATTTGCCTGACGTTATTTCTCAATTTACGTCTTGCTTTCTGGACAACTATGGGCATCCCGATATCTTTTTTGGGCGCTTTTTACCTTCTGCCTCAGTTTGATGTTTCGATTAATATGATGAGCCTTTTCGCATTCATTATGTCGCTTGGTCTTGTAGTCGATGACGCGATTGTAGTCGGCGAAAATATTTTTGCATACCGGCAGGCGGGAATGGACCGTACCGAAGCGGCAATAAAAGGCGTAAAGGAAATGTGCATGCCGGTTGTGCTGGCTGTTTTGACGACGATGTTCGCGTTTTTGCCGCTGGCTTATACTTCCGGCATTATGGGCAAATTCCTGAGAGTGCTGCCCATAGTAGTGATAAGTGTTCTTTCAATTTCTCTTGTCGAAGCTCTGCTTATCCTGCCGGCTCATTTGTCCTCTTCCAGGTTCTCCAAGAAAAGCTTCGTTGTACGTTTTACCGATAGAATAAATTGCTGGACGGACAAAGGACTGAAGTGGTTTGTTTACGGGCCTTTCGCTGCATTTGTCAAAAAAGCGGTTAAATGGCGCTATGTAACCTTGTCTGTCGGAGTAGCTATTTTTTTAATAACCATTGGTTTTATCCTCAGCGGATATATAAAGTTTGTATTCTTTGATTCGGTGGAAGCCGACAATATGATTGCAACTTTAACAATGCCGCAGGGCACACCTGTCGAGCAGACAACCGAGGTTATTGAGGCGATTGAGAAGGCCGCTTTTCAGGTTATAGATGAGTTTAACATCGAAGGCAAGCCGTCTCTGGTGAAGCACATATCAACAACGGTAGGGACTCATCCGGCCGCTGCTCGCGGAGGGCCGGGTCACAGTGATTTAACTTCTACAACGGCATCTAACCTGGCAGAGGTCAATGTCGAGTTGCTCAGTGCCGAAGAGCGTTATGCATCAAGCAAAGAGATGAAAAACCGCTGGAGGGAAATTGTCGGAGAAATACCGGGTGTTTCATCACTTACGTTTATGTCTGAGATTATGAGTGCCGGCGATGCGATAAACGTGGAACTCTCTCATCAGAACTTCGAGAGCTTGTTGGCGGCATCTGAAAAGTTAAAATCGATTTTGCGACAATATACCGGCGTGAGTGATATCGCAGATAGTTTTGAGCCGGGAAAGGCCGAGTTGAAACTTACCCTCAAGGATACCGGACGTACACTTGGTCTTACTCTCTCGGATTTGGCCAGACAGGTCCGCCAGGGCTTCTATGGTGATGAAGTTCAGCGTATCCAAAGAGGGCGTGACGATATTCGTGTTATGGTTCGATATCCTGAAGCCGAGCGTAAGAGCCTCGCGGATGTGGACAATATGAGAATTCGATTACCGAGCGGAACCGAAATTCCATTTAAGGCCGTTGCCGAAATTGACTACGGGCGAGGTTATGCAACAATCAGCCGGGTCGATCGAAGGCGCGTCGTAAGTGTTTCCGCCGATGTCGATGAAGCAGTTGCAAATGCAGGCGAAATCAATAAAGACCTGTATGGCAATGTGCTTCCGGATATGATGCGTCAGATGCCCGGATTGCAGTATCGTTTTGCCGGCGAGCAACGTGAGCGAAACGAATCCCTCGGTAGTCTTAAAGCGAATTTCATAATAGCCATGCTTGCAATCTACGGCCTTCTGGCCATCCAGTTCAGAAGCTATGCCCAGCCGGTTATAGTGATGTCTGCTATTCCCTTTGGAATTGTAGGGGCAACCTTAGGTCATTTAGTCATGGGTTTTAACCTCAGCATACTTTCCATGTTTGGAATTGTTGCCCTCTCTGGTGTCGTCGTTAATGATTCACTTATTATGATTGACCTTATTAACCGTGAACGCAGAAGCGGCATCGGGCTTGGTCAGGTGCTTCGCGACTGTGCCACTCGAAGATTCCGACCGATTATGTTGACGACTCTGACGACCTTTTGCGGTCTGCTTCCGATGATAGCGGAAAAAAGCCTTCAGGCACAATTCCTTGTACCAATGGCCATAAGCCTGGCATTCGGGGTGCTGTTTGCGACCTGCATAACGCTTGTGCTGGTACCTTCGCTGTATATGATTCTTGAAGATGTTAAGAGTCGAATTTTTGTCGATACAGAGGAAATAACTACAAATTTCCACCGCATATCTGAACAAACCGGCATAAAAGCTTCAGAAGCGATGGTCTGAGACTGGTAATATTGCCTGATTGATGAAGAATTGCTCTATAACTTGTTTGAGGGCAGGGGGTTGGCAAATAGTGGGTTTTTCTATAAAAATTTCTGGCAAGTTTCTCTCAAAAAAGGGATAATAATAACAGATAGCATTCTGCACAAATTTATAAACAGTTTGCTTTGCGGATAAAGATTACAAATGGATTTTGTAAGACCCCGCTCACGGGGGAATAACGCCCCTGCCAAAACAGGGGGCAAAGGCGGTGAAAATTATGGAGACTACTGCAAAATATAAACCGAATGTCGAAATTGCTTCCGACCCGGAGACTCTTGCACGAAGAAGCATCGAGCTTTTCGTTGACGGGGCGCAAAAGGCGATAAATGCAAAGGATGCTTTTTATGTGGCTATATCGGGAGGCCATACCCCCAAACGTTTTTTTGAACTGCTCGCCGAGCTGCCCCAGGCAAACTCTCTTCCCTGGGATAAGATACGGTTGTTCTGGGTTGACGAGCGATACGTTGAACCGGATTCCGAATGGAGTAATTATAAGCTGGCGGCAGATACTTTTCTGAACAAAGTTGCCATCCCTCAGGAGAACATTCATCGTATTCCCACCGAGTATGAAGATTTCAAGGCCGCGGCCTCCTGCTACGAACAAACTATTCGAGAGGTTTTCGGACTCGATGAAAACCAGATACCCGAGTTTGATTTGGTCGTACTTGGAATGGGTGCCGATGGGCATACCGGTTCGCTGTTCCTGAATTCCTATGCGCTTTTCGATACGGAAGATTTGGCGACTGTCGTATATGTTATGGATGAAGATCTCAACAGGATAACTCTGACGCATCCGGTTTTACGTGCCGCATCTCATTTGATTGTGCTGGTATCCGGTCGGGAAAAAGCCGACATTCTGAAAGAGGTTTTGACCAGCGAACCGGATGAGGTGCAGTATCCTATCCATGCCCTTTGGCCCATTCTTGATAAGGTTACCTGGCTGGTCGATAAAGAAGCGGCTAAATCCTTGTGATTACACTCGGTCTCGAACCAATAAAACAAGACGCTATTTCACAAAGAACAGAACACATACAGTTTTTTTCCTTTGGGTTCTTGAGTTTATTCGGGGATGATTATTTTTGTGCCCGGCTTGAGTTTGCTTATGTCCTCTATTACTTCTCGGTTGGCATCGAGAATCTTTTGCCATTTTCTTGCTGAGTCGTAATATGTTCGCGAAATCTCAGAAAGAGTCTCTCCCTCTCGTATGATGTGGAATCGCTGGGTTTTTATCTTTTCGGCTTGTCGGTATTTTTTCCAGTCAGGCTCTTGTGATTGATTATCGGTTGTTGATAATTGATAGTTTTCTTCTCTGTTTGTATCTGAACTTTTTGTCGGACCGGATGTTTCCGACAGGTCCGCGGTCTCGCGATTGCTCCGCAGGTTCAGGATTCTCGCTTTAGGGCTTACACCCGGACCTGCGAAGAGCCAGAGCATAGTAACTATTACAAGTACCAGCCCCAGAATCATTCCTATTTTCAAATCTTTTTGCATTTAAGAGCGTATAGGAAAAATTGTACCGTACAGTATTTGTTTTATTCTTATTTGCCTTTTTCTTTAGCTTTATTTGTACCAAGCAGCAATATTGGTGCGGCTATTGCAATCGACGAATACGTACCTACGATAATACCTAAGCCTATTGCAAAGTTAAATCCCCTTAGCCCGGGTCCCCCGAAGATGTACATTATCAGCACAACTATAAACGTTGTGAAGGATGTCAAAATAGTCCTGGAAATAGTCTGGTTAATGCTGTTTGTTATTACCTGCGAGTTGAGGACGCGGACCTTGCCGCGGTTTTCTCGGATACGGTCGAAGATGACAATTGTATCGTTAAGCGAATACCCGATAAGTGTCAGGAAAGCGGCTATCATCGCCAGGTTGATTTTGAAGTCTCCGACTAAAAGTTTTTCGCCGATTGTTGTAGATGCCAGGTAGGTGCATGCGGCAACAGCGCCGAGTGTGATGCAAACATCGTGGACTAATGCCGTAATGGCGGCAATGCCGTATCGAACGTTTCCGAATCTAATCCATACATAAGTAACGATTGCAAACAACGACAGAACGATGGCAATCAAAGCCTGTTGCTTTTGCTCTTTACCTACCGAAGGGTCGAATTGTCTTACTCGCGGAAGTGATGCTTCGAGTTTGGATGCGGCCTCAACTTTGGCCGTTTCGTTTTCAACGAATCGTGTCCATTCGTCCGCGCTTAGTTCACGAAATCCCGCCTCCTCGTCCGTGCTTACGTAAACAAAAGAATTTACGGGCCGGTTTGGATCGGTTGACGTTAAATTCGGCCCGAGGATTTCATGGGGATACTGATGATTAAGATTTTGTGTATCGGGTTTGAATTGCAAAGCGTTTAATCTTCGCTTGATGTCCTCTAACGAGGTAGCTCTTTCAATTTCACATTCAATCTTGACTCCGCCCACAAAATCAGCAAGTTCAGGGTAAGAGTCTATCAGCTCTTCGGATATTTTTTCCTGTGAGGTGATTTTGGGTTGAAGATTTTGCTGAATTTCCAGTTCCTCTGTGAAAGCGGTCAATATTGCGTGATTGACGACCTCATCGATCTCTGGCTCTGATATGGTGGCATCAGGAAAAGCTGTTGCCAGTACGTCTTTTACCAGTGATTGGTTCATCTGGCTCGTTTTTATTACAATTTGTGACGGGTTGGAAGTGTTCCTGGTTACAAGCAGATTGTTCAGCTCGCCGCCGAATTTGGCCTTGGCCTGGGTCTTTTCGATTGCATCGGTCAGATCGGCTTCTGTTTTCTGGTTGGCCTGCGTCAGGCCCACTGTAACCGTCATTTTGTTTGTTTCTGTTGTGTTGATTTCATATTGCTTGTCTGATTTCCCGATGCTGTAAATGTTTGCCGTTGCCAGGGCCGGGTTGGCCAAATCATTTCCTATTTTGCTGATTCTGTCAACTACCTCCTGCCGGCTCAGCGGTTTCTTTAGATTTATCTGGACACTTGTTCCGCCGGTGAACTCGATATCGTATTTATTGTTCTTAACATCATCTCTTGTCAGGAATACGGCTAATCCTATTACAATCAGCACAATTGAGATACTGAAGAAAACAGGCCTTAATCGCATCCAGTTGACGTTCGGTTTGTGTATCAGCCGCAGCATTAATAAATGGTCTTTGATAATTCGTTTGGATAAGAGAAAATCAAAGATTACCCGTGTTACAAACAAGGCCGTGAACATACTCGATGCGATACCGAGCATAAGCACAATCGCAAAGCCTTTGACTTCTTCAGACGCACGCCAGTAAAGAATCGCAGCGGTTATAAATGTAGTCAGGTTCGCATCGAAAATAGTTCTGAATGCCCTTTGGTAGCCGTTAGTTATGGCGATTCTCAAAGATGAGCCTTTCAGCTGCTCTTCGCGTATTCTCTCGAAAACCAGCACGTTGGCGTCAACACTCATACCAATTGTAAGTATGATACCCGCGATTCCGGGTAATGTGAAAGTTGCTCGTACACCCGCCATTATTGTCAGGACAAAGAGCATGTTCAAAAGCAATGCCACGTCTGCGATTGCACCGGCCAGGCAGTAGTAAATCGCCATACATGCAACGACCGCTACAAGGCCGATAAGGCCGGCTTTAATACCCTGGTCGCGATTGTCGGCGCCGATGGATGGGCCGATGGTATTTACGGATATGGGCTGCTCTATCAGCCGTGCGGGTAGGGAGCCGGCGTTGAGTTTGTTGACCAAATCCTCGACTTGTGTTTGAGTGAAGCTGCCTGTTATTATACCAGTCCCGGGTATCCTCTCATTAATACTTGGTGCAGATATTGCGATTCCATCGAGCAGGATACAGAGTGGCCGGCCAATGTTTTTCCCCGTAATATTGGAGAACAAGCTTTTACCATTTATATCCAACGAAAAGCCGATAGCTCTTCGGCCCATACTGTCGCTTGTCGGATTGGCTCTCTCCAGTTTCCACTGTCTTTCATTCGGGCTGTGCAGCATGGTTTCATTTGTCTTATTGCTTGCCAGAACATAATATTTATCACCGAATTGTGCGAATATTGAAGATCCTTTCTCTGCGTCGATTGCTCTCCATTCCTCGATATTTTCTATCTCACTCCATACAAAATTGTTGTCTGATGCGTATTTAGGTCCTTTTTCTTTTAGCCTTTCAACGTAGCTGGTCATCTGGTCCATATCTACGTTGGAATGTCCCTGCGTTGGAAGTATTCTCCACTCTAATATTCCGGCCCCCTTGAGCATTCGCTGAAGGTCCTTGGGGTCATCGAGTCTGCCTTTGAAAGGCCGGTATTCGTCAAATGCTGCTACTGTTTTATCAATTTCTCCTGCTCTGTCGGGAAAATCGGTTTTGAGCTTATCGATTAGCGCTTTGCGTTCCGGTAATTTGGCGGACTTTTCGAGGCAGATATTTAACTGGTCTTCACTGAGATTTAACTTGTCAATGGTCCTTATTGCATCTTTGTATTCGGCGTTTTTCTCAGGATTGGTAAGCTGATTAACTATTTTGGACCACTCGTCAAAGGTTTTAACATAACCGGTCAATAGGTCAAGATTGTCATTGGCATCTGTGAATGATTTTAGAGCATCCTGCAGAGCCTGCTCATTTAATTTGGTCCAACTGCTCCTTTTTAGCTTTATCTGGTCGAGGTCAAGACCGGCCGATGATAGCTTGTCTTCTGCGTTCTCTTTGTTAACATCGAGTTCATCCCGTTTACTTTGAAGTTCCTTCCGTTCGTCGTAAACTTTGGCAAGGCTCTCAAGAATTGTTATTCTGTTTGGATCGCCCTGTGCAAAATCCTTGAAAAACTCAGGTCGTTCTTGTGGCCGCAAATTAAGTGAACGCATAATCCTGGAACGGCTTATATTTTTGGCCAACAGATCATTTTGTGCTTTTTCGAAGTTCAGCCGTTTCGCGCGGGCTTCTGCGCTTGCCAGGGGCATTTGTATTTCGAAGCGGGAGTTGCCCTGGGGCCGCCAGATAAGGTTTTGAATGTTGGCCGGGTCGATTCGCCTTCGTAGAACCGTTATCATTCGCTGTGCCAGGTCTTTTTTTTCCGTGTCTTCAAGACCGTAGGTGTCAATTTCATAGATAAGACTTGTTCCACCGGCAAGATCTATTCCGGGCATTAAGGTCTTGTTTGGTGGATATAAAGTCCAGACTGCAAGGGCTACTAAAACAATAATGAAAACTATTTTCGGCGTTAGATTCTTATTCATAACTTCCTCTTACTGCGTTATTAATGCATATATGCACAAATGAGTCAATTCATCTGTGCATTCACTGATTTACGATTATTCTTTCGTCACATTTCTGCCGATTGCTGAAGGCAGAACTTTTATTTTCGTATTATTCGACTCATCAACTTTCAGCGTAATCTCATCGTCCTTGATATCGACAACAGTTCCGATAATGCCGCCGATTGTTCTGACTTTATCGTTTTTTGCCAGGGTTTGGACCATTTGTTTGTGCTGCTGTTGTTTCTTTCGAGGACCTCTAAAAAGAATAAAGTACATCATCACAAACATCAGACCAAGAAACATCCAATAAGTATATGAGCCCATAGGGCTTTTTCTTACCTGATTGCCCCCGGGAGTGTTGGGATCGGATGCAACCGTTGTCGTTGAAGAAGTATCTTCTCCGGCAACCGGCTCTGCTGTAATAGAAGGAGGCGCCTCATTTTGTGCCAATATCCATACTTTGCTCATTGTATTTTCCCTTCATAATTTCTTATATCACATTTCGTATAGTGATAACTGCGCGGTAAACCGCAGGCCAAATAGCAAATACTAACGATTTTTTATTAATAATCAAATCTTTTTGCCAGGTCGGCAAAATTGCTTTTTTTTATGGCCTGCCTTATCCGGCTCATTAACCTCTGGTAAAAAGTTATATTATGCAGCGATACCAGGATTGGACCGAGCATTTCTCCGGAATTGAAGAAGTGTCTCAGGCTGGCCCGGCTGAAGTTTCGGCAGCAGTAACAGTCGCAATCGGCTTCAATTGGTCTGGCGTCTTTTATATGTATGTTATTTCTCAGCCGCAAAGGGCCGTTTTCCGTAAAAGCATAGGCGTTTCGGCCGTTTCGGGTTGGAAGAACACAATCGAACATATCCACGCCCGCCTTGACCGCAGCGATGATATCCGCTGGTGTGCCCACACCCATAAGGTAATGGGGTTTGTCCTCAGGTAGAAGCCCAGCTGTATGACTAACCGTTTTTATCATATTCTCATGTCCTTCACCCACACTTAAACCCCCGATAGCATATCCGTCGAAGCCCGTTTTAACAAGCTCTGATGCGCAAAAAGTTCGCAAATCCAGGTCTATTCCGCCCTGGACAATCCCAAAAAGTAGTTGGTTGGGATTGTTGTGTGCCTCTTTAGAACGATTTGCCCAAAGGATGGTTCTGTCAATCGCCTTTTTTAGCCGTGGCGCGTCGATGGGAAATTTAGTGCATTCATCGAAGCACATTATTATATCAACAGCCAGCCGATTTTGAATATCTGTTGCGATTTCGGCGTTCAGGTATATTTTTGCACCGTCTATATGGCTGGCGAATTCGACGCCGTCATCATCGATTTTAGTCAGTGAGCTTAGAGAAAAAACCTGGTAACCGCCGCTGTCGGTCAGTATCGGTCCGTCCCAGGCCATGAATTTATGCAGTCCGCCAAGTTTTTCGACTGTCTCGACGCCGGGTCTCAGCAGTAAATGGTAAATATTGGCCAGGATAATCTCCGAGCCGGTTTCTTTGAGCTGTTGCGGTGTGATACCTTTTACTGCTCCGGCGGTCCCCACAGGCATAAAAACAGGAGTTTCAACCGTTCCGTGCGTGGTCTTTAATAAACCAAGCCTGGCTGACGAGTTGGAATCTGTATGGAGAACATGGAAGTTAGACATATCAGTAAATACTAATAATTCTGGAGTCAGGATAGTAATAGGAAAGTATCTGCTTTGAGTTTTTACCTTTTCTTGCCATTCCCTGAGCGCCGCATTGGCACATTCCGACGCCGTGACCCCAGCCTCTGCCGGATGAAAATTCCCATTTATCACCTCGTTTTACCATTTGGCAGATGGCGCTTTTTAATTTTCGCCCCGTTGGGTCGATTGCCAGACGAAAGTCCTCAGCTCTTATAAAATCGCTTTTACCGTTTGAACCGAGCAGCTTGATTTTAGTCAAGCGGGAAAAATCTTCATAATTACTTGGCGACTCCGACTCGATATTTGTGATTTTCCCGAGCTGCTTTAGATTCGGATACCTTTGTAATAGCCTGCTGACAACATAAGTGTTATTGAATTGAATCATAGGCCAGAAGAAAAATTTCGGCTTGGCCACTTTCCTGCAATAAGGGCAGGGCACACCGGTTAGCGGCTCAAAAGAATCACCGAATACGTTTATGCTGTTTTCAGTATGGCCGCCGCAGATTGAGCTGTAGTAAGTTGGAAAGATATCTTCAGTGCCCTCGGTTTGTTTGCAAACCAGTACCTGGCCTTTTGTTTGATTGACGCTGTTCCATATCTCAGTGGACTCTTCGCGGACGCCGCGGTAAACCTGATGTGCCGCTGTTTTTCTCATGTCCCATTTGCGATTTTTACCGAAGCGTTTCTTAATATATAAACAATAGGTTCTTGCGGCGATTGTCTGGGCCTTGAGGGCCTCCGGCTCCCAAAAATCGGGCATCTCGGCGCCTACCACGCCGGCTAAATACGCCTCGGGCGGAACCATATTAATCGCGTCAAGAGAACCGCTTTCCGGATTGATTAACAGCTTTAATTTGCCTCGATAATATTGACCGTCCAAATTGAAGATATACGGCTCATCCGGATAAACAATTACCTCGTCATTCATAAAGGGCCGGCCGCCGATTGTGATTTGGCCGTTAACCAGTTGGATGTTGATAGGTGCGTCGATTTGGTCAAAACGTGCTGTTGGTAGTTGTGTTTGAAGATTTGGGTCGTCGGTAATGCTGAATGACGATTCGATTTTCAGCGTGCAGGTTTCGATATCATCAAGCAGCAGTACCCTTACCCAAAACTGTGGATCAATGTCCATCTGGGGTATTGGTGTCGGGACCTGCCGTTTCTTACAGCCGCTCAGAATTACCAGCAACAGCAGAATGGTTGCTATTTTGCCCTTGTAGATTCGAAAATACTTTTCATCAGGGACCATCCGCGAAACATTTTTGATGTAGTTTGCTGTCAGTTGGATGCTCGTGGACAATGTCAATTTCCCTGATAAATTCCCGGGTCCTGGTTTGTGGCATGCTGCAAAAAAATAATCAATAGATAATATGGGTATCCCCAACGGGCGGACTTCTAAAAGACGTATCACAGCTCCGCCTGAGGACGAATCAATATCCTTCCGGCTAATCCAGGCTTCGCAGTGATAATCCGAGGCTTACAAGCACTTTTTTGATTTCATTCAGGCTTGTTACACCGAAGTTTTTACAGCCCAGAAGCTCTGCCTCTGTTTTATGTGTCAATTCACCAATTGAGCGAAGGTTGAGCTTTTGAAGGCACTTTCGAGCGCGCACAGACAATTGGAGGTCATCTAAGGGTTTATTCCTCAAGCCTTCATCCTCATCTGCGAGAACAGTTTGATCGGGCATTTCTGACGAAGGAAGCTGCTTTTCCTCCAGAGACATCCCGAGACTCAGGTTTTTCGGTTCGAGGATGGTTTTGATTTCCCTCAGAGATGTTTCACCGAAGTTCTTATAAGATAAAAGCTCCGCTTCACTGATGTTAAGAAGGTCGCCGAGAGTCTCGATTTTCATCTTTTTCAGGCAGTTTCTGCTGCGCACCGAAAGTTCAAAATCGGAAATTGGAGTTTCGAGAATCTGGCTTTTGCGGGTCTTTTTCTTTTCTTTTTCCTCGTCATAAAACATCGTTTTCGAGCTTTCGATGTCTTTACTGAACAGGATTGCCCTTTTGTGATTCGGATGAATCTCAAGTACCTTATCGACGCATTTCGCGGCTTTATCGTACTGGCCGTTGTCTTCGTAAAGTACGGCTAAATTCAGCAGGGCGTTCACACTTACTGGAGAGCTTGATGCAATTTGCCTGTAATATTCGATGGCCGCTTTTTCATCACCCGATAAATCACACCGAAAAGCCAGATGAAAAAGGGCTCTTTGATGGTTGCCGGATAGCTCCAGTGCCTTTTTATAATTGTCTATTGCCTCATCATAGAGTCCCTGTGCTTCATCAAGACGAGCGAACTGGTAATGGTATTCGGCACTTACGTTCTCGAAATTTTTGCAGGTTTTGAGTTCTTTAGCCGCGGCTTCGAAATTCCCTGCATGCCGATATGTCGCGGTTTTTTCCATGCTTATATTAATTTTGTCGGCGTCATAATCGAGGCTTTTTTGCAGGCTTTCAATGGCCTTGTCGAATTCGCCGGTCCGGCGTAACGCAAAAGCCAGGTATATGTATTTCTCTTTGCAGTCATGGGCCTTTTCAAGTTTCTCGATTGCTTCTGCGTTTCTGCCTAAGATGAAAAGGCCTATGCCTGCCGCCAGCCGGGCCTTCTGTCCGTTTTCACCAATATGTGCTTCTATTTGCTCGCCGAATTTTAACAGGTTGGACTCCCCGCAGTGCGCCTGCTCTGACAGCGTCTTAAGTTCGTCTAATGAAGGCAGATTGTCGGCAAATAAGTCGATTTCCAGTTCTATAATTTGTTCCATTGAAACTTCTCCCGCAATATTCTTTTATTTAGCGTATAAAGGTCAATTTTCTACTTTCCTGCAGGCACCATATCCATATCGCCCCTGCTGATATTACCCAAAGTCCGACCATTATAAGCATAAAATCAGCTTTTGCAACTTTTTTTTCCGTGGGGGCTGTTTTAACGGCTATACGTCATGAAGGCTGTGCAAATCTATTCTTTCTTTTTATGAGGCTTTTTTCGCCGGTTCAGCTCATCAAAGATAGATCGTTGTGTTTCCTGTATAAAGAAGCCGGTTCTTTTAAGCAGCTCTTCGTACTCCGCTTTCGATAAAAGCACAAATTCATCTAAATGTGCCTTTATATCCTCGTCCCAGTAATTATCATAATCCAGCTCTTCCGCCTTTAAGTCCTTTGTCAATAGCGGCCCGCTCGTAGAAATCACATCCCCCCGCTCATCTGTCTCAATAGCAAACAAGTCCCCCGTCTTTTTATGTTTGTATAGGGCTTTCTTGCTCATTTGTTGGTTAGTACTATTCTCCATTTCTTAATCCCGCGCCCTCTCTTCAAAATTCTCAAAGGTTTCCCGATAATCCTCTGAGCTTAAAACAGTATCATACAGGCCAACCTCTTCACCCTCATGTTTGTTTATACCAATATAAATGAGGCTGGCATCTTCATACCTTTTAAATTTATAGACCGCATCGTTCATCAAGGCGCTATTAAATACGCCGAGGCTGACAAGCAATTCAAAATCTTTAACCGTCAGACCTGTGACTTTCTTAAAAAGCCCCGGTTCCAATTGGGTAATTACATCTTTAAGACATCTTTCTCGATAATCCGTCAGGTACATAAACACAGGAATTCGGGTGGCGAATTTAATAAGTTTATCCTGTACTTGCTTTCTCAGGCTCTTATATTCCTTTTCTTCCTGCGTAAGTTCTCTTTTTTCCTTTTTAGTCAAATCTCTATCATTGGCTTCTTTTTTGGCTTTTTTAATGGCTTCCGATTTATTAATGATTGTCTCAATGTCCTGATTCAGATTTCTAAAACCTTCTATGCTCATCAATGCATTCATGGCCTCTTGATTATTCATCAACCGCTGCAAGGTATTATTATCCACATTGACGAGTAATGCGCTTTCCCAGCGTCTTGCCAGAAGCGTTGCGGTTGTACCGCTCGTAACCATGTCCAGGATTCCGGCGGCATCGATCCTTTTCATTGAACTGCCATCGTATGCAAGCACCGGCAGAAAACTAATAAACTCGGCCACCTTTTTTTCCGGATTAGATTCGTCCACATTCAATCGACAGCTGTAATCGGCAATTTGCCGCAATGCTCTGTCCGGCGCAAAGTCTAAAACATAACACTCTTGTTTAATAATTTCTTCTTTGTTCGGCGAAGTGCTGTCCGGATTTTTGATTGTCCATGGATTTTGTACTCTAAACGCCGCTTGAAAATATGTCTCGGGGCTTGAAGAATTGCGAAGCATGAAAATACCTGTCCAGGGTTTGACTGTAACACCTGTGGTCAGCTTGCCGCAGGATAAGGTAATGGTTTTTGTCTTCAAAGGATTATCCATCGCTTCAAATACAGGCGGCAATGCCCAGACACCTATACCAGCGGCTGCACCCGCTGCAACGAGAACTTCATAGTCATGAAAGAATTTATTCTGCCGCTGTTCCAACAGGTTTTTCATGGCGTGGCAGGAAGCAACGCTCGGCAAAAACCAGAACGTGTGAGATAATACATTCAACAAACGAGCATCTGAAAAAGGCATGGGAGGTTTTTGGGCTCCCAATTTAAGATTATCCATCGTTGTTTCTAAAAATGCTCCCCGAATCAAATTGAGCCATTTCTGCACTTCATCCTGATATTTGAATTTTGCTC
>Ga0307380_10007265_pt1 | contig 14427 bp, 11 predicted proteins | sample UN3MG_FD_202239 | JGI IMG/M metagenome (GOLD analysis project Ga0307380, IMG submission 202239) | Soil microbial communities from Risofladan, Vaasa, Finland - UN-3 | ecosystem: Environmental > Terrestrial > Soil > Coastal area > Acid sulfate soil | place: Finland: Risofladan, Vaasa | collected... | reverse complement strand
AAGAGGTTTTTCCCGCACGGGCGGAAAAGCTCCCTCGTTCCGGAGAGGAAATGGTCCGCTCGAGGGGAGTAGGAGGGATGATCCGGGAAATACGGGAGATCTTCGAGAAGGAACCGCTGGCAGAGAATAAGATGCTGGATGCGTTGGACAGTCCCCCACCGCGCCCCGCGGATCCGCAAAAACGCCGGATCCTCCGGTCGCTCATCCACCTGTACGGCGGCGGCGTCAGCAAGTTCCTGAATTTCTACGGTCCGACGCGAACGATCCCCACCATCCCGTATTACAGGGCACTCACACTCGGGGGTACGACCGGGCCTGGCAACCCGTCGCCGGGGGAGGTTGCGGGAAAAGCCGTATTCGTCGGCTCCTCGGAATCCCGGCAGCTCTCGCAGAAAGACGGGTTCTACACGGTGTACACGAAGGAGAACGGGGTGGACTTAAGCGGCGTGGAAATCGCGGCGACGGCATTTGCGAACCTTGTCGAGGACATGCCGATCCGGCCGCTTCCGTTTCCCTACCACGTCGCCACGCTGATCGCGTGGGCTTTGGGGGTGGGGATTCTCTCCTTCGCTTTTCGCCCCGCCTTCTCCATCCCGGGAGTGGCGGCACTTTCTCTTCTGTACCTCGGTGCGGCGGAATACCGGTTCGCCACCGCGGGCGTGTGGGTTCCCGTCGTCTTCCCCCTGGCATTCCAGGCGCCCCTCGTCCTGCTGGGGGCCGTGACGTGGAACGTCGTCGATCTGCACCGGCAGCGGAAACATTTCCGAAGGGCTTTCGAGCAGTACCTTCCCGTCGACGTTGTGAACGAGTTGGCGGAAAACGTGTCGGGCCTCCAGGTGAGCACCCGGCTCGTAAACGGGATCTGCCTTGCCACGGACGCGGAGCAGTACACTTCCCTTGCCGAGTCGCTGGACCCGAAGGACCTCGCGGAATTCATGAACAGGTATTACGAGGCGGTGTTCGATCCCATAAAACGTCGTGGAGGCATGGTGTCAAACGTCGTCGGGGATTCCGTGCTGGCCCTGTGGTTGACTGCCAGGGACGTCGCCGCTTCCTTGCCCAACGCCTGTCAGGCCGCGCTCGAGATCTCCAGCGCCATGCGGGAATTCAGGAAGTCCCAAGAGGAGAAGGCGCTTCCCACCCGCATCGGTCTGCATTCCGGGGAGATCTATCTCGGAAACGTCGGCGCCGCCCACCACTTCGAGTACCGGCCGGTCGGGGACATCGTCAACACGGCGACGAGGATCGAGGGACTCAACAAATACTTGGGGACGCGCATCCTGGTTTCCCGGGAGGTGTGTTCCGCGGAAAATGGCTTCCTGACCCGGGACTTGGGGATGTTCCTGCTTGCAGGAAAATCCAGGGCGGTAAACGTGCACGAACTGGTCGCACGCCTCGAGGATTCCAGTCCCCGGCAACGGGCCTGTTGCGCCCGGTTTAAGGAAGGGATCGAGGCATTCCGGCGTCAATCCTGGGACGAGGCGTCCCGGATATTTAACGCGACGCTCAAAATCCATGAGGGAGACGGTCCCTCGCTCTTCTACCTGAATCTCTGCGCTCGGTATTCCCAGAGCCCGCCCGGGGATTCGTGGGACGGTGTTGTCCACATGAGGGACAAATAGACGCTTAAAGGGAAGACGGAAAACAGGTCCTTCAAGGGAGGGGAAGGAATGGCGAAAATGCGTTTCCTGGCGAGATTGGGGTTCATTGCCGCTGTCGTCCTGGCGTCTCCGCACTTTTCCCACGAAGCTTTTGCCGAGACATGCGAAAAGCCGGTTGCAGTTGCCGTCTCGGTGCAGGGAGAGGTGAACGCCATGAAGGGGGGAGCGGCGGATTGGGAGCCAGTCAAGCGCAAGGATGCGTTCTGCCCGGGAGATGCCGTCCGGGTGATGGAGCAAAGCCGGGCGGACCTTCTCCTGATCAACGAGACGACCCTTCGCCTCGACCAGAATACGGAGATCATCTTCAAGGCGCCCGAAAGGGAGAAGGAGTTCTGGCTGGAAGTGCTCCTCGGGGGCACCTATTTCATGAGCCGCACTCCGCGCACGTTCCAGATCAATACCCCCTTCGTAAACGCCGGCGTAGAGGGGACGGAGTTCTTCATCGGCGTGGAAAAGGACAGGGCTCTCCTGACGGTGTTCGAGGGAAGGCTCACCGCGGCAAACGACGCCGGGAAAGTCACGCTTCACAGCGGGCAGTCGGCCGTGGCGGAGGCAGGCCAGGCACCGGTTCTCCGCATCGAGGGCAGGCCCCGCGACGCGGTCCGGTGGACGCTTTTCTACCCCGTGTTGGCTGCGACCCGTCCCGGCGCCCCGTCCGAATGGCGGGACCGGGCAGCAACCCTTCTCGCCGTCGGCAGAGTCGAGGAGGCCAGTGCGGAGATCGACGAGGCCCTTAAAGATGATCCGGGCAACGCGGATGCGCTTGCCCTGCAGGCGGTCATCGCGGTCGCACAGAACGAGAAGGAGGCGGCGCTCGACCTGGCGAAGAAAGCGGTCGAGGCGGCCCCGAAATCCGCCACCGCAAGAGTCGCACTTTCCTACGCGCAGCAGGCGAGTTTCGACCTGGAGGGGGCCCTTTCGACTCTCGAGAAAGCGGTGCAAATGGAACCCGGGAACGCATTGGCCCGGGCGAGGCTATCGGAACTCCTCCTTTCCTTCGGCCGGCTCGACGAGGCGCTAGGCGAAGCGAGGAAGGCCGCGGGGCAAAACCCCGGTATCGCCCGGACACAGACGGTCCTGGGGTTTGCCTACCTGGCCCAGATAAGGACGAAGGATTCCCGGGCCGCCTTCGAAAAGGCGATCGAACTGGATCAGGCGGATCCTCTCCCGCGATTGGGGTTGGGACTGGCGATAATCCGGGACGGGGACGTGGAAGGCGGCAGGAAGGAGATCGAGATCGCCGCAAGCCTCGACCCGAACAACTCCCTCATCCGCAGTTATCTCGGGAAGGCCTACTACGAGGAAAAGCGGGACAAGCGTGCCGCAACCCAGTTCGAGATGGCGAAGGAATTCGACCCGAACGATCCGACCCCCTTCTTCTACGACGCGATCCGGAAGCAGTCCGTGAACCGGCCGGTGGAGGCGCTTAACGATATGCAGAAGGCGATCTCGCTGAACGACAATCGGGCGATCTACCGTTCCCGCCTGCTTCTCGACGAGGACCTGGCGGCACGGAGCGCAAGCCTCGGGCGGATCTATTCCGATCTGGGGTTCCAGCAGTTGGCCCTGGTGGAAGGGTGGAAGTCGGTTAATACCGACCCGTCGAACTACTCCGCGCACCGGTTCCTGGCGGACTCCTATTCGGCTCTCCCCCGGCACGAGATCGCCCGGGTGAGCGAGCTGCTCCAGTCGCAGCTCCTCCAGCCGATCAACATCAACCCGGTTCAACCAAGCCTTGCCCAGAGCAACCTGTTCATCCTGGAAGGCGCGGGCCCCTCGGGGTCGTCGTTCAACGAGTTTAATCCCCTGTTCAACCGCAACCGCCTGGCGCTGCAGGCAAGCGGGGTCGTCGGGGGAAACAGCACGTGGGGCGAGGAGATCGTACACTCCGCCGTCTCGGGGGATTTCTCCTACAGCGTCGGGCAATTCCACTTCGAGACCGACGGGTTCCGGGAGAACAACGATCTCCGCCAGGACATCTATGACCTGTTCGTCCAGAAAAGTGTCTCTCACGACACGAGCCTCCAGATGGAATTCCAGTGGAAGGACGATAAAAGGGGAGACCTCGGGCTCAATTTCTTCCCGGATGAATTCAACCCGAACCTGCGGCTGGATTCGGAAATCCGATCCTTGCGATTCGGATTCCATCACGCCCTGTCGCCGGGGACAGATGTCATCGGGAACTTTACCTACCAGACGTTCGAAACACGCGATGATGTGATGTTCCCGCCGGTTCTGTCCATAGATAAAGATACGGACGAGGACAATTACAGCGGGGAAATCCAGTTCCTGCACCGTTCCCGTCGCTACAGCGTAGTGGGAGGAGGAGGGGTTTTCACGACCGATCAGAATAGTGTCGAAACGACTGTATTTTCCCCGCCTCCGCCTCCCCCGCCGATTCCTCCCATTCCCGCCACGACTGACACTTCCGAGGTGAACGACAACATCGACCACAGCAACCTGTATGTCTATTCCCAGGTACACTTTCCGCAGCATGTAACGTGGACGCTGGGGGCAAGCGCGGACTTTTTCCGGGGAGGGATTGAGGACCGGGATCAGTTCAACCCGAAAATAGGGGTGACATGGAGCCCTCTCCCGTCCACAACGCTTCGTGCCGCGGCTTTTCGAACCTTGAAGCGATCGTTTGTGAACAATCAGACTCTCGAGCCGACGCAGGTGGCCGGGTTCAACCAGTTTTTCGACGATGTGGAAGGTACACGGACATGGCGATACGGGGCCGCCATCGATCATAAATTCTCCGGAAACGTCTATGGAGGAGCGGAGTATTCCCAAAGGGATCTGGAGGTTCCTGTAACCACTATCCCTCTTCCTCCTGCGCTTCCTATTGGTGTGGTCGACCGGATCGATTGGGAAGAACGGCTGGCTCGCGCCTACCTTTTCTGGACTCCTCACCCGTGGTTCGCGCTCAGGGCCGAATACGAATACGAGAAGTTCGACAGGGATTCCCAGTTTACCGCTGGAATTAAACGCGTGGAGACGAACCGCGTTCCGCTGGGAGTCGGTTTTTTCCATCCTTGCGGGTTTTTCAGCCGGGTGAAGGGGACCTATTTCGATCAAGAGGGAGATTTCGAACCGCTGTTCTCCTCGAGTCCCCCCGGCACGATCATCCCGGGATCCGACGACTTCTGGGTCGTCGATGCGTCGATCGGGTACCGCCTGCCGAAACGGTACGGCATTCTCACCGTCGAGGCGAGGAACCTGTTTGACGAGTCGTTCCGGTATCAGGACACGGACCCGACGAGTCCTGTGCTTCAGCCCGAGCGCTCGGTCTTTTTCAAAATCACGTTGGCGCTCTAGATTTTCCAGATGGGATCATCCTATCCGTGGGAAAGGAGGTGGTCTTCCGGTAGCGGGGAAAGGGGAAGGAAACAACGGGGAAATATCGTCAATTTGGGAAACAACTCTAATGGAGAGAGGAGGGGATTCATGACGAAGAGGATCGAGGTTGATGGGGTTAAAATTAAAAAAGATCAGGACCAAAACGGCAAGGTGAAATTAAAAAAAAATGATGAAGATGTACCCGATGACGAAATCAAGCTTTTCACGTTAGATCAATTCATTGAAGTGACAAAGAGACCTGATGTTCAGATCATTACTAAAGAAAATCCTACATGCTATTGGTATTGGGATGGAAGGCAATACCGCAGATACTGCTGGTGATAGTTTGAGAGGAAAAAAGCAGAAAAGCCCGGCATTGGCCGGGCTTTTTTATTTCCGGCCATGGCAATCGTTTCCAGTCATTTGAATTCTCGCGAACGGTTGCCCGAAGGTATAAGGAGTCCGAAAGGCCTATATTTTTCTTCTGTTATCCCGCACCGTCCGGTATATTTCCACTATCTTAAGGTAGAAGGCGTTGCCTAACTTACGGCGGCTCGTTGCGAGGAGAAATGGCCGGGAAGACCGCCTCGATCGCAAAGATCACCCGTCCGGTTCTCGCCGGGTGCTACCCCCGGAAAAGACTGTTCCGCCTGATCGACCGCGCCCGGAAACAGAAGGTGGTGTGGGTAACCGGTCCACCGGGATCGGGGAAGACCACACTGGTAAGCAGCTACATTGCCGACCGACGATTTCCCTGCCTGTGGATCCGGCTGGAAGAGGGCGACGCGGATCCCGCGACCTTCTTCCACTATCTCGGGCTTGCGGCGAATAAAGCGGCGCCCCGGATACGAAAGCCGCTTCCCGTGCTGACGGCCGACCAGCGTCCCGCCGTCACGGTCTTTGCGCAGCGGTATTTCGAGACCCTGTTCTCTCGCCTTAAAAACAGCTCGGTGATCGTGTTCGACGATTACCAGAAAGTCCCTGCCGACTCGGCGTTCCATACGATTTTCCGTGACGGTCTTTCCCTGCTTCCTCCCGGCATCTGCGTCATTCTCATCAGCCGGGAGCAGCCCCCTTCGCCGTTCGCAAGGCTTCGCGCCAGCCAGTCCCTGGAGGTGATCGGTTGGAAGGAACTTCGCCTGTCCCCCAAGGAGACGGAGGGGATCGCGCGCCTCCGGTGGAAAGGAAAGGGGGGCAGGGAAACGATCCGGAATCTGCACGGCATGTCCGACGGATGGGCCGCAGGATGCGTGCTCCTGCTGGAGAGAGCCAGGTCGGGATCGGGAGCGCCGCTGAAACTGCCCCGGCACAAACCCCAGGAGATCCTGGACTACTTCGCGGGGGAGATCCTGGAAAACCTGGACGAGGAGATGCACTCCTTCCTGCTCAAAAGCGCCTACCTTCCCCGGATGACGGCGAAGATGGCCGCACAATTGACGGGTTTTCGCCGGGCCGGGCAGACCCTCTCCTACATGAACCGCCACAACTACTTCACCGAGGTGCACCCGGGCCCCGAGACGGTGTACGAGTACCATTCCCTGTTCCGAGATTTCCTTCGGTCCCGCGGTAGCGACCTTTTCTCGGAGAAATATATCCGCCGTGTTCAGGGAAAGGCAGCCGCGATCCTGGAGCAGTCAGGCCACGTCGAAGAGGCCGCGGGCACCTTTCGCGAGATCGGCGACTGGGACGGGTTTTCCCGGATTGTGTGTGGACAGGCACCCTCGCTTGTCCGGGAGGGAAGGAGCGGGACGCTTGCCGAATGGCTGGAGTTCCTTCCAAGAGAGATCCTCGAGGAAGACCCGTGGCTTCTCTACTGGAGGGGAATGGCGCGTTTGTCCTCCCTGCCTGTGGAAAGCCAGGGCGATTTCGAGGTGGCCTTCCGGCGCTTTTCGCGACAGAAGGACCGGGACGGTGCGTTCCTTTCGTGGGCAGGTGTTGTCGACGCGATTATCTACGGTCCCGGAAGCCTGAAAACGCTCGACCCCTGGTTTTTAACCCTCGGCAAGATGTGGAAGAAGAGCACTCCCCCCCTGTCCGAAGAGATCGAGTCCCAGGTGACGGGCGCGATGATCAAGGCGCTGTCCTTGCGACGACCGCCCTTTGTCGATATGGAGGTGTGGGCAGACCGGGCGATGCGCCTTGCCCGGTCGACACGGGACATCACGCTGAAGTTCACGTCCCTCCTCAACGTGGCGTATTACCGGTTCCACAGCGGCGATTTCCAGGAGGCGGGGCTTCTGATCGACTCCCTGCGCGGAATGCTCCATCGACCGGAACTTTCCCCCCTTCCCCGTCTGACTCTATGCTGGCTCGAGGCGGCATACGCCAACATGCACGGCCTGCACGACAAATGCCTGAAGCTGGTGACGGAGGGGTTCGAACTGGTCGACGCCACTGGCGTCCACCTCATGGACTATCTGCTGGCGGGGCATGGGGCGTTGTCCTCCCTCCATAGGGGAGACCAGGCGATGGCGAATCGATTCCTGCGCACGATGGCCTCCTCGGTGGCGGCGGCGAGGCCTTGGGAGGCGGCCTTTTACCATCGCCTCGCCGCCTGGGATGCCCTGCACCGGGGAGACCGGGTGCAGGCACTGTTTCATTCGGACCGGTGCCTCAACATGTGCGAGGAGGTGGGCAACCCCTGGACCGAGGCGCTTGCTCTGCTGCAGAAAGCGTTCGTTCTCCACGAGGAGGGGCAAGCGGAAGAAGCGATCCGCCATCTCAAACGAGCCCTTCGGATGGGCAAAGATAGCGGAATGCATTTTATCCGTTTCATCTGTCTGCTGGCGGAGGCGTTTTTCTCACTAGTCCGGGGGGACGAGGCATCCGGTCTTTCGTCCCTGCGGGAAGGGTTGCGCATCGGGAGGGAGAAGGGCTATATCGACGTCTACCTGTGGCGTCCCGGCCTGCTGGAAACAGTTACCGCGAAAGCCCTGGAAAAAGAGATCGAGACGGGGTATGTCCGCGACCTCATCCGCAGGAACGCCCTTGTCCCCGACGCCGCTCTTCCGGGGCTGGAGAGCTGGCCGTGGCCGCTCAAACTCTATACGCTCGGCACGTTCGGCCTTCTCAAGGAAGGAAAGCCCCTTTCGTTTCCCCGGAAGGTCCAGCACAAGCCGCTCCTGATGCTCAAGGTGCTTGTCGCCCTGGGAGGAAAGGATGTCCCGGAGGAGCAGATGACCGACATCCTCTGGCCCGAGGCGGAGGGAGACCTGGCGCACCAGTCCTTCGCCACGACGCTACGGCGCCTTCGAAAACTGCTCGGCAACGAGAAGGCCGTGTCGCTTCGCGAGGGCCGGGTTACGCTGGACGCCCGCCACTGCTGGGTGGATGTGTTCGCCTTCGAATCCCTTCTCGCGCGGGTCGACGCCGATGCCCGAAGCAGTGACGCATATTCGGATGGGGCGCACGCCGCGTACCTTGCGGAAAAAGCGATCGCCTTGTACAGAGGACCGTTTCTTGCCGCGGAAGCCTCCCACCCCTGGGCCGTGGGGGTGGGGGAACGGATGAGGAGCAAGTTTCTCCGTGCCGTGGGGTTCCTAGGCCGCTTTCTGGAAAAGGAGGGAAGATGGGCGGAAGCCGTCGCCAGCTACCGGAGAGGGCTGGAAGTGGATGATCTTGCGGAGGTATTCTACCAGCGTCTGATGATCTGCCACCAACGGAACGGGCAGGTTGCCGAGGCGCTTGCAGTGTACAACCGCTGCAGCAAGACACTGTCCGCCGCTCTCGGGGTCGCCCCTTCCGCGGATACCGAGGCCATCGCGAATCGGATCCGTCCCGCCTGACCGTCCCCCTTTTTTTCGCATAAGTCTCCTATCTGTCACTTTTCCCATGTCAGGATGGTTCCGGGCATAACACAAGAGAAAACCCATGTGCTTCGTGCCATGAAAGGGGAAGTTCTTCCGGCGCTGCAGGGGAGGCCGGGCGGAACAGGGCCATTCGGAGGGACGGCGATGGAGAGATACACGATTCGAATCCTGTACCGGAACAGGGAAACCCCGGAGAAATTCGTGGGAGTGGTGGAAGGAACGGGGGATACGGTTACGCGGGGGTTTGTGAGCATGGAAGGGCTTTGGAGGATTATCAACTCCCCTGGTCCGGGATCGGGCAGGGAAAAGGCGGCTTCCTCCAGAGAGGGGGAACACCGTTCCCGAGAGGAACTGATCGAGCTGTTCTGGAGTCTGCGCCAGGGGTAGGAAACGGAGGGGGAAGATGGCTTTGGACATTTACATCATCCGGATCTACCGCCGGGACGAATCGGAACCCGGCATGGTCGTGGGGATCGTGGAGGATATCGGAACCAACGTGAAGCAGAGATTTTCCAGCTTCGAGGAACTGAAGAAAGTCCTTTATCCCGCAGAAGGCCGTATTTCCCAAAAAATGAAGGATGGTCCCGCGGAAAAAGAGGGAATATAGGTGACGGCGATTGATGCGGGCAGGGCGCGCGGGGGCTCTGACCCCGGCGTGGATCAGATCTTAAGGACCTCCCCTTTAATGAGGAAACGGATGTCTTCGCGGCCGAGCGCCGGGATCTCCTTCTCGATTTCCTGCTGGTGCTGGGGCTTGGCGTGGATGAGGTAGATCCGCGGCGGCGGCGTTCTCATCTTCGCGATCTCTTTCGCCAGGAGTGACGGTGTGAGATGGCCAGACTGCAGGGCGATCTCCTCCATCCGGTTCGGGAACGAAGTTTCCACGATCAGGCAGCTCACGTTGCGCGTGTCCACCTTCTTCCAGAAAAGATCGGTCGGCCCCGTGTCTCCCGAGTAGGCGATGGTCTTTCCCCCTTCCTTCTCCAGGATGTACCCGTACGAGGGGACGGTGTGACTGACTCTTTCCGCCGTGATCCTGTACCCGTCGATCGTTTCCTCGTCTCCGGGCCGAACGATGCCGAACCGAAGCACGGGCGCATCGGGTGTCGGAATCCTGGTGAAGTCCGGCCATATCCGGTCGTTGAAGATGTTCTTCTTCAGGTCGTCGATAACCTCCTGCCCGCTCATGACTGTTACGGTGCTCCCCGTTTCGCGGACCACGAGATTGTCCAGCAGGAAGGGAATCCCCTTGATGTGGTCGAAGTGGGCGTGGGTGAGAAGAATGTACCGGATATCGCTCTCTTCGGTAATGTTCAGGGAAATGCCGATCGTCCCAGCGTCGAGCAGAATTTTTCCGTCGACGGTAAATGCGGGACAGTAGTGGCCGGGGACCTCGGAACCCGAGGCGCCGAGAACCTTGATGATCAAGATGCGGGAACCTCCCGGATGACGTCGTAGACCTTACGTCGGTGTGCGTTTCGTAAGGACCTCACTATTCTTTCTCGAAATACAGATTTTTGCACTTCAAAAACCCTCTTTCCGGTACGGAAAAAGATGGAACAGGAAAACGTGCCATGTCCTTCCACGACCATCCTGCCAAAGCGGGAGTGACAGGTAGGGGACGGATTCGCCCTCTTTGGTGGCCGGCGCGCAGGGGGCTCCTACCCGCCAGGAAATGGTATGATGATCCCCAATGATCGACCATCTTCGCGGCCGCCTTTCGGGCGGGGGGAAAGACTTCGTCGTGCTGGAATGCGCGGGGGTTGGGTTCCGCGTGAGCGTGTCCTCCGTGACGCGGTCCGATCTGCCCACCGAGGGGGAAGTTTGTTTCCTGCGCACCTTCCTCCACATGCGCGAGGGAGGCTCCGACCTCTTCGGGTTCTCCTCCGAGACGGAGCGGGAGATTTTCCTGGCGATGATCGGCGTGAGCGGGGTGGGGCCCAGGTCCGCCCTTTCCGTCCTGTCGGTGTTGGGGATTGCCGGCGTGCTCTCCTCCTGCGCGCGGGAGGATGCGGCGCCCTTCACGCGCGTTCCCGGCATCGGGAAGAAACTGGCGCAGCGGATCGCGCTGGAGCTTCCGGACCGTCTGAAGAAAGTGTCGGTCGAACTGACCCCCCTCCTTGAAGGCGAAGGGGGGGAGGCATCCTCCGAGCCGGAGGTCGAGGCCGTCGAAGCACTCATCGCGTTGGGATTTCCCCGGAGTGAGGCGCAGGTCACCGTGGCCAGCCTGCGCAAGGAGTCCGGGGCGGGCGCACCCGCGGAAGTCCTGATCCGGGGGGCGCTCAAGCGCCTGTCGGGGCCGCGAAGATGATTCGCGGGATTTGACGAAGGAGGGGAAGTGGAAGGACGCATCGTGGATCCGAAGACAGGCGGGGAAGAGGGGGCGTTCGATCTTACCCTGCGGCCGAAATACCTCTCCGAGTTCATCGGGCAGGCTCCCATCGTTTCCAATCTGAAGACATTCATCGAAGCGGCGAAGAACCGCGGTGAGTCTCTCGATCATGTCCTTCTTTCCGGCCCCCCCGGCCTGGGGAAGACGACCCTGGCCAACATCATCGCCAACGAGATGGGGGTGGGAATCCGCACCACCTCCGGCCCCGCAGTGGAACGGAAGGGCGACATCGCAGCGATCCTGACGGCGCTGGAACCCGGGGACGTCCTCTTCATCGACGAGATCCACCGCTTGAGCCGCGTCGTGGAGGAGTTGCTCTATGCCGCCATGGAGGATTTCGCACTCGACATCATTCTCGGGCAGGGCCCTTCGGCGAAATCGATCCGGCTCTCCCTGCCGCGATTTACGATGGTGGGCGCCACGACCCGGACCGGTCTTCTCACCTCCCCTCTGCGGGACCGCTTCGGCGTCAATTTCCGGATGGAGTACTACGGCCCCAAAGAGCTCGAGGAGGTGATCCGGAGGTCCGCGAAAACCTTTTCGATCCCCACGGACAACGACGGCGCCCGGGAGATCGCCCGTCGCTCCCGGGGGACGCCCCGCGTGGCCATCCGTCTTTTGAAGCGCGTGCGCGACTTCGCCCAGGTGAGCGGGGACGGAAAGATCCACCAGAAGATCGCCGAACACGCGCTCCTCAAGATGGAGGTGGACCAGGAGGGTCTCGACGTGATGGACCGGAAGATCCTGCGGGTGATCCTCGAGAAGTTCCACGGCGGGCCCGTAGGGGTGGAGACGATCTCGGCGTCGGTGAGCGAGGAGCGGGACACGATCGAGGACGTGTACGAACCGTTCCTCATCCAGCAGGGGTTTCTGAAGCGGACCCCGAGGGGCCGGGTGGCCACTCCCGCCGCGTACCGCCACCTTGGGCTTACGCCCCCCAAGAGATCTCCCCAGCAGGAAGGTTTGTTCGGGGACGGATGAATAAGCGGGCAGGAAGCCTGTCTAACCGGTAATCGGTCAATTCAACATGCAGCATAGTTCTTCCGGGGGTGCCATGATGAGACGGTTCGTTTCCCTGACAGTTTTCTGTTTCGCACTGATCGCGCTTCCTTCCCAAGCAGGACTCTTCGACGACATCAAGAAGGGGATCGGGGTTGTTGCGCCGCAATCGGGACCCGACGAGAGCCAGGTCGCCGGGGGCTTGAAGGAGGCCCTCACGATCGGGACGGGCAACGCCGTGAGCCTCGTTTCCGTGACGGACGGCTTTTTCGCCAACCAGGCCATCAAGATCCTCATGCCCGACAAGATCCAAAAGGTAGCGGACGTGCTGGGCAAGGTGGGGTACCAGAAACAGGTGGACGAGTTCGTCCTCAGCATGAACCGTGCGGCGGAAAAGGCCGCCCCGCAAGCGAAATCGATCTTCGTGGAATCGATCAAGGAGATGACGATCGAGGATGCCAAACAGATCCTCAACGGTGGTGACACGGCGGCGACCGACTTCTTCAAGGGGAAGACGAGCGGAAGGCTTTCCGAGGCGTTCAAGCCCATCATCTCGTCCAGCATGAACGACGTCGGGGCGACCCGGAAGTACAAGGAGATGATGGGGGAGTATACCGCGCTGCCGTTTACGAGCGCCGAATCGGTCGACCTCGACCAGTACGTGACGAACAAGTCGCTGGACGGTCTTTTCTACATGGTGGGAGAGGAGGAGAAAAAGATAAGGACGGATCCGGCCGCCCGGGTCACCGACCTGCTGAAGACGGTGTTCGGAAGCAAATAAGGGACAATTTCCCTATGGCGCCGTTCGGGAAGATCCTTCTGGTTTCCGGGCTGGTCCTGGCAGGTGTCGGCCTTCTGTTCATCTTTGCCGACAGGATCGGCTGGATCGGCAGGTTGCCAGGCGACATCATCATCAAACGGGAAAACTTCACATTTTACTTTCCGCTGGCCACGGGCATCCTGATCAGCGTTGTCCTGACTCTGCTGTTCTGGTTGTTCCGGAAGTAGCTCCTGTTGTCCTTCGGCAACAGGGAGTGTAGCGTAAATGCAACTCCCGGAGGAACTCCTTTCCCTGTTTGCACATAAGACACCGATAACATAACACTTTAATTATTACCTTTCTGGCATGTCGCTTGCAATATTGTTTTCCGAAATTCGTGCAGGAGAACGAAATGAGGATTTTTCAGCACACGATATCGAATTCGCTTTCCTTTTCCGGCGTGGGGCTCCACACAGGCGTCGATACTTCTGCGAAAATCGTTCCGGCGGACCCCGATACGGGGATCGTCTTCCGTCGCATGGACACAGGCACCGAAATTCCCGCCACGGTGGAAAACGTTGCCGAGACGGCCTACGCGACCGTCCTTTCCGCCGGTAGAGAAAAGATCTCCACGGTGGAGCATTTCCTCGCAGCGCTTTACGGAATGGAGATCGACAACGCGGTGATCGAAGTGGATGGCCCGGAACTCCCGATTCTGGACGGCAGCGCCCTCGAGATTTCCCGGGCGATCGCGTCTTCCGGACCTGCCCGGCAGGATGTCCGCAGGCAGTTCCTGCGGGTCTGGGAAAATGACAAGATCCGCCAGAACGGGTCGATGGTGGCCCTCTCTCCTGCGGTGGAGATGGAGATCCTGGTGACGGTCGATTTCCCTGCGAGCGCCATCGGGCGGCAGTGGGCGAAGTTCACCCTCACCCCCGAAAACTTTCTCAAGGAGATCGCACCCGCGCGAACTTTTGTCCTCCGGGAGCAGATCGACGCTCTTCGCGCGGCCGGTCTTGCCAAGGGCGGGTCGCTCGATAACGCGATCGTCGTCGAGGGAGACAAGGTGCATAACACGGAAGGACTTCGTTTCCCCAACGAGTTTGCCCGGCACAAGTTGCTCGATTTCATAGGCGACATCGCCCTGCTGGGACACCCCGTACGCGGTTCTTTCCTTGCCATCCGTCCGGGGCACACGATGAACCATGCTGTTGCCGGATACCTTGCATCGCCTTCGTATTCGGCATCTCCCGCACCGCCTGTCACCCCGGGGAAATTCCCCGTGGATATACAGGTCACTGCCTAATCCCCCTTTGAGTGGCCCTTAACGGGCCACTCACCCCCCTCTTTCTACAGGAGTTTCAGAGCTGTTGCAGGTTTGCCTCAGTCGGGTATAATGTCCGGGGAGGCGATATTGCGATACGTTGTTATTTCGCTTGTTTTTCTTGTGGTTTTCGTGACGCCTGT
>Ga0307380_10007262_pt1 | contig 14428 bp, 11 predicted proteins | sample UN3MG_FD_202239 | JGI IMG/M metagenome (GOLD analysis project Ga0307380, IMG submission 202239) | Soil microbial communities from Risofladan, Vaasa, Finland - UN-3 | ecosystem: Environmental > Terrestrial > Soil > Coastal area > Acid sulfate soil | place: Finland: Risofladan, Vaasa | collected... | reverse complement strand
AGGCTGAGCTCGAGACTGCCTGCCGGGCGGCCAACATACACGACTTTATTGCGGGGTTGCCCAACGGCTACGACACGGTGGTCGGCGAGCGAGGCTACCGGTTCAGCGGCGGCGAGAAGCAGCGGCTGGCCATCGCCCGCGTGATCCTCAAAGACCCCTGCCTGCTCATACTGGACGAGGCGACCTCGCACCTGGACTCGCACAGCGAGGCGCTGATCCAGGCGGCGCTGGAGCCGCTGCTGGAGGGTCGCACCAGCCTGGTTATCGCTCACCGGCTGTCCACCATCCTGGCCGCCGACCAGATCCTGGTGCTGGACGAAGGCCGCCTGGTGGAGCAGGGCACCCACGTCCAGCTGCTGGCACGGGGCGGCCTCTACGCCCACCTATACGAGACGCAGTTCGGCCAGACGCCGGAATCGCCTACATCTGACCCGTCCTGATAAGGAGAGAACGGGGAACCGGCCCGTCCCAGACCTCGGAGGTCTCGAAGCACCCGCCCCTACCCCATGCGCTCATCAGAGCGGGTGGGCGCCATCGCTGCCGAGACGTTTGCGGCACATTGTGCATTCTCTGTTGACACACGGTTCCACTTGTGATATAGTCGACCACAGGGGTGCGGGGCGGCGCCACTACGTCATCTCCTCTTCGCTTCAGCCGGCCTTGCACCACCGACAACCGTTCTCCATTGTTGAGGTAGCCGAGGCGCGGGCAGGGGCTTGGCACGTGCGTCGAGAGCTCCGAACCACTACCAAGCCCAGGTGAACCATGCGGAAGTACTCGCAGAGGCAGCTGACGAGATCATGGACACCGCGGTCCCCTGTCTCCAACGCTGGGAATGCCCATCTTCTGTGGCCTGTGCCGCGCGAACTATTGGGGAGAGGGGTGTCGGAGGTACGGCGCGGAGCGAATAGAAACGGCAAAGGCTATTCAGCAATGGCTGAGGCACGATCGGGAGCAAAGGTCAGCCTGGTTAGAAAGATGGGGGAGCGGCCACGTGAAGATCCTAATGCGAACCAATGAATCAGAGAACTGGCAGCTGGCAGAGTCGGTCAAGGCGAAGGGCGAGGCCGAACTCCAAGACCTGCTCATTGAATCGCCGTCCCTGATCCCTGTCGACGAGATTCGGGAAGGCGTCACGCCTCTGGTGTTAGCAGTTGGCGAGTTCGGGCTGCCAGGCTCTGGGGCCACAGACATATTGGCCTTCAGTGCTGACGGGGATATTGCAGTCGTTGAATGCAAGCTGGCTGCAAATCCGGAAAGCAAACGCAAGGTGGTAGGCCAAATCCTGGAATACGCTGCATACCTGTGGGAGATGGACTACGAGGAGATCAATGAGCGAATCCGAAGATCGAGGGGTAAGAATCTCTCGGAGTTGGTTGAAGAGGCCACATCAGGCGAGTGGGACGAGGAAGCTTTTCGAAGAGGGATAGAACAGTCCTCAAAAGGTGGGGGGTTCATCCTCATCATTGTCGTAGACGAGATCAACGAAGAGCTAAGACACGTAATCAGATATGTTAACGAGTGTAGCCAATCAGCGTTTTCGCTACACGCCCTGGAGTTGTCCAGGTTTCGAGCCGCAGGTGTCGATGTCTTAGTCCCGTATCTCCACGGCGTTTCTACCAAGCCTTCAGGGCGTGAGGCCAGCGGAATACGATGGTCTGAAGAGAGATTCTTCGAGGCTCTTGCCAAGAGCGTAGAAGCCAGAGTCGCCGACGTTGTCAGAGACCTCTACACATGGAGCCAGGACGCGGCAGACAGCATATCGTTTGGCAAGGGGGCAATAACTGGATCCTTCACATTCTGCTTTCTTAGGGAAGGCCAGCGCCTTTCGGTCTTCACCATCTACACCAGCAGCGCTCTCGTCCTTAACTATGGCTCGCTTACGGAGAAAGTTAGCCTGGCCACCATGAGAGAGTTCCACAAGAAGATACAGGACATACCCACTTTCAGAGCAATGCCTGCTGAGTTCGACAAATGGCCTTCAATCAGAGCGGGCGATGCTTTTCAGGACCCAAGGAGCGTCTCGCAGTTCAAGCAAGCGGTGATGTGGTTGGAAGATCAACTGGTCCCAAGTGCTTCATAGGTGGATCGTAACAACTGGTGATGGCTGCGGCGTCTATTGCGTCCACGGGTTGCGTTGGAGGAAAGAAATGGAGATGCTTGGACGAGAGAACGCCGAAGAACTTATGCGCTCATGGCTCAAGAGATTGGCGCTGCGGTCATTAGAGGCCCAGTGCGATATCCAGGGCGAGACGGAGTTTCGAGGCGAAAGCTCTGACACGCTAGGAGGCGGAACATGGAGGCACAACTTGTCACTGCATTGGGCACCGTAGCTCTAGCCTTGGTCACGATGGGCCTAGTCCTATACGCACACAGGCAAGCTAGCTCGATCAAGGACACCCTCTTTCTGCAAGGCATGCTGTCGATGTGGCAAGAGCTCGAGAAGCAGGCCGCCAGGGAATACCGACGCCAAGTCTACCACAAGGCGGCGCGGCTGGAGCCCGAGGCTATCGACGATGATGACGACGTGAGGCAGGCCGTCGAATCGGTGGCGAACAGTTTTGACTACCTGGAGGAGCTCGCCTGCGTGGAGAAGAGGCTCCGCAGCCTAGCCACCAGGTTCTACGGAGTGACAGGGGTAAGATGCTGGGCGGTGTTGAAGCCTTGGGTGGGCTACATGGTCAGCCAGGGCCGCCGGGCTGGTGACTTCCACCAAGCATTTCGCGACTTCGCTGAGAAGGCCGCGAATGACGCCGGTTGTGGGGGTCGACCCGAAATCAACCACGGGCGCGACGTCTGGATAGACAATGGGGAAGAAGTAATACACCGCAGTATTTGGGACGATGGCACCTCAGAGGGACGTGCACAAGCGAGCCAGTCGCCATGATGGCTTGGCGGACCGAAAAGGCCGCGGGTCCCTTGGTGGCGTCGGCGGTTCGCCTTCAGTAGTTGGACAATTGGTTGGGCCGAAATCCCTGTCAGCAGGTCGGGGATTCCAGGCCAAAGGCGCATAGGTGAAAGGGGCGGAGGCGTGACCATGGATTCTGTGACTTTGCTTGGACGCCCAATCACCAGAGATCAAGTGCTAGCTGCGCTTAGGCATTTCGACTCCGCATACCGCGACACCAATGATTACGATAGATGGCTGGACAAGAGGACGTACAAGTACGCACTTCCACACGCTGGTCGACTGTACCCCTGCAAGTACATCCTCAGTGTGGCGAGCGGATTCGATCTGACTGAATTTGGCGGTGGGCGACAGACCAACAGCAAGTTTGAAGGACTGGGCTTTGAGGTGATAGATAAGCCATGACATTGCATCCAGCCACAGTACTATCATCAAAGCACATCTCTGGCGACGTTTAGCGCAAGTACGACGTTGATTGAAGGATTGTCCTTGAGGAGAGAGGTTTAGCATGGATGATCGATTCTTCAAGCAACCTATTCTCAACTCTCCCTACGAGTACCCTTTGCGGCATTGGGAGCTCGATGAAACGGGTCAACCGACGCAGCGGATTCTTGAGCGCCGCCGCAGCGCAGACTTCATCACGCCCATCCCCAAGCCCAAGAAACGCAAAGGACGGGCTCTGCAGACAGAAATGGTCTTTGACGAAGGCAGAGGGCTCTCGACCAAGGACCAGCAGTATGAGCTCACTGCAGCCATCAACGAGATCCGTGGCTTCGTAGATCAGTGGCGCAAGCTACCGAACCCCAATGACTGGAGGGTCACTCCGGAGACCGCGCGGCTCCTTCAGCACTGGCGCCACCATCGCTTCAGCAGCTTCCGCCCGTTCTTCTGCCAGGTGGAAGCGGCCGAAACCGTCATCTGGCTGACGGAGGTCGCGCCACAATCCGGAAAGCGAGAGAGGGCGCTCCTCGAGCGCCTGGCTAGCGCGAACAGAGAAGCCAACCCGGAGCTTGCTCGTCTGGCACTGAAGATGGCCACGGGTTCGGGGAAGACCACGGTCATGGCGATGCTGATCGCCTGGCAGACCATCAACGCGGTGCGCAGGCCCACCAGCAAGCGATTCACAAGCGAGTTTCTGGTGGTTGCGCCGGGGATCACCATCCGCGACCGCCTTCGCGTCCTTCAGCCCAATGACCCGGACGCCTACTACGCCAGCCGTGAGCTGGTGCCCACCGACATGCTGCGCCACTTGGATCAAGCGAGAATCGTCATCACCAATTACCACGCCTTCATGCTTCGAGAGCGCATTCCACTTTCGAAGGGGGGGCGCTCGCTTCTCCAGGGTCGGGGCGAGGAATTGAAGACGCTGGAGACCGAAGGGCAGATGCTCCAGCGGGTCATGCCCGGTCTGATGGGCGTGAAGAACAAGAGAATCATGGTGATCAACGACGAGGCCCATCACTGCTATCGCGAGAAACCCACCCCTGAAGACGAAGCCAAGCTGAAGGGAGACGAACGAAAAGAGGCGGAGAAGAACAACGAGGCGGCCCGCGTCTGGATCACTGGTTTGGAGACCGTGGGCCGGAGAATCGGGATTTCGCGGGTCATGGATCTGTCGGCGACCCCATTCTTCCTGCGCGGCTCGGGGTATGCCGAAGGGACGCTCTTCCCCTGGACGATGAGCGATTTCTCTTTGATGGATGCCATCGAGTGCGGGATCGTGAAGCTGCCACGCGTCCCTGTGGCAGACAATATCCCCGGCGAAGACATGCCCAAGTTCCGCATCCTCTGGGAACACATACGGACGCGGATGCCCAAGAAAGGCCGTGGCAAGGCGAAGACTTTGGACCCCCTGAGTCTCCCGGTGGAACTGCAGACCGCACTGGAGGCGCTCTACGGCCATTACAGGAAGACGTACGAGCTTTGGCAGGAAGCAGGCATTGGCGTGCCTCCCTGTTTCATCATCGTATGCCAGAATACCTCCATCTCCAAGCTGGTTTACGACTACGTGTCGGGTTTTCACCGGGAGAACGAAGACGGTTCCACCACGCTTGAAAACGGACGTCTGGAACTCTTTCGCAACTTCGATGAACATGGGAACCCGTTCGCCCGACCGCGCACCTTATTGATCGACAGCGAGCAGCTCGAATCCGGCGAAGCGCTGGACAAGAACTTCCGCAAGATGGCCGCCGACGAAATCGACCGATTCCGCCGCGAGATCATTCAACGGACTGGCGACCAACGCCAGGCCGAGACGATGACGGATCAGGACCTGCTGCGCGAGGTCATGAACACGGTAGGCAGAGAAGGTCACCTTGGCGAGTCGATCCGATGTGTCGTTTCCGTCGCTATGCTCACCGAGGGTTGGGATGCCAGAACTGTCACGCACGTGCTGGGCGTGCGAGCCTTCGGAACCCAGCTTCTCTGCGAGCAGGTTGTTGGCCGGGCCTTGCGCCGACAATCCTATGATCTGAACGAAGAGGGTCTTTTCGACGTGGAGTACGCCGACGTCTTGGGCATCCCCTTTGACTTCACCGCCAAGCCGGTGGTTGCAGCACCGCAGCCTCCTCGTGAGACTGTCCACGTTCGAGCAGTGAGCCCCGAGCGCGATCACCTGGAGATTCGCTTCCCCCGCGTCCAGGGGTATCGCGCTGAGTTACCTCAGGAAGAGCTCACAGCCGAATTCACCACAGATTCAATCCTGCAGCTGAGCCCGGATCTCGTGGGCCCCTCGATCACCAGGAATGCGGGAATCATCGGCGAAGACGTCGATCTCAGCCTAGAGCACCTGCAAGACATGCGGCGATCCAGCCTACTGTTTCATGTCACCAAGCGGCTCCTCTACACCAAGTGGCGAGACTCGGACCAGCAGCCAAAACTACACCTCTTCGGACAGCTGAAGCGGATCACCCGCCAGTGGCTCGATACCTGCTTGGTCTGTAGAGGCGGCACCTATCCTGCGCAGTTGATGTACCAGGAACTGGCCGACATGGCTTGCGAGCGTATCACTGCTGCAATCACCCGGTCCCTGGCGGGAGAGATGCCTATCAAGGCCGTGCTCGACCCGTACAACCCGACCGGCTCTACGACCCACGTTAACTTCACGACCTCTAAGAAGAACCGCTGGGAGACGGATGCACGCAAATGCCACGTCAACTGGGTGGTGCTCGACAGCGATTGGGAAGCGGAGTTCTGCCGTGTGGCCGAATCTCACCCACGCGTGAGGGCGTACGTGAAGAACCACGGCCTCGGTCTTGAGGTGCCCTATCGCTACGGTTCCATCTCTCGCACCTACCTACCGGACTTCATCGCCCTGGTGGACGATGGTCAGGAAGACCCCTTGCACGTTGTCGTGGAGATCAAGGGGTACAGGGGCGAGGACGCGAAGGAAAAGAAATCCACCATGGATACGTACTGGGTGCCCGGGGTGAACCGCCTCGGCCAGTATGGCCGCTGGGCGTTCATGGAACTCAGAGAGGTGTACCAGATCGAATCCGACTTCAAAGCCCAAGTTGAGGCCTCGTTCAACAGCATCATCAGCTCAGTCACCGCGCAGCCCGTGAGGTAGGGAGAGACCATGGCCAAGAGAAAGAGTCGCAAGAAGGGCAAGAAAGCGGTAGAGACGATCTTGCACGAGGAGGCCTCCCGCAGGTACATCCCCACGGCCGAGTACGAATCGGTGATGCGGGAGGAGGACAAGGCTCCCATCCAGATCGCCTATGAACGCCGTAACCGCGATCTCGACCCCCAGCTCGTGTGGCGCGGCAAGGATGAGCAGAACTGGTCTGATCTCATGGTCCAGGCTCCACCCCTCTACATCCAAGAGAAAGTGCACCCCAAGGTCTTGATTGACGACCTGATAAGGCAGACCGAGGTGCAGAGGCAAGAAGGCACTCCCGAGCAACTGGACCTTTTTGCCGATTTCAACGGCCTGCCGACAGAAAGCGCCAAAACTGAATTTTACCAACACGATGCCAACTGGACGAACCGTATGATCCTGGGCGACAGCCTCCAAGTGATGGCCTCGCTGGCTGAGCGGGAAGGCCTCCGAGCCAAGGTGCAGTGCATCTACATCGATCCGCCCTACGGCATCAGGTTCAACTCCAACTTCCAGTGGTCAACGACCAGCCGGGATGTGCGAGATGGAAGACCGGATCACATTACGCGCGAGCCGGAGCAAGTAAAGGCGTTTCGTGACACATGGCGCGATGGCATTCACTCGTACCTAACCTATCTGCGAGATCGACTCACAATCGCGCGCGATTTGATCACAGACGCCGGCTCAGTCTTCGTCCAAATCGGTGAGGAAAACGTCCATCGCATACGCGGACTGATGGACGAGGTCTTTGGAGAGGACAACTTTGTTTCGCAAGTGTCATACACGACGACTGGGGGCCTGGCGTCAGGCACCTTGAGCCGCGCAGGAGACTATCTGCTTTGGTACGCCAAGAAAAAGGAGATGATGAAGTACCGAGATATCGTCCAGCCGAAGAAGTCACCGGAGGAAGATGAGAAGTCGAAGTACGACCAGTTTGAGACGGCTGAGCTACGACGTTCAACGCTGGCAGAAGCGAAGGCGACTCTTTCAGAATCGGAACTCGAGCGCGGCCGCATGTTCCGGATCGACAACATTATTTCGCAAGGCAGTTCAGAGAACACGATCCGAAGGTTTGCGTTTCGTGGACAAGTGTTCGACTGCGGACAAGGAAATCACTGGAAGACTGACCCTGACATAGGGATGACACGCCTTGGAATGTCTGATCGAATCTCAGTGAGCAGGGGGGGAAGACTGGGATACGTTCGCTACTTCAGGGACTTTCCGATCACGCGTTTGTCAAATCTCTGGACTGACATTGGTGGTAGCGTTCAAAGCCGCTCAGATCCGAAGGTTTACGTGGTGCAAACGGGAACTCCACTCGTTGAGCGATGTGTGCTAATGACAACTGATCCCGGCGACCTAGTTCTCGACCCGACGTGCGGCTCCGGCACTACCGCCTACGTTGCTGAGCAATGGGGTCGGCGTTGGATCACGATCGATACGTCCCGTGTGGCGCTAGCCCTCGCCCGGGCGCGGATCATGGGCGCTCGCTACCCATACTACCTGCTGGCTGACAGCCGCGAGGGACAGCTCAAGCAGGCCGAAATCATGCGGACGGCCCCCTCCGAAGCCGCCACCTATGGGCGCATCCGCCAGGGTCTTGTCTACGAGCGAGTCCCGCACATCATGCTCAGCACGATCTCCAACAACGCTGAGATCGATGTGATCTGGGAGGACTTCCAGAAGACCCTCGACCCGCTGCGCCAGAAGCTCAACGAGATGCTAAGCCAGACGTGGGAGGAATGGGAGATCCCCGGCGAGGTTGAGCAGGGCTGGCCCCAGGGCGCGAAGGACCTTCACAGCCAATGGTGGGACCAGCGAATCGCCCGCCAGCGAGAGATCGATGCTTCCATCGCAGCGAAAGCGGACTACGAGTATCTGTACGACAAGCCCTACGAGGACAACAAGAGGGTGCGTGTCGCGGGACCCTTCACCGTGGAGAGCATCTCTCCACATCGTGTGCTGGCAGTCGATGAGAACGACGAACTGATCGATCCGCGCCGCGGGCCCAACGGGCAGGGTGGCGCTGAAACCGATTTCGTCCAGATGATCCTGGAGAACCTCAAGACCGCCGGCGTGCAGCAGGCGCACAAGGAGGACAAGATCGATTTCCTCTCAATCACACCGTGGCCGGGCCATTACATCTGCGCCGAGGGGCGCTACGTCGAAGGCGATGAGAAGTCAGGCCTCGACAAACGCGCCGCCATCTTCATCGGTCCGGAGTTCGGTACCGTCTCCCGCCCCGATCTCGTCGCTGCCGCGCGTGAGGCCGGTGATGCCGCCTTCGACGCACTCATCGCCTGCGCCTTCAACTACGACGCCCAATCCGCGGAATTCGACAAGCTCGGCCGCATCCCGGTACTCAAGGCCCGTATGAACGCCGACCTGCACATGGCCGATGACCTCAAGAACACCGGCAAAGGCAACCTCTTCGTCATCTTCGGCGAGCCGGACATCGACCTACTCGAAACGGAAGATGGGAGGATCAAGGTCAAGATCAACGGTGTAGATGTTTTTCATCCCAACACCGGCGAGGTGCGCAGCGATGGGGCCGAGGGCATCGCCTGCTGGTTCATAGACACCGACTACAATGAAGAAAGCTTCTTTGTTCGCCATGCCTACTTCCTGGGCGCCAACGATCCCTATCAATCACTCAAGACCAGCCTCAAGGCAGAGATCAACCAAGAAGCATGGGAGACGCTGCACAGCGATACCTCCCGGCCGTTCGAGAAGCCGGAATCAGGACGCATCGCCGTGAAGGTGATCAATCACCTCGGGGATGAAGTGATGAAGGTATTCAGGGTCGACTGATGGAGTTCCGCATCGCCGACACATTCATTGACAGCCTGGCCCGCCTGCCCGATCAGGAGCAGAAAGCGGTCAAGACGACCGCCTTCGACCTCCAGATGGACCCGACCCATCCTGGCATGCAGATGCACGAGCTTGAGCGTGCTCGCGACCCCAGCTTCCGATCCGTGCGCGTGAGCCGTGATTTGCGGCTGATCGTACACCACACCAAAGCAAGCCTACTGCTATGCTATGTTGGTCACCACGACGATGCCTACCGCTGGGCGGAGCGACGCAGGCTCGAAGCGCACCCCGCCACCGGGGCCGCGCAACTGGTTGAGATCCGCGAAACGATCAAGGAAATCGCCATCCCCACATACGTCGTCGAGGAACGATCTGCTTCGCCCAAACCACTCCTGTTCGCTGATGTGCCAGAAAGTGACCTACTGAGTTTTGGTGTGCCTGCCGAGTGGCTGGATGATGTGCGCCAGGCGGATGAGGACACTGTCCTGGAACTGGCCGACCACCTCCCCGGTGAGGCGGCCGAAGCCTTGCTGGAGCTTGCCACCGGTGGGAAGCCACAGGTCGCAGCGCCGATTCGCCCTGGTGCCGATCCCTTTGACCATCCCGATGCGCAGCGCCGATTCCGGGTGATGCAAGACGTAGAGGAGCTCAAGCTCGCACTGGAGTACCCATGGGAGAAATGGACCGTCTTTCTGCATCCCGAGCAGCGAAAGGTTGTGGAGTATGATTTCAACGGTCCCGCGCGCGTTTCCGGATCAGCCGGCACGGGAAAGACCATCGTAGCGCTGCACAGGGCGGTCCATCTGGCCCGATCCAACACCGAGGCCCGCGTGTTGCTCACGACCTTTTCCGACACCCTAGCCAACGCACTCAAGACGAAACTGAGGCGCTTGATCAGCAGCGAGCCACGCCTGGGCGAGCGCATCGAAGTCTACGCCATCAACGCCATTGGAGAGCGTCTGTACGGTTTGAGCTTCGTGCAGCCGCAAATCGCGACGCAGGAAGTGATAAAGCAGCTACTCACCCAAGCGGCTGCAGATGTCGATGAGCACACATTCAGCGTGCACTTCCTGATGACGGAATGGTCACAGGTGGTGGACCCCTGGCAACTGGGAAGCTGGGAGGCCTACCGGGATGTGCTAAGGCTGGGCCGGAAGACCCGTTTGCCGGAGAGCCGGCGGGTTGTGCTATGGTCCATCTTCGAACGCGTGCGATCCGGCATGCAGTCCCGTGGCCTGGTCACATACTCAGAGATGTTCACCACACTGGCCTCCCAGTACGAAGGAGGCAAACGTTCGCCCTTCGACTTTGTCGTGGTGGACGAGGCGCAGGACATTAGCGTCGCTCAACTGCGGTTTCTCGCGGCGCTTGCGGCCGAGCGACCGAATGGCCTGTTCTTTGCTGGCGACCTCGGCCAGCGCATCTTCCAGCAACCCTTTTCCTGGCTGGCGCTCGGCGTTGACATCCGCGGCCGCTCGCATACGCTGCGCATCAACTACCGCACCTCGCACCAGATTCGAACCCAGGCCGACCGGCTGCTTGGCTCTGAACTATCGGACGTTGATGGCATCACAGAGCAAAGAGGAGGGACGATTTCGGTCTTCAACGGCCCAAAGCCAGACATCGATGTGCTGGACACACAAGAAGAGGAAATCGAGGCGGTCAGCAAATGGATCTCCGATCGGATTCGTAACGGGCTGGAGCCACACGAAATCGGTGTCTTCGTTCGCTCAACGTCCCAGATTCCGAGAGCCAGCTCCGCGATCGAGGCCGCGGGGCTCCCCCACAAGACACTTGATGAACATGTGGAAACGAGCAGTGGAAACGTGTCCCTATCTACTATGCACCTTGCCAAAGGCCTGGAGTTTCGTGCCGTGGTCGTTATGGCCTGCGATGATGAGGTGATTCCTCTGCAGCAACGAATCGAAACTGTGGCTGACGATTCGGATCTCAAGGAGGTATACAACACTGAACGTCACCTGCTATACGTCGCTTGCACCCGTGCCCGCGACGACCTGCTCGTCACGAGCGTCCATCCGGCATCCGAGTTCCTTGATGACATGATGATGTGAGATTGTGGAGCGCCATCCTTGCAGCCCGGCCGCACACTGACCCAAGACGACATCGCGCACGACCAACGGATCGTTGTAGCCATCAAGGAGACCATTCGCATCATGGACGAAATCCACGAGGTCATTGACGCTCACGGCGGCTGGCCTATCCAATGACCAACTCGCTCTCGTCATCCATAACTCGCGCGATCAGTTGTGCACGCTGGCGGCATCCTCAGCTCGATGCTACAATAGCCATGCTTGCAGCGTCCCCTTCGACGACGCTCTCATCTCTATCCTCGGCGCCGCCTGTCGAAGGGAACGGCCTGCGGAACAGCCATCTTCGGGCTTTCATTCCCGCTGATAGCTGCGGACTCACAATCGAGTGATGCAACAGCGCAGGAGTGAACGGACTCTGTGACTGCAGCCAGCGTGCTTGACCTTGATTCCCTCGCCCGAGAAATCCCTGTCATCTTTCCGGAGGCTGCAGGGTTCTACAAGCACAACTGCATGATATGCTTCGACAACCAAGGCCACTCAAGTGGCGTTAGTCTTGCCGTTGAGCGCGAGGAGGGAAACACGCACCTCCCGGTGCTTTGGGCCGGCGCCGTTGATACCCACATGAAAAAGGCGTATGCGGATCTTAGAAAGGCGACAGAGTACGCTGCTTGCGCGATCGGTCTCTTACTCGTGCGGGAATTGACGGGTTTCACAGCGGTCGAACAGGCCATGATTGGAACCACGGTGGACTACTACCTTGCTCAGCAAGTGCCCGATGACACCCTTATATTCAATGACGCGCCCCGACTAGAAACCTCTGGTATCCTCCAGGAGGAGGGAACCAACACCGTCGATCGGAGGGTCAGAGAGAAACTTGAGCGGCTCAAGGTTGATGCTCTGCCAGCCATCATTGCTGTAGTCGAGTTTGGCTGTCCCAAATCGAAGATGGTCCATCATGACGACCGTTCGTGATCTTCACTCGAAAGCAATGCAGCTTGCCCAGTCCGCTATGGTCGCGCGCCACGACGGCGACACCGAGCGTGCCGTGGAGCTGGCGCGTCAGGCCTACGACCTGGAAAGGCAAGCTGTCAATCTAGTCCCAGAACGGAAGGGATCCGAGCCCACGTTCTCCATCATGCATGGCAGCGCCGCCTCGCTTGCCTACCATAGCGAGCAATACGACCTTGCCCAGCGGCACATTGCGCAGGCCCTCTCGGGCTATCCCTCCACCGAACTAAGGAGGGAGCTGAAGAAGCTTGACAGGGACATCGACTTCCGGTTGTCGCTGCGTGACGCGGGGGTCGTTCTCAAAGAGGACGAACTTCAGCTGTCGGTAGAGGGAACCGCGGTGGGTGTGGGGACCGTTCTCTACTCGGAGTTCATTGCCCGTCTGGAGAACGCGCACACTCAGATTGAACGCACGGTTCAGCGACTGATGAAGAAGGACTACCAACGCTCTGGTCGCATAGCCGAGCGGTACAGACCCTTCACCGTTGTGCTGTCTGCTCCAACAGCTGGAAGCTTCGGTGTGTCAATCAAGCTCGCGACCCCAGAGGAAAAGGAGCCTATCCTGTTTCCTCAAGCCTCTGAGATCATTGATGAGGTGATCAAGGGCATCGAGCTTGTCAATGCGGGCCAGGAAGACGCCCTCCGCGCGCTGATCCCCGAGAAAGGGTACTACACCAGCTTCCTGTCAGTGGCGCGAGATATGGCACCCGACGGCGAGAGAATAACGGCCGTGCGCTTCGCCAGCAAGTCGAGAGCCGCTAGTCTCACACGGCAACCTTCGGAGATCGTACCCATGCCTGAGGCGCGGCCTGAGGAGGCGGAGCCCAAGCGCGAGCCGTTGGCCCTAGAGGGCACCCTTGACTATGCGAGCAGTAGGAGGGGGCAAGTCATTGGTCTGACCACTGAAGAAGGTCGTCGATACACCATCGCCGTTGAGGAAGGGATGGACGATGTTGTGAGGGCACACTACGGCCGGCTGGTCTTCGTGGCGGGATTGTATGATTTCGAAGAGGAACACATGCTCCTTGAGCAGATACACGGGATTAACGAGTGAGCAACGCCTAGACCGTCCCCGCGTCCCTCAGCTTCCCCCCAGTCCCACCCTCTGCCCGTACACCAACGGATCCTTCGTCGTGTCGTATGTCTCCACGATCCCCCTTACCCGGTACACCTCCGCAGCCACGCCCGCCCTGGCATCCGTCACCGCCACCACGTCAAACAGTTGCGGTCCCACGTTCGGCGGGCTCTCGATCCGCCCCCGCTTCTTCGCGGCACCGTGCTTCCTGATCTGCGCCACCGCCCGATCATCGCACTCCGCGTCAGCGGCGTACCAGTAGTCGTACACCTTCTGCAGCCGGTGCCCGATCAGGTCCACCTCGTCGTAGTCCACCTCGTCCCCGAAGGTAGGCACCCCGTACTCGTCGACGCCCGCAAAGACCTCGATCTGGTCGTAGCCGGGGCTGCGGACTCCGTACCTGCCGGCGATGATTACGTGGCTCCCGCTGCCTCCGCAGCTGTAGTCCGAGGACTCGTCCGAAGCCAGTTCTTTCACGTAGGGTGTGGACTGCTCCCAATACACCAAGTTGCGGACCTTGGACAGGGCAGACAGCACCGCGCCCCGCAGTCCCTCACAGATGTGATGAGTGCGCCGGTGGACCCGGCCACGACGCTTCTGGAGCGCTTCGCTCAGCAGGCGCCCGCGGCTTGAGGGCAGTGGAGAGAGCCAAGCTCCGCGAGCATCTTCGAGGGAATACCGCGAACAACGGCGAAGGGCATGGGAGACTCTCCTCATGCCCCTCGATTGGTGTGCCAGGCATGTCGTGTATCTAGGAGGTGAAAGTCCTCTGCGGGCCGTGATGACCGGAACCGCTAGCCGAAGCAAGGGTGTCCGTCGCGAGGCGGAATCTGAAGGAAGCGTAAGGCAAAGCTCGGACCCGACGAACAGAAACCGGATAGAAGGCTTGCACAGCGGGGTAACCCAGCCATGGATGGGGAGGCCCGATAGTCAACCGGAACGCTGGGTGAGTAAATCCGGCGGGGGCCGAGGGAAAG
>Ga0307380_10007261_pt1 | contig 14429 bp, 10 predicted proteins | sample UN3MG_FD_202239 | JGI IMG/M metagenome (GOLD analysis project Ga0307380, IMG submission 202239) | Soil microbial communities from Risofladan, Vaasa, Finland - UN-3 | ecosystem: Environmental > Terrestrial > Soil > Coastal area > Acid sulfate soil | place: Finland: Risofladan, Vaasa | collected... | reverse complement strand
AAATCGAGGGCATCTTGCCGATCTCAAATGCCGATCTGAAGCATTCATGCTGAAGCCTGTTCCTCCGTCGTCCTGCTGCAACTCCTTGCGCCACAAGCACTCATGGCGATCAGCGAAGGTTGCCGAAAAAAAAAAGCTGAAGACTACATCTCGGCCGCTTATCTGGACGAGGTGCTGGCGGACTTCTCCGGCTATATGGCCGCCGATGAACTGTATGACGGCCCGTTCTGCGTGCTCTCCATCGTTGACAACCGAAACTTCAGACGCCTCTTGTATGAGGTCCTCGACCACTATCCCGCGCACGATGACATTGTTCGCTTCTTCCGGCGCTTCCACGAGGCCCTGCAGGCTCGCGGCCTGACCTTGCGAGGAATCACAACCGATGCCTCCAACCTTTACCCGGCGGCCATCGCCGAAGTCTTCGGCAACATCCCCCACCAGATCTGCAAGTTCCACGTCATCGCAGACATCACAAAATCCATCCTCAAGGCGGTGGCCACGGTTCGGCGAGAACTGAAAGCCAAGATGCCCAAACTTCCCCGCGGCCGCCGCCACGGCGTGGGCACGAAGCTTGCCCGCATCAAGAAACGCCTTCACAGCCGCATCGCCGAGCTGTTTGAAGGCCGCCATCTGTTCGTGATGCGGCACTGCACGCCGGCTCAAAAACGCACGCTGACCCGGATAACCCGAGGCCTGCCGCATCTCAGAACGCTGCGCGAGATCATGACCGAAGTCTACCGCCTCTTCGACAGGCGCTGCCACACCGACACCGCCCTGCAGAAGCTGGCCGTGCTGCGCCGGCGCGTGCGACGGTTCAAGAAGGTAGGCTGCACCCTGCAGAAGCTGTTCTCTCCCAGCCTTGAGAAAGCCCTGACCTTCCTCACCAGTCAGCCGCTGCCGGCCACATCCGATGCGGTGGAGCGTGGCAACCGCCGGCACCGCAAGATGCAGAAATCCGTCTATAGCGTCCGCAGCTATCACAACGTCACAGGCCGCATCGCCCTCGATATGCAGCGTGACGCACAGGCCATTGGCCGCATCCAAACGACTGAGATGCTCCACTGCGCGAGAGCGGGGTTCATATAGAAGGACTCTGTAATGATGCTACAGTCTCTGGTTCGCCCCTACCGGAATCGGATTGGGTCACTCATTCCGTGGATTTGATCCGCTCAAGCGGCTTGCGGTTGCCGAACTCGCGGTTGGGTGTGCCGGCCGGCCGCGCCCAGCGCACGGCGTTCGTGATCACGCGAAGCACGTTCTTGTCGTGATAGATCGGGTAGGTCTCGTGGCCGGGGCGGAAGCAGAATATTCTGCCGCTGCCGCGGTTGAAGCAGCATCCGCTTCGGAACACCTCCCCGCCCTCGAACCAGCTTACGAAGACCAGCTCGTCGGGCTGGGGGACGTCGAACAGCTCGCCGTACATTTCGGTATGGGGCAGCTCGAAGTATTCGCCGAATCCTTGGGCGATGGGATGGCCCTGCGAGACGACCCACAGCCGTTCCTTCTCGCCGGCCTCGCGCCACTTGATGTTGCAGGTGGTGCCCATCAGGCTGCGGAAGATCTTCGAGAAGTGCCCCGAGTGCATCACGATCAGCCCCATGCCCGCCAGCACGCGCTCCTTCACGCGCTCCACCACGGCATCCTTCACCTCGTCGTGGGCCACGTGGCCCCACCATGTGAGCACGTCGGTGTTCTTCAGCACGTCGGCCGTCAGGCCGTGCTCGGGCTCGTCGAGCGTAGCCGTGCGCACCGAGATGCCAGGCTGCGCGGCCAAGTGCTTCGCGATTGCACCATGCATCCCTTCGGGATAGATCCTGGCGATCTGTTCGTTTTTCCGCTCGTGGCGGTACTCGTTCCACACCGTGACGCGAATCACATCTGCCACGGCCGAATCCTTTCCTGACGTTGAGGGAACCGTTGGATGAGGCGAAACCGATGGGCGGTATTCTATCATGGGGGCATGGAGAATGGAAGGTGCGAAGCGCGGCCAAGGCCTCGGCTTGGAATGTGATCCACTGCCGTCGCCACGACCGCCGTCCACTCGGTCCACTTCGTCCACAACAACAAACAAGGAACATGGACATGCGGAGACCGGAATCCTGTCGTCCCTGCAGCCTGCAGCCTATAGCCCGTTCACATTCTTTTACGATACTTCCTGATGGGTAAAGCATTGACTCAGACGCGCCGCAAGGATACAATTGGGTAGGTGGCGTTGGGGGTGCGGGGAATTCGACGTGGCGAAGAAGAAGCCCAATCCGGGCGGATCTCAGAAGCCTGCCGTGATCGGAGGCTACGAAATCGTCTCCAAGCTCGGGCAGGGAGCGGTGGGGACGGTCTACAAGGCGCGCCAGCTCAGCGTCGGCCGAATCGTTGCCCTCAAGGTCCTCGACCCCAAGTTCGCCAACGACAAGAAATACGTCAGCCGGTTCTTGCGCGAAGCACACTCCGCCGGCAGCCTCAGCCACGTCAACATCGTCCAGGGGATCGACGTCAACCAGTCGCCCGAAGGCTTCTACTACTTCGCGATGGAGTACGTGGAGGGGGAGACCGTCAAACACATGCTCCAGCGGCTGGGCATGATCCCCGAGCCGGAGGCGATCGGCATCGTTTCCCAGGTGGCCCAGGCCCTCCGCCACGCCCTGAAAATCAGGCTGGTGCACCGCGACATCAAGCCGGAAAACATCATCGTCACCCCGCAGGGCGTTGTGAAGCTTGCCGACCTCGGCCTGGCAAAATCGGTGGTGGAGGACGTCTCCCTCACGCAGATGGGCCAGGCGATGGGCACCCCCCTCTACATCTCGCCCGAGCAGGCCATGGGCGAGGAGGTGGATGCCAGGTCCGACATCTACTCGCTGGGCATCACGTTGTATCACATGCTCACGGGCTACACGCCGTTCACCGGCGAGAACGCGAGCCGCGTGATCGACCGCCACCTCCACGAGCAGCCGCCTTCACCGCGCGGCTACAATCCCAACCTCTCGCGGGGCGTCTGCAACGTAATCGAGAAGATGATCGCGAAAAGCCCGGCCGACCGCTACCAGGAGCCGACGGAGCTGATCGACGATCTCGCCGCGTTGGCCACCGGCTCCGAGCCGCCGATCGCCACGCAATACGCCCGCCGCAGCGTGATGAAGCAGGCGATGCCGCCGGAGCCTCCGCCCGCCAGGAAGCCGGGGGCGCTGTCGATCAAGACCGTGGTCGCGGTCGCCGCCGCGATCATCTTCCTCGTGGGAGCGATTACCCTGTACGTCACGTCCAGGCGAGCGGGCACTGCGCCGGTGCAGCAGACCGATTCGGGCAAGGCGGACACCAAGGTGCTGCCGCCACCTGTGAAATCAGGCGCCGGGAAGGACGCCGATCGGCTTCTCGCCAGGGCTCGCCAGAAAGAGGACGACGGCGAGCTTCCTGCCGCCCTCGAGCTGTACGACAACCTGGCGCGCGATTACCCCGATACCTCCAGCGGCAAGGCTGCCGCCAAGCAGGCCGCCGCGGTCAGGAAGAAGCTTTCCGACGCCGCCCTCGCTCAGCTCCAGAAAGAGGTCGACGCCGCCCTGCGCGAATCGTATGGCAAGGCGATCCAGGTCGTCAGCGATCGTCTGCTTGACGCCACCCTCCCGGCCGAGCCGCTGAACGAGCTGTTGAAGAAGCTGCGGACCGAGCGGACCGAGTTCCGCAGGAAGATCGTGGGGGAAGGCAACGATCTGACGCGCGCCGGCGAGTTCGAGAAGGCTCGCTCCGCATGGAAGCGCCTGGAGCGTGAAGGCGACTACGCCGAGGACGTTGCCAACGGCCTGCAGCGAATTGAGGAAGCGATCAAGCTGCGGGCGCAACTCGCCGCGCGGCTGCACGCGAAATTCTGGCTGCAGTTCACCGGCATCTTCCGCGACAAGCTGGGCGCCGGACTCGACCGCGCCGTGGGCGCCGCCGACGCCTATGCGCGCGTCTGCCTGGCCGACGCCGAGTACGCCCTCATCAGGGGTGAGATCGAATGGGACCGCGATCTGTTCAAGTACCTGCGGGAGGTTGATGCCGACGCGGCCGCCGGCCTGAAATCGCTCGAGGGGCAGTCGTTCGAGATCCGCGGCAAGACGCCCGTCCACATCACGAAGGTCACCGACACGCGGGTCTACATCGAGCGCGAGGGCGTTGCCACGCCGGTGGAGTTCAACGACCTCACGGCCGACGAGCGGCTGCGCCTCGCCGAGCACCAGTGGAAGAAGACCGGCGACCGCCTCATTCACCGGGCCGCGCACGTCATCTTCAACCAGCTCGACGTCCCGCTCGACGCGGCCAAGCTCGGCGTGCCGGCCGAGGAGCAGTCCCGGTTCTCCGCTCGCTTCGAGACGGCAAAGACCGAGGCGGAAGCAGCCGCGCTTCTCGAACAGGCGTCGGAAGCGTTCAGGAAGGATCGATGGGAAGAGGCCCAGGAGGCGTTCGCGCGGCTGGCGGCCGACTATGCCGAGACGTGGACTGCCATCCGCAACGCCGGCCCGATCCGGGAAAAACGGGCCACCGCCGCGCGGGCGATTCTCGCCGCCGCCGTCCCGAAGAAATTCCGCGGCAAGGTGCAGCTCCAGCCCGATGCCCGCTGGCGCCTCGAGTGGGATTTCTCCGATCCCCGGCAGATCGACGACTTCGACACCGGCGAGGCGCCCGACGATCCGAGATTCCGCGACGCCGCGAAGCAGCCCGTGATCCATGAAGGCTGCCTGAAGCTGAAGGGGCGGGACGCCATCGTCCGGCCCGTCTTCAAGGGCACGCCCTTGACCATCGAGTACCGCGTGCGGCTGCTGCAGGAGAACGCCCGCACCGGCTACGGGCGCGTCTACGTCGCCAGCCAGTTGAAGGACCCCGTGTGGGAATTCGCCTGGTGCCACGGCAGCCGCGCCCTGAAGGAAGTCGACTACCTGCGCAACATCTATACGCTCGGCCGGACGGAAACCGACTGCTGGCGGGCCAACATGGAAACACTGAACGCCCGCGATCGCAGCGCCTGGCACCAGGTGAAATGCGAGATCACGGAGACCGCGGCCACTGTCCGGTTCGACAGGAATGAGATCTATAACAGCAGCCTCATCCGCACGCCGAACACGCCCGATCCCTCGGCCCTGCCCGACCTGTCGCGTTTCTACCGCGTGCGGCTCGGAAGCTGGCAGCCCGACGACGTCTGGGCCTTCGACGACTTGGCGATCACCGGGCCGGTCGACATGGACTGGCTGAAAACGCTGGTGGGAGGGAAATGATGGAGGATGGGGTGGTGGGGTGATGGGGTGATAGGGTGATGGGGTGGTGGGGCGGTGGGGTGAAGAGATCGCGAACGAGCCTCTTTCCCATCATCTCTTCATCTCATCATCCCATCATCCTGTCTTCCTCACCTTCCCAGCCGCCCCCGAACCACCAGCAGGTCCTGCACGTTCACCGATCCATCCGCATTCACATCCGCCTTTCGCGCCTCAGTCGACGACGCGGGATCGCGGCCGAGGCTGTTGCGGACGAGGATGAGGTCCAGCACGTTCACCTTGCCGTCGTAGTTGACGTCGCCGGGGAGGTACTCGTAGGCGCCGATATCGACGGTCGCGGTGCCGTCGAGGTTGCCGTCGATCACGCGCGGTAGGCCGGCGATGTCGGTGGCGGGGATGGTTTCGACTATAGCCGTGTCAGGGTTGTCGACATTATTCGAGCCAGTATCGATGCAGGGCGAGGCGGGGAGGAGATGATAATCGCCCAGGATGAAGGTGTCGTCGGATGTATCGTCGGGCGTGCCCGCGAAAACCGGGGACAGGCAACTATTTTTCCAGACAGTCCCTTGTTCATCCGTTTCCTTCGGCGCATTTACGGGGCCTGGCACCTGGCAGCGGATGCTTCCGAAAAATAGTTGCCTGTCCCTGTTTCCTGTCCCTGTTTCCCGGCGGATGCTTCCGAAAAATAGTTTCCTGTCCCTGTTTCCCCTGTTTCCCGCGTGATGCCTGGGCGGTCCGCAGCGGGCTGCCCCTCAGCATGTCTCCTCCGGCTCGTCGCACCGTCAACCCAGTGCAGGGCCGGTGGAATTCCTCTTCATCCCTCTATTCTTATTATATCGGTCCAAGTGGGCGCTGTCAATCGGTCGGTTTGATGGCGGTTTGATTGAATTTCGTGGCGAGCGCGAGGTTGCCTGGAGGGATGAGAGCAAAGCAGGGGCGGACGCGATGCCGCCCGCCCCTGTCGCGTGAGGCGATTCGATCACTTCATGAACATCTCGATGACCGGCACGGTGACGTCCGGCTTGCGGACGGGGACGTTCAGCGTGAGTGTCTGGCGGTTCTGGCCTTCGATGGCGGCCTGGTGCGAGGGAAGCTCCGTCCAGCGGATTTCGGACGCGTCGTTGAGGAGCTGGGCGTAGTCCACCTTCCCGGCGAAGCCGTCGAGATGAATCTGCGTGAGCGGGGGCCACGCGAAGACGTGCAGGTACATGCGCTTCGTCTCGGGGTTCCAGGTGAGGCGGCAGTCCTGCGGGGCCGTGAACTCGGCGGGTGCCTGCGTGCAGCCATAGATCGAGCGGCTGAGGCGCTTCATCCATTCGCCCATGCCGGCCAGGCGGCTCAAGGCTCGCTCGTCGAACTCGCCCCGGCCGGTCGGGCCGACGTTCAGCAGCAGGTTCCCGCCCTTGCTCACCGTGTCGATCAGCATCTGGATGAGCTGCTCGACGCTCTTCCACGTGTATTCGTCGCGGTAGTAGCCCCAGGAGCCGGAGAAGGTCTGGCAGGCTTCCCACACGACGGGCTTGCCGTTCACCTTCACCCATTCGCGGGGCTGGAACTGCTCGGGGGTCTTGATGTCCCAGCCTTCCTCGAGGTCGAGGCGGTCGTCGAGAATGACCTTGGGCATCAGTTGGCGGACGAGCTTGTAGAGCTTCTCGCTCTGCCAGTCGGCGCGGCCCTTCCCGGTGCCGTCGGGCTTCGGGTAGCTGAAGTCGAACCAGAGGACGTCGACCTGGCCGAACTGGGTGAGCAGCTCGCGGACCTGGCCGTGGAGGTATTCGGCGTACTTTGCCTGGGTGCGGGTGGCGTTCATTTTCTCGCGGTCGGGGCTGCTGCGGTACGGCCCGATGTGCGGGTCGATGATGTACTGCGGGTGGTGCCAGTCGATCAGCGAATGGTAGAACCCGACGCGCATGTCCTGCCCGCGGAATGCGTTCACCATCGGGCGGAGCACGTCCTTGCCGTAGGGGGTGTTGGGGGCCTTGTAGTCGGTGAGCTTGGAATCCCACAGGCAGAAGCCTTCGTGGTGCTTGGTGGTGATCACGAAGTACTTCATTCCGGCCCCGCCAGCCGCCTTGGCCCACAGCTCGGGGTCGTAGAGGTCGGGGTCGAAGTGCTTGAAGTACTTGTCGTAGACTTCGTTGGGGATCTGCTCGTTGTGCTTGACCCATTCGTGGCGTGCGCCGAGGGCGTAGGTGCCCCAGTGGATGAACATGCCGAAGCGATCACGCACGAACCACGTGGTGTCGCCGGGCGTCTTGAGCGTTTGCATCTGAATCCTCCTTGGATTGCGGGTGCGGAAAATGTTGCGTTATTAGCTTACCGAACTCCGCAGCGTAATCAAAAGGAAATCCAGGAAGGAAGATCCGCAGATTGCGCAGATTACGCAGATTCAGAGGAAAGAGAGTTGGAGGGAGCGCATAGGAGCATTCCTCCGTACCCTCACCCCTCTTCCCTCCTAATCTGCGTAATCTGCGCAATCTGCGGATTATTCTTTCAGTAATCCCATCTCGGCGAGCATCTGCTTGAATTCGGTGGCGTTGACGGCCGCGCTGCCGGCGTGGCAGTTGTTGAAGAAAATGCAGGTGCTCTGCGCTTCCGAAGACATGTCCTTCACCTTCGGCAGCCACTCCGCCATTTCCTCCTTCGTGTAGAGGTAGTCGTAGCGTTCCTTGTCGCTCCCGGCGAACCATTTCTTCTTGTTGCGGCTGTGGAAGCGGACGTAGGCGATGTCGCTGGTGACGGCGGCGATCGGCGGCACCAGGCCGGGGATGGCTGGCTCGTCGACGCTGCAGTAGGCGAGGCCGCACGCACGCAGGAAATCGAAGATCGGCGGCGTGATCCAACTGTCGTGCCGGAACTCCACGATCACGCGGAACTCGCCGAGGTCCTTCGCGAGGCGGGCGAGGTAGGCGCGGTTCTCCTCCGTGTTCTTGAACGCCCAGGGGAACTGGCAGAGCACCCCCGCCAGCCGGTCCGCCGCCATCGCGGGCGCGATCGCCGCCCTGAAGTCGCCCAGCACCGACGGGTCCTGCTTGTGCGTCGTCGCCTCGTTCGCCTTCACCGTGAACATGAAGCCCGGCGGCGTGTTCTTCACCATCGACGAGATCACGCGCGGATTCGGGATGCCGTAGTAGGTGAAGTTCAGCTCCACGCAGTCGAACACCGTGGCGTAGTGGCGCAGCATCTCCTTCTGCGGGAGATCCTGCGGATAGAAGGTGCCGCGCCAATCGGCGTAGCTGTAGCCGGACGTGCCGACGTGAATCTTGGGCATGCTTTCTGCACCTCGCCGGAATTGGGCTTTCGCGGCCGAAAATCACTTGCCTTTCATTGTCGGACAAGCCCCCGCCGTTTTCAATCATTATACGGGATCGCCGCTTTCTCGAGCCAACTGATGTCCCTACCCAGCGAAGGCGGACGACACTGCTTCCCTCCCCACACTTGGGGAGGGGCCGGGGTGGGGCTAATTCGAAAGGCCCCCAGATTTGGCTTGCTTAACCCGCGCCGGCAGCATATAATACTGGAGGGAGTTCGTGATATGAAAACGAAGATGTTCCGTGCGATTTTCTGTGCGGCGGCCTTCGCGTTGCTGACCGCATTTGCCTTAGCAGCCGAGGCCGAGAAGCCCGACGATGGTGCGCGCCCCGTGCCCGCCGGCGTGAATCTGCCCGTCGTTCAGAAGGCCGTGGAGCGCGGGCTCGCCTTCATCCATACACAACAAAACAAGGACGGCTCCTGGGGCAGCGGCAGCTACAGCCGCGACGTCGGCATCACCGGCCTCGCCGCAATGGCGATGATGTCCCAGGGAAACGTGCCCGGCAGCGGCAAGTACGGCGACGACGTCCAGAAGGGCGTGCTGTTCATCCTCAAGAACGTCAACGACAACACCGGGTTCATCGGGTCGGGTCCGAACTCGCGGATGTACAGCCACGGCTTCGCCGCGCTGTGCCTGGCCGAAGCATACGGCATGATGCAGAACGAATCCCTGCCCGACAAGGTCAAGAAGGCGATCCGCCTGATCATCAGGGCGCAGAAGCCCGACGGCGGCTGGCGATACGACCCGCTGCCGACCGGGCAATCGGACCTCTCGGTGACCGTGTGCCAGGTGATGGCGCTCCGAGCCGCCCGCAACGCCGGCATCAAGATCCCCAAGAACGTGATCGACCAGGCAATCACGTACGTGAAGAAGAGCGCCAACGCCGACGGCTCATTCCGCTACATGCTGTCGGAAGGATCCGGCAAGTCCTATGCCCTCACCGCCGCCGGAATCACCACGCTGTTCGGTGCGGGCGAGTATGATTCGCCCGAGGTGAAGAAGGGCTTGGAATACCTCAAGCAGGCCGGCGCGAACGACTTCAGCCACTACTACTACGGCCACTACTACGCCGCACAGGCGATGTACCTCGCGGGCGGGCAGTACTGGGACGACTGGTTCGTGAAGGTGACCGCCGAGTTGCTCCGCAAGCAGCAGGCCGACGGCTCGTGGTCGGGCGAGATCGGCGAGGTCTACTGCACCGCGATGGCCTGCATCGTGCTCCAGATGCACAACTGCTACCTGCCCATCTTCCAGCGATGAACGCGGGGCGCGGGGAATCGGGCTTTGGGCTTTAGGCTTTGGGCTTTGGGCTGGAAGCCAGACAGCCCAAAAGTCCAAAAACCAGAAGCTCAAAGCCCAATGTCCCGTTGTTCAATGCCCCGATGCCCAACGCCCAACGCCCAATGCCCATCGCCCAATGCCCAATGCCCAACGCCCAATGCCCATCACCCAATGCCCAACGCCCAACGCCCAAAGCCCAAAGCCCAAAGCCCAATGCCCAACGCCCAAAGCCAGTCCTGCCGACGCCCGGCGCCTGCTGGGCCAGCACTTCACGCCGCAGCCTCTGGTGCGGCTGGTCTGCTCGCTTGGCATCAGAACCGGCACCGATCGCGTGCTCGACCCCGCGTGCGGTGACGGCGCGTTCCTGCGCGGGGCGGTCGAACGCATCCAGTTGCTCGGCCGGGTGCCGGCAGCGGGCAGCCAGGTATGCGGTTTCGAGATCGACCCGCCCCAGGCCGGATTGGCGGCGAGCGTGCCGGGGGCGTCGGTCCAAGTGCGCGATTTCTTCTCGGTCACGCCGGCTCCGGAATTCGACGCCATCGTCGGCAATTTCCCCTTCGTGCGGCAGGAGCTGATGGCGGGCAAGGATGCCATCCGCAAGCTCGTGCAGGCCGAATGGCTGGAGGAGCTCCCGGAAATCCGAAAGCTGTCGGGCCGGGCGGACCTCTACCTGTATTTCTTCCTGCACGCGGCTCGATTCCTGCGCGAGGGGGGCCGGATGGCCGTCATCTCCGGCAGCAGTTGGCTGCACGTGCCCTACGGCCTCCCGCTGCGGCGGTTCCTGCTCAGCAGGATGAGCCTGCAGCTCGTGCTCGAAAGCCGGGCCGAAATCTGGTTCCCAAACACCATTGTCAATGCCGTCGTGACCGTTGCCGACAAGCTGCCGGCGGACGGCGATCACCGCGTGAGATTCGTGCAGGCGAGCGAGCCGCTGGCGGCGAATGACGCGTGGGCGGAACACGTGCGGACGCGGCGTCCGCCGGTTCGCCCCTACGCGGCGGATGCTGATTGTGGGCAATCGGTTTTCCCGGCAGCATGGCCGGTGCGCGAGACGCCCGCATCCGTGCTTGCAGCCGATGACGACTGGCACTGCCGGCTGCGCGCGCCTGGGATTTTCACCGAGATCGTCGAGCGAGCCGCGGGGAGGCTCGTGCCGCTCGAATCGGTCGCGCGGATCAGGCGCGGGATCACCACCGGGCTGAACAAGTTCTTCTTCGTCGAAAAAAGCAGGGCGGCCGAGCTGGGCCTCGAGCCGGAGTTCCTCGTGCCGGTGATCACGAGCCTGAAGAACGTGAAGTCGCTCGTGCTCGCGCCCGAGCACGCCACGCACTTCCTGCTGGCGGCCGACCGGCCCGGCGCGCGGCTGGCCGGCACGAACGCGATGGCGTACATCCTGCAATTCGAGCACAGCGGCAAGTTCCGGGCGGACTCGCCCACGCTGCGGTCGCGGGTGGAATGGTTCAGGCTCAAGCCGCCGCGGCCGGCCGACCTGCTGCTCCTGCGGTTCCGCCGCGAGCGGCATTTCTCGCCCGCCAACCCCACCGGCATCATCGCGGGCGACACGGTCTTCACCGCCTCCGCAATACACCGCGCAGACGCCCCGCTCATCTGGGCCGCCGCGAACTGCACCCTCTTCCATTTCTTCGCGGAAGTGGGCGGTCGCGACAATATGGGCGGCGGATTCCTTACCACGTACGGCCCGGAGCTCAAGGCGCTGCGTGTGCCGGCACCCAAGTGCCTGCGGGCGCTGGAGCCGCAACTGTCATACGCCTTCAACCGGCTGGCCGGCCGCAACGTGATGACGATGGAACGCGAGCTTGATTGCCCCGACCGCCGGACGCTCGACGAGATCATCTGGCAAGCTTTGGGCCTTCCGCCGAAGATGCTCGACGAGCTTTACCGTACGTTCGGGCAGATGCTGGCGGCGAGGAGGAGATTCGGGGAGGCGGGCCGGAAGCGGGGCTGATGCCGTCCTACACGCGGTTCATGCATCCGCGTCTCTCTGCCGCCTTGCAGGGAGAAATGCATCGATCAGGCCCTTGTTTGCGATGTAACCCGAGATTTGCGAGCCATTGAGCCTGCTCTTGATCGCTACTTCCTTGATCAGATTCTTTCGCCCAAGAAACTGAAGATCGCGGGCCAACGTTTTCTCGCTCACACGGCTGTAGATCTTGGCTATTCGCAGACTCGTTCGTGTGATGTCTGCGCGGCTGACCGGTTCCTTCCTGCGTGACAGATCGAGAACAAGGTCACGCTGGCGTGTCACGACAGTACCACGCGCGTTCCGATAGACTCCGTAGATGTAGCTCCGCCAGGCGACGTCGCGCTGCTGCTCACGAATGAGATTCACCTGTTCGCGGAGGCCGTCGCGCAAACCCTGGACGGCGTACGTGATGAACCTCATAACGTCGCCCTTGGACTTGCTGGCGTAATCGAGCTGCCGGTAGTACTCTTCCCTCGTGAAGTTGTAGTGATTGCTCAGCAGATGCGCGGAGGGCACCGGCACACCGGCCTTCAGGAGGACATCGAACTCAACAAGCCGGGCGGTCCGGCCGTTGCCGTCGCCGAAGGGATGAATCCACGCGATGTAGAGGTGGGCGAGGATTGCCTTCAGGATCGCCATTCCGACAACAAGTTCGCCTTGGGGCGCGAAATCAGGTCCGTTGACCCAATCGCACAGCCTCTCCAGCAGGTACTCGCAATCCTCACGGGGCGCCGCTCGGTAGTGCCCGACGGTCACGCGGAATTTGGAGACCTCGCCGGGCACCGCGTCTTCGTTCAGCGGCAGGTCGTGCAAGGCGGCAAGATTGAACGCTTTTATCTGCTCGCTGCTGCACAGCGCGGGCTTGGCCGAAAGCGCGTCCTGTCGGATCATGTCGCAGGCCTTGATGATGTTGTCCACCTCCTGCCGCAGGTATTCGCGTGATGGCGGCAGCTCGAGCTTGTCCTCGATGTGGGCCAGCACCTGCTCCTCGGTCAGCGTGTTCCCCTCGATGGCGGTGGTAGCTCTCACGCCTTTCGCCAGGTACAAAGTCTGCATGTTCTTGGCCATGTCTGGTCTCAACGGCACCCCCGCAATATGTTCGATCTTCGACTGGCATTCACCCAGCAGCACCCAGAGGTCGAGAGGAGCTTGGCGGAGGTTTGCCGAAAACGTCAGCCAAGGATGTGATCGTTCATAATTCATCATCTTGGTTGTCCCCGATCATGTCCAGCCTGTTGTCCATGAGATTGTCCACCAGAACATCATTATAGTCAAGGACTTACGCACGATTCAAGGCAAAACATGTCCATGCGCATGTCCGCCAACATGTCCAACGAAGTTGGCGGTGCCAAATACGGTTCCACGCCAGATTCAGCTTTCATTTGGCAATAGCTTCGGCTATAATCGAATATTGGTATTCACTGCATCTGTTCGGCGATTCACAGGGAACTTCCACCCACTCACGAGGAGACGCCATGGGATTGTTCACCGGCAGTCAGATTGTGGAATTGGCCATCCAGATTGAGAAGAACGGCGAGGCGTTTTACCAGGCGGCGAAGAAGGCGGCAGCATCCGAAGAAGCCAAGGATGTCTTCGGTTACCTGATGAGTGAGGAGCGGCGGCACCTCGCCATGTTCCAGGGGCTGCTGGGCAAGATCGAGCTTGTGCGCCCGCCCGAGCAGTACGAGGGCGAGTGGGACGCCTACCTGGCTTCGGCGGCGAGCGAGCACATGTTTGGCGATCCCGGCCGCGCCGCCAGCGTGATCGCCCGGATGAAGACTCAGGAGGATGCCATCACGTACGCGATTGGCTTCGAGAAGGACTCCATCCTGCTGTTCTACGAGCTGGGGAATCTCGTGGAAGGCAAGAGCAAGGATGCGGTTGCCAAGCTCCGCGACGAGGAGAAGGAGCACCTGCGGCGGCTGTCGGAGCTGCGCAAGATCCTCGGCTGAACTGCCCGCGCGAATCGGTTCCGGAAGGCGGGCCAAGACTATTGCCAATGACCAGGATCATCATCATCTCGGTGTGTGCGGCGGCCCTGTTTCCGCCGTTTTCGATGCTTGCTAATGTGGTCGGCGGCGGGTATAATGGAAATCTGCTGGAGATGACGCTGTTCCCGGCGCTGATCGGGGTGGCGGCAGCGATTGCATGCCGCGACCGGCAGCCGCTGGTGTCGGGCGGGATCGCGGCAGCAGCCGCGCTGGCAGCCGTTGGCATCGCCGCGCTGGCTTGGGCACGAATCTCGGGCTTCGCAACCTCGGGCGTCGCGTCGGTCCAGCAATCGACGGCTGCCCTGGTACGGCTGCACTCGGCGCGGGCCATAATGGCGTTCTTCATCGGGCTGGGTGCGGCGGCGGTGATCACATTCGGGCTGGCACACGCCCGCAAGCCCGCGGCTGGCGGCGGGGCCGGTGCAATGCGTTTGCGGCTCGTCGCGGCGGCCGTGCTGGCCGCGCTGTGGGTGGCCCTAGGCATCTCGTGGCTGGCGACGAGCGGGGAACCATCCCGGGGCGACGGCATTGCCGTCCTCACTCGCACGCTGGAAACCGGTACGATCGCCGAGCTGGAGCAGGCGCGCATCCGCCTGATCGGACACGGCCCGGATGCCGTG
>Ga0307380_10007259_pt1 | contig 14434 bp, 8 predicted proteins | sample UN3MG_FD_202239 | JGI IMG/M metagenome (GOLD analysis project Ga0307380, IMG submission 202239) | Soil microbial communities from Risofladan, Vaasa, Finland - UN-3 | ecosystem: Environmental > Terrestrial > Soil > Coastal area > Acid sulfate soil | place: Finland: Risofladan, Vaasa | collected... | reverse complement strand
GCGCTACTACAAGTTCCGACATCGCACCCTCTTTGTTGTGCTGCTGCTGAGCAAAGAGCAAAAAGCACAGCTGATGAATTTCTTTTACTTAGATGTACTGGAGTAGGCGTGGCGCATATGATTAATATGTGAGTGGAAATATGAGATGGACATGGGAGGCAGTCCTTTTGTAACAATAAAGAAAACCCAGAGCACGTTTCACGTTTTTGTGCAGTTTCACAGGGGCCGCTTCTCGAGCAGCTTCTCGGCGTCGTCGACACAGAATATGTTGTTGAAATCGCCGTAGGCGCGGAAGCCGTACTTCTCCACCAGCAGCTGGGCCATAGCGGCGCGCGAGATGATGCCTCGAATCTGCTTGGAGTTCGAGCCCGACACGACCTGGATGAATGCGTCGGCGGCCGCGGAGTTGGCTCCGATGCGCACAAACATTCCAATCTCCCAGGACTTGCCGTTCTCCACGATGGGCAACCGCTCGAGCAGCTCGCCGGGGTCTTTGGTCTTCTGGAGCTGTGTGTGGCCGCCGCGGTTGGTGTTGATCAGCATCACCACCCACCAGACTGGCTCGAGGTTGTTCTTGCGCTTGAGGAAGCGCCACTCCTCGAAGTCGATAGACGCCGGTACAGTGGCCGAGAAGCTCGAGTTCTCTAGCAGATCATGCTGCGACATTCCTCGATGTAGTCGCGTAGGCACTGCTCTCTATCAGAGTCGCTCTGCTCCAGTGCATTTATAAGCTTGTTAAGGATAACCTCGTGTTTGCTATTGACACAGGTCTTAAATAGCCGAACGCCCTCGAACCAGCTTTTCTCAGAGAAGGCGACGCGGTTGCGCACCAGCGCGTGCAGCGTCGGCAGGTCCGTGTGGCTGATGATGTAGCGCGGCAGCAGCTTGGACGCGGGCAGTACGCGTATCTTGAACTTGGTGAGCTTCACGTCGCCCACGCGATACTCGCCCTCGCGCAGGACAGACTTGTTCAGCGAGCAGTCCAGCCGGTAGCCGCGGTCGTCCGCGATGAGGTAGAGCACGCCGAACGCAATCTTCACAATGTTCAGCACGCGCTTGCGGCCGTTCTGCTGCGGCTCCGTGCCAAACGGCGAGCCGGCGGCGAGTCGCCAGGCGTTCTCGATTTTCCTCTCGAACAGCTCGGCGTCCAGCGGCTTCTCGAAGAGCTCTGGCACCGGCGGCAGGCGCGGAATGACGTAGCTGTACCAGATCGCTGCACACTCGATGCTGCTGAGCTCCCGCGCCACGTTCTTGCGCTTGGCAGAGTCCACTCGCTCGTTGGCCTCCTTGGCGAGATCCTGCAGCGCTGCCTTGTACATGAGGATCTTGTTCTGGTTGTCGGTGAGCAGCCGGAACACGTCGTGGATGCGCTTCGCTCGGTCCTCGGGGTTCTTCAGGTAGTGCTCGCTGCGCTCGTCGGCGGTCATCGCTGGCCGGGGCGTGCGCGGTTTGCGCTGCCGCTTGGAGGGAGAGTCCTCGGTCACCGGCGAGGCTTTGCGTTTGATGCGGTTGAGCTCGGTGACGTAGTCGAGAATGTCGTCGACACCGCTGAGCTTGGCGTAGCGTCGCATGCGCTGCAGATCGTCAATCTGAAAGAAGTCGTGCTCGAGCTTGGCGTTGTCTCCGCTGAGCGGCTCCTCGGCGCCGTACTCGTCGCGCTGGAGCGCGAACTCTGCGTCCTCTGCGAGATCCTCGGCGTTGTCGTCCTCCTCGTCGTAGTCAAAGCCGTCGTCGTCGTCGTACTCCTCTTCGCTCTGGCAGTTGCCGTCCTCCTCTTGGCGCGTCTCCGCCTCCTTCATCTTGTTGATGCGCGAGGTGGCGATCTTGCGCTCCTCGTCGTACTCGGGAATGCGACTGACCGCGGTGCCCTTGTAGCGCGTGGTGATGCGACACACGTAGCCCTGCCGCCGGTCGTTGGTGTTGATGTAGGTGCGATCGCAGTGCGAGTCCTCGGGGCAGTAGTGCACCGCCCCGGTCTCCCGACACACGAAAATAGTGCCGGAGCTGGTGTGCTTCTCGCCGGTCTGTGGATCGTCGTAGGTGGTGCCTTTGCGCAGCTCAAACTGTGCGCAGCGTCGACAGGAACACTCGTGCGCGGCATCCTCACCCTCGCGGGCACCGGTACGCGCCGCATCGCAGCAAACGAGACACAGTCTGCGGCTGCAGCTGTGCATGAAGAGCCGGCGATAGAGGTGGCCATTGTGCAGTGTCGGCGCGGCCTGGGGCAGCTCAGTGACCGCACAGGCTGGCCTCACACAGCGGTGACCCTGTGTGCTTTTCCACAGCATTTTCTCGTAGTTCCAGGCATCCGTTGGCCAGTTCAGTTTGAGGCCAAACTCGCGAGCGCTCTCGGCCAGCACGAACGTTCGGAAGCAGCGCTCCTCCTTCTCCCTCTCCTCGAGTGTCTCCAGATGCCGCTGGTAGGCGAACCGCTGCAGAATCGTGTACTCCACCTCGTCCGCAGCATCCTGTGCGTCGAAACGCGCGGTGTTAACATTGATGTCGGTGGCATCGTCCATCGCCCTCCTCTCTGTTACGTTTCACACTTGCGAAAAGTGAGATCTGCCCCCGAACCGGCAGACTGAGCATTGTGCTACTTTTAGACAATCATAAATTCTCGCCAAAAATGTATCCAAAATCGGACGCAATAACTACGTTACAGCTTTTTTTTTGATGAACTGAGGGGGAAAAGCTAGGTTTAATACAGATATGCTGCTGCGCTCAGAAGAGACTGAACTCCTCCTCGGCCTGCTCTTCCTCTTCCGCTTCCTCGGCGTCTTCGTCCTTGGTGTACTCTAGGAACGCGACAAACATGTTGAACAGTGTCTTCTGCAGCTCTAAGTCCTTCAGAGTGGCTACGTAGTCGTCCAGTGCATGCTTGCCGTCGCCAGCCATGCCTACGCGGATGCGGGCGCGCTCAGTGAACACTACAGAGTGCAGCACTGTTAGCGAGTCGGTGTCGCGCCGTTGCACAGCCTCGTCGATGAGCTGTATCAGGGGGAGCTTTGCCGTCTCGTTCTCCTTCTCCTTCTTGGCTTCGGCGAGAATTGTCTCAGCGATGGTGACGGCATCGGCCCAGCTGACGCTCTCGGCAAGCTTCTTGGAGAGGCTGCCCAGCGCCTTCGAGGGAGCGTGGCCAACGTTGACTTTGCTGTTCGTGGGCACTGGCAGCTGGTGATGCTTGGCGAAGAGTTCGTAGAGGAATGGCACTGCTATTTCCAGCGTACCGGCGTCGGCGTTGTTCTCCATCAGATCCAAGAGACGCGTTTTCTCGGAGAAGCACTTGGCCAGCTCGGGTTTGGTCCAGGCCTGCAGGATTTTCTCATTGGCCAGCACTTTCTCGTATCCCTCTGCGATGCGCTCGGCTGTCGGGTACTCTGGGTGATAGCCTTCGTCGGCGCTCGGAGCGGCCACCGGTGCCTTCTTCTTCGGAGGAGGTGATGCTGATGCCGCTGCTGGTGCTTTCTTGGCCGGCGAGGCCATCTTCTGCGTCGAGGGCTTAGCGGGCGCCTTCTTCTTGGGACTGGGCTTGGTCTTCGGAGCTGGCTTGGGCTTTGCAGCCGGCTTGGCCTTCGGTGTGGACGGCTTCTGCTTCTTGGCCGGTTGTTCTTTCTCGACTGACGCCTTTCTCTTGTTGGAGGCTTGCATGTTTGGATGTTTTCCAGAATGATCGAGTGTGTGCTCGGAGTCCGCGGTGTCCAATTGCTGCATACGTGCAAGCATGTCGGTTTTAGAAATCACGTTGTGGATCTGATCATACTTGCCACTGTGGAGAGCACTGCTCACCGCCAGACTCTCGTCCTCGGCGGGCACGGGCTCCTGCTTGTCGGAGCTTTGACTCTGGTCGACGTCCATGGCATCCTCTTCCTCCGACTGGACAGAGGCTTCGTCCTCGCTCTCGGCCTGCTCTTCGGCGTCCTCCTCGGGATCCTCTTCGAGCTCCTCGTCCGCCTGCTCTTCTTCTTCGTCGTCTTCCTCAACGGAAAGCTCGTCGTTCTCCTCCTCGACACCGACAACCAGCGCGTTGAGGTACTTGGGAATGTAGGGGCTGCGCTCCCCGTAGAGCAGCTCGTGCTGCGGCTCGAGTTCACTGAGAGACTCCAGCTCCAGCTCCTTGAGAGCGTTGCGATCGCTGAGGAAGCCCACATAGTGCAGCGGCTGCTCGTCGGCAAGCACACCGACACGCGGCAGGCGATTGCCGTAGGCCTTGATGCGCTCGAGGTCTATGCCGCCCTTTGGCCGCACAAGCTGCACGTGGTTGCGGTAGTTGCTGGCGTCAATCAGCTTCTTCTCCTGCACCCAGGTGAGTGGTTTGTAGCTGCCGTCCTTGAGTCGCACAGCGTGGCAGAAGAATTCGTCGGGATGTGTGTCGGTGTCCTTGTTCTGGTAGGTGATGTAGGAGATCTGCTTGGGCTTGGGCTGAAAGGCCGGTTTGCCCTTCTGGGCCTTGATCGCCTCGGGATCGAACGCCTTTCCCTTGTGTACGACTCTGCAGAGCACCCAGCTTGATCGGTTGTTCTTGCCGGCCTTCTTGACGACGGCCGGGTGCTTCAATGAGTTCTGATTGTCATGGATTGCCGGGCTGGACTTTTTCGATGGACCCAAATTGGGTTTGGCACTGGCGAATTTGCTCATGTTGCAGGCGAGGTTGACTTGTTTGCAAAGTTAAAATGAAATCTGACTACTCTGTGTTAGTAGCTCGTTGCTGTAAAAGTCTGCTCCGCGCGCTCGATGCCGGAAACGGCGATGCGCGTCGAAACCGAACGCAATTATGCGCGACAATATCACTTTGCCGAAATCTCAAAACAGCTAAGGTTGATAAGTTTTTTGCTCCGAACTGGTATAAACATCCTCTCCTCTCTTTTTCCTGTAGTTATAACTGCTGTATGCCCTACTATTTTCCATCTCGAGTGTAGAGTATTTTAAGAGAACTCGAGAAGTTCTAGTTGTTTCCCACCCTCGTCATCTCAACAGCTTCACAGTAGCACTGTACAACCCTAGTCTGTTTTCTCTGCACACAAATCAAACTCGTACCCTCCAATTGTCATTGATTGTCCAGATTGAAAAATGGAACTTCCGGGCAAAAAAGTATCCTACGACCCGGCCTTCTGGCCCTACCGAGGCGAGACGAACACCGAGGCGATTCAGCAGCAGCTGCACTTTGTCATCGACACGAAGAAGCTCACCAGCATGTACCGCACACTGGGCCACTTTGACAAGAGCTGCCACGAGGCGCTGAGCAGCATCACCGTGCTGGAGTTCATCGCCGAGGCTATCACCAACACTCTGCGCTACCGCGGCAACCACGCCGGGAAACTCTGGCACGGCGGCGAGCCCAGAGCCACTGTTATGCTGAGCTACATCACACGCCACATCTGGTCGAACGAGGAGGACCGCCTGGAGCTGTTCGACATGTCCGAGCTGCTCACCGAGGACAATGTGGTGGCGCTGATGTTCTCGGTGCTCATTACCGACCGGGATCTCAGCCTCAGCGATGCGTTCTCCGACCAGATGCGGATCAACGAATTCGGCCCTCCGAAGTTCAAGAAGACAAAGCCCAACAACAACAACAACGACGAAGAGGACCAGGACGAGGACAACATGGACGTCGACGGACGTCTCGATGTGCCCGGAGAGCGGCTGGACGCTCGTGGCTCGCGCTACTTTTTCCCACAGAACCGCGACCGTACCAGCACACTCGAGCCCAGCGTCCGCTACAGCAAGAGCATAGACAACATCTTCCGCGTGATTAGCGGCAATATGGCCTACACGCGTCTCGCGTGCATGCAGGAGCTCAAAATCAACGAGTCGATGCCAGCGTTAGCACGCCAGTCCGACGACTTCCTGCTCGAAGATCTCGAGGCTGACAGTCAGCTGCGACCGGAGAACGCCTTCAGCCTCGACAGAGCCCTGGCAAAGCTGGCCGAGCTCGGCGCCAACCCCATTTTCACGCAGCGCAGCAGCTGGATCAACACGTGGCGCTCGCAGGAGGACCACGCGGAGACGTTCGGCGCGCCCTACTACAGAGCGGGTCGCATGCCGGACAGCGAGTTCGACTACCCGGCCGGCACGGTGAAATGCACCGCCTACTTCCCGCTGAAGCACTTCAACGCCCGCGACCTGATGGAGTACTGCCTGCCGCATGTGGAGATTAGCGATCTCGATCTGATACAGCCGAACCGGGCACGCCAGCGCCACCACGTTGTCGGCGAGAACGACAACTTCATGCTCGAGGACTACATGAGCAGCCTCGGGCTGAAGACGGTCGCCGAGCAAATGCGCGAGGACAAGGAGCGCAACCGCAACCAGGACCTCTTCAACGAGTACTACGACAAGTTTTCCGAGCGCGCTGCCAACATCGACGAGCTTCTGGTGGATCTACGCGAGCCCTCTGCGGAGTACATCGAGGAGCTGAGGCGCCTGCAGCGCCAGGGCTACGCCTACTACAGCTCGGTCATGGACCCGAACCAGAAGAAGCTTCCGGAGGGCTACCGCGCTCTGCAGCTCTACATCTGGGAGCGCACCGACTGGACACCGCACTACGACAAGCTCTGGCAGACCGCCGAGGTGGCGATGACGCCCTTTGCGCAGTACAAGGTGCACGAGCTGGTGATGGACGACGAGCTGGTGAAGATCTCCGACAACACGCTCCTGCTGAAGTCGCGCATGATGCGTGCCATCTACACGATCTATCTGCCGCGCATGGGCAAGCTGCTGCACAAGGAGCACAGCCAAGTGGTGGGCACGCCCGGCACCTCCAAGTCGCACACACTCTTCAACCTCGTCTCCATGCTGATTCCCGGCACCTACGAGGAGAAGAGCGGCGGCTCCATGATGGGCATGATCGGCGAGCTCAAGAGCCAGCGCATGCTCACGCTCTACCAGGAGCTGCCGAACCTGCTCGCGCCCGACGGCGACTACAAGGGCGACGCCGACAAGCACCTCCGCATGAAACTGGCCCAGCTCGGCGATGGCGTCACCGAGTACTCGACCACGCGCGAGGTGACACTGCCCAACGGCGACAAGACACGCGAGGGCGTCTCGACCTCGGCGGAGTACACGAACGTGGTGCTGGGCGCCCGCAACGTCAAGACCGTGCACGCCACGGCCGGCGGCGCGGTGGAGGCGATGTACGACCGCTTCACGCAGATCCAGCAGCGACAGATTCTGCCCAAGGGCCGCGTGAACCTCATCAACCGAGTGCTGGAGGCGAGCCGCAAAGAGATGAACAGTGGACTGGCCAAAGTCAAGGATCAGTACCACCTAATGCACCGAGCCATCATGGAGTACGGAGCCCTGATGGCCTGCTACGCAGTGCCGCTGCCCGACCTCTCGCTCTTCACGGTGCTCGCCCCGCTGGCTGTGGGCTATCTCGCACAGCTGCGACCCGAGCTGCACTTCCAGCTGCGCAACATCAGTCGCATCAAGACCCGGATGTACGTCGAGGTGGTTATGTTCGCGGTGCGCATGGCACTCACCTCAGCGCTCAACCCGACGCTGCAGCACGTGGACGGGAAGGTGAAGTTCGACGAGTACAACACCGCCACAGCCATGAACGAGATCCAGAAGTACGCCTACTCCACCCTCGACCAGCTTGTGTACGTGCTCACCGAGTCGATGTACGAGCTGACCACCGCGGAGAGCTTTCCCATCACACAGGCGTTCGCCGAGCGCTACTCGGACTACTTCGCGATGGGGCGCCAGAAAGCCGACCACAAGCCCACCGACCAGCGGCCGCGCTGGGCCAACGTGGGACCGAACGGACAGGCCGCGCCGCACATGCAGGAGATTGGCCAGCTGGCGCCGAGCTTTGCCGGAGTGGAGAACTTCATCAAGGAGTACAAGCGCGAGGGCATCTTCATGCTCGGCATGCCCACCGGGGTGCACATCAGCCGCATGCGCTCGACTGTGGGCAAGACGGGCCGCGAGGCGCAGTACAGCCGCTTCGAGCTCACCGAGGTGAGCATTGAGCCGGAGTACGAGGAGCTGTTCATGCTCAACGCCAAGCCCACGCAGGCGTTCTTCAAGCTCGAGCGAGCCGAGGAGCCCAAGTACAAGATGGAGTATCTGCCCAACGGCAGCGAGTACATCAACCCGAACTACGTGACCATCAAGAGCAGCATCCAGGACTTTGCCCGCCTGGTGGCCGGACGCATTGGCGAGTACCAGCTCAACGAGGCCTCGGTGATGGGTCTGCTGCACGACCTGCGCAAGAAGAGCATCGTCACCACCTACATGCCCTGCATCGAGAGGAAGAGCCCGCTGCGCGTGAAGAACATCTCCGACATCCAGTCGCTGCGCTACATCCGCGAGGCGATGCGCCAGTTCCCCAAGTACAAGGTGCCGGTGCTGATCAACAACCCGCACGAGGGCGAGTTCTACCTGCTGATCAGCTACTTCGAGACCGATCCCTACGGCGTGGTGAACAACATGGTGCGTCACATCTGCTACCACTCGACGTTCGCCCGCAAGTCCATCATGGGCATCCCCAGCCAGCAGCACTGCCTGCACTACCAGCCGTTCAGCATTCGACCCGAGCCCGACAAGACACTGGTGATCGCTCGCAAAAGCAACATCAACCCGGCCACCTACAAGCTCTTGCAGGACTACACTGACAACATCGAGTTTGAGATCGAGCAGAGCGACACTGTCTGGCACGAGAAAGACATGGAGGAGGAGTTTGCGATGCAGTTTCTCAAGCGCTACAACCCCACCGCCGGAGACCTCGAGCTGAAGCGGTACACACCGCGCGGCATCTGGAGCCGACTCTACGGACCCGGCGGCTACTACACCGCACAGCGCGCTCGGCAGGAGAACCTGCTCGACCAGGAGTACCCGAGAGTGTTCACGCAGCACAACGAGATCACGATGCCGGGCAATCCGGTGCCTCGTCCACCGCCGGCGCAGTACCCCAACGCGATGGTGGTCGCAGCCGGAAAGCGCAAGGAGATTGCCGATGCAGAGGAGGCCTTCGCGAAGCGTCAGAAACAACCGTCTGCACTAGACCCCATGTCGGACCCGAATATGCCGCTGGACTTCAACTTATTCTGAACGGTGGCTCTTTTTTCTGCTTAGCCATTGCAGCAAAAAAAAAGGAAACGCACACCCGTCTCTTTCTTTTGTGTGTAGAGACCCCCCAAGTATTTTAACGGAATCACAACCTCACAGAAATCCCTAATAAAAACAGCATCACTGCTACACTGAGTGAAGAAGTTTTTATGCAAGTGCTCTTCGTAACCACAGGGGGAAAGCCTAGGCGCCAGCATAGAGATAGTACAGGAGCAGCTTGAGACTGGAGTAGCTTACGCCCATCACCGAGTTGGCGGGATCGAGTTTCGGCTCAGCTGGCATTGGCAGCTCCTCCTGCTCGAACTTGAGCTTCAGGTAGCGTAGCGTCTCTGCGTGTATCGTTTTTGTCTGGCTGTCGAACCACTTCGTAAACTTGGGATTCCGCGGGTCGGGCAGAGCAAACTCGCAGTGAAAATTGCTCAGCAGATCGTCGACTCTAATTTTTCTATCGGCTAGACGAAAGATTTTGCGCTCGAGCAACTTGATGTAGTTGAGCACGTAGGTGACCATGTAGCGCGCAAACTCCACCAGCAGTCGCTCGTCATCGCCGGGAGGATTGTTGACGTTGGTTCCAATTCGCTTGGTGAGCGCTATGAAGTCTGCGTTCTCTCCAATCGACACCCATATCTTGTCGGTGAGCCGCTTCACGTCCGCGATGTGGGCTGCGTTGATTTTGGCGACGTTGTCAGAAGTGTGGGTGTGCGTGGAGCCCTCGAGGACGTGCAACACCTGCAAGTACATGAAGATCACTTGCGTGCTGATTGCCACTGGTGACAGGCTGTGCGTCTCGAAGCGCTGCTTCCCCACGGCGACTCCGTTGAGCATCATGAACAGCGGTGGCCGAAACATGAAGAACGGCACCGCCGGCATACCTGCAATGATGTTGTGCAGCCTGTTCAGAAACTCATTACCGGTGAGACTCTTGCGCAGCGCCTCGTTGCCCCAGGGGAACGGGAACACGTGGTGCTCGGTGAACTCTACGCCGGGAAAGTTCTGCGAGAAGAACGAGTCCTTCATGTTGAAGTCGACAATGAGAGTTCCGCTCGCGTTGCGGTGCACCCAGTGCGGCCACGGATCGTCTACAAGCGTCGTGCCGTAGCCGCATTCAAAAGTGTACGGCGTAACTTTGCCTATGCGGCCGTTTTGATCGAAGCGTCGGTCCTCCTTCTGCTCGGTGTCGAACTCTGGGGGCGCTTCTTCGGGCTCCCCTATCGGAGCAGCCTTGGCCGCCATCATCTTCATGCCTACAGCCCAGCCGAAAGCTCCGTCGTCCACGTCCATGTTCGCATCTCCGCTCATGCTCGTGTGTGTGTGTTTTTTGATGCGTTTGTTTTGTGTTTGGGGTTTTATGAGTTTTAACACTGCTCGGCACAACTCTATATATACGAAAGTGGAAACATTGCTGCCAGAACTGGATACGACGAATGTATGTTCTGTTTCTGCTAGCATTGCTCGGCGCTGTGCACGCTCTTCCTCTGGCATCGCTGAACCCGGTGCAGCTGCAGATCTTCGAGCGCAGTCACGTCAAGCTCTTGCTGGGCAACCCGGGTCAGCTGGTGACCTTCCGCCTGAACTACAGCCTCGACGAGATCCAGCTGCACACTGATCTCTCCTACAACAGTCAGACCTACACAGAGTTCGGTGGCAGCGGCACAGAGCTCTTCTACCTCGGCGACTACGGGCTGCGACTGCCCTTCCGCTACACCGCTGACCACTCGGAGCAGACGCTGCTGCTGAGCAGGCCCGGCCCCTACGGCGGAACGCTGGGGCTCGGCCGCTACAGTCCCATCTGGAAGTACTGGAGACGCGCCACCTACTCGCCAACCGGTATCGCACTCGGGGCGCACGATCGCTACACACAGCGACAGCCCGGAACACTGCCGCCTCTCCTCAGTCACGGACGCGTGAGCTGTGAGCTGGACGGCGGCATGCTGGCCGAGATGCAGGTCAGCGCCGGCTACCTGGACATGTATCTGCCAGATGCCGCCTTCACAGAGCAGCCCCGAGAGATCCGCTACAGCGCGGAGAGCGACTGTGCCAGCGACTACAGGAGTATGGGCATTGAGGGCGACTGTGTGAATGAGCACCGTCTGCCAGTGCGGCAGCAGGGCATGTACATGCTGAATCAGAAGCACTACTCGGCGATGCGGCGCTCGCACGACGGAAGACTGCATCTCGGACAGCGGTTTCTCGAGGATTTCGCTTGGTTTTGTGACTGGGACGCAGACAAGCTGAGTATCACGGACTCGGCGTACGGCATGGACAACTCGTTTGTCAGTGAGCTCTGTGCGATTCTGCTGATCCTCGTGCTGACTGTGTGGCTGACGATGATCCTCGGCAACCCGCAGGACGAGTGGATTTTCCAGATCACCGTATGTCTCGAGCTGTACGGCCACCTGTTAGCAACAGTCGGCAGCTTTGTGCTGCTCTATGCACTGGAGTGGGGCCGCTTCGCCAGCAACCTGCTGCACAGCAGCTCCGCCCTGCTGAGTTTGTTTCTCGTGTACGCTATCTGCTCGAGCGCGCTAGTTGCGGCCGCGCTCATCTACCGGACCGTTGAGTTCCCGCTGGAGTTTCCCGAACGCACAGACCGGCACCAGCGGAACCTGCAGCGACTCTACAGTCACACGGAGCTGCGCCTGTTTCTCTTCCTCTCGTCAGTGTTGCTGGGACTGTGGCTGTGTGTGCTGCCGAGTCACAGCAGTGGTGCCGATCTGCTGTACCTGCTGGTGTTCTCGACTGGACTCTGTATCAGCGCAGCAGTGCTCGCTCTGTACAGTCTGTGGAAGCGACAGCGCTACGCTTGGTTTATGCTCCTTCACGCTACGCTGTTCTGGGTGTTCCTTGTGTTCGCGAACATTCTGCCTACAGCGCACACTCTCGACTGGCACGACAGCGGACTTCTCAGCACCCTCTTCTATCTGACAGCGCTGGTGGTGTTCCCGACGCTGGTGATCTTTGGAAAGCTGATCATTTTCACACACAGTTCTGCAGAGGCGAAGAACACATCACATAACAGCGTCGAATAAAACTCACAGGGGCTTTCTTAAAGTTTAATTTTGACCTGACAGCCTCGCTGGTTTAGTTGGGCTCCACTAGCATTTGGCGGAACACTTGCTGCCCGCGTGCAGAGAGCGAATAGCGGTAGCCACGCATGCTTCGCATGTCATAAGAGTTGTGGCGGCTGCGACGTTCAAACTCGCGCCTGCACGGATGCTGAAAGTATCTGCGTCGGTGGAACACTGTGTAGCCATGCACCTCGAAGCGGTCACTCCACATCATAGCGGAGATTTGTTTTGAAGTACAGTTTTGACGCAGGTTATTTGCTGCGATGTAGTTAGCGATTTGGGCGCTCGTGGCTCTGCCCAGTATCCGGAGTGCGAGTACAGCGGCCACACGGAGACTAATCTCATCACGCGGCTGTAGGGCATTGTTTTGTGATTCAGAGTTGTCTGATGTGCTACTGTTGGCCTCCTCGCGGGGCTCTTGCTCAGACCGGTCGTCTTCCTCGTCCTCCTGCTCCTCGTCGTCTGAGAGATCCTGCAACTCGAGTTGGTAGAGGGCACGGCCTTCGCGCTCCACCTCGTTGATAGAGGCCAGAATTGCGCGCACACTGAACCCCTCGAATGCAGCGTCCTGCTGTACGCACCGGTTTAGCTCCTGGACTAGCGATTCGAAGTAGTACTGCTGTGTGACAGGTCTGCCGTGCACGCAGCGTCTCCGCAAAAAGTAAGTGGACAACTCGTGGAAGTGGGTGTGCTGGAGATAGAATTGTTCAAGGTCTCGGGTCGCTTCGTTGATGTCCAATTGGTGCCGTAGGTTTAGAGGTTCACCGAGTGATCTACCGTCGAAGGGTAGATCCCAAATAAGTTGAATAAAGCGAGAGACGACCTGGTGTTGCATTGGGTTGAGCTGAAAGTACGTCGAGAATGAGATGGAGAGCGTCCAATTGTCATCGATGGCGAGTGCTCTACAAATAAAATTATAACTCTGACACCGATTGGCATCGATGGTATTTCAAACTCACCGATCTCTCAAAGCTCTGCTGTATTTTAATGTAGTAGTAGTTTTTTTTATTGAGAGTAAGTAAACATATTGTCGGTTTCTCCCGGGCCGTCTTTGAGCGCTGTGTTATTTTCGGCGCCGACTTGAGCCTCCCCTCGAGGGCTTTTTGCTGCCCCCGAATGACAGCAGTGTACTGAGTACGCTTTTGCTGCGCTCCGGGCTGGGCGATAGACTCGACTCGGACGAGGCAGAAGGACTGCGAGAAGGGATGTGATGTCGTGCCGGCGTTGGTGACAGCCTCCTGGGCGGGGGACTGTAGCTGCGGCGGATCGGCGACCGGGAGCGACTCCTGACACGGCGCGGCGCAGAGTAGCGGGGTTCAGCGCGGGGAAGCGTGCGATGCGAACTGCTGCGACGGCTGTGCTCGCGCTCCAATCGCTCCTGTGCCTGGCGAATCGGTCCGTAGGGGTTCACCTCGACGCACAGCTTCATCGGCTGCATGCCCTTGGCGGGGAACACTTGCACGTTGCCCACCGCCACGTGTCCGGGCACTGGATGCCGCATTTCGTAGAGCAGTTTGAAGTGGCCGTTGTTGACGGGCTGCCGCATGCCCTGCACCCAAATCAGGTAGATGTTGTGGTCTGTGTTCATGCGCACCAGGAGGTCTGGATTGCCCGGCTCCATCTCCAGCATCGTGTCCACCACAACCTGCATGAAGTGGCGGTCGTCCGGATCCCCCACGTTCCTGAGGTCGAGCCGCTCTCGCGAGATAACGGTGCCGCTCGATGCCTGTGTGAGAATCTGGTGTATGTTCGCTATGGGATCGAGTCTCTCCAGCGCCATTGTGTGTGTGTGGGGCGCTATGCAGATGCTCTTAGCTTTTACCTAGTTGCACAGACGCACTGCGGGAGTATATAAAACACTGCGGCTAACAGAGTCCTGGATCATGCAAAGGTGGGAGTTGAGCATTTACTGATAAATTCACCACCAGAACACATAGTACAGAATTAGCAGAAGTACGACGAGCTGAAGTGCCCTCGAGTTGAACATTACGCTTCTCGCTCGATCCAGCATGCCAGGGGAGTCGCCGCGCTCCTTGAAGCTGGAGCGCAGCACATTGAAACTGAAGTGGATCTGTGCGTCGTTGTCGATGTCAATGTCCGCCGAGATGTCGACCTCTGCATGCACAGCGGTAGAGATGTCCGCGGCGAGGGTTGTGAAGCTTTTCACCTGCGTGGTGGTGAAGGGGATGACGACGTAGAGCTTGTTCTTGCTGGCGTCTTCCAGCGTCCCGAGCTGGATGTTGCTGTCGACGATGTCGTGATTGTAGGCCTTGACGGCGCGGGTGATAGCGTCATAC
>Ga0307380_10007257_pt1 | contig 14435 bp, 11 predicted proteins | sample UN3MG_FD_202239 | JGI IMG/M metagenome (GOLD analysis project Ga0307380, IMG submission 202239) | Soil microbial communities from Risofladan, Vaasa, Finland - UN-3 | ecosystem: Environmental > Terrestrial > Soil > Coastal area > Acid sulfate soil | place: Finland: Risofladan, Vaasa | collected... | reverse complement strand
GGACTGTTGGACAAACCGAGCCACGGCCAGAATGCCGACTGGGTCAGGAAGTGTCATTGGGCGATTGCTTTGGCCGGCGGATATGCCACGTATGGGGACTGGACGGCCGGAACGCCCTTCTATACGGGCCACGTGGGCGAGGGCAAGGCTCCCGCTCCATTGCGCCACTTGCGAGAGACGTTCGAGTCGATTCCTTATTCGTTGATGGAGCCGCACAACGAGCTTGTCGGGCAGGGCGCCTTCTGCCTGGCTAAAGAAGGGCAAATCTATCTCGTCTGTCTTCCCGACGGTACAGAGACGATTCTGCGCGTTGAGCCTGTCGCCAAAGGCTACACAGTCACATGGATCAATCCCAGAACCGGCGAACAGGGCGCGCCGGCACAAGCGACGGACGCCCAAATCCTGCTGCATTCCCCTTCGCCCGATGACTGGGTCGTATTGGTTAGGTCCGGTTCGTAGTTTGCAGCCCCTGGAGTCATTGAATATGAGTCAAAAGTATGAATACAAGTTCGTCCGCATGGGTGAAGGCTTGTTTGGCGTCAGGCGGTCGGCCAGGGAGCAATATCAGCAGGCTGTGCATGAGCACGCGCAGCAGGGCTGGCGGTTGGTTCAGGTCTTTGCGCCCGGCGTCGGCGGCTATGGAGTTGCAAAATACTACGAATTGATCTTCGAGCGCGAGCTGTAGGCAAAGAACGGAGAGTTCATGCTGCCCGGGTGGTACTCAACAGTCTCGTATCTCGGGTTTAGAATCGCGATCACATTGCCTATCTGACGGACTGTCGCAGGGTTGCTCGCTCAGTCTTCCTCGTCGGCGTATGGGTCGTCCTCGTCGAACGCCTCTTCCTCCAGATCCTCGGTCATGTCCGAATCCAGATCCAGCTCGGAGGAATCATCGCCGACTTCGCACTCCAGGTCGTGGTCCTCAAACGCTCCGACCATGTCATATTCTTCTTCGTTCCACATATTCACTTCCTTTCCGCATGCCTTGAAGGCGGAAATCACCAGCGGCTCTCGCCGCTCATACTCGGAGGCGGGCAACATCCTTTCTGCAAGGCAAAACAGGGCGTTGCCTGCCAATCAAGAGGGGCTATACGATGGTTTGCAGAGGAGGTTCAACAATTTCAGATTTTCACGAAAAAGGAGTGTATGGATCCACAGAATTGCTGCTGCAGGCCGGTTCCGCACCTTTTCAGGCGAAAACAACGAGCGGAGCGGGCTGGAGGCAGGCCCGTGGACAATTCTAATTCCGCGGGGCGGTCATGGATTCCATCTGCTCAACGGCCTTCTGCATCTTGCGCGTCTCAGCCATGCACGCCTGGTAGAGCCCTTCCGCGGCTTGCCTTGCTGTCCGCCGCGAGACCGTATAGGGGTCGTTCACAACCTCTTCTTCGACGATTTTGACCCATTCCGGCGGGATGGCGTCGATTCCGCGCAGGGCGCCGGAGAGACCGCCGGCCACGTAGGCTTTGCAGTCCGTGTCGCGGCCGAGATTGACCGCGTAGATGATGGCTTCGCGCGGCTGCCCATCTGCCATGAAAAAGCAGGCAAGCCCGCCGGAAAGCACTTCAACAGCGTTGGAAATGGGCTCACCTTCGTAGCGCTTCTCGTAGAGGGGCCTCAGGTCCTTCCAGCTTTTTGCCTTCCTGGCCCAGTCCTGCCCCTGCTGGACCTCTTTTCGGGCTTGCGGGGGAAGTTGGGCCAGAGCCGTGTCAATCACGGATTGGACCGTTGCGTCAGGCTTGAGCGCCTCGGCTGTTGCCGCGGCGATTGCAGCGCAAACCTCAAGCGCGTAGTTGCCCGGCCGGCCCTGAACGTCCTTAATCCGGCCGATCTCGAGCGCATCCCTGGCGGCTTCCTCCGGCCGGCAGGCGTTCACCATGCCGACCGGCATGATCATCTTGCTGGTCCCGATGAAGCCCGGCCACGCGGCGTACCGGCCCACCTCCCAGGGGGGAAGACTCATCTTCAAGAGGTTGTAGATGACCATATCCTGTGGGCCGAGAAGGTAGCCGAACTTATTAGGGTCGATCTCTTCGATCCATGTCTGCGCAAGGTCTTCACTGGTAATCCTGCCGCCTTTTTTCAGGATCGCCGAGGTGCAAAGGCGATGACGCTCAAATCCGTCCTCAGTCATCCCGGGCGGGCGATGATGGGCGTGCCTGACCCAGTCCGGTCCAAATCGCTGCGGCTGACGCGATGCCTTCTTGTCTTGAGGGAGAAGTGTATCGACGAGCCCATGCCGCTCTTCGATCTGCCGCCAGCTATCGCCTTCTGTGACGTCGCCCATGGAATTTGCGATGTTCCCGGCCGCTTCACAACCATAGATGCGGCGGAACAGCTCGGTGTCGGTAGCCGGCCCGCGATTAGGTTTTGGTTGGTTTGCAGCAGCCGACGCGTGCCCGCAGGCGATGATTCCAAAGACCGCGAACACGAGGGCCAAAGTTCTGCTCAGTGAATTCGTCGCCATTCCAAATCTCCTTGCCATTTGCAGTCCAAAGCCATGATCGGCCTCACGTTCGAACATCACAGCGCCGTCAGGATACCAGATTCGCGCAGCCCTTGCAGCCATAATCGGCCGCACTTGAAACGGTCAAGCTTCACAGATATATTGACCACATGTGGACGAATGTCGTCATAAAGTCGCAATGATAGCAATGTTGAAAGATGCGAAAGTGAACCAGACCCACGTTATGAAGATTACCTTGGAATTATCGTTGCGGCCCCACCAGGTGGCGGCAGCGGCCGAGCTGCTTGAAGAGGGGGCGACGATACCTTTTGTTGCCCGGTATCGCAAAGAGGCCACCGGCAGCCTCGACGAAGTCGCCCTGACCTCCATACGCGACAGGCTGAACCAGTTGAAGGAGCTGGATGACCGGCGCGAATCCATCATCAAATCTCTCGAAGAGCGAGGCCAGCTCACGGAGGAATTGAGCGAGATGATCTCACGGGCCGAGACGATGGCTGTGCTGGAGGATATTTACCTGCCGTACAGGCCAAAGAGGCGGACTCGCGCGACCATCGCACGCGAGAAAGGGCTGGAGCCGCTGGCCGAGCTGATCTTGGCCCAGGATCCCGCGACGAATCCCGAGGTCGAAGCGAAGACTTTTGTCGATGAAGGCAAAGGCGTCGAGTCCGTCGAAGCGGCCCTCGCGGGCGCCGCGGACATCATCGCCGAAAGGATCAACGAGGACCAAACCGCTAGAGCGAGGATTCGGGATTTGTTCTTCAAGGAAGGCTGCTTCCGCTCGAAGGTCGTATCAGGCAAGGAGGCCGAGGGCTGCAAGTACGAGGATTATTTCGATTGGCAGGAACCGGTCGCCAAGGCGCCGTCGCACAGGATTCTGGCCATGCGAAGAGGCGACAGGGAAGAGTTTCTCAGGTTGCAGGTTGCAGCGCCGGAGGAACAAGCCACCCGGATTCTCGAAGGATTTTTTCTCAAGGGACACTCGCCCTGTGCGGCGCTGGTCAAGGAGGCTGTGGCTGACGGCTACAAGAGACTGCTGGCGCCCTCGATGGAAACCGAGATCCTCGCCGCAACGAAGCTGCGAGCCGACGAGGAGGCTGTAAGGGTCTTCGCCGAGAACCTGCGGCAGCTTCTGCTGGCGCCCCCACTGGGGCAGAAAAACGTCCTGGCTATCGACCCGGGCTTTCGCACGGGATGCAAGATTGTCTGCCTCGACCGGCAGGGCGGGCTGAGGCATTTCGACGTTATCTATCCCTTCCAGGGCGAAAGAGCGGCTGCGGCGGAGGCGCCCAGGGTGGCGGCGTTGTGTGAGAAGTTTCAGATCGAGGCCATCGCCATAGGCAACGGCACGGCCGGTCGCGAAACCGAAACGTTTATCAGGAGCATCAAACTCCTCGGCAATATCCCCGTCGTGATGGTCAATGAAAGCGGCGCTTCGATCTATTCGGCATCGAAGGCGGCAAGGGATGAGTTTCCCGACAAGGACGTGACGGTTCGCGGTGCCGTCTCCATTGGACGAAGGCTCATGGACCCACTGGCGGAACTGGTCAAGATCGACCCGAAGTCTATCGGTGTCGGCCAGTACCAGCACGACGTGGACCAGTCGCTTCTGAAGCAAGGTCTCGACGACGTCGTGGTCAGTTGCGTAAACAATGTCGGCGTCGAGGTGAACACGGCCAGCAAGCAGTTGCTGACGTACGTTTCGGGGCTTGGGCCTGGGCTTGCTCAGAACATAATCGACTATAGGAGTGAAAACGGGCCTTTCAAATCGCGCCAGGAGCTCAAGAAGGTTCCTCGCCTCGGAGCGAAAGCCTTCGAGCAGGCCGCGGGTTTCCTGAGAATACGCGATTCCGCGAATCCTCTCGACGCCAGTGCCGTCCATCCGGAAAGTTATCATATTGTCGATGCGATGGCCGCGAGTGTCGGCAGCGCCGTTGTGGACCTGATGAAGAATGAGCCGCTTCGCAAAAAGATTCGTTTGCAGGACTATGTCACTGAGGCGGTCGGGCTGCCGACGCTCAATGACATCATGCAGGAATTGGCCAAGCCGGGCCGGGACCCGCGCAAGCAGTTCGAGGCGTTCAGCTTCGCCGAAGGCGTCACGAAAATGGAGGACCTTCAGGCCGGCATGAGACTGCCCGGCGTGGTCACCAATGTCACGGCCTTCGGAGCATTCGTCGATATCGGCGTGCACCAGGACGGGCTCGTGCATATCAGCCAGCTCGCCAACCGCTTCGTGAAGGACCCGGGCGAGGTGGTCAAGGTCCACCAGAAGGTCATGGTTACCGTCCTTGATGTGGACCTGACAAAGAAACGTATCAGCCTCTCGATGAAAGACGGCTCGAAACCCGCTCGCGGCAACGGCGGAAAAAAGTAAGTCGTTACCGCAGGATTCTCTCGTCGGGAGCCTGACCGTTTTCAAAGTGCTTGTCTATCCAGCCGCAGACCACATTCTCCCGAACGTCGAAGTATCGCACGTATGGCTTTATGTCCAATAACGGAGTCTGGTCCTGGACATCGACCTCTTGAAAACGCAGCTTGTTTCCGTCTATTCCACATATCTTCACTACGGACAGCCCAATGCGGTTTGGACGATGAGGGCTTCTCATGGCGAAGATGCCATGCGTGCTGTCTTCGAGGAAGGGACTGCCCTGAATTTGCTCCGTCTTTGTTTTGTGAAAGTAGTACAGGAGAATGGCATGGCTGAATCCTTCCAAATCCTTCAGGCCGTCACGATAGGGCTCATAGATCTCGGCCCAGGCTTCAACGTCTGGCTTGAATATCCCCTGGATCGGCATGTCCTTGGCCTCTATGTAAGGTGAGTGTATTATGCCGATAGGATTCATTATGATTTGCATCGGTTGAGCCTCCTGCTATCTTCACACGTGCGTTAGTGGCACTTGTGATTTTGGCAGGCGTTCTCAGCATCGATCTCGCTGAGCTTCTTGGCGGAGAAATTCTCGACGACGTCTCCGACCGTTGGGCCGTCCGTTCTGAAGACTTTGATCCCGCTCGAATTGAGCTTCTCCAGGGCCCGTCTGCCAAGGCCCCTGCAAACCACGCAATCAATGCCCTTGCTTTTCAAATTGTCCATCGGATGGCACGTCCCATGTTCATGATCATGATCTGCGTTGTTCACAGTTTCGTACGCATCGGTTTCGGGATCATAGATCGTGAAATAAGGTGCGCTGCCGAAATGCTCGCACAGTTCAGCGTGTTGTCCTCTGTCATCTATCGTTGGAATACATATTCTCATACTGATATACACCTCCTTCAATTCTTATGGCCTTGGCATTGACCAGGGCATCCGCGATTTTCTTATGGGCGGAGTTGACAATATTCCCGAACGTCTGTCTCGATACGTGCATCTGTTTGGCGGCCTGGTCCTGATACATGCCCTCCAGGTCGGCCAGCCGGACGGACTCGAATTCATCCAGCCTCAGAATTACTTCTTCCAGTTGACTCAGCGGTATCGCTCGGGGTTTGAAGTATGAGACCCCAGGTTGGAAGCCCACGCGTCTGCATTTGCACGGTCTCGGCATCGTCAAGCTCCATAATTATTAGCATATGCCAATAATATATCGACGGCCATCCGGCAGGTCAAGAGAGTTTTTCTGAAAAAAATTGCTGAACGTGGATATTGACATTTCTATGCGGTCGCTGACAATCTCCTTTGTATGGGTTCCGTAGATCGAGGTTTTTTTATGGGCACGGAAATCAAGACAATGCAGGAAAGAGGCTCCCAGCAGACTGCTTTGATAACAGTTCTGTTAGTTATGATTTGGCCCGGCTTGACCGGTACGCTTGCAGCTCAACCGTTGTCTGCCGAGGGCTCGCCGGGCAGGTATTTCAAGATTCAGGTGGTGGATGGCTCAACCGGCAGGGGGGTACCGCTGGTCGAATTGCGAACCACAAACAACATACGGTACTTCACGGACAGCAATGGAATTGTCGCATTCTATGAGCCGGGCCTGATGGATAGAGAGGTCTTTTTGTTTGTCGAAAGCCATGGCTACGAGTTTCCAAAGGATGGATTCGGCTTTCGGGGAACAAGGCTCAAGACCTCGCCCGGCGGCAGCGCCGTTATCAAGATCAACCGGCTCAATATCGCCGAGCGGCTCTATCGGGTCACAGGCCAGGGGATCTATTCCGACAGCGTTCTGACGGGCCGGCCGGTCCCGCTGGCCCATCCAGTCCTCAATGGGCAGGTCGCGGGGCAGGATTCGGTAGATGCCTGTATCCACAATGGCCGATTGTACTGGTTTTGGGGCGATACCGGCAGACCCTCCTATCCGCTGGGTCACTTCGCGATGGCCGGCGCCGTATCGGATTTGCCGGGGCAGGGCGGGCTGGACCCGGCGGTTGGCGTCAACCTCGAATATTTCGTGGACAAGAACGGCTTCAGCCGGCCTTTGTGCCGTCTGAAGGAGCCCGGCCTGGTCTGGCTCGACGGATTTCTAACCGTCATGGACAACGCGGGACAAGAGCGGATCGTCGCCAAGTACGCCAGGCTCAAGGATTTAGGCAAGGTGCTTGAGTTGGGTCTTGTCGCCTTCAACGACGCCTCGCAGTCGTTCGAGCCGCTGCTGCGTTCGGACCCGAATTCGCATGCGCTGCCGTCGCCGGACTTCGGACATGCCTTCGCTGTGACCCTTGATGGCCGGCCGTACTACTACTTTGCGTTGCCATTCCCGCTGATGGTCCGGATGCGCGTTGAAGCGACCTGGGACAGCGTGACCGACCCGAATCGCTACGAGCTCCTCACGGCTGTCTCTCGTGGCGAGGGCATCCTGCCCTTGTTTCCTGCCGCCGGCGGGACGCCGACGGGACGCAAGGCCGAGACGGCCTCGCCACGCGGAGTCTCTCGTCCATCGTCGTTGGATTGGGTTCGGTTCGGCGAGCTTGTCGGCGCGGACTCGGCATTGAGGGGGCGGACCGCAGAGGCTTTGAAACGAGAACGAAAAGACACCTTCTATTATGATGCACAGTCGGGCCGAGAAGTAACGCCTCACGGCGGAAGCGTCTATTACAACGCTTATCGCCGCAAGTGGGTCGCAATCTTCGTGGAGGCGGGGGGCGAAAGCTCCTATTTAGGCGAGGTCTGGTACGCCGAGGCTGATACGCCCGTCGGGCCGTGGGCGTATGCCCGCAAGGTTGTCACGCACAACAAGTACTCTTTCTATAACCCGAAGCACCATCCCTATTTCGATCAGAAGGGCGGACGCGGAATCTTTTTTGAGGGCACTTATTCTCATACGTTTTCCGGTCCGGCTGAAAGCGCAACGCCGCGCTACGATTACAACCAGATCATGTACCGCCTGAACCTCGACGACCCACGTCTTACGTTGCCGGTGCCGGTCTATCAAGTAAGCGATGAAAACGGGCGGAAGGATTACCTGCTTGCGGATGGCGTGAAAAAGGTCGGCCAGTGGGACCTTGTCGAATCCGCACCGTTTTACGCGGTTGAGCCTCAGAGGGCGAGGGATGACCTTGTCCCCATTTACGCTCAGAGAATGGACGGCGGGAACAAACTCACTTTAGAGCGTCCCGAACAGGCTGCAAAGCCGCTTTTCTGCGCTTTGCCAGTCGATTCGGCCGACGAGAACTCACGCATCGTACCCCTTTACGAATATCGCCATGCCGACAAAGAGCGATATTGCTATTCCACTGAGCCGCAGTTGCGTGAAGAAGGCTGGATTCGCGCCGAGAATCCTTTATGCCGGATCTGGAAATCCCCGCCGGGTCCAATCCTTCTGGACAGCAAGGCAATGCCGACTGGCGCACACTGATAGTTGGCTACAGATCAATCGAAAGCTTGTCATTCCTGCGGAAGCAGGAATCCAGAATCGGAACAGTGGATTCCGCATCAAGTGCGGAACGACAACTACTCAAGTCATATGCGACAGCCGGAGGATGGGCAGGGCTTGGCCCCAAGGGATTTTCCTGCCCATGCGGTTCATCTCAAACCGACCTTACTCGCCCTGATTCGCGCCTGCTCCCGGCAGGAAGTTCTCCAGCACCCACAGCTCGCTCTTGGATCCCTCATTGACGCTGAACGCAAAGCGGCGGTTGTCCGGGTGAAGCGCGAAGAACAGCAGTTTTGGAACGGAGAGGTCCAGCTTCAGCGGCGTCCCGCCCTGCGCCGGAACCCGCCAGATTTCACCGCTCGCGGTATTGCGTGCATGGGCGATGATGTAACGGCCGTCCCTCGTCCACTTCAGGTTGTAAGACTGCGCCAAACCGCGAAATAGCTCCCGCGGCTGGCCTCCGTTGAGGGACACGGTCTTTACAGCGTCTTTCACCTGGAACACCACTTCCCGGCCGTCCGGCGAGAGGTCGTAGAACATTGCTCCTGTTTTGACAACTTCCGATTCCTCACCGGTGTCGAGGTTGCGTCTCATGATGATTGGCCCCCCCTTCACGAACACCAGGGTCTTCCCATCCGGGCAGAGCTTGGGGGCCACGCCTTCATCTGCCAACTTGGTGATCTCGCTTGTTTCAGTGTCAATTCGGAAGGCTCCAGCTCCCGTCTCCGTAATCCCGAGCGCGATGACGGAACGGCCGTCCGGCGCCCAGGAGATCTGGTTAACGAAACGAAGACGCGGCGACAGAAAACGCTCTCCCCCGGTGGCGGCGGACCGGATCGTGAGGATGTTGTTTCCGGGACCGATGGAACCCCGACGTGAAAGGTAGAGCAAGTTCCTGCCGTCGGGTGACCATGTCGGTTGTGACGGTGGGCCGGTATACCGCGTCGCGACCGGCGCGGGTGGCACGAGTACCTTACCGGTTTCAAGGTCGACCGCACCGTTGTAGAAGCCACCTAAAGCGGTGTCAGTCTTGTAATAAAGGGAGCCGTCGGGTGCAAAGCCAAGAACCTCTGAATAATAGCCGAAGTCCTTTTTCAGCAGTTCTGGTTCTCCTTGCTGCTTCCCCCCGGTGATGTGGACGGTCCAGAGGTCCCACGTCCCCGAGCGGTCGCTGAGGAAGACAAGGCTTCTCCCGTCCGGTGTCCATCCAAGCAGGTGATCCTCCGCGGGATGCCCGGCAACAACGACCTCATTCCGGCCATCGGCGGTCATCAGGAAGACGTCGCCCTGGGGTGGGCTGCCCTCAAACATGAGACTGAACGCGACAAATCGCCCATCGGGCGAGAAACTGGCGCTTTTAAGCGAGTAAAGGACCGAAGTAATACTCCTCAGGACGCGCAACGAGCCGTCCGCTGTCGAGATCAGCGTTAGTTCAACCGCCTTGTTACGATCGCGAACTGCGAGGATGGACCCTGCGTCAGGCGACCAGTCCAAGGGTCGGACCCAAGAGCCTTTCTCACTGTAAAGTGTGCGAACGCCCGAACCATCCAGGTTTCTAATCCGCAGGGGAAAGAACCACTCCTTCGCATCCGAAAGGACTTCGGCGTTGTATGCGATCTGCTTTCCGTCGCGCGAGAACGCTTGGTCCTCGAGCGTCTTCTCAGTCTCGTTCCAGGGCCCCTTATTTGTGATTCGGCTCCTCTGTCCGCTGGCGACTTCCAACTGGATCACGTCGCCTGTGGGCCGGTCTAGCCCTCTGATGTACTTGCCATCCGCGGTCAAGACCTCACCGATGCCGGAGGCGTCTGTGAGAACCCGGCGTGTGACGAGTCCCCCGCCGAGAGAGGCCGTTTCGGTTGCAGACACACCGGTCACCTGCGGCGCGACAGGCGCATTCCTGTCCGGCGCTAAGTCCGTCTTTTCCTCCGGCTGGGACGCGGGCTTGCCGCCTTCCGACTTGTTCTGTGCCTCGGTCAAGGTGATCAGCCCCAGAACGGCCAGGACCACCATGGCCAGCAACGGTCTACATGTGGTTCCCTTGAATTTGGCAATCATTTGGATTCTCCTTTCGATATGAGAGGGGTTTTCTAATATCCCGGCCAGAGAGGGCAGATACTGGGGCCGGGAGAAACGTTCGAGAAGGTTGACGATGGTTTGGCCGTAGCGGCGAGACTCGTCTGTTCCGGCGGCCGAGAGAGCCAGGGCGTCGGCGGCCATCTCCTGGTCGGCCCGCATCCGGCGAAAAGCAAACCAGATGAGCGGGTTGAACCAATGCAGGACCTGGAGCAAACAGATAAGCCATGCAACGTAGATGTCACGCCGCTTCAGATGGGCCAGCTCGTGGAGAAAAACGTAGTGCAGATCGTCGAGGCCAAGGGTTTCGATCAGGTCCTGCGGCAAAAGGATGCGCGGGCGCACAAAGCCAAACAGCGCCGGGCTCTTGATCCGGTCGGTCACGACGACGCCCACGATTGTCTGGACGCGCATCTGCATCTTACAGTCTTCCAGCAGGTCCAGAATCGCATGGTCCGTTACCGCACGCTCCTTTTTGACGGCTCGCCAAAGCCATATATTCCGCGCGAGAACATACCCACCCAGTGCAACAGCACCGGCCAGCCAGAACACAGGTAAAGCGGCCCATACAGTCGCCCAGTGTGCGCCCCCTGCAGGCGCCATCGCCGAACGCTGGTGTTGCGAGTCGAATGTGGCCGGTGCAATTGGCTTTGGGGCTGCTTCTGCACCGGTGGTTGCCTTTGCCTGGGTCTGCATCGGGCCTTCAGCTTGACGAGCGGCTGTGGCCTCTATGCCTGTATCTTCCGCAGCAGATTGGGTCGGCCTGGTCCATCGTGATGGCTCGTACAGGTTGTAGATACTAAAGTGGCTCTGCGGAGACCACGGCAGAGACAGGCGGACCAGCAGAAGGAGCCAGAGGTAGTAGTGCCAGCGGATCGGCAGCCTCTCTCGCAAGACAAGTCGCATCAGCAGGATAAGACAAACCAGCAGGCTTGCCTGAAAAGAGGCTTTCACGAGCCATTGAAAGAATGGTGGTAGTTGTGTGCTCAAGGCTTCCATTTTTCGCCCCTTTCTTTATTGCAGACGTTTTCTTCGCTTGGCGTTTTTTGGACGGGTGGTGTTTCCATTCAGGATCTGTCTGAGCTTGGCAATCTTCGCGGCGGACAATTGCTTTTCTTCGACAAAAGCTGCCAGCATCGGTTCAATAGATCTGCCGCCGAATCGCCTGAGAAACGACTCGCTCTCGGCTCTGAGACACTCGGCCTCGGTTACCAAAGGAAAGTAGTCGTACTGCCGGCTTTTCTTCTCAAACCCAACCGCCTTCTTCTGCACGAGGCGGTTGATGAGCGTGCGGATGGTCTCTCGCTTCCAGTGCGTCTTGCCGGTCAGCTCCTCCACAATATCGTTGGCCGTCATGGGTGAAGTCGCCCACAGAACTCGCATGACCTCCCACTCCGCTTCCGAGATTCTTGGTGTCTTTTTCATAGTCGTCTCCCAAAATGTTACAGTTGTAATATGTACTATTGTTACGTACGTAACATTTCAGTCAAGAGAAAAATTCCGAAAATTTCAAAAAAATTTTATTAGCTCGGGAAAGGGCAATTCCAGCCCAAAATCGGGGATTCTCGCCGCATTAGCCGCTTGGTTTGCATCCACCATCGCGCAGGCGGGCACACGATCCGTGAAACCGCAGCGAATCAGGTACAAAGGTTTTTCGAGCACCCGGCCGACGATGTCCTCTACTCCGGCTCAAAGCCGCGTATTCCTTCGGAATAGACCACAATCATATCGGCGTCTTCATTGCCGATACACGTAGCGTTGTGAAACACGCCCGGACCGACGGTGATGGTGTCGCCCGCCGACAGGGTGAAGGTTTGGTCGCCCAGGGTGTGCTCCAGGCGGCCTTTGAGCAGATAGAGCACTTCTTCGCAATTGGGATGGCGGTGACGCGGGTTACTTTTTCCCGCTTTGATGGTCACTCGTCCAAGCACCAGCCCTTCGGCGTTGCCGATATTCTTGCCTGCCAGCCACGTCAGGCTGCCCCAATCTTCGTTGATGACCGTTTGCTCGCGGCCGGGGCGAACGGGATTCCGCTGCGGCCGCGGCGCCGTCTCCACGGGCAGATCACCCATCGCGAATTGAATGCCGTCAAGGCAATGCTTGAGCACCGCGGGGTTCCAGAAGACGTGGTTGTCGTGGCCCAGCGAGCAGTAGAACACCCGGCCTTTGTCCCAGTCGCGCACCCAGGAGATGGGGACGTACGTCTGCTCCTTTTTGACGGCGGCGGTCTTGGGATCGCTGAAGTCCAGACTTAGCAGCACCCGGACCTTGTCCTTCTGAAAGTTCGTGTACATGTAAATCTCGTCGGCGATTTTGAAGCCTTTGCCGCCGAACGCAGCGTTCAGCGGGTGGCCGGGCTCGTCAATCTTGACGGCCCATTCGCCTTGGCCGGAGCGCCAATAGTGGCTGGCAAAGATGCCGCCCAACATCTGGCCCGCCTCGGGCCAGTCCACGCCGCCCACGGGAGGCCGGCTCGAAAAGTTGGTCGTGGCCGCGTGAATTCCCACCACGCCCTTGCCGCCCTTGACGAAGTTCATCAGGCTCTGGCGCATAGCGGGCTCCGTGAAGTCCATCCTGTTCGAGTTGTTGAAACAGATCGCGTCAAACGGCTTGAGACTTTCCGGATTGAAGATAGACATTTGGTCGCTGACCACCATCTCGAAGGCCCCGGTTTTCTTCGCCATAAGCTCAAGGGCCTTCGTCGCGTGGGGGATTGAGGTATGCACGAGCCCTCTGGCCCGATTGAAGACCAGAAGCTTGCGCGGTTTGAGGGGCTTTACGGCGGCTTGTTGCGGGATCGCCTTTTGGATTTTTTGCAGCTCGTCGGCGGATATCCCGGTATCCTGGCCGCCGGCTTCGTTCGATAAACAGGAAACAACGGACAGTACCATAATCGCAACTCTCAATCTTGTATTCACTTTTAACTCCTTTGCTCTTTTGGTCTTCAAGGCACGGATGCACAATTCCGCCGCGTGCCGGGATTACAGGCGCCAGGGGCTTCGCATCGCACGCAGCAGCAGGCGGTTGGCTGTTTCGTTATTGATGAAGCGCTCCTGTTCCGGGTCCCACGTGAGCTTCTCTTCGAGCTGCGTTGCGATGTCACTCAGATGGCATAACGTGTCCACCCTAACGGCCGTCTCGATGGGGCAGATAGTCGCCGCCCGGCTCTTGATGCAGTCCAGGAAGTTCCTGATATGGTCGTTGCTTTCGTACAGCCGGACTTCATCGGGGCCGATCTGCGATTGCAGCAGTGATTTTGGCTGGGCGTCGATGAATCCGCGCCTGACGTGGATCCATCCTTCGGTCCCTTCGAACACTGTGCCGTGCCCGCCCGCCTTGGCATAGCGCCGCCGCCATTCGGCAGGCGCCGGGCCGTTCCTGCCGCCGGTGCCTCTGAAGTCGATCTTCACCCCGCTGCCGGGGAACTCAAGAATCACATTCCAATTCGTCGCGGTGTCGCACGCGCCGGCCGTGGGAAAGACCCCCTTGCCCTCGATCCGTACAATTCCGGAAAGCTCCTTCTCCGCCCCCCAGAGGGCGACATCGAGAGGGTGGACGCCCCAGCCGGCTATCCAGCCTATGCAATAATCGCCAATGAAGGGCCAGATTTTGTCCGGGCTGGGGAAGAACGGATTCACATTGGAACAGCGGTCCTTCGTGTAAGGCACGAGAGGCGCCGGCCCCAGCCACATATCGTAATCCAGTTCGGGCGGGGCGGGCGCGAGCTGCGTTGAACCGCCGCTCTCGCTGCCGGGCGACCACACGTTGACTGTGTGCAGCTTGCCGATCCGTCCATTGCGAACCAGCTCACAGGCCCTGCGGAACTCGAAGTCCGAACGCTGCTGAGTGCCGAACTGAAAGACGGTGCCGTAGCGGAGCACCGTCTCGCGCAGGACCCGGGCCTGAGCGATGCTCACGCCGATTGGCTTTTCGAGGTAGATGTCCCTGCCTGCTCGCGCGGCGGCTGCCGCGATCGGCACGTGCCAGTGGTCGGGCGTGGCGATTACAACCGCGTCAATGTCCGGCCGAGAAATTACGTCGCGAAAATCATTATCGGCGGTGCACCCTGCGTAGGAACTATCGCCTTGTTT
>Ga0307380_10007256_pt1 | contig 14436 bp, 13 predicted proteins | sample UN3MG_FD_202239 | JGI IMG/M metagenome (GOLD analysis project Ga0307380, IMG submission 202239) | Soil microbial communities from Risofladan, Vaasa, Finland - UN-3 | ecosystem: Environmental > Terrestrial > Soil > Coastal area > Acid sulfate soil | place: Finland: Risofladan, Vaasa | collected... | reverse complement strand
GCGCCTGCTGGCGACACCGGACTGGGGCGTGATCGAGCCGCCGACGCCGACGCCCGCCGGTCTGGTCGCGATCTACGCCGGTCTGATCGCGGGCCTCGGCTCGGCGCTTCGCCTGCTGCGCCGGCGCGAGGGGCTCGGCCCGGGTGCGATCGCGCGCTCAGCGCTGCCGCTCGCCGCGCTCCTCCTCGGCTGGGTGTTGTTCGGGACCGGTGGCGATCGTGCCGGCCCGCCGCCCGGGGCGTTGCGCGTCACCGCGATCGACGTCGGCCAGGGAGACTCGATCCTGCTGCAACAGGCCGGCGAGCCGGCCGCCCTGGTCGACACCGGTCCGCCCGGCGGCGAGCTCGCCGATTCCCTGCGTCGGCTGGGTGTTGATCGGATCGGCGCCCTGTTCCTCACCCACGACCAGCTCGACCATGTCGGTGCGCTCAGCGACGCCCTCGAGGTGGCCCGGGTGGAGCGTCTGTTCCTTGCCCGACCGGCACCTGGGGCAGCCGCGATCGCCCGCGCCGCCGGGGTCGAGGTGGTTCGTGTTGGCGAGGGTTCGTCGATAGCGATCGGAGCGCTGCACATGCAGGTCCTCGGGCCCCGGCCGGGCCCGAGCGTTCCGGGCATCGATCCCAACGACGAGTCCCTGCTGATCGCCGCCCGCTTCCGAGGCTGGGGTTCGCTGCTCACAGGCGACGGCGAGAGCGAGGCCACGGGGATCGACCCTGGCCCGATCGATCTGCTCAAGGTCGCCCACCACGGCAGCGTCGACGCGGGTCTGGGGGCACTGCTCGACCACAGTGCCCCCCAGGTGGCGATGATCAGCGTTGGCGCCGGGAATCCCTACGGGCATCCGACGCCGGAGACATTGGAGGGCCTGGCTGAGCGGGGGGTCTGCGTTCTGCGAACCGATCTCGCCGGCGACCTCTGGGCTGACTTCGGCCCGGCCGGTCTCCGCCTGGGGACCGAGCGTGGCGATCCGGCGGGGCTCCCCGGTTGCCAGGTGACACCACCATGAGCGGGACAGGCGGCGGCTCGCTGCAGCCCCCTCCGGATGGGGACCGCGGCGCGATCTAGACTCGGCCGCGTGGCCGACTCTCTCAAACCCGCTTATCTGATCGCCGGCGACGACGGCGCCAAGCTCGACGCGGCTCTCTTTAGGCTGCGGGCGCGAGCCGAGCGAGAGGGGGGGATGCTGGAGACGTTCGAGGGCACCGGCTCGGCAGGTCCGAACGTCGATGAGCTGATCGGGGCGATGCCGGCGATGTCGCTGATCAGCGAGCACCGCTACCTGCTGGCCGACGGGGTTCAGCCCTGGCGCGCCACCCAGATCAAGCGCTTGGCAGAGGCGCTGGCGGGCATCGGGGAGCAACTCACGATCGTCCTCGTCGCCCGCGGGTCGGCGCCCAAGGGCCTGCCCGAGGCGGTGAAGAGGGTCGGTGGCGAGATCCTCAACTACGCCGCTCCGAGCAAGCGCGAGCTGCCCACCTGGATCGCCGACGCGGCCCGCGCCCGTGGCCTCCAGCTCACGGTCCAGGCGGCGCGGGCCCTGGCCGCGAGGCTTGGAGAAAGCACGGTGAGGCTGGGGACCGAGCTCGACCGGATCGCGATCTGGGCCGAGCCGGGGCAGCGAATCGATATCGAGCAGGTCGAAGAGCTGACCTCCGACGCCTCCGAGCGGGCCGGTTGGACCCTCGGCGACGCGATCGTCGCCCGTGACGCGGCCGAGGCGGTCACGGCTGCGGATGTCCTGCTCGACCAGGGCGAGGCGGTGACGCCGATGATCTACGGCATGGCCTCTCGCCTGCGCAGCGCCCATATCGCGGCCGCGGGACTCGAGGGCGGGCGGGCGGCGAGGGAGATCGAGGCCTCGCTGCCGATGGCGCCCTATCCGTCGAAGCTGCTGGTCCGCGCCGTTCGCGGGGTCCCTCCGGGTGATTTGTCGGAGGCGATCGGCACGATCGCCGACCTCGAGTGGTGGACGCGTGGCGGCTCCGATTACGAGGAGCGCGTGGCGCTGACGCTGGCCGTGCGGGAGGCGGCCGGCGCAGAAGGCCGGGGTTGAGCCGCGTGGGGGGCGTTGAGCCTAGGCGCCGGCGCCGGCGGCGATGCGGGCGGCGCGACTTTTCTTACGGGCCCCGGTGTTCGCGTGCAGAGCGCCCTTTTGGACGGTCTTGTCGATCTGCGACACGAGCAGCCGGTGGGCCTCGGCGATCGCCTCGGCGTCGCCCTCCTGCGCAGCCGTCTCGAGCCGGCGGAACCGCGTCTTGACGACGCTCGTCAGGCGCCGGTTCTCGAGTCGCTCGCGCTCGGTGCGAAGGATTCGCTTCTTCTGTGATGCGATGTTGGCCATCAGCGGCGGCGTACTTTAGACATTCACGGGCGTAATGGATTCCGACGACCAAAATCCCGCCGACCGACGGCCAGCGCCCGACACCGATGTTGCCGTCGAGACCGCGATGGAACCGGGCCCCGAGGGCGACCCCGAGAGCGGCCGGCTGGGCCGCTCGACCGCGTTCTTCTCGATTGCGACCGGGTTCTCGAGGGTTGCGGGACTGATCCGCGAGATCGTCGCCGCCAGCTACTTCGGCGTCACCGGCCCGATGTCGGCCTTCACGATCGCCTTCCAGCTCCCGAACCTGGTCCGGATGCTGTTCGCGGACGCAGCGCTGCAGGCCGCCTTCGTCCCCGTCTTCACGGAGCAGCTCGAGGCGGGCAAGCGGCCCAGCGCCTTCCGCCTCGCCTCAACCCTGATCTTCCTCGTAACGGTCGTGCTCGGCTTCATCACGGCGGCCTTCATCCTGCTCGCGCCGGTGCTCGTGCCGCTCGTCGCCCCGGGCTTCGACAGCGCCACCGAGGATCTCGCGATCAGCCTCTCGCAGCTGCTGTTCCCGATCCTGGTGATGCTCGGCATCTCCGGCGTCGTCGTCGGTGTCCTCAACAGCTACAACCGCTTCGGCGTCTTCGCGATCGCGCCGCTGTTCTGGAACATCGCGATCATCGCCGTGCTCGTCGGCCTCGCCCCGGCCTTCCCCGAGGGCGACGAGATCTACGCCTATGCGATCGGAGTCATCGTCGGCACGGCGCTGCAGCTGGCGATGGTTGCCTGGGACCTGCGCAACACGCCCTTCCGGCTGCAGCGCGTCTTCGACTGGCGCAGCCCGCTGGTCAAGAGGGTCCTGATCCTGATGCTGCCGGTGACGATCAGCCTCGGCCTGATCAACTTCAACCTGACGATCAACAGCCTCTTCGGCACGCTGGTCGAAGGCACGATCGTCGCTCCAGACGGGACGCTACAGCCGCTTGGCAGTTACGCCCCGGCCGCGATCGACAAGGCCTTCCGGATCTACATGCTGCCGCAGGGAATGTTCTCGGTTGCGGTGGCGACGGTGATCTTCCCGACGCTTTCCCGCTTCGCGGCCCGTCGCGAGTACGACAATCTGCGGGCGACGATGGCGAACGGGATGCGGATGATCATCCTCGTCCTCTTGCCGGCCGCCGCCGCGATCCTCGTGCTCAGCGACCCGATGACCCAGCTCGTCTACCAGCGCGGTGAGTTCGATGCGGCCCAGACCGAGCTGGTCAGCACGGCGCTCTTCTGGTTTGCCTTCTCACTCCCGTTCAACGGCCTCTTCCTGCTGATGACCAGAACCTTCTTCAGTCTGCAGCGGCCCTGGATCCCGACCGTGATCGCGATGCTCAACCTACTGCTCACCGCGCTCGGATCGCTGGCCCTCTACAAGCCCTTCGGGATCAGCGGCATCGTCGCCGCGACCGCGATCGCGACCAGCGTCAGTGTGTTCGCCCAGGGCGTGATCCTCCGCCGCGAGCTCAACGGTCTCGAGATCGGCTCGCTGATCGACGGCGCGATCCGGATCGCGATCGGCTCGCTGGTGCTTGCCGGCGTCACCTACGCGGTCTGGTCCGGGCTGGACAGCGCCCTCGGCGAGGGCACCCTCGGGCAGATTGCTGCCGTCGGCGGCGGTCTCGTGGCCGGCGGCCTTTCCTACCTGGGAGTGATCCTCGCGCTCAGAGTGCCCGAGGCCCGGCAGATCATCAACGTCGTCCGCCGGGGCTGATCGGTGATCGGCGGGAGGTCAGCTTCGGGCGCTCTGGAGAGGGAGGTCTAAGGTTCGCGCGTCTCAGCATCGGCCTGCGCATCAGAGACGGCTCCAGACCATGGACAAGATCCGCAACTTCTCAATCATCGCTCACATCGACCACGGCAAGTCGACGCTTGCCGACCGGATCCTGGAGATGACCGGGGCGATAACCGCGCGTGAGATGCGCGAGCAGATCCTCGATTCGATGGATCTCGAGCGCGAGCGAGGGATCACGATCAAGGCCCAGGCCGTGCGGGTCGAATACAAGGCCGCCGACGGCGAGACCTACCACCTGCACCTGATCGACACCCCCGGCCACGTCGACTTCTCCTACGAGGTCTCGCGCAGCCTTGCCGCCTGCGAGGGAGCGCTGCTGGTCGTCGACGCCGCGCAGGGCGTGGAGGCGCAGACGGTCGCCAACACCTACGCCGCGGTCGAGGCCGGGCTGGAGTTGATCCCGGTCCTCAACAAGGTCGACCTGCCGGGCGCTGAGCCGGAGCGGGTGTCGGCCGAGATCGCAGACCTCCTCGGCACCGACCCCGGCGACGCGATCCCGATCTCGGCGAAGACCGGGGAAGGGGTCGAACGGGTGCTGGAGGCGATCGTCGCGCGGGTGCCGGCGCCGCGGGGTGAGCTTTCGGCGGCGCCGCGGGCGCTGATCTTCGACTCGGAGTTCGATCAGTACCGGGGCGTCGTCGCCTATGTGCGGATGATCGACGGCAGCTTCCGCAACGGCCAGGCGGTCCGCGCCATGCAGACCGGGACCGAGGCCGAGATCGACGAGATCGGCTACTTCCGGCCGCAAATGACGGCCGCCCCGCAGCTTTCCGCCGGCGAGGTCGGATATGTGATCACCGGCCTCAAGGACCTGGCCAAGCTCCGGGTCGGCGACACGCTGACCTCGGGCGACGCCGGGGCCGACAGGCCGCTGGCCGGCTACCGCGAGGTCCAGCCGGTCGTCTTTTGCGGCCTCTTCCCGATCGACACCGACCGCTACGACGATCTTCGCGAGGCGCTCGACAGGCTTTCGCTCAACGATGCGGCGCTCTCCTACGAGCCCGAGACCTCAGACGCGCTCGGATTCGGCTTCCGCTGCGGCTTCCTCGGGCTGCTCCACATGGACATCGTCCGCGAGCGGCTGGAGCGCGAGTACGACCTCGACCTGCTGGCGACCACCCCGAACGTCAGCTACCACGTGTTCAAGACCAACGGCGAGGACTTCGAGGTACACAGCCCGGCGGCGATGCCCGATCCGGCATCGATCGAGCGCATCGAGGAGCCCTACATACTGGCCTCGGTGATCACCCCGACCGAGCACGTCGGCGCCGTGATGGACCTTTGTCAGAAGCGCCGTGGGACGCACATCGATCTCCACTACCTGAGCCCCGAGCGGGTGCAGATCCGCTACGAGCTGCCGCTCGGTGAGATCGTGCTCGACTTCTTCGACCAGCTCAAGTCATCGACCCGGGGCTACGCCTCGCTCGACTACGAGCCGCTCGAGAGCAAGCCGTCGGAGCTGGTCAAGCTCGATGTGCTGCTGGCCGGCGACACCGTCGACGCACTCTCGATGATCGTCCACCGCGACAGTGCCGAGGGCGCCGGTCGTGAGCTCGTCTCGCGGCTACGCAAGACGATCCCCCGACAGCAGTTCGACGTGCCGGTGCAGGCCGCGGTCGGCTCGCGGATCCTCGCCCGCGAGACCGTAAAGGCGGTTCGCAAGGACGTCACCGCAAAGCTCTACGGCGGCGACGTGACCCGCAAGAAGAAGCTGCTCGAGAAGCAGAAGAAGGGCAAGAAGCGGATGAAGCAGGTCGGCCAGGTCGAGATCCCACAGGAGGCCTTCCTCGCGGTGCTCAAGCTCGGCGACGACGACTAGGCTGGGCGAATGCGCCTCGGAGAGATCGGCAACGGCCCCCTGTTTGAGGCTCCCGGTCCACAGCGCAAGCGGATCATCAGGCGGGTGCGAGGCGTCGCAATGGAGCTCGTCGGCTTCGTCCTCGTAACGGCCTTGCTGCCTCTGCTGCTGCTCGGGGCGCTGCTCGTCGACCTCTATCTCAAGCTCAGCACCGGCAAGCCGATGGTCGGCATCCGGCTGACGCTGTTTCTGTGGTGGTTTCTGCTGAACGAGATGTGGACCCTGGTCGCGCTGTTCGGCGTCTGGTTGTTTACCGGTGGCCCCTTCGGCAAGGGCTCGATGCGCCGCCGCCGCGGCATCTACCTGCTGCGGCCGGCTTGGCTGGGGGCGCAGTTCTGGGGTTTCAGGGCTCTGTTCGGGATCAAGTTCGAGATCGAGGGGCGGGAGGTGGCCTCGCCGGGGCCGGTCCTGATCATGATCCGCCACGCCTCGATCATCGACAACGCGCTTCCTGACCTGCAGCTGGCGAAACCGCTGGGCATGGGCCTCCGCTATGTGGTCAAGCGGGAACTCGAGGTGATTCCGCTGATCGACATCGGTGGGCGCTGGGTTACGACCAACTTCCTGCAGCGCTCCTCCGGTGACGCCGACACCGAGATCGCCAAGCTGCGCCAACTCGCCCACAACGTCGGCCCGGCCGAGGCGGTGCTGATCTACCCGGAGGGGACCCGGGCGACGGCGAAGAAGATCGCGCGGGCGAAGGAGATCATCCGCGAGAAGCAGCCTCAGATCGCGCCACTCGCCGAGCAGATGGTCAACCTGCTGCCTCCCCGACTCGGAGGCCCGCTGGCGCTGCTCGAGACGGGCTCGGAGATGGACGTCGTCTTCTTCGCCCATGTCGGGTTCGACGGTTACGAGTACATCAGCGACATCTGGCAGGGTGGCCTCGTCGGCGCGACGATCCGGATGAAGCTCTGGCGGGTGCCGGCCGCCGACATCCCCCGCGACGGCGGCGAGTGGGCTCAGACCGAGTGGCTCTTCGAGCACTGGCTGGAGATGGATCGGTGGGTCGGCGAGCAGCTGGCTGAGATCGACCACCGATCGTCATCGGGTAAGTCGGCCGGTGAGGTAGGCTCGGCCGCGTGAGCGCCAGCCGGATACTCGCCGCGATCGCGATTGGGCGACTGATCATCGGGATCGCGATGATCGTGCTCCCCGAGGAAGTTGCCCGTCGCTGGCTCGGCCGCGGCGCCGCCACCCCCGAGAGTGGTGCCTTCGTCCGCGCGGTCGGCGGCCGCGACGTCGCCTATGCGCTCGGCAGCCTGCAGGCGGCGCGTTCCGGTGATCCGAAGCCCTGGCTCGCTGCGGGTCTGCTCGTCGACGGCGTCGACTCCTACGCGACGATGAGGACCGAGGGCGTCTCCACCGGGCAACGATTGGTCGGCGGCTGGGCGGCCTTCCTGGCCGTCGCGCTGAACGTCGCCGGCCTGCTCGCCGGCGCCGACGACGACCCGTCCGCCTAGGTGGCATTCAGGTGAGCGGCGTTGCCGGCCAAGCATCAGACCTGCTTGGATCGGAGCGCGCCGCTGACCGTGGTCGCCTCCTGACCGCAGCGGGACTTGCGGTCTTCATCATCGTCTCCCTCGCCGCCGTCGCCGCCAAGGGAGTGTTCCTCTCTCGCGATGTGATCTTTCTCTGGGTGCTGTTGGGCCTGCTCGCCGTCTCGCTCTCCGACATCAACGGCTACCTCCGCGGGGTCCTGACCGATTGGTTGCCGTTTTTCGGGGCGTTGTTCGCCTATGACCTGCTGCGCGGCGTGCTCGCCGATTCGCTGTTCGCGGCGCACACCTTTCCCCAGATCCGCGTCGATGAGTTCCTCTTCGGGGGAGCGGTCCCCAGCGTCTGGCTGCAGGAGCGACTCTTCGACCCGGCCGCCTTCCACTGGTACGACTTCGCCGCCTGGGCCGTCTACCTGACCCACTTCTTCGCCGTCTTCTTGGTCGCCGCCTACCTCTGGCGCCGAGCCCAGCCGAGCTTCCGCCGGTTCCGCAACCTGATCTTGGCGCTGACCGCCGCCGCCTTCGTCACCTACATGCTGTTCCCGGCCGTGCCGCCCTGGCTGGCCAGCGACGGCGGCAATCTCGGCGAGACCCAGCGCGTCGTCGGCGCCGTCTGGAGTGAGATCGGCGTCAGCCCGGCGGCGGCGCTCTGGGAGAAGGGCAGCAGCTTCGCCAACGAGGTGGCCGCGATCCCCTCTCTGCACACGGCCTACCCGGTGATGATCCTGCTCTTCTTCTGGCCGACCGGAAGCGGCCGCGTGCGCGCCCTCTGCCTCGCCTACGCGCTGGCGATGAGCCTGACCCTCGTCTACACAGGTGAGCACTACGTCGCCGACGTCCTGCTCGGCTGGGCCTACGCAGCCGGCATCTACGTCGCCTTCGGGCGCCTTTCGGTCCCCTGGCGCGAGCGGGCCCGGCGGCCCGCGCGCGAGATCGTTAGGCCTACCTAACCCGCTCTGCTAGCTTGCGCCGACGGTGGCATCCGGGCGTAAGATCAAGACGAAGAAGAAGTGCTGTGAGTCGAGGCCGCGCTGCAAGCGCTGCCCGGCGTCGATGAAGCGGCTCGAGCGCAACGGCCTCGCCAAGCGGACCGGTAAGCGCAGCTACGTGGTCTCGTTGCAGGCGACGAAGCGCGAGCTCAAAGCGGCCCGCCGGCGCTGAGCGAGACGCGCTCGCCGCACGCCTCGGCGGGAGCGGTAGGAAGCATTGATCTAGGATCACGGCGTCCGAAGCGAGGAGGTAGAGGCGGATGAAGATGCGCGCGGCGGTGCTCGAGGAGTTCGGAGAACCGCTTGTCGTCCAGGAGGTTGAGCTGGCCGAGCCGGGGCCGGGCGAGGTCCTCGTCAGGCTCGAGGCCTGCGGGGTCTGCCACACCGACCTCTACACGGCTTCCGGAGCGGATCCGTCCGGTTACGCGCCGACGGTGCTCGGGCACGAGGGGGCAGGGGTAGTCGAGCGGATCGGCGACGGCGTCGGCTCGCTCGCGGAGGGTGACCACGTCGTCACGCTTTTCTCACCTCAGTGCGGTGAGTGCATCCACTGCCTCGATCAGCGGACCAATCTCTGCCTGGCGATCCGCGAGCAACAGAACAAGGGCTATCTGCCGGACGGGACGAGCAGGCTCGCACGCTCCGGTGGTGGGGACGAGATCCGCCACTTCATGGGCACCTCGACCTTCGCCGAGTACACGGTGATGCCGGAGATCGCCCTCGCCAAGGTGAATCCCGAAGCTCCCTTCGATCGCGCCTGCCTGTTTGCCTGCGGGCTCTCGACCGGGCTTGGCGCGGCGATCAACACGGCGAAGGTCCGGCAGGGGTCGACCTGCGTGATCTTCGGGGCCGGAATGGTCGGTCTCGGGGCGGTCGCCGGCGCCCGTCTGCAGGGTGCCGAGCGGATCATCTGCGTGGACCTCTCCAGCGAGCGGCTCGAGCTTGCCCGGGGTCAAGGCGCGACCGAGGTGATCGAGGGCGGCGAGGACACGGTCGAGCGGATCCTCGAGATGACCGATGGCTTCGGCGCCGACTACACCTTCGAGGCGACGGGTAACGTCGCCGTGATGGGCCAGGCTGTCGAGGCGGCTCGCATGGGCTGGGGCCTCTGCACGGTGGCGGGAGTCGCCGGCAAGGGCGAGACCCTGGACGTGATCCCGCGGCTGCTGATCACGGGCCGTCGGATCGCCGGATCCTCGTTCGGTGGGGTCAAGGGCCGCGACGGCGTGCCGGAGTTGATCGACCTCTACCTCGAGGGGAAAATCGACGTCGACCCGTTCATCTCGCACCGGATCACGCTCGAGGAGGTCAACCGCGGCTTCGAGTTGATGGAGGCCCAGGACGGGATCCGCAGCGTGATCGAGTTCAACTAGCTACCGAAAGGACGACCGGCTGATGATGATTCTCCGTGCCGAGGAAGGCAACTTCCTCTCCAATGCCTACCTGCTCGCCGACGAGGCGAGCGGCAAGGGCATCATGATCGACTCCAACGGCGCCACCGACCCCTTGGTCGAGTTCGCCGAGCGGCAGGGAATCGAGATTACCCAGATCGTGCTTACCCACCATCACTACGACCATGTCGTCGGGGTCGAGCAGCTCGCCGAGCGCTACGGGGTCGGGGTCTACGCGCACGAGCTCTGCGCGGCGGAGGTCCCGGCGGTGACCGAGACGATCGCTGACGGCGACGTCGTCGAGACGCCGGGCCTGCGCCTGGAGGCGATCCATACCCCCGGCCACTGCGCCGATCACCTGGCGCTCAAAGTCAACGACGGCGACTGCCTCACCGCGGACGTCCTCTTCAAGGGCACCTGTGGCGGCACTGGAGCCCCCGGTGCGACCGGGATCGACGATCTCCGCGAGTCGGTGATGGAGAAGCTGATGAAGCTCGACCCGGCGACCCGGATCCACCCCGGCCACCGGCAGCCATCGACGATCGGCGCCGAGTGGGAGGGCAATCCCTTCATCCGGCTTTGGAGGGGACTCGATGAGCCGACATCCGAGCCGGTGACCGTGGGCCCCGACCAGGACAACCGCCGCGAGGCGACGCTGTTGCTCTGGGCCCCTGACTACGACGGTGGCAACAAGGCCCTGGTCCGCTTCGCCGACGATGGCAAGGAGACGATCACCGGCGGGTCCCAGGTTCGCCGCGCGTCCGCCGCCGGCTGAGCGCTCCCACCCCGGCGCCGACCCTTAGAGTTGCGGCGATGCCCGTCAAGACCGAAGCAGTCGGCAAGGAGTATCCGGCGACGACCTATGAGGTCGGGGTGGAGAAGATCCGCGAGTATGCGAGTGCGGTCGGTGAGGCCAACCCCGTCCACCACGATCGCGACGCTGCCCGCAAAGAGGGATTCCGCGATGTCGTGGCACCGCCGATGTTCACGGTCGTCTACTCGGCCCCGGCGCTGGGTCCGGCGGTTCTCGATCCCGATGTAGGGATCAACTTCGCGACGATGGTTCACGGCGGCCAGGAGTTCGTCTGGGGAGAGCCGGTCTGCGCCGGCGACGAGATCACGACCAGGGCGAGGATCGTCGAGATCTTCGAGAAGGACGGCAAGGGCTTCTACGTCTTCGAGTCGGTCTCGACCAACCAGGACGGCGACGAGGTCGTTCGCGGAAAGTGGACGGACATCGTCCGCGGCGTCTAGATCGATGGCAACCCACGATCTCAACCAGGGCAAGGCGATCCCTGAGCTGCGGGTGACGCCGGACAAGTACCTGCCGCACCGCTACGCGGGAGCCTCCGGCGACTTCAACCCGATCCACATCGACCCCGAGTTCGCGAAGCAGGTCGGCCTGCCTCAGAACATCCTCCACGGCCTCTATTCGATGGCTCAGGTGGCTCGCGCACAGGTCGCGGCCGCCGGTGGAGATCCGCGTTCGCTGAAGCGGCTTGAGGTCCAGTTCCGCGGCATGGGCATCCCCGAGCTGGAGATCGTCGTCGCCGGCACCGTCGAGTCCGTCGAGGGCACGCGGGCGGTCGTCCAGACCGAGGCCCACCAGGGCGATGTCGGGATTATTCGCAACGGCGTGGTCGAGCTCGAACTCGAGCCGCGCTGAGCGACCCGCTCCCACGCCTACAATCAGGCGCATGCTCACCGAGCGTCAGGAGAAGATCCTCCGTCTCGCAGTAGAGGCGTACCTGGAGACCGGCAGCCCGGTCGGCTCGAAGTCGATCGCCGAGGGAGACGACGTCGCCTGGGGGGCATCGACGGTCCGCCACGAGCTCGCCGAGCTCGAGCGCGAGGGCTATCTCACCCATCCGCATACCTCTGCCGGCCGCCTGCCCACCGATGCCGGCTACCGGCTCTACGCCGATCTGCTGCTGCAGGTCGGCGGCCCCGCCGGCAAGGGCCCGGTCGCCCCGGAGCTCGAGCTTTCCCGTGTCCGGCAGGAGGTCAACGAGGCGCTGCGGGAGACGACGGCCGCGCTGGCGCAGGCCAATGACCTATTGGCGCTGGTCACGGCGCCGCAGGTCAGCACGGCGACGATCCACCGGATCGAGGTTCTGCTCCTGCAGCCCCGCGTCGTCGCCGTTGTCGCGATCGCCTCCACCGGGGACGTCTCCAAACGGGTCTTCACCTTTCCCTCGCCGGTTGACCCGGGCCTCGTCGATTGGGCGTCCTCATTCCTCAATGAGCGGCTTGCCGGCAGCTCGCTCGGCGCCCGTAGTTTTCTCTCGAAGCTCGAGGATCCTGAGTTGGGGCACAGCGAACGGACCTTTCTCGAGGCGATCGGGCACGGGCTCGTCGAGCTCGGCGAGCAGGGTCCGGAGCGGCTCTACATGGACGGGACCGCCCGTCTGCTTTCCGAGTCGCACGCCGCCGACATCCCCGAGCCCGAGGGGGTGGTCCGGGCATTGGAGGGCCGGGTCAGCGTTCTCAGCGTGCTCCGCTCCGCCCTGCGTGAGCAGTCCGTGTTCCTCTGCATCGGCAGCGAGAACCCGGAGCCGGCGCTGCACTCGGTGACCGTGGTCGGCGCCTCCTACGGGCTCGGCTACCGGCAGTTGGGCGCCGTCGGCGTCGTCGGCCCGCTGCGGATGGACTACGGCCGGGCGATCGACTCGGTCCGTGACGCCGCGGGCGAGTTGAGCCGCTTCTTCGCGACGGTCTACGAGGGCTAGGCCGAACTTGCCGCGCGACTACTACGAGGTGCTTGGCGTCGATCAGGGCGCCGATGCGACTGCGATCAAGAAGGCGTTCCGCGGCCTCGCCCGTGAGCTGCACCCTGACGTCAACACACACGACCCCCGGGCCGAGGAGCAATTCAAGGAGGCCGCCGAGGCCTACGAGGTGCTCTCCGATCCGGAGCGGCGACGGACCTACGACGCCTTCGGGCATGAGGGCCTGCGCTCCGGGGGCTACGAATCGCGGGCTGCGGGCTTCGGCTCCTTCCAAGACATCTTCGACACCTTCTTTGGCTCCGAAGGTGGTTTCGGCGACCTTTTCGGGGGCGGTGGGAGTGCTCGGGGGCCGGCCGGCGGCGGTGACGTCGCGGTCTCCGTCGAGATCCCGCTCGCCGAGGTGCTGACCGGGATCAGCCGCGAGGTCGAGTTCGAGGCGGTGATCGCCTGCGAGCACTGCAGGGGCAACGGTGCCGAGCCCGGCACGCCGATCGTCACCTGCGAGACCTGCGGCGGCGCCGGGCAGGTCCGCCAGGTCTCACGGACCCCCTTCGGCCAGGTGATGCGGACCGGAAGCTGCCCGACCTGCTCGGGCGCCGGCAAGAGCGCCGAATCCCCCTGTGAGGTCTGTCGCGGCAAGGGTCGGCAGGTTTCCACGCGGGGCTGGGAGGTGGACATTCCGGCTGGGATCGAGCACGGGCAGCGGATCCGGATCAGCGGCGCCGGCCACGAGGGCGAGGTTGGCGGGCGCAGCGGCGACCTCTATGTGCAGATCGCGATCGCGCCCAGCGACGACTTCCATCGCGAGGGCCGCGATCTCGTCACCGTGGTCGAGATCCCGACCACGACGGCGATGCTCGGGGCCCGGATCGACGTCCCGACGCTCGACGGCGAGCGGCAGGTCGAGGTCGAGCCCGGCGCGCAGCATGGCGAGACGGTCAAGCTCGCCAGCCAAGGGTTGCCCTCCCTGAATCGGCCTTCCCGAGGCGATCTGCACGCGGTTCTGAAGCTTGTGACGCCGGTCAAGCTCGACGACGAGCAGCGCGATCTGGTCGAGCGCCTCGACGGCACGCTCGGTCCCCAGAACGAGCCCAGCGCCGCCCGCAAGGGTCTCTTCGAGCGGGTTCGCCAGGCCTTCCGTTGATCCGGCTCGCCGTCCGCTGCCAGCCCGAGATGGCGGAGCGGGTGCTGGCGGAGCTCGTAGAAATCGTCCCCGGCGGCGTCGAAGAGGAGCGCGGCTCCGGCTACGTCGAGTACGCGATCTACGGTCCGCCCGGCGAGCTCCCCGAGCTGCCCGACATCGAGGTCGCGGCCGGCGAGGGCCTGGTCGAGATCGAGACCACGGTCATCCCCGACGATTGGGCTGACCGCTGGCGCGACTTCCATGAGCCCGTCTGGGTCGGTGAGAGGCTGGTTGTCCGGCCCTCCTGGGAGGGGACTGCCGAGCCGAGGGAGGGATTGATCGAGATCGTGATCGACCCCGGGCAGGCCTTCGGCACCGGCGCCCACGCGACGACCTCGATGAGTCTGGAGCTGCTGCTCGAACTTGCCGAGACGCGCCCCGAGCGCGGCGCGACCTGCGACCTCGGCACCGGGTCCGGGGTCTTGGCGATCGCTGCGGCGCGGCTCGGCTTTGGCCCCGTGTCCGGTTTCGATCATGAGCTTCCGGCGATCGAGGCAGCGACGGCGAACGCGAGCCTGAACGGAGTCGAGGTCAGCTTCCAGCGGCTCAACCTCCGCGAGCACGCCGCTCCGGCCGCTCCTCTCTGGCTCGCCAATCTGACGGCGCCGCTGCTGCGCACGGTTGCCGAGCTGATCCCGA
>Ga0307380_10007252_pt1 | contig 14439 bp, 13 predicted proteins | sample UN3MG_FD_202239 | JGI IMG/M metagenome (GOLD analysis project Ga0307380, IMG submission 202239) | Soil microbial communities from Risofladan, Vaasa, Finland - UN-3 | ecosystem: Environmental > Terrestrial > Soil > Coastal area > Acid sulfate soil | place: Finland: Risofladan, Vaasa | collected... | reverse complement strand
CTCGCCGCCGAGACGCGCGAAGCGGAGGCGGCGCTCGCCTCTGCGCAAGCCTCGCGCGACAACGCCGAGGCAACCTTCAAGCGCGCCGAGGCCCTGGTCAGCCGGGGTCACGCAACCGCCATGCGGGTCGAGGCTGATGCAGCCACGCGCGCCGAGGCCGTGGCCGAGGTTTCCCGCCTCAAGGCACGGCTCGACCGGGTCGGAATCGAGACTGCGGCGGTCGAGGCCGGTGTTTTCGTGCAGGAGGGTTGGAACGATGTGCCGTATAGCCAGCAAAGGATCGACGGCATCGACCTGAGTCTCGCCGATCTGGCAACTGAACGGCGACGCATTGCCGGCGAACATGCAGCGATTGACGGTCAGATAAATACCGAAATGCAGCTGATTGCCGAGCGCGAAACCTTCATCCCGATGGCACCCTCCGCAGGGGTTATCTGGAAGCAAAGTGGCGCGGCTGGCGAGACCGTCGTGCCAGGCGACGTGCTGGTGCAGATGGTCGATTGTGATGCCCGCTTCCTTGAGGTGACGCTGGCCGAGCGTCATTTCGGCAGTATTGTCCCGGGCGATCTCGCCTGGGTCAGGCTGAAGGGCGGCACCGCGGCCGTTGCGGCACCGGTCACCGGGGTTTTGGGGGCCGGAGCGAAGTTCGATCACCCGCGCCTGGCCGCCAGTGTTTCCGAGGCGAAGCCCGATCAACTCCGCGTCCTGATCTCGCTACGCGGCGCCGGGATCGACGGCGAGCCTGGAGCCTTTTGCAATGTGGGACGCACCGCTGAAGTGCGCTTTGAGCGACGCGATATGGGGGTCTTGCGCCGGATAGCGCGGGCGGCTGGGGCGCAACTGCTTTCGCTCTTCGCCAACGCCGATCCGGCTGCGGCGCTTGTCGGCCCGGTGGGTGCGCGTCACCCTGTCCGCTGAGGCCGCACCGCAATGGAAACTGTCGTCTTTGTCCCGCTGGCATTGGTGGCCATATTCGCCCTCGCTCACCCGGAAAGGCTGAAAGACTATCGGATCGCCCGATACGCCGTTGTCGGTGCCCTGGGAATCCTGTTCGTGCGCTACATCGCCTGGCAGGTGCCGGAAACCGTACTGCCCGCCGACCAACTCAACATTCAGAGCGCACTGGTCTGGACCCTGTTCGCCATCGAAATGCTCGCCTGGTTCGATGCCGCGGTCCTGTTCGCCACCCTGTGCCGGCGCAACAACCGGTCCGGCGAGGCGGACGTGCACGACGCACGTCTACGCAGCATGGCACCCGGGGACCTGCCGGAGATCGACGTTTTCATCACCACTTACAACGAGCCCTTCGAGGTGCTCGAGCGCACGATCACCGGCGCCGCCGCGGTCGACTGGCCGGCCGGGAAACTCAATCTCTGGGTTCTGGATGATGGCAAGCGCGAATGGCTGCGCGCCCACTGCGCCGAGCGCCGGATTGGCTATCTCACCCGACCCGACAACAGCCACGCCAAGGCCGGGAACATCAACGCCGCGATCCGGCGCACCGGGGCCGAGTTCTTCGCCATTTTCGACGCCGATTTTATCCCGCAACGCCACATATTCTATCGGATGATCGGGTTCTTTGCTAACCCGCGCATCGGCATCGTCCAGGCGCCGCACTATTTCTTCAACCACGACCCGATGCAGGCCAACCTTGCCCTGCGCCGCACCCTGCCCGGCGATCAGGCCTTGTTTTTCGACGAGATCATGCCGGGCCGCGACGGTTGGGACTGCGCATTCTGTTGCGGCTCGAACTCGATCACCCGGCGCTCGGCCATCGAGTTAATCGGCAACGCGATGCCGAACCACCCGCACTGGCTCGACTTCGCTGGATAGGAGCAACGCGATCATGTCCGGCCCGGCCGGGCTGAAAATCCACACCGTTCCTGCACAGTCCTAATTTGCGCGAACATGGCATCCCCTTTAAACACGAAGGGCAGATGCTATTGCGGACGCTTTTACATCGCGTTCAGGAAGATGGTGAATGCGGTCGATGGATTGGCAAATTCCAACTTATCTGTCCCGCCATCAAAAAATCGACAGGTCCAGCGGCCGCGAGTCGCCCAGCCACAGAACATGGCGGGTATGGTCGGCCAGATGATCGCCGCTCTCCGCATGGGCAAAGACGGTCAACTCGCCCCGATTCAACGCCAGCCACGGGATCACCCCGGCGAAGGCTTCGACCGGAACCGACAGCTGGCAGCTTCCCATCGGATGCGGGCCGACCGGGTTGTCGTGCATCCGGCCAACGGTGACGCCGAATCGTTCCGCCGCCGCCGCGCACAATGATTGCGCCGCCGATTTGGTCGCGGTGTCGAAATAGACATGGGCGTGCCAGCCGGTGATGCTGTCGGTGTCTTTCATGGTGTGCTCCTTTGCTTGCGCTCAGCGGTCTGAAGTCTCCCAGCGCGGGTTGATCCAGGGCTCGCGGTTCGAGCGCGGCAGCGGATCGCGCCCCAGGATGTGGTCCGACGCCTTCTCACCGACCATGATCGACGGCGCGTTGAGGTTGCCGTTCGGGATCCGCGGAAAGATTGAGCTGTCGGCGAGGCGCAACGCCTCGACCCCGATCACCCGGCATTGAGGGTCGACTACCGCCATCGGGTCGCTGGCAGCACCCATGCGGCAGCTGCAGCTGGGGTGGTAGGCGCTCTCGACATGCTCGCGGATGAAACCATCCAGCTCGTCGTCACTTTGCAGTGCGACGCCGGGCTGGATCTCCGCGCCGCGATAGGGATCGAAGGCGGCCTGGGCGAAGATCTCGCGGGTCACCCGGATGCAATGGCGAAAATCGGCCCAATCCTCCGCCTGGCTCATATAGTTGAACAGGATCGACGGTTTCTCCCTCGGGTCCGCCGAGCGCAGCGCCACCCGCCCGCGCGACGGCGAGCGCATCGGCCCGACATGGGCCTGATAGCCATGCCCCTCGGCCGCCACCTTACCGTCATAGCGGATCGCCATCGGCAGAAAATGGAATTGGATATCCGGGTATTCGACCCCCGGTTTCGAGCGGACGAAGGCGGCACTCTCGAATTGGTTCGAGGTGCCGAGACCGGTTTTGAAGAACAGCCACTGCGCCCCGATCATCGCCTTGCTGATCAGGTTCCAGTGTTTGAACAGCGTGATCGGCTGGGTGCAGGCCTGCTGGATATACAGTTCCGGATGGTCCTGCAGGTTCTGGCCGACACCAGGGCGGTCGGCGACCACCTCGATCCCATGTTCCGCCAGATGCGCCGCCGGGCCGATGCCCGACAACATCAGCAACTTCGGCGAGTTGATCGACGAGGCGGCGACAATGACTTCGCGCCGGGCCAGCACGGTCTCGATCGTGCCGCCGCGCTCGATCTCGACCCCGGTGGCGCGGCCGTCCTCGATGGTAATGCGCTGGGCAAAACAGCGGATCATGTCGCAGTTTGGCCGCTTCAGGGCGCGGCGAAGATAGGCGTTGGCGGTCGACCAGCGGCGGCCTTCCCAGACCGTTTGCTCCATCGGGCCAAAGCCCTCCTGCTTCTCGCCGTTATAATCGCCGGTCAATTCGAACCCGGCCTGATGTCCGGCCTCGACAAACGCATGATACAGCGGATTGCGGCGCGGCCCTCGGCTGACATGCAAAGGGCCGGACCTGCCACGCCAGTCCGGATCGCCGCCATGGCCGTCGTCATGCCAGGTTTCCATCCGGTCGAAATAGGGCGCGACATCGGCGTAGGACCAGCCATCGGCGCCCACCTCGGCCCAATGGTCGAAGTCGTGGGCGTGCCCACGCACATAGACCATTCCGTTGATCGAGGACGAGCCGCCAATCACCTTGCCCCGCGGGCAGGCCAGCCGCCGGCCACCCAGATGCGGTTCGGGATCAGTGGAGTAGCCCCAATCGTAGTGCCCCATGTTCATCGGGTAGCTCAGCGCCGCTGGCATCTGAATGAACGGGCCGATATCGGTTCCGCCAAACTCCAACACCAAGACCGAATGCTTGCCGTCCTCGGACAAGCGATCAGCCATGGCGGAGCCGGCGGAACCGGAGCCAATGATGACGAAATCAGCTTCCACTGTGCGGCGCCTTGCCGAAGCAGGGCGTCATTTTACCCGCAGGCTCTCGTAGGACACCATGGCATGCTCCTGGTATGCCGGGCGCTCCTGCAACCGGGCGTAATAGGCGTCGAGGTTCGGCGTCATCGCACGGTCGAAATCCAGCGTGTAGTAGCGGTACAGCGCATGACCGAGCATGATGTCGGCGAAGCACAGATTGTCGCCATTGATGAATGGCCTGTCGCCCAGCCGGTTGTCGATCATCGGTGTCAGCGCCTTAAGTTTGCCAGCACCCTCAGCGATCTCCGCCACGCTGCGCTGGGCCTCGGATGTGCGGACAAGCTGCCAGAACACGTTATAGATCAACGGCGGGCAGAAACTGGTCTTGACCCATTCCGCCCACATGTCGAGCCGGGCGCGTTCGGCCGGATCGGCGGGCCAGAAGCCCTCGTCGCCGTAGCGCGCGCCCAGATAGCGCAGGATCGCCGGACTTTCCCACATCACCAGCTCGCCGTCGCGAATGGTCGGCACCACCCCGTTGGGGTTCATTGCCCGGTACTCCGGGTCGTCATTGCCGCCAAAAGCCCCGCCCCAATCGATGCGCTCATGCTCCAACCCAAGCTCGGCCACTGCCCACATCACAACTTGCACATTCGAAGAAGTGTTGCGGCCCCAGATGGTGATCATCGTCATTCTCCCCTCGGAAAGCGCTGGCTCTCTTCCAGCGTGTTAAGGTCCATATGGTTGCGCATGTAGCGCTCGGACGCCCTTTGTAACGGCTGAAAATCCCATGGATAGTAGGCGCCGTTGCGCAATGCCTCGTAGACCACCCAGCGACGGGCCTGGCTCTGGCGCACCTCGGCGTCGAACGCTTCGAGGTCCCATCTGTCGCTGGCCTGATCGCGCAATGTCTCCAGCGTTTCGCGGTAGTCCCCATCGCTCGCCAGATTGCGCAACTCGCGCGGGTCGGCGCCGAGATCGAACAACTGTTCGGGATCGAGCAGGCAGCGATTGTATTTCCACTTGCCATAGCGCAACGACACCATCGGCGCGTTAGACCCCTCGGCGGCGTACTCGATGGCGACCGGGGCGGTGCGGGCGCCGCCATTAGCCAACGCGAGCAGGCTTTCACCGTCGGTCCAGGGCATGATCTCGTCCATCGAGACCCCGGCCAGATCGGCCAATGTCGGGGCCACATCGACGGTCGAGACCGGCGTGTCGACGCGGCGCGGCGCCAACCCCGGTGCGGCGATCATCAGCGGCACCCGGGACGATCCCTCGAAGAAGCTCATCTTGAACCACAGCCCACGCTCGCCCAGCATGTCGCCGTGGTCCGAGACGAACAGCACGATGGTGTTCTCGGCCATTCGGCAGCGGGTCAGCACGTCGATAATCGAGCCAATTTTCTCGTCCAGATACGAGATATTGGCGAAATAGGCCCGGCGCGAACGCCGGATATTTTCCGCCGTGATGTCGAAATTCGGATAGTCGCAGGCCGTCATTAGCCGTTTTGAATGCGCATCCTGCTTGTCGAACGCAATCGCATCAACGTCCGGCTCGAGGTGCTCGCAATCTTCATACAGATCCCAGAATTTCTTGCGGGCCACATATGGATCATGCGGATGGGTGAAGCTGACCGTCAGACACCAGGGGCGGTCACCCTTCTTGCGCGCCAGATCGTACAGCTTCTGTTCGGCGTGGTGTGCGACCTCGTCGTCGTATTCCATCTGGTTGGTGATCTCGGCGACCCCTGCCCCGGTCACCGACCCCAGGTTGTGATACCACCAGTCGATCCGCTCGCCGGGTTTGCGATAGTCAGGTGTCCAACCAAAATCGGCCGGGTAAATGTCGGTCGTGAAGCGCTCCTCGAAGCCGTGCAACTGGTCTGGCCCGACGAAATGCATCTTGCCGCTGAGGCCGGTGTAGTAACCCGCGCGGCGCAGATGGTGGGCATAGGTCGGGATATCGGAGGCGAACTCAGCGGCGTTGTCATAGACCCGGGTGCGCCGTGGCAACTGGCCCGACATAAAGCTCGCCCGCCCCGGTGCGCACAGGGGCGAGGCAGTGTAGGTGTTGGCGAACCTGACCGAGCGCGCTGCCAGCGCCTTCAGATGCGGCGCATGCAGCCATTCCGCCGGGCCATCCGGGAACAACGTACCGTTGAGCTGATCGACCATCAGGATCAGAATGTTTGGGCGGGTCATCGGTGGCTATCCAGAATGGTCAGCTCGGTATCGACATAGTGCTCGACCAGGGCAATGGCACTGGCCGGATCGGGCGGACCGTCCTTCAGTGCCCGCCGGATGTAGAGCCCGTCGATCAACGCCGCAATCCCTTCGGCTATGCGCAGGGCGTCACGGCGTGGGGTGATCCGCGTCAGCGCATCGACCAGATTGGAATTCAGGCGGTGCGCATAAACGCCCAGCAATCGCCGCGCCTGCGCGTTGCTTTGCGCCAATACATAGAATGCCAGCCACGCGGCGACAATCGCCGGCTCAAACTGGTCGACGCGAAAGCTTTGCTTGATGACGCCGGTGATCCGCTCACGCGGCCCGCCCGAGGTCCGGAGCACCGCACTGACGCCACCGCCATAGTCGTTGAGCAAGGATCGCATGGCAGCCAGGAAAAGCTGATCCTTGCCGCCAAAATAGTGATGCGCCAACGCTGGCGACACCCCTGCCGATTTGGCGATCTGGCTCATCGTGACGTCGAGATTCCCCCGCGCCCCGATCACCTCGATCGCCGCCTCGATCAGCGCCTTTCGGCGGATAGGTTCCATGCCGACTCGGGGCATCCTCGGGTCTCCGTTCTCGCGGCAGGTTATTTTTGATTGATTAATCAATCAATAAAAATTTGTGTGGCCTGCACGCTTGGGTTATTCATACTTCAACAAAAAAACGAATCGAAACACCGGGAGGATATGCTTATGTCGAAACTGAAAGTCTCCATAGCCGCGCTGGCGATTACCGCGATCACGGGCGGCTCGGCCTTCGCCGCCTGCGAAAAAGTGACGTTCTCGGATGTCGGCTGGACCGACATCACCGCCACCACCGCAGCGACCAGCATCGTACTGGAAGCCTTGGGTTATCAGATCGACATCAAGGTGCTATCTGTACCGGTGACCTATATCTCGCTTGAACAGGGCGATGTGGATGTGTTCCTGGGCAACTGGATGCCAACGATGGAAGGCGACATTGCTAAATACCGCGAGGCTGGAACCGTTGACACGGTGCGCGCCAACCTCAACGGCACCGCCTATACGCTGGCCACAAACGCCGCCGGGGCAGCACTCGGCATCAAGACATTCGCTGATATCGCTGGCCACGCCGACGCGCTGGATGGCAAGATCTACGGCATCGAAGCGGGCAATGACGGCAACCGCATCGTGATGGACTTGATCGCTGCCGACACCTTTGGCCTCAGCGCTGTGAAAATGATCGAAAGCTCCGAGCAGGGCATGCTGGCTCAGGTTGATCGAGCCAGCCGCAAGGACGAGCCGGTGATTTTCCTGGGCTGGGCACCACACCCAATGAACTCCAATTTCGAGGTCACCTATCTGACGGGCGGCGAAGAATGGTTCGGAGCCGAGGGCGACGTCTACACCAACACCCGCGCCGGATATGTCGCTGAATGCCCCAATGTGGGCGCGTTCCTCAACAACCTGTCGTTCACCTTGGCGATGGAAAACGCTATCATGGGCGCGATCCTTGATGACGGCGAAGACGCAAACGACGCCGCAAAAGCTTGGCTGAAGGCCAACCCGGGCACGCTTGGCCCTTGGCTTGAAGGTGTCACCACGAAGGACGGCGGTGACGCAATGGCTGCTGTTTCAGCAGCACTCGGCCTCTGACGAGAAACCAAAAGGCCCCGGTAGTCGCCGGGGCCTTTTGGCGTGTGGGCAGAAGCTTGGGTGGCACAAATGAACTGGCTGACAGATACCAAAATCCCGGTAGGGAAATCCGCAAAAGCCGGTTTTGAGTGGCTGCGCGACAACGCGGAATGGTTTTTTGAAAGATTTGAGAACGCGCTCACCTGGCTGATCGAAGCCACATTGGTTGCCCTGAACTACCCCAATCCCCTGATCATCGTCGCCCTGTTTGTCGCCCTGACATGGGCCATCCAGAGAAATTGGAAACCCTGCCTGCTGATCTTCGTCGGCTTCCTGTTCATCCTCAACCAGGGCTATTGGGAGGAAACCATGGAGAGTCTGACGCTGGTTGCGTTTGCCTGCCTGACCTGCATGGCCATCGGCGTTCCGGTCGGCATCGCTGCAGCGCACCGGCCCCGGCTCTACAGCGCCATCAGCCCGGTGCTCGACCTAATGCAGACCCTACCGACTTTTGTTTATCTGATCCCAATGATCGTGTTCTTTGGCATCGGCATGGTGCCCGGTCTGGTGGCCACGGTAATATTCGTAATCCCAGCGCCGATCCGCCTGACCTATCTTGGGGTACACGCTACTCCCAAGGCGTTGCTGGAGGCCGCCCAGGCGTTTGGCGCCACCCCGCGCCAGACACTGTGGAAAGTCGAGTTGCCCTACGCGTTGCCCCAGATCATGGCCGGTCTGAACCAAACCATCATGCTGTCACTGTCGATGGTGGTGATCGCCGCCCTGGTGGGGGCCGACGGGCTTGGCGTCCCGGTGGTACGCGCGCTCAGCCAGGTGAACGCTGCGCTGGGGTTCGAGAGCGGGCTGGTAATCGTTGTGGTCGCCATTATGCTCGACCGGATGTTACGGGTGGAGCGTAGATTATGACCACCCCAGTCACTGGACCAATCGTCCGCTTCAACAAGGTCGACATCGTCTTCGGTGACAACCCCAAGCGTGCCCTGCCGATGATGGACGAGGGCAAAAACCGCACCGAGATCAAGGAGGAAACCGGCCAGGTCCTCGGCGTCTCGAACTGCTCTCTCGATGTCGACGAGGGCGAGATCCTGGTCTTGATGGGGCTGTCCGGTTCCGGAAAATCCACCCTGCTGCGCGCGGTCAACGGCCTCAACCCGGTAATCCGGGGCGAATGCCTGGTGCGCTGTGGCGACCAGTGGCTGAACCCGGAAACCTGCTCGGCCACCGACCTGCGTTTTCTGCGCGGACAGAACGTCGCCATGGTCTTCCAGCAGTTCGCCCTGCTGCCGTGGCGCACCGTGGCCGAGAATGTCGGGCTCGGGCTCGAATTGGCCGGAATGAATCCGACTGAGCGAGCGGCCAAGGTCAAGACCCAGCTCGACCTCGTCGGGCTTGGCGACTGGGCCGACCGCAAGGTGGGCGAGCTGTCCGGCGGCATGCAACAGCGCGTCGGCCTCGCCCGCGCCTTTGCCACCGACGCGCCGATCCTGCTGATGGACGAGCCGTTCTCGGCCCTCGACCCGCTGATCCGGGCGCGGTTGCAGGACGAGCTGCTCGACTTCCAGAAGCGCCTGAAACGCACGATCATCTTCGTCAGCCACGATCTCGACGAAGCGGTGAAGCTTGGCCGCCGGATCGCCATCATGGAGGGCGGGCGGATCATCCAGATCGGCACGGCGCAGGAGATCATCCTGCACCCGGCCGACGACTATGTCGCTGATTTCGTTGCCCATATGAACCCGATGGGTGTGCTGCGCGCGTCCGAGGTGATGCAACCCGGCGCGGCCCCGGCCGGCGCCGCCAGTGCGGCACCCGACACTCCCTTGAAGCAAATCATGCAAATGCGCCTTGATACCGGCATGGCAGTTGCGATCGGCGGCGACCATGTCGTCAGCGACGACGCCATTCTCCGCGCACTTTTAGGCCGCTGATCCGCCCCCCGGGGCGCCCCTCCAGGCGCCCCTCTGTGAGGAATTCCAAAAACCACCGCGTATGGCTGTGGACAGGGGTTAAACATTACCGCTACCATCCCCGCTCTGACCGCGGCCGTTTAAGGGGATTCCCATGCAGATGCAGGGCGAGCGCAGCATTGACGCCAGCCGATCTGATGTCTGGGCAGCACTCAACGACGCCGAAGTTCTGAAGGCCTGCATCCCCGGCTGCGAGACGCTGGAAAAAACATCCCCCACCACCTTTGAAGCGACCGTGATGCAGAAGGTCGGCCCGGTAAAGGCCCGCTTCAAGGGCTCGGTCGAGCTATCCGATATCGTCGAGACCGAGGGCTACACCATCACCGGCGAGGGCAAGGGCGGCGCTGCGGGCTTCGCCAAGGGCGGCGCCACCGTGCGTCTTACCGATGAAGGATCTGGCACTCTCCTGACCTACCAGGCCGAGGCCAAGGTTGGCGGCAAGCTGGCCCAGCTCGGCAGCCGGTTGATCGACGGGTTCGCCCGCAAGATGGCGGACGACTTTTTCACCCGCTTCCAACAGGCGGTCGAGGGTCCGGCATCCGATTCGGATGAGGAAACAGAAACCAGCGGCGACGCACCAGACGAAAAGAAAAAGGGCTGGTTCAGGCGCATGATTGGCTGAACCGGCAAGATCGAAATTAAACAAGGGAGGAGACATCGATGCCAACGATTAGCATGACGGTGAACGGAAAGTCGGTATCCGGCAAGGTCGAGGGGCGCACCCTCCTGGTGCAGTTCCTGCGTGAGGACCTGGGTTTGACCGGAACACATGTGGGCTGTGACACCTCGCAATGCGGTGCCTGTGTGGTCCATGTGAACGGCGTGAGCGTAAAGTCCTGCACCATTCTGGCCGCCTCGGCGGACGGCGCCAATATCGCCACCATCGAAGGCATGGCCAACGCCGATGGGAGCTTGGGAGTGATACAGCAGGCGTTCCAGGACAATCACGGCCTGCAATGCGGATTCTGCACCCCCGGCATGGTGATGTCGGCGGCGGATCTGTTGCAGAAGAACGCCAACCCGTCCGAGCACGAGATCCGCGAGTGGCTGGAGGGCAATATTTGCCGCTGCACCGGCTACCACAACATCGTCAAGTCGATTCAGGCCGCCGCCGCGACGCTGAGCGCCTGAAATATAAGGGGAGGATGACATGCCTAAGGACCAAGGGATCGGCGCCAGTTCGAAACGCCGCGAAGACGTCCGCTTTCTGACCGGCAACGGCCAGTACACCGACGATATCAACAGGCACGGCCAAGCCTACGCCTATTTCCTGCGCTCGAACGTGGCGCACGGCACCATCAACGGGATCGACACCGCGGCTGCGGCCGCCGCGCCGGGAGTGGTCGGCGTTTTCAACGCAAAGGACCTCGAAGCCCTGGGTGGTGTGCCCTGCGGCTGGCAGGTGACCGACAGAAACGGCGACCCGATGAAGGAGCCGAAGCATCCGATCCTGGCCGAGGGCAAGGTCAACCATGTCGGCGACCCAATCGCCTGCGTCATCGCCGAGACTCTGAACCAGGCGCGCGATGCCGCCGAGCTGATCGACCTCGACATCACGGAACTGCCCGCCGTCATAAACATGAAGGCGGCGATATCCGGCGGCCCGGCCGTCCACGAGGCAGCGCCTGACAATATCTGCTTCGATTGGGAGTTCATCGGCGACAACAAAGCGGCGGTGGACGCGGCCATTGCCGATGCCCACCACGTCACCACGCTCGAACTGGTCAACCAGCGCCTCGTCGCCAACGCGATGGAGCCCCGCGCGGCGATTGGCGAATACAACCCTTCGACCGGTGAGCACACGCTGCACACCACCAGCCAGAACCCGCATGTGATCCGGCTGCTAATGGGCGCCTTCGTCCTGTCGATCCCGGAGCACAAGCTGCGGGTCGTGTCGCCCGATGTTGGCGGCGGCTTCGGCTCAAAGATCTACCACTACGCCGAGGAAGCCTTCATCACCTGGGTCGCCAAAGCAGTTAAGCGCCCGGTCAAATGGACCGCCGACCGCTCGGAAGCTTTCATCTCCGACGCCCAGGGCCGCGACCATGTCACCAAGGTCGAATTGGGCCTGGACAAAGACGGCAAGTTCCTGGCGTTGCGCTGTGCAACTCTGGCAAATATGGGCGCTTATTTGTCGACCTTCGCGCCCTGCGTGCCGACCTATTTGCATGGCACCCTGCTGGCCGGGAACTACGCCACACCGCTGATCTACACCAACGTCAAGGCGGTATTCACAAACACTGTCCCGGTCGATGCCTATCGTGGCGCCGGACGGCCCGAGGCGGCCTACCAGATCGAACGCACCATCGACAAGGCAGCCCGCGAGATGGGGATCGATCCGGTCGAGATCAGGCGCCGCAACTTCATCAAGCCCGACGCCTTCCCCTACCAGACCCCGGTGGCGGTTGTTTACGACACCGGCAACTACGATGCCACCATGGACAAGGCGGTCGACATGGCGGACGTCGGTGGCTTCGCCGCGCGCAAGGCCGCCAGCGTCGCTAAGGGCAAGCTGCGCGGCCTCGGCGTCGCCAGTTACATCGAGGCTTGCGGTATCGCTCCCTCGTCGCTGGTCGGCGCGTTGGGTGCCCGGGCAGGTCTCTATGAGGCAGCAACGGTGCGGGTGAACCCGACCGGCAACGTCTCGGTCTTCACCGGCTCGCACAGCCACGGTCAGGGTCATGAGACGACCTTTGCCCAGGTCGTGGCCGAGATGCTGGGTTGCGACGAAAGTGCGGTCGACATCGTCCACGGCGACACCGCCCGGATCCCCTTCGGCATGGGCACCTACGGCTCGCGCTCGATCGCAGTCGGCGGCTCGGCCATTGTCCGCTCGGTCGAGAAGATCATCGCCAAGGGCAAGAAGATCGCGGCGCATCTGATGGAGGCATCCGACACCGATGTCACCTTCGCCAACGGCCAGTTTACGGTTGCCGGCACCGACAAGTCAGTCGACTGGGGGACGGTCGCCCTGACCGCCTACGTGCCGCACAACTTCCCGCATGACACGCTTGAGCCGGGGCTGGACGAGACCTCGTTCTACGATCCCGCCAACTTCACCTACCCGGCCGGGGCTTATATCTGCGAGGTCGAGGTCGACGCCGATACTGGCAAGGTTGAAATCCAGAGTTTCGTCGCCGCCGATGACTTCGGCAACATCATCAACCCGATGATTGTCGAGGGTCAGGTCCATGGCGGGCTGGCGCAGGGCCTGGGTCAGGCGTTGCTCGAGAGCTGCGTCTACGATGCCAACGGCCAGTTGGTCTCGGCCAGCCTGATGGACTACGCCATGCCACGGGCCGACGATTTCCCGAACTTCGGGGTCGATCATTCCTGCATCACGCCGTGTACCCATAACCCGCTTGGGGTGAAGGGTTGCGGTGAGGCGGGTGCGATCGGCTCGCCGCCGGCACTGGTCAATGCGGTGATCGACGCCTTGTCGGGTCACGGCGTCACCCATATCGACATGCCGGTCAGCCCACACCGGGTTTGGGCCGCGATTCAAGCTGCAAAGCACTGAGGGAGAGCGAACATGTACAACTTCGAATACGTCAAACCGGGTTCGCTGGCGGATGCTGTCGCGGCGCTGAAGGCCGATGAGGCCGTGGCGCTGGGCGGTGGCCAAACACTGATCCCGACCCTCAAGCAGAGACTCGCCAGCCCGAGCGTGCTGGTCGACCTTGGGGGATGCCTCGACAAGAAGGTTCTGATTGTCCGCGACGGCGATTGCCAGATTGGCGGCGGTGCCACCCATGTTTCGGTGGCGACCTCGCAGCATGCCCCGAAATGGCTGCGCGCGGTGGCCGAAGGTATTGGCGACCCACAGGTCAGAAACCGCGGCACCATCGGCGGCAGCCTCGCCAACAACGACCCCTCCGCCTGCTATCCGGCGGCGGTGCTGGGTTCGGGCGCGTCGATCACCACCAATACCCGGACCATCGCAGCGGACGACTACTTCCGCGGCATGTTCGAGACCGCGCTGGGCGAGGGCGAGATTGTCACCTCGGTGACCTTCCCAACTGCCGATAGCGTCAGCCAACCGGCGATCACGGCTGCGAACTACCAGAAGTTCGTCCAGCCCGCCTCACGTTTCGCGCTGGTTGGCGTCTTCGTCGCCAGGCGGACCGACGGGGTGCGGGTCGCGGTGAAAGCGGCGTGTTCCGCTGGGCCGAGGCCGAGGCGGCATTGAGCGCCAACTTCTCCGCTGATGCCGTGGCCGGGCTGGCTCTGGGCGCCGAAGGCATGATCGGCGACCTCCACGGCAGCCCAGACTACCGTGCCCATCTGGTCGGCGTGATGACCAGGCGGGCGGTCGCCGCCTGCGGGTGAGCGTCGACGCAATAGCTGTGGAGGCGCACCGCGCCTCCACCCCTGCCCCAACCGGCGGACCCGAGACCGATACACAGATCGCATTGGCCGGCACGACCGTGGAACTACGGCCCTCCGGCGCGCTGTTCTGGCACGACCGGTCGCTGCTTTGCGTTGGTGATCTTCATCTCGGGCGGGCAGAGCGGATCGTGCGCGAGGGCGGCGACCTGCTGCCGCCGTTTGAGACCATCGACACGCTGGACCGGCTGGAAACTGAAATCGTCGCATTGG
>Ga0307380_10007250_pt1 | contig 14443 bp, 11 predicted proteins | sample UN3MG_FD_202239 | JGI IMG/M metagenome (GOLD analysis project Ga0307380, IMG submission 202239) | Soil microbial communities from Risofladan, Vaasa, Finland - UN-3 | ecosystem: Environmental > Terrestrial > Soil > Coastal area > Acid sulfate soil | place: Finland: Risofladan, Vaasa | collected... | reverse complement strand
GCCGGGATCATCCCGTCTCGCTTATCCGCCAGGCCGCTGGTGGAGGGCAGATACACGTACAGGGTCGAGGCGGCATCCTTCGGGGCCAGGTCCAGGGCACTCAGGAACTCGAAGTGGGCCAGGACCTGGTTCTGGATGAAGAAGTTGTTGGTGGTGTAGATCCCCTTGATCTTGAGGGTGCCTGTGTTGAAAGCCCCTAATCGGGTACGGGTGGAGATCAGCACCTCGTCGTCGTAGCCCAGCCCGAAGTACTCGGCGGTGGCCTGCGGCATGACCACGGCGTTCGGGCTGTCCGCGAATCCCTGCCAGTCTCCCGCCACGAAGGTGATCTGATCCCGAAAGCCCTGCTCCAGAGCCGTGTCTATGCCGACGAAGGACAGGCGCTTGGAAAGTCCCTTGTAGTACACGGCGGAGCTGAGCAGGTAACGCGGCAGCACCTGGGTGTCGGCTCCCAGGGTCCGGCGGATTGTCGTGATGATCTCGGGGGTGCGGAGTAGCCCATTGTAAACCCTTCCCGAGACGATGTACTGTCCGGAGATGGTGATGTGCCCGGCGGAGGAGCGAACCAGGTTGGAGGAGATGTTGACCCGCGCCCCCTGGGAAAACGAGAACAGCAGCACCAGGATGAAGGTCACGATCGCGTAGTTGACCCCCAGGGTGAAGCTGCGCTTCTTCTGGCGAAACACGTTCTTGAGCGCCACCCGAAACAGCATCCTCATGGCAAACCCCGCTACTTGTCGCTCATCGCCCGCAGGGGGCTGATGGCCGTAGCCACCCGGATCGGATACAGCGTGGCGATCGCCGAGGCCACGATCACGATAGCCAGGGCCTGCACGAAGGGCAGGGAGCTCAACTGCAGGGGAAGGTTTCCCCCGCCGATGAGGTACTGCGAGATCGCATCCGGGAGCGGGATGCCCCCTGATCTCAGCACCAGCATGAGCACCAGGGCGACCACCATGGCCGCCAGGCTGAAGAAGGCGTTCAGGATCAGGGTCTCGGTCAAGAAAAGCCGGCGCACGAAGCGGCGTTCAGCACCCACGGCCCGCATAGTCCCGATCTCGGAGGTGCGCTCGATGATGCTGATGATCAGGGTGTTCATGAAGATGAAGATCACCACCAGGAAGATCAGCGCCGTGGCCAGGTAGATGAAGGCCTGGAGAGCTGAAGCGATGCGGGCGAAGAAACCCGAGGCCTCGTCCCAGCGGGACACCTTGATGTTCAGGTCCCCCCGGGCAGCCACTTCCGCCATGACCTTTTCCAGCTGACGGTAGTCTTTGAGCTTGACAGCGATCATGGTGTAGCCCGAGAGGGCTTCGGACTTCAGAGTCGACACATCGATCTTGCCGAAGTCCGCGTTGTTGGCCAGATCGAAGAGGCTGTCCTCACTCTGCAGTGCCTGGTCCAAACCCTCGGTGAAGCCGCTGGGCAGACTGTCGGCGCTGACCCCGGTGAAGTTGTACAGGTTCGAGTAGGAGGTGATATCGAGGAAGTTGATGTAGTTGAAGACGTTCTTGTAGTACCTGGGTTCGAAGACGCCCAGGAGGCGCGAGCCCACGGCGTTGACCGAGCCCCCGTCGGTCAGTCCCAGCAAAGTCAGAGGCTCGTCGACTTCGAGGGTGACGCCGTAGTTCTTCTCGTACTGACCGTTCTGGAACTGGCTGATCAGAACTCCGCTCTGCGCCGCCCGCCCCTGGTCTACGCCGAAGAACTCCCCCTGGATCATCGAGGCGTTGCGGAAGATCCGGCGGTACGGTGAAGGGTCGATCGCGTAAAAGATGAACGGAAGGTCGACCTTGGTGCCGCCGCGCTCGACCTGGATCAGCCCGTAGTTTTGGGCGTAGGGCACGATGGTTTCCACCTCGGGCAGCCCGCCGAGGAAGCTCTTGATCCCCTCGATGTTCTTGATATTGGGCAGCGGGGTCTGAAAGGCGAACGGAGAGGGCTTCTCTTTCGAATCGGCGGAGTAGACAATGAAGTCCCCGGTAAAATTGTCGATGATCGAGCTCCTGGAGGCCTCCCGGGCCGAGCGGGTAAAGGTGCCGCCGAACACCAATAGGAAGGTACCGAAGGCTACCAGAACCCCGATGGCTATCATCCGGCTTCGACGGCGCAGCAGTGTGCGCAGGGCGATCTTGAGGATGAGCATGTCGCTATTCCTTCCCTTCCTCGTCGGTAAACCGTCCGTCGCGGATGTTCACCACCCGGCGGGCGTGCTCCATGATGTGAGTGTCGTGGGTGCTGAAGATGAAGGTGGTCTTCTCGGTTTCGTTGATCTGGCGCATCAGATCCACGATGCGATGCCCGGTCTCGGAGTCCAGATTCGCGGTCGGCTCGTCGGCCAGGACGATCAGAGGCCGGGTGACCAGGGCACGGGCGATGGCCACCCTCTGGCGCTGCCCGCCGGACAGCTCGCTGGGCTTGTTATGGATCCGATCGGCCAGACCCACCTCTTCGATCACTCGCATGACCGCCTGCTCCCGCTCCCGCTTGGACGGGCTGCGCTGGAGCAACAGGGGGAACTCGATATTCTCGTACACATTGAGCACCGCGATTAGATTGAAGGACTGAAAGATGAAACCGATCTTGTTGCGGCGGATACGGGTGAGCTCTGTGTCGTTTAACTCCTCGACCTCCTGGCCGTCGATGAGAACTTTGCCTTCACTCGGCGTATCGATGCAGCCGATCATGTTCAGGATCGTACTTTTCCCGGCACCGGAGGGCCCGGCGATGGCCAGGAACTCCCCCCGATCGATCCGTAGGGACACTCCCCGCAGGGCTTCTACGCGGGTTTCGCCTAGCATATACTGCTTCTTGACATCAACTAGATCCACGACGCTCATAGGTCTGTTTTATTGCTCCTTGTTCGTCACTGCGGAGATATAATCCGGATCCTCGGTAATTTTATGACAGGTGGAACGTTTACCGACAGTGATAGTTTTTTCTTATCTGTGGTCTGATCATAGCACAGACTCCATGTGACTGCAAAAGCCGGTTTGGCGCTGTCGCCGGTCTATTTCAGCTGAAACGTGAAACGTTCGCGGGAGGAGTGGTAGGCCGTGATTTTATCGGTACTGCCAAAGGAAGCGAGAATCGTAAGCTCCGTTTGCCCGACGGAGATCACGTCGCTCGTTTTTAGGGCGATTTCCAGGGTGGTGCGACCCGATCCCTCAACGATCGCATAGTCGATCGCCAGGTTGTCACTGACCTCCTTGTGGCTGTGGCCGCTGCCGAACTGCTGGGACAGAGACACTGTGCCGTCGGACACAGTGCCGATGAAAAAGCGGGCACCATCCATTCGGTCGGAACCGAACCCCAAGGCCACCCACCCCTTGGTCTGAGCACTCAGACCAAGATGCAGTGTATCCGCTGTTCGAGTAACAAGCAGGGTCATCTTGTCCAGCAGTACCGTGAGAGCATACTCCTTTTCTGAGATCAGACCATCGACCTTGACTGAGGAGGGTGTAATGGGAAGTTTCTGGGCAGAGGCCAAGGTCAGCCCCAGGGACAGCAGTACGAGAATCAGTACGAGATGTTTATTCAAAGTTTCCTCCTTATCTGCAGCGGATATTGTCTAAATATACTGCCGTCATCCCCGGCAGGGCTACTGTTTCGGGCAGGTTCCGGATCTGCGAGTTCCGAAGGTACCGGAGCAGCGAAGCGCCCTTCCCGTTTAGACATGAACCCCGTTCAAGAGGCAGGATTTTTGTATCTTGCAGGCCGGTAGAATGAGTATATTTCATTTGGGTGTTATTTTCCCCAGAGGAGGAAAAAATGAATCGGCTGCTAATTTTGATTCCTGTTGTATTGATCTACTTTTTTGCAGGTGTTCGAATCATCCGCCCGACCCACAGAGGGCTGGTCGAACGGTTGGGCAAATACCGGCGCTTCGCCAGACCGGGTTTCAACTGGGTCATGCCGTTTATAGACCGGATGTTCCGGGTGAATATTACCGAGGTCATGGTCGATGCGGAGCCTCAGGAGATCATAACCAACGACAACCTGAACGCCCGGGTGGATGCTCAAGTTTATTTCAAGGTCAAGGATGACGAGGATAGTGTGAAGAACTCCCAGTACAGCGTGTTCAACTATCAGAACCAGATCGTCAACCTGGCTCGCACGACCCTGCGAAACATCATCGGCACCCTGACCCTCAAGTCCGCCAACAGCGAACGGGGAAAGATCAACACGGAGCTTCAGAAGACCATGCGGGACGAGACCGGCAGCTGGGGGATCGAAATCGTGCGAACCGAGCTCAAGGAGATCGACCCGCCCAAGGATGTCCAGGAGACCATGAACAAGGTGGTCAAGGCCGAAAATGAAAAGATCGCCGCCGTGGATTTCGCCACCGCCACCGAAACCATGGCCGACGGGGCGCGGCGGGCGGAGATCAAGAAGGCCGACGGGATCAAGCAGGCCAAGGTCCTTGAAGCCGAAGGGGAAGCTCAGGCGATCAAGCTGGTCAACGAAGCGGCCGACCGGTACTTCGTCGGCAATGCTCAGTTGCTGCGGCGCCTGGAGACGGTGGAGAAAGCCCTGTCCGCCAACGCCAAGATCGTGGTTCCTTCGGACAGCGAGCTGGTCAACGTCATTGGCGACCTGGCCGGAGTCCTGCCTCTTCCGGCTTCCAGGACCCACGTCAAAGCCGCGGACGAGTAACGGATCCGGCCGGGCCGCACTGTATCCTGATAGAGATCTTTCACCTACAGCGTTTTTTTGCTCAGATGTACATGCCGTCGACATATGTAAGTCGGAGACACATGCCCATTTTCCGAAGTTGAATGGCAGACTATTGCCTATTATACTGAAGCGGGTAGAGATGGAGCTTCCTGAAAACAACTCGGAGCCTTTCCTTCCCCGGATTGCAGCTGCCGTAATACCTGCAAGGGATCTCGAATCTGTCATCGAGAGGAGTGTTCATGATCGTGCTTCCGGTTGTGCTTTCATTGGCGGCTTTCGGTACGACCTTGTGCGGGGGTCTGTTGGCGGTTAAACTCAGGGACCGGCTCGGGATCCTGACCGCCTTCGTCGCTGGGGTGCTGATTGCCGTACCCCTGTTTGATCTACTCCCTGAAGCGATCGGCATCGCTGAAACCGCTGGCATGCCGGTGAACAGAATTCTGTACGTCACCGCGATCGGTTTTTTATTTCTGTACATTCTCGAACGCTACATATCAGTCCACCGTGTGTGCGAGGGAGGTGTTTGTCGAAACCTTCGTCATCCCAAGGGTGGGTGGATCGGCGCAGTCGAACTGTCGGCACACAGTTATATAGACGGATTCGCCATCGGATTGGGGTTCCGTTTCGATGCCCGGGTGGGTCTCCTTATAGCGATAGCGGTGCTCGCCCACGATTTCTCCGACGGCCTGAATACCGTGACCGTCATGCTAAAGTCAGGCAATTCTTTGCGCTCTTCTCTGCGCATGCTGCTCCTAGATGCCTCGGCGCCCGTGTTGGGAGCCGTATCAGCACTGTTTATCGAGGTGCCCGAAGTCTATCTCGCGCTTATTCTTTCTTTTTTTGCCGGTGGTTTTCTATATCTGGGCGCCGGGGACTTGCTCCCCGAAGCTCATGAGAGCAATCCTCCGCTGCCGTCGGTGGCCGCCAGTGTGGCCGGCTTCGCCGTCATCTTCATCGTGGTTAGGGTCCTGAGTGGATAGCCGCGAAACTCCGAAATCCTTCTGGCCTTCCGCCATACATCCCCTTGGAGCTCGGGCTCCTCATCGTAGGAGGAGAAATGCGCCATGAACGTCAATCATATTAATAGCAAGAAACTACCACTTGCTGCGCTTCTTTTTGTGCACGCCCTACTCTTACTTCCAAACACCCGGGTGGAAGGCCAGGATCAGAAGGAGGAACCTCAACGCACGCTTACGCTGTCAACGCTGGAAGGAAGGGGCAGACCTCGTTTTGAGTTCACGCTTCCGAGCGGAAACATTTCCGAGCGAATCGAGCAACAGTTCAACAATTTGCATGTGGTTTTCGACTTCAACTTCAATTTTCTCGACAGCAGCATCGACGCTGACGTTGGCTTTTCATACCCGGTGGGCTTCTTCATCCCGGGTATTCATTTCTTTCAAAACGTGGACCTGGAGAACCTTGTTGCCCCTCAGTTTCAAGGTGGGGAGCTTACACTGCTGCCTACGGAGAAGTATGTATCCCGAAACCGGGGTATCGGGCTGGAGTTCATTTTTAACCTCACCCCCAACTTCTCGATAACACCTGCGTTCCTGATGAACGACACATTTAAGGGCAGTTTCACCACAGATTTTATTCTCGATGAAGGTATCGATTGGATTGCCAAGACGAGCTTTGTGGTGGATTCCGCGAATTCTCGGCCGGAAGGGACTACCATACCCAATCATCGAGTTGTTTTCGGTTCCGTGTTCAGTATTCGCCTCCGGAACACCCTCACAAATCCCGTAAGTGTCGACCACAGCAACGTATTGCAAACGAACCATCAACTCGGGGACCGAGTGTTTATCACTGAATCCCTGGCTTTCAACTACCCAATCTACATCTGGAATCGGGATATCAGTAACTACAACAGCCTCGGCGGGTTCAATACCATTCGAGGGTACTCGTACGGTTCTATCGTCGTCTTTCGCTATCTCCTGAACAGATTCGATATCGGAGCTCTTATCTTTCCGAAGGCACAGATCAAACTCAAGCTGTTGAAACGAAAAGCAACGATCCACGACTATAGAGCGTTCTTCATCTTTGATGGGCTGTTGGCACAAGATCATTTGAGTTGGGACTCGGCGGTCAATGCCTACGGTGGCTGTGGAGGGGGCCTTTCCTTTCTCATCAGTGGGGAGAAACAACAGCACATAAAACTTTCTACATATATCGTGCAGCCCATCGAACCTGGGCGGCTCCCCGTCTTTTACTTCCAGACGAGCTTCTTCAATTTCGAGAGCAAGATCTGAAAATTGATTGACAGAAGCCCTTTAAACTATACTTTTAAGGGTAGGATGAATACCTGGATCGCTCAACGATGAGAAGCTGTAAGACATGCGCGTATTAGTTGTGGAAGACGACGAGAAGATTTCTTCGTTTATCTCTAAAGGTCTTAAACAGGCCGGCTTCGCGGTGGATCAGTCCGCAAATGGCGAGGACGGGTTGTTCATGGCGATGAGCAACCCCTACGATGCCGCAGTGATCGATCTGATGCTTCCCGGACGGGATGGGTTGAGCTTGATCGAGGAATTGAGGAAAAAACAGGTTGCAACTCCAGTGCTCATTCTAAGCGCCCGCAGCAGCGTTGATGACAAGGTAAAAGGGCTTCAAACCGGTGGGGACGACTACCTGACCAAGCCATTTTCCTTCTCCGAGCTGCTTGCCCGGGTCCAAGCCCTGATTCGCAGATCCTCCCTGGCGGTCCCGGTCAACAAGATACAGGTTGGAGACCTTCAGATCGATCTGCTGCAACGAGAGGTGCGCCGAGGCGAAAAACTCATCGATTTACGGCCCCGGGAATATGCTCTCCTTGAATACCTGGTGCGCAATACAGGAACGGTCGTTTCAAAAACCATGATCCTGGAGCACATCTGGGACTATCACTTTGATCCTCAAACCAATGTGGTGGACGTGCTGATCCATCGTCTACGCAGCAAGATCGACGAGGGGCACGATCAGAAGTTCATTCATACGGTTCGCGGCAGCGGTTATGTTCTTAAAGTCTCTTAAGTTCCGCTACGCCGTCCTGTTCTCCGGCTTTCTCATCATCAGCTCCGCTGTTCTGTTTTCGATCTCCTACGGCCTGCTCTATTCATCGCTTCGCCGAGAGGAGAGAAGCCAGATCCAGGCACGTCTGCTTGAGATTTGGGCGATGTATCAGACCGGCGGTGTGCAGGCCTTGCAACGGGAGATCATCATTGAGAAGAGCCTCGAGTATGGACGTCCATTCTTGCTACGCATCGCCGATCGGTGGAACCGTACGCTCTTCTCCTATGTCCCCGGTCAGTGGCGCGATCTTTCAATCAAGGACCTCTCCTATATTGATCCTTTCGAAGAACCAGGGATGATGCAGATACCTTTTGGAAGCCGGAGGGGTGTTCTGGAGATTGCGACCGTCCGACTCGGCGATGGGAACATCCTCCAGATCGGCTTTCACAGCGGTGTGTGGGAAAACGTTCTCAGCCGATACCGCAAGAACTTCACTCTGGTCGCGCTTCCTTTAGCAGCCTTCGCCTTCTTGGGGGGCTTGCTTTTCTCCAGTCGGGCTCTCAGCCCATTAGGAAAGCTGGAAGGATCGATACGTTCAATTCTTGACACTGGTATGATGTACGCCCGGATACCCACCGCCAGGGAGGGGGATGAGCTGAACCGACTGGTGTCGCTGTACAATCAACTCCTTGACAAGATCGAGAGCCTGATGAAATCGATGCGGGAAGCCCTGGATAACGTTGCCCACGATCTACGAACCCCCATGACGCGGCTGCGCGGTACCGCGGAGATGGCTCTGCAGACTCAAGATGGGGCTCAGGCCCAAATCGAAGCGCTGACAGTCTGTGTGGAGGAATCCGAACGCATCCTGGCCATGCTCAATACGCTGATGGATATCTCCGAGGCTGAGACAGGGATCATGCGGTTGGATCGTACGGAAACGGATCTTGGCGAGCTCGTTGCTGACCTGATTGAGCTGTACAGCTATGCCGCCTCCGAGAAGGGTATCTCGATCATTCAGCACCAAACCACCGCTCTGACTGCCAAGGTCGATGTGAATCGCTTCCGTCAAGCAATCGCGAATCTCTTGGATAACGCTGTCAAATACACTTCCCAAGGCGGGGAGGTGGAAGTGTCACTCGGGCGGCAGGGGGATCAAGCGCTGGTTAGTATAAAAGACTCGGGGCTTGGAATCAGCGCTGGAGAGCTCCCTCACATCTGGGATCGCTTGTACAGGGGGGACCGTAGCCGCTCAGTCTCAGGGTTGGGGCTTGGATTGAGTGTGGTAAAAGCCATCGTGGAAGCCCACGGCGGTACGGTTTCGGTATCGAGCACACCTGGAAGGGGTTCGGAGTTCACCGTCACCTTCCCTCTACCCGCTTAGTTCGTTGGCGGTTCCTCCACCTCTGCTTCTGCACCAGCCCTCTTCGTGCGGCAAATCCTTACAAATCTGTAATACGCCGGAAAGGTTTCTGTAAAGTCAGAGGACTAAGTTCAATACAACACTACAGACCTGTAAGGAGGTATCCTATGAATGGAACAAAAACAGGCAGATCAAAAACGTTACTAATCCCGGTAGTTGTGCTCCTTTCGCTGGCTGTTGGCTTTGCTGGGGCTGGCTTCTGGTTCACAACGGTAGCAGGGAGGGATGCGGGAGTCGCAGAGGTTTACCCACAAAGCGATGTTTCTTCCCAGGCAATACCTGCTTATTATACTTCCGGCTCGGAAGTCAATTCGACCGACCTGAGAACCCTGCAGAGCCTGCAGGACGCATTCCGCAGCGTGGCAGCTAACGTTCTGCCGACAGTTGTGGAAATAGACGTCGTGGATGTGGTGAAGCAGCCGGTCCCCAGCTTCAACAACCCCTTCGAGTTCTTCTTCGGGCCTCGAGGGGAAAATCCCCAGGCTCCTGAGGAGCGGGAGTTTCGGCAGCAGGGACTTGGTTCCGGCGTAATCGTGCGTCACACTGGCAGCAAGGTATACGTGCTGACCAACAACCATGTGGCCGGAGAGGCAGAAGAGATCAGCGTCAAGCTGAACGACGGACGTCAGTTCACCGCCAAGCTCGTGGGTGCGGATCCCAACAGGGACCTTGCCTTGGTGATGTTCGAGACTCAAGAGCAGGTACCTGTGGCTCAGCTCGGTGATTCCGACGCTCTTCAGGTCGGTGACTGGGTGCTGGCCGTGGGCAGCCCGCTGGGCTTCGATTCAACCGTGACAGCCGGGATCGTCAGCGCCATCGGCAGGCATTCTATGCCGGGAATGGGTGGCGGCTTCACCGACTATATCCAGACGGACGCAGCCATCAACCAGGGCAACTCCGGTGGAGCGCTCGTGAATATCTACGGCCAGGTCGTGGGTATCAACACCTGGATCGCTTCTCCCTCCGGAGGAAACGTCGGGCTGGGATTCTCTATTCCCGTGAACAATGCCAAGAAGGCAATCGATGACTTCATCACCAAAGGAAAGATCGAATACGGGTGGTTGGGTGTCAGTATGGGGAGCCTTTCCCCTCAAGCCGTTCAGGAGCTCAAGGTCGATGGTTCCGGAGGAGCCTTCGTGTATGGCGTGTTCAAAGGTTCTCCGGCTGACAAGGCTGGAGTGCTTCCCGGCGATTTCATTACCGAGGTCAATGGTGAAGGGCTGAGGGACACTTCCGAACTCCTTCTTCGAATCGGCAACCTCGAACCCGGCAAAAAAGTTGAAATCGGGGTGATCCGCTATGGTCAGCCTCTGCAACTTACCGTAAAAATAGTTGCTCGGGAAGCGGAACAGGACCTCTCCACACGGTCCGGGAAGCTCTGGCCGGGATTCTCGGTAGTTCCCATGACCGAAGACATCCGAACACAGCTCAATTTGAGCAAGAGCAGCGGATCGTTGGTAATCGGAGCGGTGGAGCAGGGTGGTTTAGCCGATATCGCCGGACTGAAGACGGGAGACATCGTTAGTAAGGTAAACGGCCAAGAGGTGAAAACTCTCCTGGATTTCTACAAGTATTTCAACAGCGGTAAGACCAAGGAAATATTGTTCGCCATCGAGCGACAGGACACCGAATTGATCATCGGGCTTATCCGCTGAGCGAACTACGATAGTTTTGATTTGTCAAAGCGCCTTTTCCGAGGGAAAGGCGCTTTTCTTTTGCCTTGGTAGGGGTACGTGCGATCTTGGAAAAGAGCTCACTATGGAATCATTTGCTTTGATACGTACACTGAAGTACATTGATGTCATAGGCCTAGCCCCAAACGGGGAATGACTTTCCTATAGTGTTTTGGATAGAGTGTATTGTTGGGGCCTTGAAGGAGGCTTTTATGGCAGGCACGCGGCAGGATGCTGATCACGTTCATACCCGCTGGAAATATGGAGGCATTCTTTCGCGAGGTGACAAAGGCCAATGCAATGCCGCCTCAAGATCCAGAGTTGTGGAGAGCTCACGGAATGGAGCTGCTTGGTCCACCTTTGTCGATAGACTAAGGACTCCCCTAACGATTCCTTCGGCCGGAGAGCCCTATTCGGGAGATCCGCGCCTGCGGTTTGAAGGAGGGAGTGTCATAACCCAATAGCCCATTTGTACCCCAATCCTACTCAAGATTGACAGTTTGGGATGATCATATGAGAATATAGATGATTCCGGGAGGAAATCGATGTATAGTCTTATGTTTCAGTACTGGTGGATCCTACTCCCGGCTATTGTGTTGGGAGCTATCGCCCAGCTTTCGGTGCGGGGAACCTATAAGAAATACCGGCAGGTGAAGACTCGAGACGGCATTACTGGTGCGGAGGTGGCTCGGCGCATTCTCGATGAGTACGGCCTCAAAGCCATCCCGATCGAGACGGTGCAGGGCGAGCTCACGGACCACTACGACCCCCGTTCCAAAACCTTAAGACTATCTCAGGGAGTGTACAGGGGCGACAACGTCGCCGCCCTGGGGATCGCCGCCCATGAAACCGGGCACGCCATTCAGCACGCCCGCTCCTACTTCCCCCTTGCAGTACGCAACACGATCTATCCGGTAGCTTCTTTCGGTTCGAAACTGGGTCCGCTGATCGTGCTTGGGGGCCTGCTGTTCAGTTTCAGCGACCTGTTGATTTCCATCGGTATCGTGATGTTTGCCGTCGCCGTTGTTTTTTCGATCATCACCCTGCCTGTGGAGCTCAATGCCTCCACCAATGCCATCAGCGTGTTGCAGCGGGGCGGTTTTCTCAGTGAACCGGAATTGAGGGGAGCCCGCAGCGTGCTGAATGCCGCTGCCCTCACCTACGTGGCCGCCGCCCTGGCATCGGTCCTGACACTGGCCCGGCTGCTCCTGCTCAGCCGTCGCCGCTAGGGTCGGCGACAATAGCGAGCGTCTTTCGCGGTCCAAGAGTCGCTGTACATGAAGAGCAGAGCAGTAAAGGTATTAGCCCCGATCTTGGGACTGGCTATCCTGACCCTTGCTCTTTATGTTCTGTACCATGAGCTGAAGACCTATCATCCCCGTGACATCGTCAGAGAAGTGAAGGATCTGCCTGCAGGCCGGATCCTGCTATCACTGCTGTTTGTCGCGGGCAGCTACCTGGCGGCTACGGGCTACGATACACTGAGCAGTTTGTTCATCCGTCACCATCTGCCCTATCGCCAGACCGCCTTGGCTTCGTTTATCGGCACTAGCTTCAGCAACAACATGGGATTTGGTCCGTTAACGGGGGGATCCATCCGCCTGCGCTTGTACTCAGCCTGGGGACTTTCCGCCGTGGAAATCACCAAGATGGTGTTCTTCAACACCCTTACCCTCTGGCTTGGATTTCTCACCCTTGGAGGTCTCTTCTTTACCCTTGAACCCCTGGCTTTACCGCAAACGATTCATTTCCCCCTGCTGTCTGTGCGAGCGGTGGGGATCGCCTTCCTTGCCGTCGCAGGAACTTACGTTTTTTTTGTGATCCTTCACCGCCGCCCGCTGAAAATACGTTCCCATGAGCTGGTCCCGCCGCCGCCGCGATTCCTCCCAGTTCAGCTGTTAATCTCCGTTCTTGATTGGGGTTGCGCAGGTGCGGCGTTGTACATTCTGCTTCCCGCTTCAAGCGGACTGACCTTTCCGGCTTTCTTTGGACTGTATCTGCTAGCCCTGATCGCCGGAATTGTCAGTCAGGTCCCGGGTGGCTTGGGAGTGTTTGAAACGGTATTCGTTCTCATGCTTTCCCCTCGTCTGCCCGCTCCCACCGTCATCGGTATCCTTCTAGCCTACCGCGGACTGTACTATCTATTACCGTTGTTTTCAGCGGTTTTGCTGCTCGCGATCCAGGAATTGTTGCACAAACGAGCCTTTCTGATCCGCACGGCGACGCAGATCGAGCGCTGGAGCTCCATCGTTGTACCACCCCTCCTGGCTGTTGCCTCCTTCGCCGGCGGAGCGGTGCTGCTGTTTTCCGGAGCCACCCCGGCTGTAGGAGCGCGGATCAGCTGGTTGCTGAGGTTTGTCCCCTTTCCGGTGATCGAGGTTTCTCACCTTCTCGGCAGTATGGTAGGCGTCGGCCTTTTGGTGTTGGCCAGGGGCATCCAGCGTCGAATCGACGCCGCCTACCCTTTGGCGGTTATACTTCTGGGCAGCGGCATCGTGTTATCGCTGCTGAAGGGACTGGACTACGAAGAGGCCATCATCCTGGCGGTAATGCTGGCCGCTCTGCTTCCCACCCGAAGGTTTTTCTACCGCAAGTCCTCTCTGCTGCGACCCAGTTTCTCGGCGGGTTGGGTATTCACCACCGTATTCGTCCTCGGTTTTGCCGTCTGGCTGACCCTCTTCTCGTACAAGCACGTGGGGTACTCGCAAGATTTATGGTGGCAGTTTGCCGCCAATGCAAATGCTCCCCGTTCGCTCCGTGCTTTGGTAGCGGCGGGCGCTGTTGCCTTCGTTGTTGCCCTCTTCCGCCTTTTCAGCCCTCGTCCGGAAAGAGCAGGGGTCGGGCAACCGTTGGATCGCGAACGGATACGTGCGATCATCCAGCAGTCATCGGAGACTTCAGCCAATCTATCTCTGCTCGGTGATAAGAAGTTCCTGTTCAGTGCACAAGGGGAAGCCTTTCTCATGTACAACACGGCCGGACGAAGTTGGATCAGCATGGGGGATCCCGTCGGCCCTCCGGACCAGCGGCGCGAGCTGGCGTGGAGGTTCCGGGAGCTCTGTGATCGGTACAACGGCTGGACCGTGTTCTACGAGGTCGGAGCGGACAGCCTGCCCCTGTACCTGGAGATGGGGCTCACAATGCTGAAGCTGGGTGAAGAAGCACGGGTGCCGCTGGACATATTCACCTTGGAGGGAGGTGCCAGAAAGAACCTCCGCTACACCTACAACCGTCTGCAGCGGGAAGGAAACACCTTCGAGGTGCTGCCGGTGGAACAGGCGCAGCAGGTTATTGATGATCTCAAGGGGATTTCCGATACCTGGCTGGCAGAGAAGAATACCCGGGAGAAAGGCTTCTCCCTCGGCTTCTTCCACGAAGATTACCTGGAGGAGTTTCCGGTCGCGGTCATCCGGCGGAACGGGAAGATTGTGGCCTTCACGAATGTCTGGACCACCGCCTCAAAAGAGGAGCTCTCCATCGATCTGATGCGCTATCAGCCCGACGCTCCGGATGGCGTGATGGAGTTTCTGTTCATCCACTTGATGCTCTGGGGCTAGCAATCCGGCTATCGCTGGTTCAATCTCGGCATGGCACCATTGGCGGGGTTGGAGAATCGCCCCCTGGCTCCGACCTGGAGTCGGCTCGCTTCCCTGCTCTACCGGCACGGCGAGCACTTTTACAA
>Ga0307380_10007249_pt1 | contig 14443 bp, 13 predicted proteins | sample UN3MG_FD_202239 | JGI IMG/M metagenome (GOLD analysis project Ga0307380, IMG submission 202239) | Soil microbial communities from Risofladan, Vaasa, Finland - UN-3 | ecosystem: Environmental > Terrestrial > Soil > Coastal area > Acid sulfate soil | place: Finland: Risofladan, Vaasa | collected... | reverse complement strand
GCCGTCATTTGGTCAAGCGCTATCCCCGTGGCCACTTCGTGCTGACCGACGCGGCGCCGCAGATGATCGCCGAATGCCGCCGAAATCTGGGAACGGGCGGCCCGCGCATCAGCTACGAGGTGATGGATGCGGGCGAGGCGGGCGGCCACGCGGGGCTCGACGTCATCGCCACCAGCATGACGCTGCATTGGCTGCCCGATCCCGCCGCAACACTTGCACGCCTGCGCCGTCTTCTGGCGCCGGACGGCGTGCTGCTCTACGCCACGCTGGGCCTCGACTGTTTCGCCGAGTGGCGCGCCGTGCTCGATGCGGAAGGCCTGCCGAGCGGCATTGTCGGCCTGCCTCCGCTTCCGGGAATTGTCGAGGAAGAGCGCCTAACGCCCGACAACGACTCACGTTCTTTCCTGCACCGCATGAAGGCGGTCGGCGGCCTCACGCCGCGGGACGGCTATGCGCCGCTCCCCCCTGGCGCGCTGCGCCGCGCGCTCCGCGCCACGGATGAACGCTTCGGCGGCCGCGTCACCTGGCACATTGTCTACGGGCGATTGGGGCAAATTTAGTCGCGCTCACGAGCGCTCCAGCGCCCCTGAGGCCAGCCGGTCGAGCCCCTCGATCATGCCTGCATAGGCGCGGGTCAACTCGTCGTCGGTGATGCAGTAGGGCGGCAGGAGATAGACCGTCGATCCCATCGGCCGGATATTGAAGCCCTGCGACAGATACCAGGCGCGCAGCAACCGGCTCTGCTCCGACTGGTATTGGCCACCCTCCTTCACCTCGAAAGCGAGAACCGAACCGAGCACCCGGGGCTTCACTACGTCCGGTCGTGCCGCCAGCGTCTCCAGCACGGCGCGGTGACGCGCGTCGATATGAGCGATGCGCGTCATGGTCTGTTCTTCCTCGTAGAGGTTGAGCGCGGCATGCGCCACGGCGCAGGCGAGCGGGTTGGCGGTGAAGGAATGGCCATGGGGCAGGGCGCGGTCGAAATTGTGCCCCAGGAACATGTCGAACAGGCCATTGCGCGCGACCGTGGCGGACAGCGGCATGTAGCCCGCGGTAAGGCCCTTGGACAGGCACACCAGATCGGGGACCACGCCGGCCTGCTCGAGCGCGAACATCGTGCCGGTGCGCCCGAACCCGGTCGCCACCTCATCGAAAATAACAAGGACTCCAGAACGTTGCGCCCTCTCGACGAGACGCTTGAGGAAGCTCGGCCGGCAGAATTTCATACCTGCCGCCCCTTGCATCATGGGCTCGATGATGAGGGCCGCGATCGACTGCCCGCGATCGGTGAGGAGCGCGTCCAGGGCCGACAGGGCGCCCGCCTCACGTTCGTCGGCGGCATCGTCGCCCTCGAAGGTCGCGGGGTAGGGCAGCACGCAGACCTTGCACATCAGTTGGCGAAAGGCGCCGAACATCTGCGAGCCGCGGCCGACCGACATGGCCCCCAACGTGTCGCCGTGATAGCCGCCGTCGAAGGCGACCAGCATGCGCCGCCTGGCCTCGCCGCGATTGACCCACGATTGGTAGGCGATCTTGATGGCCACCTCGACCGCGGTGGACCCGTTATCCGAGAAGAACACGCGATTGAGGTCGCCGGGCAGCAACCCCGCGAGCCGCTCCGCCAGGTTTACCGCCGGTGCATGGGTGAAGCCGGCGAACATGACATGCTCGAGCTCTCCCGCCTGACGCGCCAGCGCCGCATTGATCTTGGGATGCGAATGACCGTGGGTGCAGGTCCACCAGGACGAGATGAGATCGAGGATTTCGCGCCCCTGCGCGTCGAACAGGGAGGCGCCCTTGCCGCGCGCAATGACGGTCGGTTCGCCTTCCGTGCCGTGCTGCGTATAGGGATGCCAGACATAACGCCTGTCGCGCGCGATCACGTCGGCGGCGGCCGCCGAAATCTGGTCGGGAGTCCGGCTGTCGTTCACGGCTTTACCGTCGCAAGCTTCATCAGGTCGAGTTCAGGCGGGATGGCCTTGAGCGCCGTGCGGTCGATGGTCTCAAGCCACGGAATCTCGGCGATGACTTCGATCTGGCCGTAGCGCTCGATTGCGGCGCGATTATGCGGCGTTTCCGGCCCGGTCATGACCACGCCGGCCAGCGGGAGTCCGCGCCGCCGGATCGCCTCGATCGAAAGCAGGGTGTGATTGATGGTGCCGAGCGTCGACCGGGCAACGAGCACGATGGGCAGATCGAGATCGGCCGCCAGATCGACCATGTAGGCGCCGTCGGTCAGCGGCACCAAGAGACCGCCGGCCCCTTCGACCACGATCAGCCCCTCATGCGCCGGCACTTCGAGCGTATCCAAGTCGATGGTGACGCCGGCCCGGCGTGCCGCCTCATGCGGCGCCAGCGGCTCGGGCAGGATATAGGCCTCCGGCAGGATGCGCGCCGCCGGCACTTCCGCGAGGCGCTGCACCGTGGCGGCATCCGTCTCCGGTTCGGTTCCCGCTTGCACCGGTTTCCAATAGGACGCCTCCAGCTGCGTGACGAGCCAAGCCGAGACGAGGGTCTTCCCCACATCGGTATCGGTTCCGGTGACGAAAAAGCCATGCACGATGAAACGGCCTCCAGTCGGCCTGCGGCGGGGAGGGGCGACTTTATCGGCCAGAGCTTTCGAGGCAAGCCCTGGACGTGACCGCTGCTTTCAGGCGACAAAGTTCCGCCCATGCGTCTTTTCCCGATCCTTGCGCTTCTTGCGCTCTTGATTGCTGCTCCCGCACTCGCGGCCGGCGGCAAGACGCTGCGCATGGCCTATGACGCCGATCCCGCCTCGCTCGATCCTCATGAACAGCTGTCCGGCGCGACCCTGCAGCTCTCCCATCTCGTGTTCGATCCGCTGGTGCGGTTCCGGCAAGACCTCACCTTGGAGCCGCGCCTGGCCAAGAGCTGGGAGCAGATCGACGCGCGGACCACGCGCTTTCACCTGCATGACGACGTGCGCTTCCATTCGGGGCGCCTGATGACGGCAGAGGACGTGGCGTGGACGTTTGACCGGCTCAAGCAAAGTCCGGACTTCAAGGCGCTGTTCGAGCCATTCGAGGCGGCCAAGGTCATCGACGATCAGACCGTCGACCTCGTCACCAAGGGGCCATATCCGCTCGTCCTCAACCTCGCCACTTACATCTTCCCCATGGACCGCGAATTCTACACCGGCACCGATGAGCGCGGGGCGCCCAAGGACGCCGTGGTCAAGCACGGCTCGTCCTTCGCCTCGGCTAATATGAGCGGAACGGGGCCCTTCATCGTCACGGAACGTGAGCAAGGGATACGGCTCGAACTCAAGCGGTTCGACGGCTATTGGGACAAGGACTCCCCCGGCAATGTCGATGAGATCGTCCTCACGCCTATTAAGGAGCCGGCGACGCGGGTGGCGGCGCTGCTTGCCGGCGATGTCGACTTCATCGGCCCGGTGCCGCCCACGGATCTCAAACGCATCGAGGCGGCGGCGTGCTGTGATTTGGTGGCCATATCCTCGAACCGCGTCCTCACCTTCGAGCTGAACCAGGATCGCGTCGCCGCGTTCAAGGACCCCCGCGTCCGCCAGGCCATGAGCTACGCCATCAACCGCGAGGTCATCGCTAGGAAGATCATGCGCGGGCAAGCCACCGCGGCCGGTCAGTTGAGCCCGCCCGGCTATGCCGGACACGATCCCACGCTTCAGCCGCCCTACGACCTGGTTAAGGCGAAGGCGCTGATGAAGGCGGCCGGTCACGAGGACGGGTTCTCGGTGACCATGATCGCACCGAACAACCGATATGTGGGCGATGCCCGCATCGCCGAGGCGGTTGCCGTCATGCTCGCCAAGATCAACATCAAGGTCGATCTCCAGACCCTGCCGAAGGCGCAATATTGGCAGCGCTTCGACGCGCGCGACGCCGATATCATGATGATCGGCTGGCAGTCCGACACCCAGGACTCGGCGAATTTCTACGAGTTTCTGGCCATGACGCCGGACCCGAAGACCGGCTACGGACAATACAACGCGGGCGATTATTCAAATGCGGAGGTCGACCGGCTGACGCTTCTGACCCAGACCATGACGGACCCGAAAGCGCGCGCCGAGGTCCTGAAGAAAGTCGAGCGCATGCTCTACGACGATGCCGCGCTGCTGCCGCTACAGTGGCAGCATCTGGCCTGGGCGGCGCGCAAGAACGTCAAGATCGCGCCCGTGGTAAATGTCATCGACATGCCGTATCTCGGTGATCTGGTGATCGAATAAGGCCGAAGGCTTTCCCGGGGAGGGACGAAAAAGTTGAAGAAAATCCTGTTGGTGCTGGTTGCGCTCGTTGTCGTATTCGCCGTTGTCGTAGCCTTGCAGCCCTCCGAGTTCCATGTCGAGCGCTCGATCACCGTGACCGCGCCGCCGGCCGATGTCTTCGCCGAGGTGAACGACTTCCACAAATGGGATGCGTGGTCGCCCTGAGCGAAGCTCGACCCTGATGCCAAGGTCACTTTCGAAGGCCCGGAAGCCGGTGAGGGCACGGTCATGACCTGGGCCGGCAATAGCGAGGTCGGCGCCGGCAAGATGACCCTGGTCGAGAGCAAGCCCGACGAGCTGGTGAAGACGCGGGTCGATTTCACCGAGCCCTTCGAGGGCAGCAGCATGTCTCAATTCACCTTTAAGCCCGAAGACGGCGGTGAGACCGCCGTCACCTGGAGCATGGATGACCAGCACAACTTTGTGGAGAAGGTCATGTGCTTGATCATGAACGGCAGGGGCATGGTGGGCGACCAGATGGAAAAGGGCCTGTCCCAGCTGAAAGAGGTCGTCGAGGCGACGAACTAGGCCTCGCAAGACCCCGAGCACCCTCAAGTCCGCGTGCCCGATCGCGTTGGTCAGCCTGACGGCGGTCGGGTATAGTATGCTTAGAAGCGGTCGCCGCCATGGTGGCGCTCGGGGGCATCAGCGCGGGGCTGCGCGCGAACGCTAACAACGACTTAGGGGGGCGGCAGCGCAATTGGAATTGCCCGCTATCGGGGATGAAGTGGGACTTCCTCAAGGCCGATACTCTGCCCCGGCCGCCGCCGGGCGCGCATGCCGTCGCCATCATGGCTGGGGTGGGTGTCCTCACCGGACTGATCTCCGCTATCCCGTCTCCCTTTCCCGAAATACAATTGGAAGACGCCGGCGTCGTGCTGAACGCCGAAGGGGTTCCGCTCCATGCCGGGATCGCGTTCGGGGCCGGTATGGCCAGCATGATGTGGCTGTGGGTGGATCGCGACCCGGCCAAATGCCTGCTGACCATGGCCCTGACGCTGATCGGCTGGCTTGCGGCGGTGAACACGGCGAACGACGTGTTCTCGGCGCTCGTCGGCTCGGATCTGTTCGGTACCGCCGACGGCGCCAAAGCCAACCGCGAGGTTATAGGCTGGCTGCTGGCTGGCATGACTGGGGGCGCGGTCGGCGCCGGGCTTACCGCGTTTGGCTGCGGTATTCCGGCCGAGCCCGTCAGGCGCCCCAAAGCCTGGATCCTCGTCGTACTCGTCGGTGCGGGGATAGGACCTTTGCTTTACCCCGCGATGGATCTCGACGCCTTGGCGGTTCTATTCGTGCCGTGGCAGGCTCTTGTTGCCGCCGCCATCGCTTTTGGCTTGATCCGGACCTGAGCCGTTCATGAAAGCCTTGGCCGCAGGCGCCGCCTTCTTCGCGCGCCGCCTTTTCCAAGCCCTGCTCGTCATGCTGGCGATCCTCGTCATCGCCTTTGCCGTGCGCACCAGCCTCGGCGATCCGCTGCGCGAGATCATGGGCCAGGCCGTGCCGGAATCGGAGCGCGCCGAACTGCGTCATGAACTGGGTCTCGATGCGCCTTGGCCGGTGCAGCTTGCCCGCTACCTGGGAGATGCCGCCACCGGCGATCTCGGCACTTCAATTATCTATAAGAAGCCGACCGTCGCGGCGGTGCTTGCAAAATTCCCGGCGAGCTTCGAACTGGTCCTCGGCGCGAGCCTCATCGTGCTGCTTCTGTCGTTGCCCGGCGGTGTTTATGCCGCGGTGCGCCCCGGCGCGCTCGGTACCAAGCTGGTCTTGAGCGTGAGCGTGCTCGGCATCTCGGTGCCGGTCTTCGTCACCGGCATCATCCTCATTACCGTCTTCTCCGTCTGGCTCGGCTGGCTGCCCGCCTTCGGCCGCGGTGAGACGGTCGATCTCGGGCCTTGGCAGACGGGGCTCCTCACGCGCGATGGGCTGGAGCATCTGTTGCTGCCGGCGCTGACGCTTTCCTCGATCATGCTGCCGCTGTTCATCCGGCTGGTGCGCGGCGCCATGCTCGACGAGCTCGGCCACGACTATGTCCGCACCGCCCGGGCGAAAGGCGCATCACCGCTCAGAGTTTGGCTCGTCCACGCGCTGCGCAACGCGCTGTTGCCGCTCGTCGCCGTGGGGGGATTGCAGGTCGGTACGCTCATCGCCTACACGCTCCTCACCGAGACGGTGTTTCAGTGGCCCGGCATGGGCTTTCTGTTTCTCGAGGCGGTCACCCGCGCCGACATCCCGCTGATCACCACCTATCTGGTGCTGGTCGGTCTGCTCTTCGTCATCACCAACACCATCGTCGATCTCGTCAGTCTCATGCTCGATCCGCGCGTGAGCCTGGAGGCCACGCCATGAGTCTGGAGGCCGCGCCATGAGCCTGGCCGTCACGCGAACGCGCCCGCGCGCGCTCGCCACCTTCGCCGCCGCGCGACCGGGCGCGGTCATCGCGAGCCTGTTGCTCGGCATCGTGGCGCTCGCCTGCCTCTTCGCGCCCCTGATCGCGCCGCAAGACCCGTTCGATCTTTCGAGCTTTGACCTGCTCGATTCCGAACTGCCGCCGTTCTGGCAAGAGGGCAGCGACGCACGCTTTGTGCTCGGCACCGACGCGCAAGGCCGCGATCTGTTCAGCGCCATCCTCTATGGCACGCGCATATCGCTCCTGGTCGGCATCCTCGCCGTGGTCATTCAGGCGGCGATCGGCGTGCCGCTGGGGCTGTGCGCCGGCTATTTCCGGGGGCGGGTGGACAGCATGGTGAGCCGCGCGGCGGATATTCAGCTGTCCCTGTCGACCCTGATGATGGCCATCATCGTCATGGCGCTGGTCCGCGCCGGGTTCGGGGGCGAGGTCTTGGGCCGGTTCGCCGTACCGCTGCTGGTCTTGGTCATCGGTCTGGCGGAATGGCCGGTCTTCGCCCGGACCGCCCGGGCCGCGACACTGGTCGAGGGGGCCAAGGACTATGTCCGGGCCGCCCGCGCCCTGGGGAGCACGGACGGCGCCATTGTGCGGCGCCATATTCTGCCGAATATCCTGTCGCCGCTGGTCGTGGTGGCCACCACGCAGGTTGCCGGCGCCATCATGGCCGAGGCCGCGCTGTCCTTTCTCGGCCTTGGCATGCCGGTCACCAAGCCCTCGCTCGGCACTTTGATCCGCTCGGGCTACGACCTAATGTTCGCCGGCGCCTGGTGGGTGACGGTGCTGCCCGGTCTCGTGCTGATTGGCGTGCTGATCTCGGTCAATGTGCTGGGCGATGCTTTGCGCGATTGGCTCGATCCACGGCGTCGCACCCGCTAGACCGCGGCGATCACGCACGTTAATCAGCCTCCAGCCTTGATCATTGGGGCTGCGCCGACCCATAAGGTATAGTGAGCCAAAGCCTTTTCGGGCCACAGGAAAAATATCGGCGGTTCTTGAAGAGATCCGCCGGGGAGGAGATGTCATGGAGACCCCGGGGCCGGTCAATCCGGAACTCGTCTATTCCTTGCGGCGCGTCACCGAAGGCGCGGCCTGCGCCGCCTTCAACTGGATCGGCCGTGGCGACGCGGATGACGGTGGCCGTGCCGCGCTCGATGCCATGCGCAGCGCGCTCGCCAAGATCGACATCGACGCCCGCGTGGTCATCGGCGAGGCGACGGCGGGCGAGGCCCCTCAGCCGCAGCGCGGCGAGCATCTCGGCCGCCCCGGCGCCGCCTTCAAGGCCGACATCGCCGTCGACCCTGTTGAGGGCACGAGCTACCTGGTCCGCGGGTTGACCAACGCGGTTGCCGTTTTGGCCGTGGCGCCACGCGGCGCCATGATGAATCCGGGGCCTGCCTTCTATATGGAGAAATTCGTGGCCAGCGCTCCCGCGCGCGGCAAGATCGATCCGGCCTGGCCCACGGCGACCAAGCTCGAGGCGCTCGCCAAGGTGCTCAACAAGGATGTCTCCGATCTCAACGTCTTTGTCCTGGAGAAGCCGCGCCACCGCGAGCTCGTCAGCGATATTCTGGCGGCCGGCGCCCGCGTGGCCATGTATCCCGCGGGCGATGTTGCCGGCGCGCTCATGGCGGCCGTTCCGGGCTCGGGCATCGATGCGTTGATGGGTACCGGCGGCACGCCGGAGGGCGTCATGTCAGCCTGCGCAATTCGAGCGATCGGCGGCGAGTTTTTCGCGCGTCTCGATCCCCAGCTCCAGACCGAAGCCAAGGCCGTCAAGGACGCCGGCATCGATACATCGAGATGGTTCGAGCGCGACGAACTCATCACCTCCGACGATGTGTTCTTCTGCGCCACGGGAATTACTACGGGCCTCATGCTGGAAGGTGTGGACCGTACCAAGTCGCACTATAAGGTGCAGACAATGATGATAACGGGAGCGACGGGCGAGCGGCAAATCATGACGAGTTATGTGCCGACCGAACGCCTAGCGAGCGTGGCAGCTCGCAATGTCGCTTAATTAAGCCACAGGGACTGGAACGCCTGGGAGTGGGCTGATGCCCAAACGCGTCGATCATCCGATCATCCTCGGCATCGTGGGTGACTCGGCATCGGGTAAGACGACCTTGTCGGCTGGAGTCGCTCAGATTCTGGGCGAGGAGCACTGCTCGATCTTTTGCACGGACGACTACCATCGGTACGACCGCAAGGAACGGACCGATGCCGGTCTGTCTGCGCTCGACCCGCGCGCCAACTACGTCGATATCCTGGAGCAGCATTTGCGCCTGTTGCGCCGTGGTGAGCCGGTGCTGAAGCCGAACTATTGCCACGCCCACGGGACCCTGGGCCGGCCCAAATACTTCCAGCCCACGGAGTTCGTCATCGCCGAGGGGCTGCTTGGCTACACCACCAGGGCGATGCGCGACTGCTACGACGTGAAGATTTTTCTCGATCCCGAAGACGATCTCAGGGTGAAGTGGAAGATCCACCGCGACACGACCAAGCGCGGCTATCGGCTCGAGGAGGTGGTGGCCTCCCTGGAGCGGCGCAAGCAGGACAGCCCGAACTTCATCCATCCGCAGCGGACCTTCGCCGACATCGTGATCCGCTTTCAGTCGCCGAAAGGGGCGAACGGCTCCGACACGCAGCTCAATGTCCGCCACCTGCTGCGGCCGACCCTGCCACATCCCGACTTTACGCCGCTCTTTGAAGGGTCCAGCAATGAGGGTCTGCATCTGGAGCTGGCCCGGGACCGCGACGGAAAGCCTGTGGATGTGCTTGAGATCAACGGCAATATCTCCGACAAGAGGGCCGAGCGGATCGAAGATCTGCTGTGGAACCTCATCCCGGAGGCGGGGCATTTGCGCGACCAGGTCGGTCGGATCGATGTCGCCAACGGTGCCCGCACGAGCCACCCGCTGGCGTTGACCCAGCTTCTCGTCGGCTATCACGCAGTCAAAGCGGCCATGGGTGTCCGCGCTTACTAATCAGATTTGGGGGAGTACAGATGGCCGAAGCCCTGATGCAGGATCAGGCATTAGCTGAAGCGTCCCATCAGGACATGGCGAACGCCATTCGGGCGCTTGCCATGGATGCGGTGCAGAAGGCCGAATCCGGCCATCCCGGCATGCCGATGGGCATGGCCGATGTCGCCACCGTCTTGTTCACCCGCTTCCTGAAATACGATGCCAGCCACCCGGAATGGCCGGACCGTGACCGGTTCGTGCTGTCGGCCGGTCACGGCTCGATGCTGATCTACGCGCTGCTTTATTTAACCGGCTATCCCGGCATGGACATCGAGGAGCTCAAGAACTTCCGGCAACTCGGCGCGCGCACGGCCGGCCATCCGGAATACGGCCACGCGCCTGGCATCGAGACCACGACCGGGCCTCTCGGTCAGGGCATCGGCAACGCCGTGGGTATGGCGCTGGCCGAGCGGCTGCTCAATCAGCGCTACGGCGACGACATCGTCAATCACCACACTTATTGCCTCGCCGGCGACGGCTGCCTCATGGAAGGCATCAGCCAGGAGGCGATCTCGCTGGCCGGTCACTACAAGCTCGGCCGGCTGATCGTGCTGTTCGACGACAATCAGATTTCCATCGACGGCCCCACCAGCCTCACCATCTCCGATGACCAGCTCGAGCGGTTCCGCGCCTCCAACTGGCATGTCGCCGCCGTGGATGGGCACGACAAGGAGGCCATCGCGCTCGCCATCGAGAACGCCAAATCCGTCACCGACCGGCCGTCGCTCATCGCCTGCCGCACGGTCATCGGCTATGGCGCGCCGAACAAGGGCGGCACCGCCTCGACCCATGGCTCACCGCTGGGCGCGGAAGAGATCGCCGGCGCCCGTGAGAAGCTCGGCTGGCCCTATGCCCCGTTCGAAGTGCCGCAGCCGATCCTGGGCGCCTGGCGCGCGGCCGGGGCGCGGCACCGCTCCGACTTCGAGACCTGGACCGAGGCGGCGGGTCGGCTCGACGCATCCTCGCGGGCCCGCCTCACCGATCCGATCGACGCCGACGTGGCGCGGGGGATCGAGCGCGCCGTCGCCGCGATCAAGATCGATTTCGCCGCCGAAGGCGCCAAGCTCGCCACGCGCCAGTCCTCGCAGAAGGTGCTGGAGAAGCTGCTGCCGGTCATTCCGGGCCTGATCGGCGGCTCCGCCGATCTCACCGGCTCGGTCGGCACGCTCACCAAGCAGCACGCCATCGTCAAACCCGACGACTATGCGGGCAATTACATCCATTACGGTGTCCGCGAGCACGGCATGGCCGCGGCCATGAACGGCCTCACGCTTCATGGCGGCATCGTGCCTTACGGCGGGACGTTCCTCGTCTTCTCCGATTATTGCCGGCCGTCCATCCGGCTTTCGGCGCTCATGGGCCTGCGGGTCGTCTATGTCATGACCCATGATTCCATTGGGCTCGGCGAAGACGGCCCCACCCATCAGCCGGTCGAGCAGTTGGCGGCCCTCCGCGCCATCCCGGGCCTCTATGTGATGCGTCCGGCGGATTCGGTGGAATGCGCCGAATGCTGGGAAATCGCGCTTCTGGCCAAGGACACGCCCACGATCCTCACCCTGACGCGCCAGGGCCTGCCGGTGCTGCGCAATGCGCCGACCGACGAGAATCTCTCGGCCAAGGGCTCCTATGTGCTGCTGGAGCCGGAAGGCGGCCGCGACGTGACCCTGCTGGCCACGGGCTCGGAAGTAACCATGGCGCTCGACGCCGCAAAAATGCTGCAAGGGGAGGGCATCAAGGCCGCCGTCGTGTCGATGCCCTGTTGGGAGCTGTTCGAGGCCCAAGACGAGAGCTATCGGGACGCAGTCTTAGGGGCGGCCCCAAGGGTCGGCGTCGAGGCGGCCGTCGAGTTCGGCTGGCATAAATGGGTGGGTCCGAACGGTGCTTTCGTCGGCATGCGCGGATTCGGCGCTTCTGCCCCGGCGCAGGAGCTTTATAAGCATTTCGGAATAACGCCCGATGCCGTCGCGGCCGCGGCGCGTGATCTGACCGTCAGAAAGCAGAGGTAGCAGAGGACATGGCTAAAACGCGCGTCGCCATCAATGGATTTGGTCGGATCGGCAGGCTTTCTTTCAGAGCCTTCCTGGAATCGGGCCGCGACGATCTTGAGTTCGTGGCGATCAACGACCTCGGCTCGGCCGATATGAATGCGCTGATGCTCGAGTTCGACAGCGTGCATGGGCGCTTCCCGGGCAAGATCGCGGTGTCGGATGGCCGCCTCAAGGCGGACGGCCAGGATGTCGCCGTGCTGTCGGAGGCCAACCCCGAGAAGCTGCCCTGGGGCGATCTCGGCGTCGACATCGTCATGGAATGCACCGGCCGCTTCACCAAGCGCGAGACGGCGGCGCAGCATCTCAAAGCCGGCGCCAAGCGCGTGCTGGTCTCCGCCCCATGCTCGGGCGCCGACCTGACCGTGGTCTATGGCGTCAACGACGACAAGCTGACCGCGAAGGATGTCGTTGTCTCCAACGCGTCCTGCACCACCAACTGTCTCGCGCCTGTCGCGCAAGTGCTGCAGAAGACGGTCGGCATCGAGCGGGGCTACATGACGACGATTCACGCCTATACCGGCGATCAGCAGACGGTGGACACCTTGCACAAGGATCCGCGCCGGGCGCGGGCGAGTGCCGTGAACTTGATTCCGACGTCGACCGGCGCCGCCAAGGCCCTCGGCCTCGTGCTGCCCGATCTGGAAGGCAAGCTCGACGGCGCCTCGATCCGCGTGCCGGTGCCCAATGTCAGCCTCATCGATCTCACGTTTGATTCATCGCGGCCGACCACGGCCGAGGAGATCAACGCGGCGCTGACCGAGGCCGCCAACGGGCCGCTCGCCGGCGTTCTCGGGGTTAACGACAAGCCGCTGGTTTCATCGGACTTCAACCATGACCCGCTAAGTTCGATCTTCGATCTGACCGGCACGCAGGTCATCGACGGCACGTTCTGCCGCGTGGTGGCCTGGTACGACAATGAATGGGGTTTCTCTAACCGGATGAGCGACACCGCCGTCGCCATGGGAAAATTGATATGACATCGAAATCAAACGGCGAAGCCGGAATGGCCGACGTCGATCTCTCCAGCATCAAGACCATCGACGATCTCGACGTGGAGGGTAAGCGCGTCCTCGTGCGCGCCGATCTCAACGTTCCGATCGAGGATGGCGAGGTTGCCGATGACACGCGCATCAAGCGCGTGCTGCCGACACTTGCGAAACTCAAGCAGGGCGGTGCCAAGGTCATCCTCATGTCCCATCTGGGACGTCCCAAGGGCGAGCGCTCGCCCGAGACGTCCTTGCGCCCGGTCGCCAAGCGGGTGGAAGAACTTCTGAATGGCGGACCTGTGCTCTTCCTCGACGACTGCGTGGGGACCAATGTCGAAAACGGCCTCAAGGCGCTCGGCCCGGGCGACGTCGCCGTGCTGGAGAATCTTCGCTATCACAAGGGCGAGGAAAGCAACGACATGGCCTTCGCCAAGCAGCTCGCCAAGTTGGGCGACATCTATGTCGACGACGCGTTTTCCTCCGCGCACCGGGCCCATGCTTCGGTCGAGGCCATTTCCCATCTCATGCCGGCTTATGCGGGCAAGTTGATGATGGCGGAGATCAGTGCGCTCAGCATTGCGCTGGCGGATCCCAAGCGGCCGGTCATGGCCATCGTCGGCGGCGCCAAAGTCTCGACCAAGATCGACGTCCTCAAGAATCTTGCCACGTGCATGGACGTGCTCGTGGTCGGTGGCGGCATGGCCAACACCTTGCTCAACGCCCAAGGCGTGAATGTTGGGAACTCGCTCTACGAGCCCGACTTCGTCGAGACGGTGAAAGAAGTCTTGGCCTCGGCTAAACGCTCGGGCTGTGAGATCTTTTTGCCGGTCGACGAAGTGGTGGCCAACGAGCTGGCGCCGGGTGCGGAGTGGAAGGTGTGCGACGTCAACGACATTCCCTCCGATATGATGGTCCTTGACCAGGGTCCGAAAAGCATCGAGCGCTTGAAGGCACGCCTCGGCGAGATGCGCACGCTGCTATGGAACGGCCCCCTCGGCGCCTTCGAAGTCGCGCCGTTCGGTAAAGGGACGTTGGCGCTTGCCGAGGAGTCAGGACGCCTATCGAAAGAGGGCAAGCTGATCAGCATCGCCGGCGGCGGCGATACCGTACGCGCCTTGAATATGGTCGGCGCGACCCCGGACTTCACCTATGTGTCGACGGCCGGTGGCGCCTTCCTCGAGTGGCTGGCCGGTCGCCAGCTGCCTGCGGTCATCGCGCTCGCCAAAGCGGCCCCGGCGCAGACGGCGGTCGCGTAACGCGTCTCTGCCGCGTGGGCACACGACTTGATGGCTGTCGGAAGGATTGACTATGGCCCAGGATATCATCATCGCGCCGTCGATCCTTTCGGCGGACTTCGCCAAGCTTGGCGAAGAGGTGCGCGCCATCGATGACGCGGGCTGCGACTGGGTCCATGTCGACGTCATGGACGGTCATTTCGTGCCCAACATCACCATCGGCCCCGACGTAGTGAAGGCGCTCAGGCCGCACTCCGGCAAACTGTTCGACGTGCATTTGATGATCGCGCCGTGCGATCCCTATATCGAAGCCTTCGTGAAGGCCGGCGCCGATATCATCACGGTCCACGCCGAAGCCGGGCCCCATCTCGACCGCACGCTTCAGCACATTAGAAGTCTCGGCAAGAAAGCCGGCGTCAGTCTCACCCCGTCGACGCCCGAGTCGGCGATCGAATATGTGCTCGACAAAACCGACCT
>Ga0307380_10007248_pt1 | contig 14444 bp, 14 predicted proteins | sample UN3MG_FD_202239 | JGI IMG/M metagenome (GOLD analysis project Ga0307380, IMG submission 202239) | Soil microbial communities from Risofladan, Vaasa, Finland - UN-3 | ecosystem: Environmental > Terrestrial > Soil > Coastal area > Acid sulfate soil | place: Finland: Risofladan, Vaasa | collected... | reverse complement strand
CAAAGTTAAAAATAAATGTCTCCCCCTCTTTAGCCTGTATTTTGGGAAGTTTAGTTTCAAAGATCAGTTCTTCCGGTACAGGCTCTGCAATTACCTCCTCAGTAGCTTCATCTTGGGCAAATAACATGCCAGGTATCATTAGAATAATTGATAGGGTAAGAGTTAGAATGATAAAAAATACAGGTAATTTTCTTTTTATGGTTTCCACTTATACATCTCCTTTTCTAAATTTCATTAAAGATTTTTTTTAAAATGCTAAAAGCATTAATATGGTTCCATTCCGTAGCTAAATGGGACTAAATAGAAATTCTAATGAGTTTGGTAGTAGATGTCAATAAGGAAATGAGATGTGGTAGGCCAAATAAAAATGTCACATATAAAATTAGTAGAGGGTATGGTATTTTGATTTTATAGAGAGGTCGTTAATATATGATTTTTAAAGAATTAATAGAAATATTTAGTACAGAACTCGGCTTACAGGCTAACTCCAAACTATTTTTTATCTTATAAGCCAACTAGATAGGGTATATTTCTTAAAAGATTCTTACAGTTTTTACACTGTACAGGCTTAAATTGTACAATCTCAATTATACAGGTAATCCATATTATTTCAATTTACTTTTCTATTTAGTACAAGAATTATAATCTTTTTAATTTAGACACTGGAAACCTCAAAGGTAGTCAGTATAGGCCGTTCTACATCTGAGATAGCAAATTCTTCAAGATATAATTCTGTAGCTTCTTTTAAGTTGGAAAGAGCTTGGGAAAAGTCTAAATGTAGACAGAAAAAATATTGATTATATTAAAAAATATGCAGATAAATCTAGACATGGTGACACTAAATATATTTAAAAGAAGAATATGAAGAAATACTTAGGCTTACTTGGGACATAGTAGATAAATTTACTATTTACGCTTGTAATGATTATAAAGAAGTTGGCAATACAAAATAAAAACATCAGGGAAAGAAAAATTTATTCCTAGAGACTATATAGATATTTCAGAGCATTAGTAGACTCTTTAAACAGTATTGAAAGAAACACACAAAAAAACTGATAGTAAAAATTAAATAAGACAATGAATAATTTGAAATTAAAGTTGATGGTAAGGACTTGGATGTTATGCTTAAAGTAATTAAAGTTTTTGGTTGCTAGATTATAAATAATTTTATTAGTTTGTTAAAATCACTCAAAAAATTGTTCGAAATTTCAAAACTTGAGGCTCCATAGTCGACTCTTTGGTATCTTTAGCACTTAATACATCAAATATAGTAGCTATTTCTGTGGTTTCAATAATTACATTTTTATAATAAATTCCTTATGGAAAAGTAATGTTTTGGAACTTTATTTCTAGCTCTATATCACGCCTAATCCATAGTTTTGAGATATTTTTAGTTAAATAATTGCAATAATTAACAAAGCTATTAATATCAAAATGATTTATAATCATTAGTATGAATACTAATAAAGAATCAGCCCATACTAATAAAAAGTTTGGGGGAACTTTACAGGAATTAAAAAATAGGGAATATTTATCTCGACATTGGAAAAAAGAAAGTACTACCTTCAAAGAATGGAGAAACCGGAGACTTGCTGAAAAGCTTAATATAGTAAACTTCCATAATTATAGTTACAATGTTCCTCTTTCTGATGAAGAGGCAAAATATTTGAAAAGATTTTTGATGAATATTTTAAAAAGAAGTAAATTTTTTTTGGGTTTAAGAACGATAATTAAGTATTAAATATTAATTATTGTAAATTAATTTCAAATTAATAATTTAAAAAGTCTTTACCTTATAGGTAAATAAAAAGCTGGACAATATTAGGAATATAATGTATATTGAATTTAAAAATAATAAAATAAAAAAAATTTGTAACAATTTCGATAAAGCAAAAGCAAAATATAATTTAAAAGTAGCAAATAATCTTATTAAGAGATTAAATGAAATTAGAGCATCAGATAATTTTAAGATATTTCGTAGTTTAAAAATTCACCGTTGCCATAAGCTTTCAGGAGAATATAAAGGGAAATTTGTAGTGGATCTAAATTACCAGTTCAGATTAATTTTTTCGATTATAATAGATAGTAATTTTGATAATACAGATTATGAAAAAGTGCTAGGGGTAATAGTAGAGGAGGTTATCGATTATCATGATTAATTTAAAAAATAAAAATCAATTTAAACCTAGTATTACCATTCCACCTGGTGAAACACTAAGAGAGGTTTTAGAAAATCAGAATTTAAAACAGGTTGAATTTTGCAAAAGACTCGGTGTATCTGAAAAAACAATAAGCCTGATTATAAATGGAGTAGCACCTATAACTCCTCAGACAGCATTAAAATTTGAAAGTGTTCTGGAGATACCAGCTAGTTTCTGGAACAATCTTGAGAGCAATTACCAAGAAACAAAGAGACGCTTGGAGGTAGAAAACCAATTAGCAAGGTCAAGCAAAAACAAAGAAATAGCAATATTAGAAGAAATCGATTATCCAGAATTGGCAAAGCTTGGATGGGTTGAAATAACAAGAGATAAAGTAGAAAAGATTTTGAATCTTAGAAAATTTTTTGGGGTAGCATCATTATGTAAAATCAATGAAATATATGGTGTTGCTTTTAGAAAATCTAGTAAAAATGCTTCACCTTATGCACTTGCAGCTTTAATAGAAAAAGGAACAAAAGAAGCAAATAATATGAAAACTAATACTTTTAATAAAAATAAAATAAAATCATGTATCGGTAACATAAGACAATTAACTCTTAAAGGACCTGATATTTTTGAGAAAGAATTAAAGCATATTTGTTCTGATTGCGGCATAGCTTTGGTAATTCTTCCACACTTATCAAAAACTTTTTTACATGGTGCTACTAAGTGGTTGAATCCAACTAAGGCTTTATTGCTTTTAACAATAAGATTAAGATATTTGGATATTTTTTGGTTTAGTTTTTTTCATGAGCTAGGGCATCTTTTAATACATAGTAGAAAAAGTATCTTTATAGACGAGAAAGATGAAGACAATAACTCTTTAGAAAGAGAGGCAGATAAATTTGCAGCTGACAGTTTAATTCCAAAAAATGAATATAAAGAATTTGTTAAAAAATATAATTTCTCTAGAGAAGCTATATTTAATTTTTCAGAAATACTTGGAATACACCACTCGATAGTAATAGGTAGATTGCAGCATGATGAATTTGTTAGTTTTAAGAAATTTAATAGGTTAAAACCAAAACTTACATGGAAAAAATAATTAGGAAAGTGGATACTTATTAGGTAATTGCGATAATACATTCTATTAAAAAGTAAATATGTGTAAAGAAACAAATAAAAAAATTGATAAAATAATTGAAATGTTAAAAACTGTAAATACCAATGATAATTCAAAAAATAGTGATAAAATTATATTTGAAGAAATTAAAGAAAAAAATGAAGATCAATTCGATTCAATAAAAACTATTGATAACAAAGCTGGAATTATTATTGCTCTTGTAGGAGTTTTAACAATAGGCTTACTCAATTCTAACCTTTTAGAAATTAATTTTTATTTCACTCTGAGCATTATAGTCTTATTTTCACTATCTATTTTATTCGCCTTTCTTTGTTTTATTGTAAAAAGTTATCATAGAGATCCGGACCCTAGTAATCTTATAGAAGAGTACAAAGATAAACTCGAATTAGTAACTAGAGGGCAACTTATTCGGAATTATGCTTGTTGTTATCGTAAGAACGAAAATAGCATTAGAAGAAAAAAATATTTATTAAACATTTCTATTATAATAGTTTCAATAAGTATAGTTTTTATTTTAACTTTATTATTAATTGTAAAGTTCTAGAGGAGTTTTTATTATGAGTGGTAAAAAACCAAGAAGCTCAAGGAGTAATATACCTAATAAGCCAAATACTAGATTAAGTTCAAGTAGTACAAAAGAAGCAAGGGAAAGTAAAAGAAAAGTTACAAAAACGAAAAATAGATAGAGGTGAGCAAGGACAGCTTATTTGAATTTTTAATTTTTAAATCATGATAAAAAAACCTTTAGTTTATAAGTACTTTGATGACACTGCAAATATTCTATTAGCAGAATACAATAGATCAAAAATGCAAAATGCCAGTAACAATATTGGTAAAAATAGGGAATATTTTTGTGCTAATTTTCTTTTAAGAGTATTACCACCTAAATTATATATTAAATCTGGTGAGATATGGGATTCTAAAAATAATAAAACAGGCCAACTGGATATAGTAATTTTAAGAGACGATGCACCATCTCTAGAAATAGGTTCAGATAATACTTATTTAGCTGAAGGAGTATTTGGAGTTATTGAGATAAAATCTAATTTATCAAAAACAAAACTCATTGAGGCTGGTAACACATTATCAAAAGTTGCTAAGTTGAGTATTTTGTCAGGTGCAGCAATATCTATGGGTAAACCTTTGGAAAGACCACTAAGAATTATATTTGCTTATGAGGGTGCTTCTTGGGATAAAATTGTTAATGAAATAGAAAAAAATAATTGGGAAGAAATTTTTGATTTAATATGCATATTAAATAAAGGGGTTATGATTAAAAAGGGAAGAATACTAAAATGGGACGATAAAAAAGATTTTATTTTTATTAATAGTAAGGCTGCTTCATTAGGATATTTATATTTATATTTGGTATCATATGGAAATAGTTTCTTAGGTCAAAGTATAAATTTATCACCATATTTTGAACCATTTGATAGGTGGGATGATTAGATAAGTATATTCATTGTTTTTAGATAAATTCATTTTTACAAAAAGAATCCTTTAAAATAGATAATTCCCTTAAAATTTGGTTCGAAATTTCACATGACTGCTAATCTGTACAGATAAACTGACCGACTTTCCTAAAATTAATAAAATTTTAAATACCATTTGATTAAATTAATAAGCAATTTTCTGAATTAGATATATTTTGTCATACTATCCTAAACCATTTGCTAAAAAATTATTAAGGAATTAAGATTGTAAGAAAAGATTTTGACTCAAGCCATGCAAAATATTTTTAAAAATTATATTCAATCAATCTCCTCAAAATTTTCGCATGAGGAAACTACCGAAATGGGGTATCGCACCGACTTTGAGATTTTAATCAAAGGAATTTTTGAGTCCATAAATGTTAGGCGCATAGATCATGATGCAAAGGCTGACCAGGGGAACAGGCCTGATTTTGCGGTGATTAAACATGATGTTCCAATTTTATACATCGAGACAAAAGATATTGGCATTTCCTTAGATAAAGTTGAAAAATCTGAACAGATGAGGCGGTATTATGGATATACAAATTTAGTTTTAACAGATTATCTAGAGTTCCGTTTTTATAGAAATGGGCTTTGTTATGTAGATCCAATAAAAATAGCTGAATATAATTTAAAAACCAGAAAAATTACTTCAATACCAGAAAACTATGAATACCTGGCAAGAACATTAATTGATTTCACGCAATCTCAAAAAGAGCCAATAAAATCAGGTGAGCACCTTGCAAAAATAATGGGAGGTAAGGCACAAAGAATTAGAGATAATATTAAACAATTCCTCACTATAGAATCGAAAAAAAATGAAGAGTTACTCAAGATATATAAAACTATTAAAAAATTATTAGTTCATGATTTAACTACAAATGCTTTTGCAGATATGTATGCTCAAACTTTAGTTTATGGGTTATTTGCTGCTCGTTACCATGACGAAAGCCCTGCAAGTTTTACGCGCCAGGAAGCGAGAGACCTTATTCCAAAATCTAATCCACTACTCAGGCATTTCTTTGATCATATAGTTGGGCCTAATTTTGATAAAAGACTTGAATATATTGTAAATGAACTGTGTGAAGTATTTTCTCATGCTGATGTACCTGAGCTTATGAGAGAATATTATAATACTGATTTATCCGGTGAAGAACACAAAGGACCGGACCCGGTGATTCATTTTTATGAAGACTTCTTAAAGGAATATGATCCTATTTTACGCAAAAAAATGGGTGCATATTATACACCCGTACCTATTGTACAATTTATTGTCAGGTCCGTAGATTATTTACTCAAAAAAGAATTCGGTCTTGCTGCAGGTTTGGCTGATACCTCAAAGACAGTAACAGGTGTCCACAGGGTACAGATTCTTGATCCGGCTGTTGGGACAGGAACATTTATTAGTGCTGTGATTAACATAATTTATTCAAGTCTCTTAAAGAATGGACAAAAAGGTCGTTGGCCAACATATGTTCATAATGATTTGCTTCCCCGCCTTCATGGCTTTGAACTTATGATGGCACCATACACGATTGCACACTTAAAATTAGCTATGGCATTTGGGCAAACGGGCTTTAAGTATTTTAACCGTCGCCTTGGTATTTACCTGACAAATTCTTTAGAAAAAGCTATAGGGCAGGGGGAATTATTTACAGCTTTTGGTCTTGCCGAAAGTATTGCAGAAGAATCCAAAGAAGCGGCGGTAATAAAAAATGAAACGCCCATTATGGTGGTTATTGGTAATCCACCATATAGTGTAAGTTCTTCGAATAAAGGGGAGTGGATACAAGATCTTATTAAGGAATACAAAAAAAATTTGGGCGAGAAGAAGATTAATATTGATGATGACTATATTAAGTTTATTCGACTTGCAGAGAATTTTATTGAAAAAAACAAAAATGGTATCGTAGCTATGATTACCAATAATTCTTTTATAGACGGGATCACTCATCGGCAAATGCGAAAACATCTACTTGAGACATTTGATGAAATATATATTCTTAACCTGCATGGTAGCACCAAAAAGAAGGAAAAAGCTCCAGATGGTACGAAAGATGAAAATGTCTTTAACATTGAACAAGGAGTATCAATTAATATTTTTGTTGGTAGGGATAATAAAAAGAAGACCTTGGGTAACGTATACTATTCAGAAATTTTTGGTAAAAGGAAAAATAAGTTTGAGATACTTGATTCAAATAGTATAGAAAATATTAAATGGAATAAACTTAGTTATTCTGAACCGTATTACTTTTTTGTGTTTAAGGATTTCGAGAGAAGTGAGGAATATGAAAGAGGGTTTAAGGTTGACGAATTGTATAATTTATATTCTTCTGGGATGGAGTCTGCAAAAGATGCTTTTATAGTAAAAATTTCCGGCGAAGAAGCAACAAATTTAAAAAGTTTTATTGAAATACACTCAGGCAGAGAGATTTCTGAAAGATATAATTTAAAACTTGAAAAGGCCTCCCAAGTTAAAAGTGATGCAGTAAATATTATAGATACTAATACAAGATTACTTTATAGACCCTTCGATATTAGGTATACGCTTTATTCGCCTAATAGCCAAGGTGTTTGGTGGCGACCAAAATATAAAGTAATGAGACACTTATTTAAAGAAAATTTAGCCCTCTTGACTTGTAGACAACAAACTAGTTTTAGATTCCAACATGTCTTTATTACAAATACTATAGCAGAAAGATGTTCTGTATCTTTACAAACTGGCGAAGTTAGCTATGTTTTTCCTCTCTATATCTACTCAGAGGATGGCAGAAAAACACCAAATTTGAAAAAAGAAATCATCCATACGATAGAAAAAATTGTTGGTGAAATTACTCCTGAAAATATATTCGATTATATATATGCGGTTCTTCATTCACCGAGTTATCGCGAAAAATACAAAGAATTTTTAAAAATTGATTTTCCGCATGTGCCATATCCGAAAGACACTAAAAGTTTTAGAAAACTGGTAGCACTTGGCACAGAACTAAGATTATTACATCTACTTGAATCCCCAAAATTAAATCAATTCATAACTACTTATCCTAATGATGGATCAAATATTGTAGAGAAGCCAGTCTACAAGGACGGTAATGTATACATTAATGAAAAGCAATACTTTGGTAAAGTACCTGAAGTAGCTTGGAACTTCTACATTGGTGGCTACCAACCTGCACAGAAGTGGCTAAAAGACCGCAAAGGTCGTACTCTTACCAATAACGATATTGAACACTATCAAAAAATAATTATTTCACTTGTTGAAACTAAAAGAATTATGAATGAAATTGATAAGATATTAAAGTAAATATGGTAGTAAAAATCCAATGTATTTTTACAGAAGTTATTATTTTAAAATTATTTCTTATAAATAAAAAATTTAATAATTAGTTTATGTCAACACCAGAACAACTCAGGAAAAGATGGAATACCGAAGAAGGGAAAAAAGTTAGAGAAAAAATAATTGCAAATAGTTGTGATCTGGACTGGGAAAGATATTTAATAGGTTTCCCTTACTCTTCCGAAATAAAAAACAATAGAGATTTAAGGTATATTGATTTCTCACTTGAAAATTTTTTTAAAGCAAGCATTAAATACATCAAAGAAGGAAAAGCAATAGGACCAAATTTCTCTAATGCTGATTTAACTGGAGCAAATTTTTTTCAAGCCTTTTTAATTTCCACTAATTTTAAAGGAGCAACCATAAAGAATGCAGACTTTCTGGATTCAACACCAATGAGGAGTAACTTTGAAAATTCTATAATAATTGGTAGCAGTTTTATTGGTGCTGATTTATGGGGATCAAATTTTAGATTCTCGAAAATAGAAAATTCCGATTTTTATGGCTCTAACTTAACAAATGTAAACTTATCGAATACTGTTATGAATAATTGTAAGATTTATGGGGTTTCTGCATGGGGAATAAAGAGAAACGAGAATACAAAGACAAGGAATCTTATCATAAGTCCAAAAAATTCTAAAGATGTTCTCATTACAGTGGATGATATTGAATTAGCACAATTTATCTATTTGATTCTAGATAATAAAAAAATATCTAATTTAATAACTACTATGAGAACTAAAATTGTTCTTTTGCTAGGATCCTTTTATGATGATGGAAAAAGTAAAATTACACCTAAGAAAGTGATTGATAAGATAAAGGAAATATTACCAAAATACAATTTAATACCAATAGTATTTGATTTCAGTAATTCTGAAAAACAGGATCTTATAAGTACTGTCAGAACTTTAGCATTGCTTTCAAGTTTTATTATAGTTGACCTCAGCGCACCTGCTGGGCAACTTTTTGAATTAGGTACTTTAGTTCAAACAACACCAATACCTTTTATTCCTATTGCAAGTATAAGTACAAAACATATTACTAGTATGATACAAGAGAAAGGATTGGGTAATTATCATTGGTTTTGCAAAGATTATTTTAGATATTCTTTAGAAGGGTATAAAAAGCAAATCCCAGAAATTATAGAAAAAAGAATTATTCCTTGGGCTCAAAGCAAGAATGTTGAGCTTGAAGGACAGAGAATAAAGAAATAATAAACAATTATTAAATATTAGGCTAAATCTTATAGCAATTATGGTAATAAAAAACTAATAAAAGAAAGATGGTTTACCACTAAAGGGGCAGTGTAGGTTTACACAAAAAAAGTTAGTCACTCCAAAATTATTTATACTCCCAAGCCTTACGCTATAATACCGCCATTTTAAAATCATCTTTATTTACATGCAGATAAGTATCAGTTGTGTCAAGCCTCGAATGTCCCAGAAGCTTGCTGATTGTTGGCAGATCTACCCCTTTCCTTCTTAGTCTCTCTGCATATGTATGCCTTAAACTATGAAGGGTAAGATTTTTTCTGTAAGTTTTTGACTCTTTAAAAATTCTAGATATTATATTTTGTAGTGAACATTTTGTTATTCTTTTTCCATGTGCTCCCCTGATTAGAGCATTTATATATTTTCCATTTAATTTTCTATATAAATATAGGAGCTCTCTTAACTTCCTGTTAAAATAAACAACCCTATTTTTTCTGCCTTTTGTATTTTTTATATTAATAGAACTTTCTTTAAAATTTATATCTTCCCAGTTTAAGTTTATAAACTCCTGTCTTCTAAGTCCGCAGTCAATTCCTAGACTGAAAATTATCGTATCCCTTAAATTTTCATTTCTATATTTTTCTTTTCTTGCAGGTAGATAATTTTTAATATTTTTTATATCAAGCTCAGATAGCTCTTCTTTAATTGATTCTACTTTTGATGGAATTTTTATAAGGGAAGAAAAATCCTTAGCTATATATTCTCTTCCATTAAGAAACTTTAAAAATGACCTGATGCAGTTTATAAGTTTTACATATGTATTGTTTGAGATCTTCCTGGACCTAATATAAGAAAGATACTCATCAATATCATTCATGGCCAAAGACTCTAGATCAATCCTGTTTTTTCTTAAATATATAGTAAAATTACTTGATGTGTTTAAGTAATCTTTAATGGTTGAATCCGCTTTATTCTGTGACCGCAAGTGTGTACTGTATTCTCTGATGATATCTTTTTCTATTGGATTATTTTTCTTACTGATCCTTATATTATTAGTACTTTCAACCTTTAGGCCACTTAAACTCCTGTAAGCATTAATTAGTTTCTCCGGGGATAACCCCTTTATTATCTTAATCAGATCATTCTCAATTATATTTCTTAAAGAATCATTATCCTGGAATGTTTTTGTATTTAGGTTATTACGAGTATTAATGTTTGCCTCCTAACATTAATTTATCTTTATGTGACTTTAATTAGCCTTTACTACTTATATATTTCTTCTCCTTATCCCTTTTTAAAAATATATTGCTTCCGCATGGAGGAAACAGAACGGAGGTTCTGGCCGTAAGTCAAGGTGGAGATTTTACGGTTCTCCTGAAAGGAGAATTGAGAGGGATAAATAGCTTTAGCGGTTTATGCTCGCAAAGTAAAATACTACCTTGACGAAGGACAGGTTCTAAGTATAATTCCCCCTAGGAAGCAATCTATTGGTATCATTCCGTAGAAGTTAAAGTAATTAGAAATAAACTCATATCCTACTGCAATTAGCCAGGAAAAAGTAAGTTTTAATTCTTAGTTGTAAAAAGATTTTTTCTACTTTATGCTATTTTAAAACACTCTAAAACCGGGTAAATAAAAGGAGCATTAAATATAAAAAGAGGCAAGATATGCATGTGTGCCACACATGCTTTTAATTGGGGATTCTCCCCAAACCCTTCAGTTAGAAAGGATAAATATGTTGAATACAAATCCTAAACGTCCAGAAAGAAAAAGAAAACATCATATATCCTGTTATTTGGATGATAAGGAATATATAGCTTATAGAGATAAAAGATCAAAAACATACTACAGTCGGAGTGAATATATAAGAAAATGTGTACTGGATAAAAAGATAACTGTAATACCAGGGATAAGGGATCTTATAATAGATTTAAAAAGGATTGGGAATAACCTAAATCAATTAACCCACAGGGTTAATACCGGGGAGGTTACTGTATTAGGAGATAATTTAAAAGAAATAAACGATGATTTAGCTGTAGTTTGGGGTAGTTTATCTAAGCTTATAAAGAAAGTGAAATAATTATTTATGGCAATTATTGAACTGTTAGCTTCTATAGGTAGTGTAGACAATATAATTAAAGGTGATTGCTCGCAAAGTAAAATACTACATTTACAAAAGACAGGTTCTTCTATATTTGTCTTGGAAGTTAAATATGGCAAGCTGATGGGCTTTTATAACCTTGTATATATTGCTCAAAATCTAATAAAAGTATTGTATATAAAGGAGACCTGGATTATCCAGACTACCAAGAAAAAGGTAAACCTAGGTTTACCTTTTTCTATTATCCTGATAATAAAATTAAAGTTAATTTATAAATAGAATCGTAACTATTTTTAACAAAATTGATCATATCAAAATTTGTGCCATTTAGACTTATCTTCCCGCCATTTACTATTCCATATTCATGATCTAATACCGGGAATTCTTTAATCGTATCTCGTGGCTTTTTTTCTTCATCTCTAAAATCTATGAACCTAAGAATATTTGTTTTCAGAGGAATCAGGTTATTTTTTATATACAAGAATTTTTTGTCCTTTACACCTTGGTTTTCAAGAATAGTAATTAATAAGTCAAATTTTTTCCTATTTAAACCACCAATATCTTGTGTTAATCCCAAAGTTTCCTTAGAGTGCAAGCCTATAAAATCAATTAGAATTCTCCCTTTTAATAGGAAACTTTTCCAACAGGTCCTGACTTCAATAGAATCTGTCTGAAAAGAGGCACCTTTACCGCTAGGTTTTACTAATAATTCAAGAAGCTGTTCGAATGATTGAAAAAATAATCCATAGTTATTTATAAAATCCTTACGATGTTTTTCCGGAAGTTTTGATTTAATTACTAAATCTTTAGCGAAATCTCTATATTTATCTTTACCTACGGTTCCTATAATTACTGGAATCCTAATATTAGGAAGAGGATGCCAGTTACCTTTGTTATTGCCAATCATTGCACCTCTAAAAAACAAAGGTTCTCCATCAGGACCCTTTTTCTTATAACAGCAGTCTTCATATAATTTTCCCGACCCGCATGGGCATTTTGGTAAATTCATTTAATTTTATTTAGTTATGTTATTTTCTTTATCAAAAAGCATAATATCATAATTTTACATACCTATAAAAAGCCTTTAAATGATTTCATTCCATTTTCAACATCTATGTTAGCCAGAGTGATGTAAATAGTTGTGGTGCTGATGTCAGAGTGACCAAGAATTCTTCTAAGCATTTCGATGTCTTTTGTTTGTTTGTAATACTGTTTAGCGTAAATATGCCTTAAAGTATGGAAGCTTATGATCTTATCTATTTTCATCTTTTCTTCGCCTTAATCTTTTTTAAAGCCCTTGCTGCTTCCTTTTTGACACCGCTATTTTCATCCTTTAAAGCATCAAATAAAGGTTCTAAAGCCCTCTCGTCTCCTATCTTCCCAAGAGCTCTTGCTGTCTCCAATCTGACATGGCTCCTTTCATCATTTAAAGCATGAATTAGAGGTTCTACAGATCTCTCGTCTCCTATCTTCCCAAGAGCTTCTGCTGCCCTCCATCGGACATTGAAATTTTCATCCTTTAAAGTCTCAATCAGAGGTTCTACAGCTCGGTTATCTCCTATTTTTATAAAAGCTTCTGCTGCCTTCATTCGGATATAGCTATATTCATCCTTTAAAGCATGAATTAGAGGTTCTACAGCTCTACTATCTCCTATCTTACTAAGAGCTTCTACTATATCTCTTCTGTAATAATAGTCATTTGCATCCTTTAAAGCATCAATTAAAGGTTTCACAGCTGGTTCCCCTATCTTTACAAGGGCTTCTACTATATCCCTTTTGATATAACTATATTCATACTTTAAAGCCTCGATCAATCCCTTTACATTTTTACTGGCCTTTAATTCCTCAATATTAGGTTCGTCAAATATTCCCATCTTCATGTCCCCTTATACAACCAATCGTTTTAATTATTTCCTTTTAAATTTTAAGATGAGATTCTTCTTTATGTTTTTTTATTTATCCTTTGCAGAAAATTTTAACATTAAAAAGTAATTTATAAAAAGCTCTTGAATGAATTCGTTCCATTTTCTACGTTTATGTTGGCTAAGCTGATGTAGATTATCGTTATGCTGATATTTGAATACGCTAAAATTTTCCTTAAAGTTTCTATATCTTTTATTTGCCGGTAACCTTGTGTAGCGTAGTATGCCTTAGTGTATGAGGCAAAACTATTTTACCAATGCCAGCTTTCTGATAGTATCTTTTAAATTATATGAATGGCCATACCTCTGCCTATAACCTATCGACAGCTTTTGCCATCTGTGAGCTGTTAAAATTAATATAAATTTTTGTAGTATCCAAACTTGCATGACCTAGTAACTTTTGAACCTTAAAAAGATCAACCCCGGCTTCAACCAGATGGGTAGCAAAACTATGCCTGAAGCTGCATGCTGTATAACCTTTTCTTTTAAGTCCGGATATGGCAAGATACATTTTAAGAAGATTTACAAAACTGCATTTACACATCCTTCTACCTTGCTCACCGATAATAAGTGCATCTGTCTTTAGGGGAAGTCTCTTCTCAAGATACTTATCCAGTAACTTTGTAAGGGTTTTATGAAGAGGAATTAACCTGTCCTTTCCTCCCTTACCAGACCTTACAATAACAGTACTCTTGGAAAGATTAAGATCAGTCCAGTTTAGGTTTAGTAGCTCATTTCTCCTTATACCGGTATAGTAGAGTAGTGATAGAACCAGTTTATCTCTAATAGTGTTTTTACGGCATCTTAAGGGCGCAAAGTCTACAGATCTAATGACTGAGTCTACCTCATACTTAGACATCACAGAAGGGATTTTATTTATCTTTTTAGGTACCCTGATTTTTCTTGTTGGATTTTTAACTGTAATATCTTCTTCTTCAAGATAATTAAAAAAGCTTTTTACTGTTGCAATTATTTTTGATATTGTAGCTGACCCAAGATTTCTATTCTCTTTTGCATAATAGAAATACTGCCTTATTATTCTTGTACTAATTAAGTTTATATCTAAAATATTTTTGGAACTTAGAAAATCAAAAAATCTTATAAGTTCCTTATTGT
>Ga0307380_10007244_pt1 | contig 14451 bp, 9 predicted proteins | sample UN3MG_FD_202239 | JGI IMG/M metagenome (GOLD analysis project Ga0307380, IMG submission 202239) | Soil microbial communities from Risofladan, Vaasa, Finland - UN-3 | ecosystem: Environmental > Terrestrial > Soil > Coastal area > Acid sulfate soil | place: Finland: Risofladan, Vaasa | collected... | reverse complement strand
GTGCACTGTGAATTCGATAGAGCCCATGCCATCGGCAACCGATGATAGTACTGCCTCGACGGTAGAGAACATACCGCCTTTTCCCCCTTAGAGCAAGGCAATACCTCCCTCACGATTCTCCAGCATTTTGAATGGATAGGGCGTGCCTATGCCTGGGCATGTTCCCTTCCACATGCCATAGAGACCGACAGACTACTTGATCATCCACCCCGATGCAGGCCCCACTCCCCATCAGGCTTCGACCCCAGCTTGCCCCCGATACTGTATCCACTCCAGGCACAGTCCGCTCGCAGGGGCGAGATGGCCTGCGGCCGAGCGATCGCGGGCTTCCAGGATATCGACGATCTCTTCGGGTCTCCAATGGCCGTGGCTAATGTCGACCAGGGTCCCGACGAGGATACGGACCATGTGGCGCAGAAAGCCGTCCCCTTCGATGTCGATGGAGAGCGTGTCGGGATCACCATTGAAGCCGCGCGTGACGTTGCACCGAAAGACGGTCCGCACCGCATTCTGGTCCTCGTACACGGCGGCGGCAAAGGAACGGAAATCCCGCGTCCCGACGAGGTGCTGGGCCGCTACATTCATCGCCTCCACAGACAACGGCCCAGGGATGTGCCAACAGAAGCGAATTTGGCGGATCGGACGGAGCTGGCCGGTATAGATCGTGTACCGGTAGCCACCGGGCCAGAACTGAACTTGATGTGTATTGAGGCAACGAGATATGCAAAGCTCGAGGAAAGGCGAATGATCAGCCATAACGCAAGTGAAGGTTGTTACAGCCCCGAAATATGTCTTCTTGCATTGGGCCAAGAGGTACTCCACTCTGAAGCCAGCATCGCTGCACACGATAACGGCGAGTGTGTTAGCGGCGTGTCGGGGTCGCAGACCATAGCGGGTCATTCAACAGTTCACAGTGGAACTCGGGAGAGGCATGCCGCTCCCAAGGAAGCTTCCAACGAGTCGAAGAGGCGAAGGAGGAAGTATGGCGGTATGCCAGTCGGACCAGGCCATAGTAGGGTTACAGATGGGGTAATGCCCATCCAGTCCTGTCGATTCGGGACGCTCGAAGGGCCTGGCAGCAGAACGCAGAGGGATGAGCCGCGTAATCACATCGGACAACTCATGGACATTGGGCACGAAGGCGTTATACTTACACGTAAAGAGTTCCGTAGTCTTACGCGGAAATCATATGAGTGCTGTTCACCGACAGGATGAGGAACCCATGGAGCACCGGAATTACACGCGCAGGGGCTTCTTACGTTCAGCCGGCTTTGCTGCGGCTGCTGCGGTTGCCGGATGGGCAACAAGCATGGCAGGCCGAGCTCAGAGAAGACCAGACCGCAAGCCCAACTTCAACATCTTCCGTTGCGCCTTCACGACGGCGGAAGGCTGGGGGACATTCAGCCAGACGACCGAAGGTGCAGGAAGGAGGGCGGACGTGCGTGTGAAGTGGGGAAAGCTGCGCTTGAAGAGGCTCGCGTTGCAGGTGCCTGAGGATCGAACTGCGACGCAAGTCCGCGTGAGCGTGGCAGGCTGAGAGGTACCAGCTACTTTGGATGTCCAAGGGGGCTGGGCTGAAATTCATCTTGAAGGCGAATTGTTCGTCGAGCAGGGCCAATCGATCACAGCTGTCATTGCATAAATAACCAGTTCCAGTTTTGGAAACTATAATCCAAGACTTTAGCAGGAGTTACACAATGAGTACTATCTTCCGCTGTCTTATCCTCCCATACATTGCCTTGACGGCTGCGTCAACTGGTCACGCTGCCGGCTCATCTCAGCACGCCGCCAAACCAAATATTATCCTCATCTACGTCGATGACCTCGGTTACGGCGACGTGGGCTGCTACGGTGCTACAAAGCTGAAGACGCCCAACATTGATCGGTTGGCAAAGGAAGGCCGGCTGTTCACGGATGCGCACTCGGCCTCCGTGGTATGTACCCCGTCGCGCTACGCCCTGCTCACCGGCCGATATCCCTTTCGCAAGAACATCTGGGGACCTTTGAAGCTGGATCACCCGCTGGTGATCGACACCGCACGTCTGACGCTGGCCCGCATGCTCAAAGAGCATGGCTATCGCACCGCCTGCGTGGGCAAATGGCACCTTGGATTCGGCATAGAGACGAGCGATTGGAACAAGCCGCTCAAGCCCGGGCCGCTGGAGTTGGGCTTCGACTACTATTACGGCATCCCGCTGGTCAGCAGCGGGCCGCCGTTCGTCTATGTGGAAAACCACAGTGTCGTTGGATTGGACCCGGCCGATCCGTTTGTGCTGCGCCGGAAGAATGACCCGCGTCCGCCCAGTCCAGTGCAGATCTTTCCGGAAAAGAACGGGATCGATCGCTGGGCCGGCGCCACTCGAGCTCACTTGCTTTACCGAGACGAGGAAGTGGGCCCCACGCTGACCGCCAAGGCAGTAGACTGGCTCAATGCCCAGGCCGAGCAAGCGCCCGATGTGCCCTTTTTCCTCTACTTTGCCACGCCGCTGATTCATCACCCGTTCACGCCAAGTCCGCGCTTCAAGGGCACCAGCCAGTGTGGCCTCTACAGCGATTTCGTGCAGGAGCTGGATTGGATGGTCGGCCAGGTGTTGAAAACCCTGGACGAACTGAAGCTTGCCCAGAACACGCTGGTCATTTTCACCAGTGACAATGGGGGCATGTTAAATGGTGGTGGGAAGGCGGCCACCGGGTCCCCTTCATCGCTCGTTGGCCCGGCCACATTGAATCCGGCAGCACCTCGAACCAACTGGTGTGCAGCGTGGACATGCTGGCGACCCTGGCGGCCCTCGTCGGGCACCCGCTCAAAACAGACGACGCGGTGGACAGCTTTAACGTGCTGCCCGCTCTTGTAGGCAACCCCGAAACACCGATTCGCGATCACCTCGTTATGGCTCCGTTCAGGAAAGCGAATCTTGTCATCCGGTCGGGCCGGTGGGTTTACATCGGGGCACGAGGCGACGGAGGTTTCGGCGATGATCGCGGCGGCCCGAAGTCGCTGGCCTTCACCGGCGAAGTCAACAGTGACATCACCCCGCAGGGCGCCTACCGGAAAGATGCGCCGCAGGAACAACTCTATGACTTGGAGTCCGACCTGCCCCAGGCGGTCAACGTTGTTCGCCAACATCCCGGGGTCGCCGCGGAACTCAAGGCGCTCCTCGAACGAATCGAGAAGGCAGGACGCACACGTCCCGAATGAACGCAACGAGGACCGAGATGCAGAGCAAAATAAGCCGAGCGAGGCCTATGCCAAATCAATCAGTATAGGCATTGAACTGGTGAGATACTCTGTGTCAATCCCGCACAAGCGGCAATCCAGTTGATTTCTCCAATTGAAGATGCACCTCGCTTCCTCAAATGTACGATGATGTCACCTTGCTTTGGGCTAATAGTCTTTAAACCCTCTCATCCAGTCGGGCCAGTCGGACGCCTTGACCATGCCGGCTTTGGTCCACGGACCACCTGTGTCAAACTCACGATGCCACTTCAATGTCCACAGCTCTTTAAGCCCCACTTTGCGTACGGTGAAATCCACAAAAACAGCATTGATGTTCCCCTCGTGGCGATTACAGCAATATCGCTGCATCATTCCGCTCCCACTTCCGTATGTCTCCTCAACCAGCGAAGGGGTATCCGTATGGTGTGGCATGCCGCCGAGCCACATCGCGTCGAGGAACAGCGGGATACGATAGGCTCCGTGCACATCCGGTGAGACCCAGTACCGCGAAGGACTGCCAATCACACCGCCGGGGTTTCTTGCTTTGGACGGATCGCCTACATAGTCATTGATGCCGTAGCTACCCGCCAGGTTGGCATAACCGTACCTGACATCATCCGGCGGAAAGACACCATAGGCTTCAAGCGCCCCGCCTTGTAGCCCATTATCCGCATTCGCCTTTGTGGCCGCCGGGCAGAAATTGATCTTCTTGTCCTTGTAATAGGGCCTGAGCGCCCCAATCCAGACGTGACCTTGTGCAGTGGTGGACCAGGCGCCGTAGAACCTGTGGTCGTTGTCATCCGTGTACATCCTGAAAATCAGCCCCCACTGTGCCAGGTTGGACATGCAGGCGACGGCTCTTGCCTGTTTCTTCACACGCTGCAACGCCGGCATCAGAATGGCCATCAACAACGCGATGATCGCAATCACGACCAGCAGCTCAATCAGTGTAAACGCTCTTTTTCGCATGCGGTACATAGGGTGCTTCTTTCGTGTCCATGTGCGACATTTTATTATTTTAACACTTTCATGAGGCATTGTCAGCTGGTTCCTTGCCGTGCAGACCTCTGGGGCAGCTGATGAATCACCGAATCAAACGCTCATTCTCCTCCGGCAACCGAGGCGATGACCGCTGCGGAGGAAACAACTGCTTCAACTCCAGCATCGCTCGCGGCTCGTACAACAGCCCTTCGGCCGCACACTGGCACGCCGAGTACGTCTGAGTTTGCTAATCTTTGATTCTTTAATCTTCGCAATCACCCATCTGTTGTGTAACTCTGCCATTCAGAATATCACTTGATACGCGGCCTGATCCATGCTCGGGACGACCCTTTTTCAAAGGCGTGCTCAAGTTCAGCCTGTTGGCCGTTTTGCACTGGTAATCCGTCCAGTTCCTTCTCACAAGATATGCCCTTCTATCTTCCAGTTGCTCGCAGCTACCAATACTCCACACTCTCCGCTGCTACCACCAACAACATGGATTCGTATAATGCTCCCAGAACCACCGGTGTTCCATTTGTTCGAACTTGCGCCACTCAACATGCTCATCCACGAACAGGATGTTACCTCCGGCGGCCTTTGAACTCTTCCTCAGGTGGTTCGATCTATCATAGACTGACCAACGTGTCCAGGTTCCACCTGTGGCCTTAGAGAAATCGGCTTCATTACGATCCGGTCCGTTACTGGCCGTGAAGTCCGCGATCATCTCGACCGTCGCTGGTGCGCTATGAGTCTTGGCAATGTTCCTTACCCACTCCTTGGTAACGTGGTCCGGGCTCATGGGTGGGTTGCTACGGCCGGCTACGGTGTCCAGGAGCCACAAGTAGCCAATGACCCGATGCAGGTTTTTGCGTGTCGCTTCATCCTTCGGTTCAGGCACGTCGTAGGACTCCGGCGTGCCATAGGGAAGGTTTTCGCCATAACGCCACCAGATGATATTATCGCGCTGTTTCCATGAAGGGCAGTAAAAAATATGCCGATCAAATGCCTTGGTCGTCAGGATAATGTCGGCCGTATAATATGAGATGTCTACAAGCCACCGGTCGACCGTATTGAGCGGGAGCTTGCCGTCATTATCCGTGGCATAGAGAAAGAGCCCCAAGCCCATGTTCTTCTCGTTCCGCGCACAGACAGTCCTGCGGGCGCTTTCCCGAGCGCTGTTGAGCGTTGGTAACAGAATGCCCATTAACAGGGCTATGATCGCGATCACGACCAATAGCTCGATGAGGGTAAAACCACATGGCCAGATGCCGGCTCGAACCGCTGGAGTTGCTACAGGAACTGCGGCACAAAAACGCCTTTCCTGACGCATCGTGGTGTCATCCATCCAACAACGTAACCGAGCCTACATCGATCCCGCCTGCGGCCCTGACACTCCAACATCGAGCCAAAGCCGCAGGCGCGTCGCATCATCACTGGCATTCACATCGACTTAAACTGAAACAGCGTCAACACCAGTCAAAACGGCTTGTCAAAGGGCTTGGTGACGCCGGCAAGCCCTGCTATCTCCGCCGGCGACAACGCGCGGCTGTAAATGCGGACATCGTCGATCAGGCCATTAAGCCAGTTGGCGGTGGACACTGTCCCAAATCGCAGATTCCCCCCACGGTCTGTAATCGCAGCATTTCTTGGAGGACTGGCCACAACTTCGACGCCATCGGCATAAATCCGCTGAATGTTCCCGTCATAGGTGCAGACAATGTGCGTCCATGCGCCATTCGTCAAAACGGCACTACCACTGTCAAGAGGCGTTTCCGCAGTGGGACCTCCGGGGTAAATGCTGAAACGCAACCAGCCATCCGTCGAGTGCTGACCCAGCCAAAACGTCCTGCTTGTATTATCCGGCGTCCACTTCGAAACGATCCCCGCCCAGTTCTGAGCGATGTCGCGGGGATTGACCCACAAGGCAATACTGAACGTACTGCCTCCACCAAGGATTGGAACATCTCCACAGTTGACCAACGCATTGCTGCCGTTGAAATCTGCGGCTGAGCCGACCACGCCTTGTGCATAGGTCACATCGCCTTCGGCAACACCGTCGTACTTATTTCCCGAGATATCACTCGGATTCCCATCTAACGGCCAGTCGCCGACCAGATTAGCGGTGCCGGGCGCGGCTGGAGTGATCAACGGGCGTTCGTAAGAATACAGGCGGATCCCATCCAGCAAGACCATCCCCTGGCCGCCGGCGGCGCCAATCCGCTCAAGGCCAATAGTCAGCGTAGTAACGTTGCTCGGATTCACACCGAGCGAGGCCAGGTCAATATACCACATCTGCCATGCCGGTCGCCTCAAGTTCTCGGCATCCCCATCATAGATCACCTTGGCGCCGTTGATCTTCACATACATCTGCTGTGCAGCATTGTTCGGATCGCCAGAGAACCGCAGTGTCAAGCCTTTGATACCATGCTCAGTCCAATCGTGACCGGCCTGCAGATCCGCAACATTCGCCGTGACCTCTGAAACGCTGGCGGTGGTGTTGTTATAGAAGAGGGGCACAGACTGCTTGCCGTCATAAATCACGGTCTTCTCCATCGAGGGCTGAAAAGCCTCGGTATAACCGATAGTCGAGCCATTGGTTGTGGTCCCGAAGCCATCAATCCATGTCTCATAGACTAAGTGGCTGTCCTCTTGCCCGGCTTCAATGTCGTTGTAGGACTCGAAATCATCGACCGCCAGATACTCCTGTGTTGAGAGACTCCAGATATCTCCTTGCCAGGCTGATGGCGTTTCGGCCTCGTTGACCTCATCAATCCGCCAGTAGTACGTGCTGGCCAGATCCAGGGAGGAGGTATAGGTGGGCGAGGTGACAGTCACAGAGGGAGCTGTGCCATCGATCACGGCCTGCTCGTCGGTGCTCAAATACACATCGTGCTTGGCCGCCTCTCTTCCCGTTCTCCAGCTCAAGGTTGCATCCACGCTTACATTCGTAGTGCCGGAAGCTGGATCTGGCTCTCGGGCGCTGACGGGTATGTAAGAGAATCGAACCTCACTGAGACCATATTGCTGCACAAGGCCTCCCCAGTTGCTGTTGGCAGTGATTTTCACATACTTTGCTGCCACACCACCCAGATCAACGGTGGTATTGGGGGCGTAACCAGCCACGCCAGGGGCCCGGGCAAACTCGTGAGTCGTACCCAGGGTGGTCCAGTTAGCACCATCGGTCGAGTACTCAATGGTGGCTTCCTTCACGCCGAAGCCGATGACAGGCTCAGTGGAACTATTGTAGTTCCAGACCCACATCTGATGCAGCTTATAAGCCTTGTCAAACTCATACTGAATCCAGGTCGGCTGCGGCCCAGTGATGCTACTGAGCCACATATCTGTATTTATTGCCGAGTGCATATCATCGCCGTCCAGTCCGGAACCATTGACGGTATTTTCAGGCCCTTCATCTGCCCTGTTCGAGCTGGAGGCGGTGGCTCTGATGCTGTTAGCGTCTATCAGATAGGCAAGAGGCTCCACGGTGAAACTCCAGACATCGCCCTTAAAAATGGTGGACGTGGGCGGGGCGTTGACCTCGTCCACACGCCAGAAATAAGTCTGCCCGAAATCGAGACGACCGGGAGGATCATACGTTGCAGCGGCCTGGCCTTGACTGGCTAACAGCCCCAGCGGATTGCTTCTGCTGGCGTTGTTGGCATCGTCGAAAACTGTGCCCAAGTAAACATCATGGGTGCTGGCGAACTGGCCGGGCGTCCAGTTGAGCACTACGTCTCTTGGCACGTCGGTCGCGCCGTCAGAAGGGTGCGGCTTAGAAGCCAGACCAACTTCACCCTTCATCAAGACCCGAATCTCGGCTTCTGTTAGCGCTCGGCTGTAGATGCGAACATCATCCACCAGGCCATCCCACCGCTGCCCGGGACTAACCTGCTGGCCGATGTAGGCCGACCTCAAAACCGTGTTCCACGTTTTTGCCTCTGATGTCACAAGGGCACCATCGGCATATAACTTGGCCGTCGTTCCGTCATAGGTCAGACAGATGTGGTGCCACTCGCCGACCACCCAAAAACAGTTGTCCGCAGCCGCCTGGTTCCATCCCACCGGCTGGTCGCCCCAACCTGCTCCTACGGCTATTCGCATAGTATCGCCGTTGACGCCGATAAACGTGGCCTGAGCTTGGGCGGGCGAGCCGTACGCCGCAATCCAGTGCCAGCCCCCGACGATGGTGCCGTCAATAAAGCCCCAACCACATACAGTGCGGGCAGAGGCCCCGGACGGCAGAATCGACGGATTGCCGAAATCAACGTAATCATCAGTTCCATCAAGTTCCAAAGCGCCGTCGTAGTACCCAACCACCCACTGCGGGCCGCCGGAAAGCGTGCCGTTGATTCCATGGCCGGAACTGTCCGTGGCATCGCCGTCAAGCTTCCACCAACAAACAAGATCAGGATCAACGGCGTTGGCAACGCAGGGTATGACCTGAATGGACAGAAGAACGAAAGCACACAGACAAATCACTTTCTGAGACATGATAATCCTCCTTCTAAAATGAGTAACCATTCAGGGTATTCCGATGGTATTGGGCAACGCACCCAATACAGGTTACCGGTCACCCAGACTCATAGCCACTGTTGCCTATGATAGCACATTGGCAGGTTGTAATGCAACCTGAAAACGTGCTTCTTCTTTCCTTTTTTTGAGGTTGTGATATCGGATAGCTCATGGACATCGGGCAAGAGGGCGTTATACTGACACTCGAAGAGTTCCGCAGTCTTATGCGGGAATTACATGAGCGTTGTTCACTGACAGGATGAGGAAGCCATGAAACATCGGAACTGCACACGCAGGAGCTTCTTGCGTTCAGCCGGTCTTGTCGCCACTACTGCGGTTGCAGGGTGGTCAACAAGCATTGCAGGCCATGCTGAGAGAAAACCAAGCCGCAAACCCAACTTCATCATCATCTTCGCCGACGATCTTGGTTACGGCGACCTAAGCTGTTTCGGGGCCAAGCACGTTCGGACCCCGGTGATTGATCGGCTGGCGGCAGAGGGGATGAGATTAACCAGTTTCTACGTCGCAGCGCCCGTCTGCACGCCATCGCGCGCAGCGCTGATGACCGGTTGCTATCCCGCACGCATCGGGATGGCCGCCGGCTCGCACCACGCCGTGTTGCTGGCCGGCGATTCAAAGGGTCTGCACCCCAACGAGATCACGATTGCGGAGGTATTGAAGGCCGCCGGATATTCCACGGGAATCTTCGGCAAATGGCACCTGGGAGACCAACCGGAGTTTCTGCCGACCCGCCAGGGATTCGATGAATTCTTTGGTACGCCCTACAGTTGGGATATCCATCCCACTCATCCGAATCAAGAGCAATTTCACTTTCCACCGCTGCCGCTGCTCGACGGCGACAAAGTCATCGAGCTGGACCCGGACCTGGATCGCATCACGGAGCGGATCACGGAACGTGCCGTTCGATTCATCGAGGACAACAAGGATCGGCCGTTCTTTCTTTACCTGCCGCATCTGCTGGTGCACCGGCCCCTGCACATTTCGCCGTCGTTCATGCGCAGCGTTAATGATGATCTCAAGGCTGCGCTGCGCCAGGAGAGCGCCGCCGTGGACTCACGCACACGTGACAAATTGTTCCCGCAAGCGGTCAGTGAGATCGACGGGTCAGTGGAACAAATCATTGCGACTCTCAAGAAGCATCAACTCGACCGAAGCACGCTGGTTGTCTTTACGTCGGACAATGGTCCAGGTATTGGCAGCGCCGGTCCATTGCGCGGAGGCAAGGGGAGCACCTTCGAGGGAGGCATGCGCGAGCCGACAGTCGCATGGTGGCCCGGCAGGATCCCGGCGGCCAGCGTTAATGACGAACTGCTGACGGCAATGGATTTGCTGCCAACATTCGCCAGGCTCGCCGGCGCCCACGTGCCGGAAGATCGGATTATCGACGGCAAAGATATCTGGCCCGTTCTCTCAGGGCAGGCGGGTGCAAAATCGCCGCATGATCGATTCTTCTACTTTGCTGGAAATACGTTGCGCGCCGTCCGTTCCGGCCCCTGGAAACTAACTTTGGCAGCGAAACCCCGTAATGGAAAGGATGTGGTGCCATCTGCGCTTTTTCACCTCAGGGACGATGTAGGAGAAACCCGGAACGTCGCCGCCGACCATCCCGAGGTTGTGCAACGGCTTTTGGGATACGTCGCAGCCTTCAATCAGGATCTGGCTGCCAATAATCGACCGGCAGGATTTGTTGGGAATCCGAAACCGCCGACTCTTGAGAAATGATGAGAAAGACGAGCAATAGAAGCAAAATGAAAAAGAATCGCGTAGCGGCGATCGTTTTGGGCTTTGCGTTGGCCGTCGCACTTAATGGCCAAGCCGCCGAGAGAGAGTTGGATTCTCGCTCGCCACGGTTTAGTGACACGCTTCTGGCTCGGGGGGAACCCGCCCTTTACCAAGGCGACCGCCTTGAGGCCATCAGCTTGCCCGTGGGGGGCATCGGGGCAGGGTGCATCCAGTTCAACGGTAAAGCAGAGCGCCATATCTGGCAGATATTCAATAATTTCTATCCGGTTTCCTTCACGCACAGTTTTTTTGCTGTAAGGGTGAAAGTCGGCCAGCAACCGTCGGTTGTACGAGCCCTTCAGACTTCGGCTGTCGGCCCCTTTACCGCGATGAAGAGCCTGACATTTCGGGGCGAATATCCATTCGGCTGGTTCGATTTTGAGGATCCCAATCTACCGGTCCACATTTCCATGGAAGTATTCAGTCCTTTTATCCCGCTGGACGCTAAGAATTCCTCGCTGCCTTGCGTGATCCATAATCTGACGGCCTTGAACACCTGCGACAAGCCGGTGGAGGTGACCTTCTTGGCGAGTCAGCAAAACGCGGTAGGTTATCAACCCTCGCCGGAGCAGCAGCGTGGTCCGCGGCTTGCCGTATTCGATCCGCGGTCCATTCCCAAGGTTGATGGACAGCAATACGAAACTTATGGCTCGAATCGCAATGAGATTCTGCGCAATAAAGGCGCCGTCCTGCTGCACATGTCAGCCCTTTCCACAGCAGAGACACCGGGTAGCGGTGACATGACTTTGCTGGGCCGTGGTGGGCGGATCAGCGCCACGGCATCATGGCAAAGCCGGGAGCAATTGGCGGTCGATCTCTCTAACAACGGCGTTTTGGACGGTCCGGAAAACGCCGGTCCGACGCCATCCGGCAGCACGGTGGACGGTGCCTTGGCCTCTTCCATCCGTCTGATGCCTGGAGAGAAAAAGACGGTCCATTTCATTTTGACCTGGTACTTCCCACACGGCAGGAGTGGCAATCTCCTTGAACCTCTCTGGCCTAAGGGATGGAGTTTCAACGGCCGCATGTATGCCAATTGGTGGCCGAGCTCACTCGATGCTGCTGAGTATCTCAGTCAGAATCTTGAAGAACTGGCTGCGGCGACACGCATGTATCACGACGCGCTTTATGAAACAAACCTGCCGTACTACGTACTGGACCGAATCAGCTCCCAGCTCTCATGTCTGAGAACCACAACCTGCTTTTGGGCGGACAACGGGTATTTCGGTGGCTGGGAGGGCTCCGGCATTGCCCTGGGAAGTTGTAAAGGCAACTGTACGCATGTGTGGCAATACGCACAGGCCTACGCGCGTCTTTTTCCCGAGATCGCTCGTCGCATGCGAGAGCAAGCGCTGTCCTGCCAAAATGCGTCGGGCGGTATCCCGCACCGACAGCCATCGAGTTTTGTTGCTTTCGACGGGCAGTGCGGCGAGATTCTGGCGGCCTATCGCGAGCACTGCTGCAGTCCAGATAAGGAATGGCTCGACAAACAATGGACGCGGATCCGGCTGGCAATGGATTTCGTCATCCGTTCATGGGACCAAGATGAAGACGGTGTGTTAAAGGGCCTGCAACCCGATACGTTGGACGCCTCTTTGAGCGGCAGTACGTCCTGGCATGGGACATTGTATATCGCAGCACTGGCCGCCGCCGAGAAGATGGCTTTGCTGGAAAACGAACCGCAAGCGGCCCAGCGCTATGTGCGAATCCGCCGTTCCGGCCAAAGCAAACAGGACGAAACGCTTTTTGACAGCGACTATTACGTTCAGATTCCTGATCGGGCTCCCGGCGGCGCGCCCGGCAAGAACTATTTGAATGGGTGCCATATTGACCAGTTGCTGGGCCAGTGGTGGATGCATCAGCTCGACCTAGGCTGGGCCTATCCGCCGCCGCATGTGCGCACGGCGCTGGAGTCATTGTTCAGGAACAACTTCCGCACACATTGGGATGAGATCCAACTGTCTATCACCGGAGGACCCCGTAAGTTCGTGCTCGATGACGACTATGGACTCAAGATGACCACGTGGCCGAAGGGCGGCCGCCCGGAAGGCAAGAAAGTGTGGGGCTACGCCGACGAAGTCATGAGTGGATTCGAGTACAGCGCAGCCGCCACCATGCTTTACAGCAGCCTGATTAACGAAGCTCTTTCCGTAGTTCGAGCGGCGTCCGACCGATACAACGGCCGACTTCGCACAGGCTTGTCGATCCGCGCTTTCGGCTACAGCGGCAATCCTTTTGGGGATGACGAGGCTGGAAAGTCCTACTCTCGTGCGATGAGCAGTTGGTCGCTGCTTCTGGCCAGCCAAGGCTTCATCTATGATGGGCCGGCTGGCCACATCGGTTTCAAGCCGGTGTGGAAGCCGGAGGAACACGTTTCTTTCTTCACTGCGGCCGAAGGCTGGGGCGTGTTTAGGCAGCAGCGAGGCAAAAGAGCCGGCATGATCCAGTCGGAACGCATTGAGATCCGCTATGGAAGGCTTCGTGTAAACTCACTTGTTTTTGCGTACGCCAAGGGTGCGCGCCCAACAAAGGTTTCGGTACGGCTCGACAAACAGCTCGTGCCTTCTGCGGCTGCCATCAGCAGCAATGAGGTCCTGATAACTTTGAAACGACCCCTTACGATTAGCGCCGGAAGCGCATTAGACGTGTCGATGAACTGAAGGGCTGTGGTCCTTGCTCGGTGTTGGCCCTTCTTCTTGAGCTAGTTCACACATGGAAGGCGCAAAGCTAAACACTATGGTCTCTGTTGCCGCAAAGACTTTTCTTTAAGGCATCCATGTCACGACCTGTCAGCCACGCTTCGTAGCTTATCTGAACAGCCCTTCGGCTTCACGAAGCATTATGCTCGACATCGTGAATCTACGTATGTCATGGTGAATGTCACTCACTTTTCACACCGGTCATTGAATACGATAATGATGAGAGACTCCGATAAAATACTGGCTCTTGGACATGAAATTAGTGTCCACTCTCGTCGGATTCCAACGAAATCAAGATGTGTGGAGACATTTTGGATACATAATGTCACCGTGTCAAAAGCAGTGTCTTTCGGCTTCTGAAAAGACGCCTTTACGAGCCTGATGTCCCTCTTCCACAGCTTCTGTTTGTGGTAGTTTGCCCGCCACTCTTTGGCCCGTTCCGGCTTGTCCCAGCCTTTGTAGAGGACGATCAGGTTCTTCAATGACTCTAATGTGTGTGGGTGAGTGTCACCGAGTTTGAGGCGGCGGCCTCGACAGCGTTACAGAATAGTGGGTCTGCCTTATCGTAATCAGTTTGTTCCTTGTAGAGCGCCAGCAGTTCATTCATGGATTGCAGTTTGTGCAGATGGGTATTGTTGAGCTCATCGATGCGCCAGTAGTATGTATTCGCACGTTGGAAACGTGCCGCATCTATTCCTTTCGGGGACCGACTCGAGAGATGTCAATCGGCTCGAAACCGACTTTCCGCGCCGGCGAGTCGCTGCTGAGTCCCAACGAAAAATCGTCCTTTTCCGGGTCCGCAAACTGCGGATCGGCCTCAACGCTGTGTTGCTCAATGCCAAAACGCCGCTGAGCATCGAGGTGTTTCTGGCCCCAACCAGGTTCAGTGGTGTTGAAGTAGAGGTTATGATCGGCCTTGCATGTCCGCAGCATGGCGGGTGTGAGGTCGCCCCGGTTCTTCGCCGCCGGCGTGGTCTTCTCGAACAACAATGCTTGCCCCGGAATCCGCGAGACGATGACATTGCACTGCACGATGGAGCCGTCCACCAGGCCGTAGGGCAGCACCAGGTAGCCACGCTTGTGGACGCAAGGCGTGCCGTCTGGCGTTTGGTCCCGGATGTCGTAAAGGATGTTGTTGCGGATTGTATTGTTACCTTTCCAGATAATGCCTTCGCCGCAGACACGGGTGACCACGTTGTGCTCGATCGTAGTGTCGTGCTGATCGTCATCACAGCGGAT
>Ga0307380_10007243_pt1 | contig 14452 bp, 28 predicted proteins | sample UN3MG_FD_202239 | JGI IMG/M metagenome (GOLD analysis project Ga0307380, IMG submission 202239) | Soil microbial communities from Risofladan, Vaasa, Finland - UN-3 | ecosystem: Environmental > Terrestrial > Soil > Coastal area > Acid sulfate soil | place: Finland: Risofladan, Vaasa | collected... | reverse complement strand
GACGAGCACGTCGTCGCGGACGCGGGTCCACGCCTCGGTGCCCGCGACGGACTCATCCAATTCCCCGAGGGCGGCGACCAGCATCATCACGGCCACCCGGGCCGTGTCCACCTTGTACGTTCAGAGCTGGTGCAGGATGTCGGGGTACTGCATCCCCCGGTGTCGCTCCCACCAGACCTGGAGCCTGAACTGCCCGTACGCGTACGGGCAGTTCACGACCCAGTAGCGGGGTCCCTCGTCGGAGTCGCTCACGAAGGCGTCCGTGACGGCCGGGATCTTCACGCCGCCCCCGAGGTCGGTCTCCTCGCGCAGGAGCGGATGATCCTCCGGCGTGGCCGCTCGGAACTTCACGAGGCCACCTCCTTGGTGCGGACATCGCGGTCGTAGATCACGGCGAACATCTCCTCGGGGCTCTCGTAGTAGCGCACCTGCATCTCTGTGTCGGTGATCCCCACGATTTCCCCGACCCACCGCTGGCGGGAGCGCCCCTCCCCGTCCGCCCAGATACGGTCGGCCCCGAATTCGATGGTGTCGCCCTCGAGCAGCGCCGCGGCCGAGTACTTGAACCGGCCGCGGCCGCGCTCGCACCACTCCCGGGTGAAGCCCCCGGGGGCGTCCGGGGTCTCCTCGATGCGCGCGAGCCAGTTGCGCCCGCGCCAGTGGTCCTCCCAGATCGGGGGCTTGACCACGTACCACTCGTCGATCGGGACGAGGTACACGGAGCCGGACTCGTAGGCCATGCCTTCCTTCTACGCCATCAAGGGGAACGTGAAAATCCTGCACGGGTGAAAAGGCGTCAAATTTGACGCATTTACCCCTCGTCTCCCCCGGACCGCGGCGCCGGTAGGGTGATCCATGCAGAAGTGCTCGCAATGTGACGGCATGGGCTCCATCGTCCTGTTCTCCAGCGCGAAACCCTGCGGGACGTGCCACGGGACAGGGCGCGCACCCCCGACGGAGCATTCCCCGGTCGAGGTCGAGAAGTCGACCGCGCACGAAACAAAGGGGTCGATGACCCCGGCACTCCTGACGACGACCACGAACACCGGGGGGACCTTCACCATCACGAGCGGTACATCGACGGGGACGGCGAGCGGAGGGCACATCACGATCAGGGGAGGCGAAGATTGGGCCCACGAATCGACGCGTATCCAGCTGCACGACTCCAAGAGCGGTGCCACGCCCCACATCCTCGTGGGCGCCAGCGAGCCCCCGATGGCGCCGATCGGCAGCCTCTACATCCGGGACGACGGCGCCAGCGGGAGTTTGTGGCTCAAGACGTCCGCCGACGAGTGGAGCGAGATTTCGACCGGGACCCCCGAACCCGTCAACGTCGTCTTCAACAACAGCACGTTCAACGGCGACGCGGCCCAGATCGCGCAGCAGGTCGAGGGGGCGTTCAAGGGCGCGGGGAAAGACGACACCAGCTGGCACCGCAAGATCATCGAGTGGACGCGGCGACGCCTGACGGAGAACCAGGACGCGAAAGATGACCAAGGGGTGCCCGGCTGGCAGTGCTCCTACAACGTCCCGGTGATCGCTCCGGTTTTCCCTTGCGTCCTCGCGGACATGATGTCCCTGGTGGAACAGGAGGGACTCGAGATCGACCTGTTCGTGACCTCGTGCCGGGATTTCGCGGACGTGCGCAAGTGGGACGACACAGAGAAAGTCCGGTGGGAGGGCAGGCGCGTGTGGGTGTTCGGGATCGAGGTGGTGCGCAGCAAGGACATCCCCGTCGGTCATTTCTGCGCGGTGAGCCGCTCCGAGAAGATGTCCGTGGCCACGATCATCCGGTAGGAGGATCATCCCGGGGCCCCTCCGGGGGCCCGTGGGGCCCCTCCGGGCCGTCCACGCGCCGGGGCCCGGGTTTTGCGTATAAGGGGAGATGACCCTTTCAGACCCGACAAGACGGAGCCCTTCCCCATGACGTGGTTCATGACAGACGTGGAGGCTGACGGGCCGTGCCCGGGCCTTTACAGCATGGTGAGCGTGGGATGCGTGATCGTGGAGCCCGGCTTGAGCCGGACGTTCTACGCGAAGATCCGTCCCATCTCCGACAAGTGGATCCCGGAAGCCCTCAAGGTTTCGGGACACTCCCGCGACGAGTGCATGGGATTCGACCGCCCCGAGGAGGCGATGGAGAAGTTCAGGAAGTGGATCGAGTCGAACGCCGGGATGCGGAACTCGCGGGGGCAGAAGGTGCCCGACGCCAGGTTCATCGCGGACAACAACGGCTTCGACTGGCAGTTCGTGAACTACTACTTCCACCGTTTCTGCGGCGACAACCCGTTCGGGTTCTCGAGCACCAACCTGGGCAGCCTCTACAAGGGGATGGTCGGTGACGTGTTCAAGAACTTCAAACACCTGCGGAAGACCAAGCACACCCACCACCCCGTCGATGACGCCAAAGGCAACGCCGAGGCGTTCCTCCACATGAAGGACGAGATGGGCCTCAAGGTCGGCTGGTAAGCCCATGGCGTTCGCACCGTACAGGGAACACTGGGAGATCAGCAGGCGGCGCACGCCGTTGGTTCTTGGGTTCTTGGCCCGATTGCGATTTCGTTTAGGGCTCACCTACGGTTTCCACGTCGTTGAGGAACAGGGTGGCCGCAAGACTCCGGTGGCTGGAGCGGACAACGTAAAGGTCGCGCTCAAGATTCTCCAGAGGCTCACGCGAGAGCGCAAAGGCATCCTCGTGGACGACGTGCTCCTGTGGTGCCTCGACCACGACTGGGAATACCGGTTCGATGGGATCGCCATCGATGAGATCATCACCAACCGGTGCAAGATTTGTGGATCGGAATTCGAGGAGCCGTGTGACGCGGGACTCCACAGCTGAGGAGAACATGGGCTGGATCAGACACCACGCGATCGTCGTCACCACGGCGGGTTACAACATCCCCACGCTACGGGCGGCCGCGGACGCCGTCTTCGGCCCGGGCGCTTGCCCCATAGCAGGGCCCGGGATCAACAACCACGCGACCCTACTCGTGCCCCCGGACGGCAGCAAGGAGGGGTGGGAGGAGTCCGACGTGGGCGACAAAGCGCGCGACAAATTCGTCGCGTGGTTGCAATCGGAGGCGTACGAGGACGGGTCGAGCCCCTACTCCTGGGTCGAGGTCGAATACGCGGAGACCAGGCCCAAGATCACGCGACAAGGAGGCAACCACGATGGCTGACGACGACTGGGAGCCGTCCCCTGAGGAGCAGGCACAGATGGACAAGTTCTACCGGCTGGCCGAGCGTCACCCGACGTTCCTGATCGTGATGAAGGTCGTGCACGGACGCAGCCGTCTCAAGAACCTCATCGCCATGGAGGCGCCCGAGGCCGTGATCCAGAAGGAACGCGAGATGCTCGATGGCCGCCTGGACGAGTTGTGCGCCGCGATGCCCTACCTCCCCGACGCGGACACGTTCCCGTTGCCGGGCATCATCGAGCATTTCCGGGACGAGCTCCTGCGGGCCCCCGGAAAAGGCGACGACGCGTGACCGACCCCTACGACCTGATCCGGGACGCGCTCCCGATCATGCGTCAGCTGGCGAAGGCGGGGGACGCCGGCGCGAAAGCATGGATGAGGGCGTACAAAAAGTTGCCAGGCGTCGGCCTCACGAAGGAGCAAGTCAGGGTCTTGCGCTTCAAGGATTTGCGACCGCACGACGAGGCCGCGACCGCCATCCTCCGGGAGCGCGGCTATCTGGAGGGGCACGAGAAGAGGGTTGGCCCCTACAGCAACCGGCGCAACGAGACCGTGTGGCGCCGCAGCGAGCGCGGGCGCGAGGCGCTCCGACTGAGGAACGAACCATGAAACTGCTGCCCGTCATCCACGTCACCGACGAGGCCCAAGCCCTCGAACAGGCCACGATCGCCACCGAGGCCGGGGCCGATGGTGTCTGGCTGATCAACCACGGGATCGACGCGCCCGAGCTGTGGCGCGTTTTCGAGGCCGTGCGCCAGAAAGACCCGGGCCTGTGGATCGGCCTGAACTTTCTGGACCTGCTGCCCATCGAGGCCATGCACCAAATGACCGACATGGTCGATGGCCTGTGGTGCGACGACGGCGGCATCCGGGTCGCCGGACCGACGGCCCAGGCCCGAGCCATGTGGGGCCTCAAGGAGAGCAAGGGCTGGAAGGGTCAGCTGTTCGGCGGGGTCGCGTTCAAGGGCCAGCGCCCCGTGGAGGACTGCGCGGCAGCGGCCAAGTTGGGGGCGCCCGTCATGGACGTGGTCACGACCTCGGGGACGGGCACGGGCGTCGCGGCCGCCGTGGAGAAGATCGCGGGGATGAAGGCGGGGCTGGGCGACAGGCCGCTCGCCGTCGCCTCGGGGATCACCCCGGACAACGTGCTGGAGTACGTCGCCTACGTGGACTACTTCCTGGTGGCGACCGGCATCTCCCGGGACTTCCACCACCTGGACCCCGGGAAGACGGCCGCTCTGGCCGGGATCATCCACGAATTCAACAAACTGGGGGATGCCATGGGGGACCCCGTGCGCAGGGAGCCGGAACCGCCGGAGCCGCCGGAGGGCGTATAACCAGTGATGAAGTGCATCGCCTGCGGGAAAGACGGCGCGCATGAGCGCCACTGTTGCGACGACAAGCCCCGGTTCTGCGAAGGCTGCTTCGACAAACACCACATCAAGGTGCACGACCCTAAGAACAGGTGCCCTGACTGCGCGGTCGAGCCCGGCAATGTCCATGATGGGGGTTGCGACGTGGAGCGGTGCTCCGTGTGCAAGGGCCAGTGGATCAGCTGCGGCCATGACAACCACGACCCCGAGCAGTCCAAGTGGACCGGGCTGTGGCCCGGCGTGGCCGAGTGCCGCGAGCTCGGGTTCTGGTGCATCGAGCGACGCGACGCGCGGCACCCTATTGGTGGATGTTTCTGGCCGTGCGCGGCCGACTACCCGGGCGCCCGCGAGGATTTGAACCGCCTCGCGTGTTTCAACGCGCTCGGCCACGACAAGTACGTCGGTTCCCCGATATTGGGGACGGTGACCACGTGAGCGACGAAGTCACGATGGATGTCCTCACGGACCTCCTCGGCTTGGTCATGGCCAAGACCGGGGACACCATCATGGGCGTGGACCTCAGCGACGTGCCCACGCCCCAAACCCTCGAGAAGTTGACGCCCGAACAGCGCGAGGAGGTGGCCCGCTGGGCGGCCGACTGTCATCTCGAGGCGTCGGACAACGACGTGCACCCGGGCCCGTGTCCTGAGCCCCTGCGCGCCCTGTTGCCCGACAACCATCCCTACAAGACTTGGAGGGTGGGCTGATGGCGTACTACAGGGTCTACATCAGCGTCATCGAGCAGGAGCTTGATCACAAAACCACCCCCGGCGACTCCGACCACTACACTGCCAAACCAGGGGGAGCCAGCATGGAAGTCGTCGAACGCGTCGAGGCGCGCTACCTGCTCCAGGCTCTGGGCATCGTGCTGCGACGTGCGACCGAGATTCCTCTCGCGCTCCAGGCCGCGGCGCCGGACGGCGACCCGTTCAGGAAAGGGAGCGCATGACGACCCACGTGGACAGGTTCCTCGAAGACAACCGCGGCGAGATCGTGGATTGGCCTCTGCGCCATCTGTTGGAGAAATACCACCAGTTCCTGCGCGACGAGGGCGTGTTCCCGGCCGACGAAGAAGAGGATGCGGCTCCGCAGATGTTCCCCGCCGTCGTGGTCACGTGGACGGAGTCAGAACGCGGGTGGGGTTGCCGTCCCGATGGCGTGTCCCTCCACCTGACGACGGCCGACGCGGCGGCGTTCATCAAGGCGTACTGGGACCGGATGCCCCCGCGGGATGCGGAGGGCAGTCCTCCCGATGAGTACACGCGAAACGACAACGACGGCTCACCGATCCAAGTGTCGCGCGAGCTCCGGGACAAGATAGCCGCGAGCAAGAAGAAAGGAATCACCCTCGGGAATTCAGAATGGGCGAACCTCCAAAAGAGCGGCGACGCGGTCAGGAGAATATCCCTGTGAACGTGTGGGAGGGCATGGGGCGCATCGCCCACGCGCGCGAGCAGATCACGATGGCCCAGAAGAAGGTGTCCGAACTCTGGCAGTGGGTGTCCGGTCGCGAGCAACTCCGGGAGCAGATGGAGAGTGTCCTCCTGAGCGAGGCCGAGAGATGCGACGAAGCCATCGAACAGCTGGAGGTCGCCATCCACGACCTCCAAGTCCTGCGCGACGAACTCAAGGCCAGCCGGTGAACGTCCGACCCCTCGTCATCGATGACGCCCTCAAGGCCGAATGTGCCCGGCTCCGAATTTTCGCCGAGGACCCGAAGAACTGGTACGTGATCGGAGAGACGAAGTTCGTGCCGGGCGACCGTCCCGAGTACGTCATCAGGACCACCTTCGGGTTCCGCGTCGTCTTCACGATCACGCACGCCTTGGAGCATCGCCCCGAGCCGATCCGGCACATGACGATTTCGGTCTCTGGGAAAAACTACCCCAACCCTATGGTCGTCTTCACGCTGGCGCACTATCTGGGGTTCACGGGCGCCTCGGTGGTCAACGACGTGGTCCCTGAGCCAGGGCCGTGGGCGATGGCAATCGATGACGGCGAGCACTGCATCATCGTGCAGCAGCCATACGAGATCCCCGACGTGCACTAAGGCGCCCGCGCGGGCTAGTTCGCATCTCGTGTGCGGAGCTCGTCGCGGATGTCGCCGAGCCGGTACGTGAACGTGTGGTCTTTCCCGTCCTCCACGGACTGGATCTGGACATCGAACTCGGCGGCGTCGGTGTCGCCATCCGTGTCACCGACGATGGCCTCGAGCCACCCGCGCGGGGCCTCTGTGAGCGGGGGTTTTTCCACGGCTAGTTCTTCCTCTCCACGTACATTCTACTCCCCGCGCGGGCGCCCTTCGTGAAATTCAAAAAGGGGCGCCGTTCTTCGGCCTATAGGCGATCCGAGCTGTAGGTAGAGTCCCCCCTCATGTGCAATTTGTTCCCGATTCCCCAACCGTTCCACCCGCCGCGCTTCGGCCCGAGCGGGCGCGAAAGATGCGACCTGTGAAACCCGACGCACCCCCCTTCTCCGATGACACCACGTTCAGCATGGACGGCCCCGGCGGGTCCTTGAGTGTGAACGTGCCGCGCCTCTATTGCGAGACCATCGGGGCTCCCGTTCAAGATCCCGTGATGCAGTACTGCCTCGACCGCGACAACTGGCGCCGCGAGCAGCTCATCAACCTCGCGCGCCGGATCGAGGAGCTCGTCGTTCCCGTGATGAACGACAAGGGCACCCCGGAGACCCTCGCCACCATCGAGCATCGATGCCGGGCCCACGCCCACGCGATGCTCAGAGAGGACGATCTCACCCAGTGGACCCCCATGGACGCCGAGCGCGTGCCGGGAGGTGATTCGTGAAAATCTCGGAGATGTTCGGGACCCTGTCGCAAGCCCTCCGGGAGCACGGCGACATCGAGGTGTGGGTGGCCGTGGGAAACGGGCCCGACGCCGAGATCACGTCGACCAGCATCGCGTTGAACGCGAAGAAGCCCGGGCAAGAAGGGCGCATCAGCTACGTGTGCCTGAACGGCACCCCTCCAGATCCCGCATAAGTGGCGAGGATCACACGGTCTCCTGGAGAACCGCCCAGAGGCCCGGAAAACGTGACAGGAGGGCCCCTGTGAGACCGGCCCCTCCCGCGCGGGTAGAACGGTGGCATGACCGAGGACAAGCAGAACGTGGGTCCGCTCATGGCGGCGCTCGGGGCCCGGCGCGTCGGCGTGGACCACTGGACCGAGCATGACTTCGAGATGGAACGCGTCGGCCGGGCGCAGTCCGCCAAGACCTACGCCGAGCGTCTGGAGATCTTGGAGGCAGCTGGGTGGGAGCCGAGCCGAGGGCCTTTCTACTACGCTCGGAAGGAATATCACGGAGGGCATCTCGTCCCCGGCACGAAGAAGAAGGTGCCCACCGGCGTGGCCTTCGCCATGTTCCTGGAGGCGAACCCGGAGATCGTGCTGCCGGCGTACAGGCCCCACCCGCAGGGGTGGAAATCCCCGAAGCCCCCCAAGGGTGCGGGGCTGTTCCATGTCGAACGACTCACCGTCGAGCCGATGAAGATGCCGGCAGGCAACCTTTTCACGATGAGCAACGAGTACGGAACGCCCGAGGAGATCGAGGCGCGGCGCGGGAAGCAGACGCGCCTCGACGCGACGTTCAAGGATCTCCCCGGGGTGCGCAGGTACGGGACTGGCACGCGCTACCCGGGGGCACAGGAGTACGTCCACGTGTTGCTCGAGGCTGAGGAACACCGCGCCGGGCTCCCCGAGACGTGGGAGGGTCTGCCCGTGGAGGTACGTGTGAAATCCGAGGCCGACGAGCGCGCCGAGGAGGATGCCAAGCACAAGCGCGCCGACGAGAAGTACAGGGAGGAGGCCGCATGGGTAGCGAAAGCCAACCGAGTGAGATGACGGAGGGCGACGTCATCACGCAGGCGCTCGGGCGCCTCGTGGCGGACGGGATCGGCCACGAGATCACCACGCGCGAAGTGCTGCACACGCAGCGGATCTCGTGTTTCGGGCCCGGGATGCCGACCGTGCAGCACACGGGGAAACGGGAGGTCGAGATCGTGCTCGACGGCCACGCCGTCGTGTTCCACTTCGACTGTGGAACCCTCGCGCGCCTGGAAGTCAGGCGCAGGGACAACTGAGAGGGTCGGGACGCTCTTTCTACGCGATGCACCACATGATGATCAGGGTGGGACAACAAGGAAATCACATGGTCGGGAGACCCTGACACCTAGACTTCTTATGACACGTGTGGAACAGAACTTGACCGCACGTTCTCGCAGGGTTCACGCACCCTTTCCAAACGATCCCGAGGGACTTGTGAAACGGTTGGAAAATCAAGCACATACATTCCTTCATCCTCGTCCTCAGACACATGGAAAATGAATGGACGGGCATGGAACATCCAGTCACGTTCCAATCAACGTCAGTCATACAAGCCCCCGTGCCGGCCCCCGAACCGGACAATCATCCTTCTCAATGAGTCATCCCCCACATCTTCTGCGTCGTTTCTGGAGACATGTCCACAAGGACCTGGAGGGGTGTTGGACATGGACGGGAAGCCTCGACGACGGGTACGGGAGGTTCCGGATCAACGGCTCCACGCAAATGTACGCCCACGTCTTCATGTACGAGGTGGAGAACGGAACCGTCCCCCCCGGGCACGTGGTCGACCACCGGTGTCGGAACAGGGCTTGCGTGAACCCGGCGCATCTGGAGGCGGTCACGAGCTACGTCAACACGCTACGCGGGGAGGGGCCCACGGCCCGGAACGCCAGGAAGCGTTTCTGCGTGAACGGGCACGAGTTCACCGAGGAGAACACCCTCTGGAAGAACGAACGTCGGAACTGCCGGACCTGCAAGAAGGCAGCCCAAGACCGTCTCAAGAAGAAGGTCGGGCGCGCTCCCCGGAAACCGAAACCCACCGCGGACCAGCTGCGGACAGACCGGCGCCAAGGCCGGAGTTGGACTGCCATCGGCCTCAAGTACGGGGTCTCGGACACCGCGGCCCGCAAGTGGGGGAAGCAGATGGGGGTATCGTGAAAAGGATGGCCCGCCAGAAAACCGAACCGATGAGAGGACCACTCAGTGACGAGGCCCTCGAGATCTTCACCCGGCACCTATCCGTCCTTAACGGCGCCACGATGGTGCTGGACCCGGAATCAGCGGGCCACGAGATGTACCACCAAGGACAGATGGGTCGTTACCAGTGGAAGGTCGCGGGGGGTCGCAGCGCAGACCATCAGGGTGTCGCGTTCAAGATTTCCATGGACCCTGAAATTTACTTCGTCAGGGATAACCGCATCGACGTGATCATCCGGGTGCCCGAACGAGACTGGCGGGAGATCGACGCGGCCATCCTGGCAGACGTGGACGCCGTGCTCGACCCCAATTTTCGGCCCGTCCTGCACGCAATGATGCAGTCCTACGTGAGGCCACATGAGCGACAGTGAATTCACCCTTTTCATGCACAAATGCCGGGAGGACCTGTGCCTCCCGGACGACGTGCGCATGGACGACTTCATGGAGTTCCTGGAGGCGTTCACGTCGGAGGTCCGCGAGGATGTCACGACGCGGATGCGCCGAGACCTCCTCTGGGCCCACGACAACCCGGGGATGTCGGGGCCCCGGGGCCCACACCCGGACAGCGACGAGGCCGACGACATCATCGACGCGGCCGTCCACGAGGAGCTCCGCGACTGTGCCCGCAAACTCGTGAAACTCATGGGGGGACTCGGGTGACCACGAACAAACACATGCGTGAGCAACTCGGTGAATTGACTGAGGACGAGGTGCGCCAGATCATCGAGCAGCTGGATTTCTGCGACCGGCTCGCGCGCCAGGTGAACCCCCACTACGACAACTCGCTGACCCCCCTGATCGAGCGTCTCGAATTCCTGCTCGGCCGCGCCCGTCGACGCCAAGCGTTGGACGACCTCGAGGCCGGTCAGTGCGACGGGACGGTCGGGGCCTGCCGGTGCGAATTGACGATGGGACACGAGGGCGACCACGAGCTCGATGGCGTCCAGGACGAACCGTGAAAATCGTCCGGGTCCCGCACGTCCCCCACGTCAGCGACGAGCGCGGCTGGCACACCGAGGCCGTCGAGGCGTGGGAGGGCGACCTCCGGCTCGGCGTGCTCAAGGTCAGCTGGATCCCCGCCGACGAGATGGAGGTCCGCTACCCGACGGTGGACGAGTACGCGCGCGCGGTCCGGGGCTACGGCCAGACCACCCCCGACATGCTGGCCGAGATGCTCCCGGCCTACGCGCACTTCCGGGAGTTCCACGGGCATCCCTTCGTGGCCGGGGTCCGCGTGGAGGAGGCCCACCGGCGCCGCGGGGTCGCCACGGCCCTGTACCGGGAGGCCGCCCTGTGGCTCGCGGAGAGGGGCCACGGCCTCGCGTGCTCCGACACTCAGTCCTGGGAGGCCGCGGCCCTCTGGGAGCGCCTGAGGTCCCGAGATGAGGTGCCGACGGTCATGCTCCCCGACGGGCGCCTCGCCATCCGTTTCACGCCGTGAGCGCGATCCGAAAAACCGGATCTGACATCCGAAAAACCGGATCGCGGATCGCGCATCCGTATCCCGGATCTCGGCGTCCGCTTGACGTGTAGGTGTGGGTAGGATAGTGTAGGTGCATGACACACATGAAATGCACACAGTGCGGGAAGGGCGTTCAAGTGGACGTCCGCGAGGGCGACGGCGTGTGGACGGTTTTCTGCTGTCCCGAGCACGCCCACGAGTGGCAGGAGCCGCTCACGGAGGACGAGATCATCGCCAAGACCAGCGGCCCCGGGATGCCCTACGACCGCTGCCAGTGGTGCGGCTGCACCCTCAAGAGCGGCTGGCACGACGACGGCTGCCCGGTTCGCGCCGTGGCCGTGGCGGCGCAGGGCTGATTCCAAGACCTTGGACTGCGATCCCAAGGTCCCGGATTCCGGGTGGCGGAAACCCGCCGACCCCCGACGATGCCATCGTGAAACTCAAGAAGTTCACGATGTCCCGAGGCTGGCATGGTTGTTGCTCTGTACCTGGGGTATGCGACTCGTACAATCCCTGGGGCTTCGGACGACCCTCGCGCAGAAGCTCGTGCAGCGGCACGAGCTTGAGGAGATCCACGGAGCCTCGTCGCTCCCGTGCGTGGACCGGCGGCTGGAGTCGGGGGACTTCGATGACGTGATCCGGATGCTGCGGGACCTCGACGTGACGGGAGGGGACGTCGAGTGGCGCTCCATCACCGACTGGTTCCTGTGCCTGGTCCTTCCGTCCGAACGCGACGGGTGCCTGCGCTTCTACGCGGACCGGGGCCCGCAGCTGCGGGGGCTCCACCCGCGCCACGTGCTCCTGCGGATGGACGCCTTCCTCGCCCGTCAACTCGAGGCCATGCAGGCCGGCCTCGATTTGGAGGGGGCGATGCGGGCCCTCGACTAAGGTTACCGGCGGACGGCGCGGACCTTGTCGGCGTGGGGGAAATCGTCGCCGCCCAAGAGGAGCATTTTCCCGAGCGCCCCGCCGATGCGCGTGGCGTTCTTGTGGAACTGGTGGTCGAGATGGCTCAGGGCGTCCTCCTCCCCCGCGGGGTCGTGGTGCGACAACTCGTGGATGATCAGGTTGAGCGTCCTGTCGATGTGGATGAACCAGTTCTGGATCCACATCTTGCCGAGGCTCGTCACGTTGAAGTCGAGGGTGCGGGCCCCGTAGGCGGCTCCCCATTCCTTGCTGTTCGGCCCCTTCGGCAACACGAAGCGCACTTCGATGCGGCTCGTGACCCCGAGGTACTCGGCCATGAACTCGGCCACGTCTCGGAGCTCCTCCATCCCCTGGGTCCAGTTGTCAGGGTGGATGACCTCGACCGGCGTGGCGTCGGGGTCGTTGCTGTACGGTTTGGGGGTGGGAAGGATGTCCCCGGACTTCCGTCCGGCGCCGAGGTCCAGGATCTTCTGCCGCAGCTGGGGCGAGTAGCTTCCCCGCGGGATGACGGTGCCGCCGCGGCCGGCGATGCCGTGGTTGGCCTCGAGGTCGGCGCCGTCGTACAGGGTGCGGTCCTCGCCGTGGGCCGCATCGAGCACGGCCTCCAGCGTCTCGGCGTCCACGGCGTCGTCCTCCATGGCGGGCGCGACCCACGGCTGCGACGCGGCGTCCTGGTCCAGCTCGTCGGCCACGATGCGGAGCACCTCGCCTTGGATGCGGCGCAGGTAGGACGGCGGCAGGTTGTCCCGCTCCATGTTGACGGGCACCTTCTGCTGCACGTCGACGTGGTAGGCGAAGCCGTCGCCGGGGACGACCACCGGGAGCCCCATCTCGTAGACGGCCCCCTCGGTCTCTCCGGGGCGCAGCCGGTAGACGTGGACGTCGCAGTTGCGGCTCGTGGCCCTGACGTTGCCTTGGTCGTCCATGCGGCGCGTCGGCAGGTTCTTGATCTGCGACTCGGCCACGAGCACGGGGCGCCCCACGAGGCCCTCGGTCAGCACGGTGCCGTCACTGTCCACCACCTTGACGTGGGTCTCCACCCCGGCCGGCGCGATGAGGCGCTGGAGGTTCACGGCCGCCTCCCTCAGCTGCTCGGTCGTCATGCGGATCTCCGCCTCGACGACGGTGCCGGCGTCGGTTTTGCCGCCGCGGCTCTGCTTGCGGGTCCCGTCCTCGCAGAAGGTGACGGTTCCCTTCGTGCTGCGGATGGTGGCCGAGTCGCACAGGGCCAGCACGAATTTCTCCCCGACGTTCATGAAGCCCCGCTTGGTCGGGTCATCCTTCTTCTCGCTGTGGGCGAACAGGGTGAAGGAGTGGCTGAGGTCCTTGAACCCCTCGGGGTTGTCGTCCTCCACCCGGAGCACGGCCATGGCCCTCCCCGGGATCTTCTCAAGGAGGACGCGGACCTCGGTGGCTTCCGTGTCCCAGCTGTTCTGGATGAGTTCGAAGACCGCCATCCAGCGACCTTTGCGGTCAAGGAACTGGAGCATCCCCTGCTTGTCGATGTCGAACCACGTGAACTTCTTCATCTGTCGCTACCTCTGTTGTCTGTGGGACTCTTGGGGGTACAGGCAGCACACCTGTGTTATTCCCGAAGGCCGCTAATTGCCCCTCTATTATCCCACGCGGCAATTTAGGGGTCGATAGCCTCAGATGAGTTTGTTCTCGCGGCATCGGGACAAATTTCCCGAAGACGCGAGGGGCGGCCCCCGTGCGATCCCCTCCGCAGGGAGGCCCGCATAAATTCGCCCCGCGGCGGCAGCTCGGATCGCGGTCGGCTACTCGGAGACGGCCACGCTGGAGACGAGTTGCTCCCAGCGGAGCTCGACCAGGTGGCTGTAGATCACGCCGTCGAGCCCGTACGACCCGAGCGCGAACATGTCGTTCGCCTCCACGAGCCGCGTGACGCCGTCGGCACACACGCCGAAGTCGAGACCGTAGGCGACGGGCGCGTCCTCGTAGCCGCTCATGGCGGTCGCGGCCGCGGCCACGACGCCCGGCTCCGGGAACAGGAGGGGCTCGCCCCGATAGTGGTCGGCCCCCACCACGCGGCCTTCCTCGATGTAGAAGCGCCACTCGGTCACGAACTCGACGTGACCGACGACGTAGACGGGGGTGGTCGAGTCAGCCTCTTGGCTCTTGATCAGGTCGCGGAAGCGGGAGACGACGTGGCCGGTGAACAGCTTGTGCTCGACCGGCTTGATGAACACGGGAGGCCCGGGCTCGTTGTACCTGCGTCGGATCACGCCGAGGATGTCGACCTCGAACTCCCGGCGCAGGAACGGGACCAGGGCGCTCGGGTAGTCGAAGTCGGGAGGGACGACCCCCATGCGTCCGAGGTACTCGCGCACGACGGACGCCCCTCCGAACACGAGGTTCTCCGGCCGTGCCTTCCTTCCGGCGATCTCGTCCACGGTCATGTGCACGACGTCGCGGCCGCGCGCCTCAAACCCTC
>Ga0307380_10007241_pt1 | contig 14454 bp, 7 predicted proteins | sample UN3MG_FD_202239 | JGI IMG/M metagenome (GOLD analysis project Ga0307380, IMG submission 202239) | Soil microbial communities from Risofladan, Vaasa, Finland - UN-3 | ecosystem: Environmental > Terrestrial > Soil > Coastal area > Acid sulfate soil | place: Finland: Risofladan, Vaasa | collected... | reverse complement strand
AAACATACTAGATAAATCAATAATATTAATGGATTCAAAACAACCAATACTCCTGCTGAAGTTGCTAATCCTCTTCCTCCTTTAAATTTCAAAAAGATAGAAAAATTATGACCTAAAACTACTGCTGTAGCAACTAAAATGAAAATAATTCCATCCCAATCCATTTGATAATATTCTAATGGTAAAATATTATTATAAGTAGGATCAAATTCTATAACCATTACAATTGTAACACAAATTGTTCCTTTTATAAAATCAAAAAATCCTGCCAAAAAACCTACATTAAATCCTGAAGTTATCATTGTATTCAAACCCCCAACATTCTTTGTTCCCACTTCACGAAGGTCTTTTCCTGTACGCCATTTAGTTACTATAAAAGAAAATGGGATTGAACCAATTAAATATGCTAACACAGGGCATATTATTGCCCATATCCATGGAAGAGCCATTTTAATTACACCTTATAGCTGTTATTGTTATTAGTATAGAGTTGATATACTTGTTTTTGAATATTTGTTTCTTTTGTTAGGATTTTTATTTACATGAAAATAGTTGTAATCACAATTTGTAATTCCAAACTAATAAAAATATAACCATACTTGAAAATCCTTTGAATTTCTTTTCAATAATTAAAATTGATAAAATTATGATTAAGAAAGGACAAATAATTTAATTTAAATAAATTTGGTGAATGTAATTGTTTTTTATAATCGTATAATCGCCAACTTTTATACCATTCGATTTTAAACCAATTACTTGACTAATGGTACCAATAACAGAATTAGTAACAGAAGTATGATCTAAAATAGAATTTTCAAGAATAATTGAGTCGCTAATTTCGCAACTTTCGATTTTAACTCCTTTTTCTATCATAGCATAGGGACCAATAGTAGAAGAATTGATTTCACATTCATGTGAAATATACATAGGAGGAATAATACTGCTATTAACAATATTACCATTAGTTTCGTGCGTTCCATCATTCAAAAATTTGCGGTTAATAGCAAGTAAATCCTCTGGGTAACCAATGTCTAAACGCCAACCATCTATTTTGGTAGCATTAACAAGATACCCTTCTGAAACGAGTCTTTGAATAGCATCAGTAAGTTCATATTCTCCTCTAGCTGAAGGTAATAAATTTTTAGTCATCTGGAAAATAATTGGTGAAAAAATATAGAAACCAGTTATAACAAGATTACTTTTAGGAAATTGAGGTTTTTCTTCAAGAGAAATTACCCTGTTACCATCAACTTTAACAATACCATATCTTTGAGGGTTGGAATTTTCTTCAATGTGTATAGTAGCTTCAGCTTTACTATTATCATGAAGATTAATACACTTACTCAAATCAGCTGAGAAAAGATTAGCATCTAATAGAAGAACAAAATCTGAAGAAATCTTATCCTGAACGAGATTTATAGCTGCTGCTAAACCATGGGCTTGATCAGTGTGTTGAATGACATATTGAGTAGTCATTCCTAAATCTTTACCATTTTTAAAATAATCAATAATATATTGCCTTTGATGACCAATAACAATGATAACATCATCAATTTTTAATACATCTCTTAAATACTCCAAAGAACGATGAAGAATAGGTTTCCTAGCAACCGTTAAAGATGCTTTGGACGAAAACTAGTAAAAGGTAATAATCTACTACCAAAACCTGCAGCTAAAATAACACCCTTCATTTATATCCACCTTTCAAATTATATCTTTCAGATTATATTATAATTATATAATAAATTTATCATTATTAATATATCATAATTGAGAATAAAATGTAATCTTTATCAATAAATTGATAATTCCATAATTTTTATAAGTAATTTAGAAAAATATTTTTTCAATTCATATAGATAGATATTTAGTGTTATATATGAATAATTGTTATAGAAATGGACGTTATAAAAGTGAACTCGACTACATCAAACGAAATTGAAATAGATATCTTTTATCAAGATGTGAGAATAAAAAGAGATTTTAATGGGAAAGCTATATTTGATGAAGAGATTAATGAAGAAATCATTGAACTAAAAAATTTGGAATATGGATTAAAAGTTATAATTACTATACCAGCTTATAATGAAGAAAAAACAATTGAAGAAGTAATTAAAAATATTAAACATGTGATGGATAATACATCTTATTGTTTTAATTACACTGTTTTAGTTGTTAATGATGGAAGCACAGATAATACTGTTGATGTTGCCACTAAAGCAGGAGCTATTGTCTATTCACACACTAAAAACAAAGGATTAGCTGAAACATTCAGAACAGAAATGAAATTGTGTATATTGCTTAAACCAGATATTATAGTTCATACCGATGCAGATGGACAATATAGAGCTGAAGAAATACCTTTACTCATTAAACAAGTAGAAAATGGTTATGATTTAGTCTTAGGTAGTAGATTTAAAGGCACAATTGAAAATATGCCAAAAGCAAAGAAAATTGGGAACAAAATTTTTTCAATTGTTCTTTCAATCCTAACAAAAAGGAAAATTTCTGATGGTCAAACAGGATTTAGAGCTTTTAATATAAAAACAGCCAAAGAATTAACTATAATTTCAAATCATACGTATACTCAGGAACAAATTATTCGAGCAGCTCAACAAAAATATTCAATAAAGGAAGTACCTATCTTTTTTGCAAAAAGAAATGATGGTCAAAGTAGATTGATGAGGAACCCTTTAGATTATGCTTTTAAAGCATGGAAGAATATTTTTAGAATATATTTTAATAAAAAAAAATGAGTCAGATTAATAATGCATAAACTTAATTTAATTAAGTTTAAATTAAAATTTATTATAATTTTTTTAACTATAGCTATGACTTCAGAATGTAATTTTATTTCAAGTCAAAAAATCTTGAATCAATATAATTTAAATTTAATGGAATTGGCTATTAGTTGGCGATTTTTTACAGGAGATGATATAGATTCTTCACCTTGTATCGTAGATTTTGATGGAGATGGTAGATTAGAGATTCTTGTGGGTTGTAAGAATGGCTATCTTTACTGTTTTGATTATGAAGGGCACGTTAATTGGAGTTTTCGAACTAATGGTGATATAGATTCCTCCCCTTGTTTAGCAAATATAGACAATTATGGGCCATTAGAAGTGTTAATTGGTTCTGAAGATGGTAAATTATATTGCCTAAACTCAACTGGTCATGAATTATGGAATTATCAAACTGGGAATGATATTGAATCTACAGCTTGTGCTGTAGATTTAGATAAAGATGGCACTCTAGAAATATTATTTGGATCAGATGATGATTATTTGTATTGCTTAAGTAGCACAGGTCAATTACTATGGCGATTTAAAACAGATTTAGATATTGAATCCTCCCCATGTTTTGCTGATATTGATAATAATGGTAATCTAGAAATTCTCTTTGGCTCCTATGATAACAATCTTTATTGTTTAAATAATAATGGACGCGAAATATGGCATTATAAAACTAAAGATTGGATATGGTCTTCACCGAGTGTTGCTGATTTAGATGAAGATAATTATTTAGAAATTCTCTTTGGTTGTGATGATACCTATTTATATTGCCTTAATTATAATGGTAATTTAGAATGGCGTTTTAAAACAGGTTACTGGATTCATTCAACACCAAGTATAGTTGATATTGAAAATGATGGAACGTTAGAAATCATATTTGGTTCATATGATTATAATGTTTATTGTCTAGATAACACAGGAATTGAAAAGTGGCATTTTGAAACAAAAAAAGTTGTTTCCTCATCTCCAAGTATTGCTGATTTAGATAATGATAATACACTAGAAATAATAATTGGTTCTCATGATAATAATTTATATTGTATAAGCCATATTGGTGAACTAGAGTGTTCTTTTGAAATTAATAATTGGATAGATTCATCTCCTTGTATTGCTGATTTAAATAATGATGGATTACTAGAAATTTTAATCGGTTCCGATTGTCATTATATTTATTGTTTTAATATAATGAATATTGAATCATCAGGAATTAATCCCTGGTATTGTTTTCGAGGATCGTCATTTCGAACTGGATATAAAGATTCAGACTCTGATTATTTAGATGATTTATCAGAATTATATTATAACACACAATATAATGTTAACGATTCGGATAGTGATTACTATATAGATGGATTAGAAATCTTTGCAGGAACAAATCCTAATAATAATACTGATCATCCAAATTACTTATCAGATTTAGATTTTGATAATTTGACATATATTGCGGAATTAAATTATGGAACCAATCCTAATGATAATGACACAGATAATGATATGATTTTAGATGGTGATGAAATTTATATATATAAAACTAATCCCTTGAATGACGATTCTGATTATGATACCATCATAGATGGAGAAGAAATTATTTTAGGTGATGATGGTTGGATCACCGATCCTCTAGATGTGGATACAGACGGAGATACTTTCAATGATAACGTTGAAATCGCTGAAGGGACAGATCCTACTGATCCAAATGATCATCCAGCAACACCTACCCCCACCCCTACGCCAACTCCCACTCCTTCTGAAACTACTGGGTTTGAGACTGGAGTTGTTATTAGTTTATCATTAGTAGCTTTTGTTGCTATTTTTATTTGGACTGTTGATAAAAAACGAACAAAATATACTGGTTAGGTTTTCCATCCATTTCTCATTCAACTTCTTTATACACAAAAAATATTCAATCATAGAACAAGGTTATAATTCGTATTTGCAATAAAATAGTCATACAATTAATAGTAATAGCTATAGTTAATAGCAAAGAAAGAAAAAAAAATAAGTAAATGTAAATTAGCTTTTTAATAGATACAATTCTCTGGGTGCAGGATTTAACAAATCTAATGAACCAATTTTTGGAAATAATATTCTTTCAAACCAATTTCTCCCCATTTCATAAACTAATTCATACTCAAAGTTATCAAAGATAGCTCTATCAAAGGATAAAATACCATCTGGTATAAAATATACTGTGAAATTATTATCCAACAAAAATTCTACTTTAGCAATAGTTATTTCTGTATAAATATGAGTTTCAGTTTCTCCATAAAAAACTATATTATCAACAAGTATCTTTGAGTAATAATTTGTAACAACAATATCTGATTCTTCCAAATAGCTTGTTACATTCTCCGCAAATAATTTATTTTTATGATCTAAACTTGCTGCATGTATAACAAAATAACTATTACTAAATACAATATAAATTATCAAGCATAATTTGAGCTTCTTTGGGTATTTTTGAATATTGCTAAATATTGCTATAACAAGCCCAATTAAAATAAAATACCTACATGCAATATCAAATGGATAAAAATTGGATGAATTCCAAAAGAAAATGAAAACAATAAATGTACAAAGCAAAGGTATAACTATTATATTTCTCTTTTTTTTATCAACTACTATATCATATTTTTCTTTAAACTTCTTTGGAATAAAGAAATCAAAGAAAAATATGAAATAAATTAAAATTAGCTGCAATAAATTAATTGAGAAATTTATGAGTGTTTTTGAAGGAATTTGGAAAGGACGAATAAATTTAGTTAATATATTAAATTGTTGCAGATAGCCTTTAAAAGAAATATATAATCCCCAAATAACTAAAGAAAATAAAGCTACTGAAATAATAATAATTATTGGAATATTTCTTCTTTTTTTAAGAATAATTTTTATTTTTGATTTAATTGATTGATTTGTTATATATAAATATATTATAAGGAAAAATAATACCATAATTGTAAAAATAAAAATAACTGGTTTTATTAAAGGTATAACAATTAATGCCGCAATCAGATCTATAATTTCAATTTTTCTATTATTATTTATAATATTTAGAAATGAATTTATTGAAATTAATGAAAAAATAATTCCAATTATATCTGTACTATAACCTGTTGTAAGTTGAATTAAGATCTCACTTAAAAATAATATTACAAAAAGATGAATCGGCGCAGGTTTTGTTTGGTAGAAATTACTATACAGCTTCATAATTTGATTTGCAAATATAATTGATACAATAACAAATAATATTCGCCAATATATTGCATTTTTCATAAAAAATGCTAAAAGATATATTCCTCCGATAGGATATTGTGTTGTTACAAATAATTCGGATGATTGATAAAAGAGCTTTCTTATAAAACCATTTGAATATATCAACAATGGTTCAAATAACTCCAAAGTACCTGTTTCAATAAAATTCCTTGCAGTGAGGAAATAAGCTGTTGAATCTGGAGAAGAAAAATTCCAAAAAATTTGTAATAAAATTGATGAAAGAACAAATGCTATAATTATTAAATTATTTGACTTTTTACTCAAAATTGTTTCTTTATAATATTGAATGTTTCTTTTATTATTTTGATCATGTATAACAACTAAAATACTTACTATTACCAAATAAAATACAAAAGGAATTGATAATAATACACTAACCACTAATAAATCAATTACTGAAAAGAACACACAAAACATCAAGAAATATGCAAGTGTTTTACTTATTTGTAATACTTTATAAAAATCTAAAATAAAAGCTCCAAATAATACCCAAATTAGGAAAATTATGCCATTTAAAACTTCTATAAAGGTAAATTGATAATATGAATTTGGAGTAACTTTTAATGAAATAAAAACTAGAAAAAAAGATGTTATATAAAAGAAATAAAGTAGAGTAAATTTAATGAAATAATTGGATGCTGAAATGTTCTTCTTTGTTGAAATGTCATCAAAATATTCGTCTTCTTTTTGAAATTCTAATAGTTGTTTTTTAGATATTAAATTTACACTAACATAAACTAGAAATAGAAATCCAAGTAAAATAATAGTACCTAGTACAATATAATTATTTATTGAAATATCGCCAAAATTATTTATCATATAATTTATTGAAAAATAGAATATTGGAATAATTGAACTAAATATAATAATTAAGTAAGAAATTGTTAATAGCTTTGATTTTAAATAATTTTGTACAATTAATTGTTTATCCCTTTTCATTTATACTACCTATTAATTTTATTCATTCTTTCATATGCAGATTCTTTTTTAAATTATTGGTAGAAAAGCATTTATTTCTTATAAAAATTTATCTTAAAAAAATCTTATACCCACAAATTAAGAATTAATAAAAACTAATGGAATTAAACCATATAATCATTAGTTTTCGATAAATTAATAATATTATCCAAGATTTGTAATCATCTATGACACTAATTTCAAGAAATCAAAATAATTTCAGCAAAAATCTAATATTTTCTATTCTAACAGTTATAATTATTGGTTTAGTTAATATTGTATATCCAATAATTATAGGATTAATTTTTGGTCCTGAAACAATGGGTAAGTTTTCTTTGATTTTTTATTGGATTTTATTATTAAATATACCAATATCAAATGGAGTAGCTCCAGCAATATCTAGATTTTTGGCAACTAATAGTGTCAATTTAGATAATAAACCTGAAATTATCGGTATAAAAACTACTATTTACTATTATCTCTTAATATTAATTATATATCCAATAATAGGATTCATTGTATTAGATTTTAATATAATCGAAATTATTATTGTTCTTATAACACTAGGCAGTATAATTTTTCATTATTTATTTAGAAAAACAATTCAAGGAAAAGAAAATTTCTCTTATTTATTCAAAACTGAATTAATCTCATTTTTATTATTTATACCTTTAATGTTAATTTTTGGAATTTTACCAAAATATTTGGAATGGAATTTCATAACGAACAATTATTATATGGTTTTTATTCCAATAATATTTTATCATTTATTTTTTGATATATTAATATCAATTAGGTATATAAAAAAGTTAAATTTAAAACCATTCTTTTCATTACCGACAGAAGCTAAACAGGTGCTTGTGTATGCTAGTTTTATTGGTATAGGAGTATTTTTTTCCCTCGGTATATCACATTTTAATATAATTCTCTCTGAAAATCATCTGGATAATTTTGAATTAGGAGTGTTAGGTTTTTGGAATTCAACAGCTTCAATTATAAATCTGATAACAGTAGCAATTGGAAGTGTATTATTACCCCGCATCACGAATTTAAGAACGAAAGATGATTTAGCTGAATCTCTCACTGATAAAGTAAATTGGATAATTACTCTTATTGTAATCCCACTAGGAGGATTGTTTTTTATAATTTTCTCTCAATATCCAATAATATTGGATGTAGTAACTTTGAATAAATATAACATGCAAATATATTGGTTAATAGCAATTTTATTATGTTTTAAGGAACTAAACCTATTGTTAGTAGACACTGTGTTATCATATATTCTATCATCAGAAAAACATGTTCGATTTTACCCGATATCATCTTTTATTTATGCTATATCTACTATTATATCTTGGGTGATACTAGTCCCTAAATTTGGTATATTCGGATTTGCAGGATCATTAGCTATTGGTAGTTTCATATATTTATTAGTAAATTACATTTATTCGTTAATAATTTCTAAAAGAAAAATAGGCTTGAATTTTATAATATTGATTGCGTTCTATTTATTAATTATTGTTTTTATTGTAGCTCTCCAATATTGGACTAATGTAATCTTTGTTATAATTTGGTCTGTTATTTCATTAATATCAATAATTTTCGGAATCTATAAAGCTTTAAAATTAATTCAAAATAAGAATTATTCATATAGATATTTTGAAGTTATTAATGAATCCAATGAAAGTAATTAATATTTTTTAATATCATATTAAACAATTAATTAATGAATTAAGAAAAATCTACATTATGATTATATTAAGATAGTAAAAATAAGGTTGTAGATTATATATTAAAATATATCAAAAAATTTCCAAGTGAACATCATTTAATATAACCAATTTACTTCAAAATATTTCAATCAAAATTAATTAGCTACTAATGTAAAAAATATATATAATGAATTCTTTCCAGGATACTTTCTCTTTATCTTAACACTAATTTTCTTTTGATATACCATCAAATATTTTTATAACTGGTTCAATATTGTTATTTGTATTGATAAAATTCGAAATAATTAGATTTTTACTTGATAATAAAACGAAACAATAAACTATGAAATATAAAAATAAAAACAGTATATTAGAAATATTATAGATGTATGGTAGCATAGTAAATAATATTGTAATCGAAAATAATGTTAGTCCTATAAATATAAAATAAGCGTATTTCCTTATAAAATACATTTTAAAAACCTTATTATTATATGATCTTATTGGTGTATTAAGCATAAATCCAAAGAAGAACAATAAAAGCAACAATTTTATCCAAATTCCTACATTCGAATAGAAGCTAGCAATTGATATATCTATTATTGTTAACATGTCCACATAAAATGTTGGAAATATTAAAATCATTAATGAAATTGCATTGAATAATGATAAATCTAGCTTCATCTGCATTCTTCTTAATATATAATCTATCATTATTAATAATATGAAAGTAGATATCAATAACAGAAATATGAAATAAATGATTTGATTTATAGCTAAATTAGCTACTGCTAATTTCATTGCTAAAAAAAACAGCAGAATTATTATAATAAAAAATAAAAATGTACTACAAATGTATATTGTTTTTGTAAATATTTTCCCTCTCTTAAAACTGAAAATATCTTCTTCTTTATATGGTAATATTTTACTAACACATAGTATAAGATTAAGTGCGATTAATTGTACGATATATAGAATAATGTAAGCTAAATTATTTTGTGAAAAGGTTTGATCTAAAATTAGACCCCAAATTGAAGCCATAACAAAACTAAAAAGAGGAATTAATATCAAACGAAAAATATTGATAATGCTTTTAAAATCGTTTATTTTAAATGATTTTTCTAAAACCTTATTATTGGTTATAATACTTTTGCAAAGTTGAATTAAAAGGAACAATATAATTAAACTAAGCGATAATATTAAAAATATCCTAACTATATTTAGAAACGATATTGATCTTCTAATAAAAATTGAAAATACAGTACCTAATGAATATGTGTATTGTTCTAAATTCAGGAAAATAGGTAATGCCATTAAAGCAATAAATAATGTTAAATTAAAAATCGAAATTAAAAATTTTCTTTCTTTGATTTTTTGATATATCTTTTCACCATATTGAATAGCTTTATTTTCTATATTAATTTTCTTTTTATAATAACTAAAACCTATTATAGATGATATAATAATTATCTGTCCTAAAATCATAAGATAAACAAGATTGTACTTATTAATTCTTTCATTATTCGTTATACCATCATCAAAGTAGAGTATTAAACAAATATCTTTTGTTAAATTCATATTTAAGAGTTGATCAAAAGATTCGTGTATAAAAGTTAAACTTTCAAGTGAAGTTATATTATAATAATTAATTTTCTTAATATTTAGTAATGAGATATTTAATTTATTAATTGCAATCTGTTCTATATTAGAAGTAACAAAATAATCTTCAGTACCAAATACACTATAACTAGAATAATTATTATTATTAAATAAATTATTATCTTCTTGCAAATATCGTTCAATCCAGTAACTTTTTCTGAAATAACTTAAAAAATAGTTTTCTTCAAAAAAAATTGTAAGATCAAATAATATTCTATGATTTTGTAAGGTTTGTATATAGGAGTCATCTAGCTTTGTATATCTAGCATACATATATTTTAAATACTGACTAATTATTTCCTTTTGTTCATTTGGTAGAAATTTAAACATTATTAGGAAGTCAATTGAAATTAGTAATTCGTAATTATCTGATTTTGAAGTGAAACTTTGATATACACCATTTTTCCATATAGCATAAGATATACGGTTAAAACCCATGTCAAAATCCCAAAAATGTTCTAAGAGGAGATTCATTGCTTCATCTAATAACATTTGATTGATATTGAAACCTTCATTTTTAGCTAATATTAGAGTTAACAGTGATCCAGTATGAGCATTAAGAATCCATTCCTTATTTAATTCACCTAAATGAATATCATGGCACCAGAATTTTCCATTCATAAATGTTTGAAAAACTGAATCATCTTGTAAATATTCTAAGGACTCACTAATAGACTGATTAACATAAAAAGAATCCTCATTTTTCAAAAATTTTCTACAAAAAAGAAATTGCCTAATGATGTCTCCATGATTTCGAATATGTATTGTTGTTTCAGGTTCGAAAATTTCTCCATTAATACGTTGCCAATAACTTAGATCAGGAACTGCTCCATGATATTGATTAAAATACTCTGATTGTAATTTCCAATACAGAAAAATGTATATTTCACCAATAGTATAGAATATCTTGTTTCCATAAAGGACATAACAATTAAAAGACCTTGCAGCATGTGAAGTTATCTCATAAATATTTGGGCAATAAACTATCATACCATTTCCATCTGTAACTTGTAAAAACATACCCTTAAATTGAATTTCAAAAGCTTCGAGCAATGTTTTATTATTTACCAGGTTATCAAAATCTTCCTCAGAATCACTTGGAAGAATAATAAATGCTGTTTTCATTATCGACAAAATCGGAAAATAATGAAAGATGTGAAATTGTGATCCAATATTTTCCATATTCAATAATTCTCTGTAAATAATTCTCGATGAGCTTTCTTCTTCTTGAATTAATTGTGCAGAAGTTATTTGTAATACATAGAAATCGCCTAAAAAATCTAATGTAATATTCCAATAAATGTCCGTTAAAAATTTAAAATCAAAATAGACGATTTTTATATCATCATAATAAATTAATGTTGCACTTACGTTTAAATTATCAAAAAAAATGTTACTCATTAATATTGAAAAATTGTTAGGATAATTTCTTGTAGTAAAATTCAAATTGTTTAATGTAAAAGTATGATTTAAAGCATATATTTTAACATCAAAAGTAGTAAAATTAGTAATTTTTCTATCCTGATTCAATAATTGATTATTATAATACTTATTCGAAACCTCATTTATATTATTAATTTGTGCATTAATTACTTTTATATTTGTATCATTATTTAATATAATAAAGAATGTTGTTATTATAAAAAAAATTGTTAATATCTTAATCCTTTTCATTTTTCTCTAACATATTAAAATTACTTTATAATTAAACTTTATTTTAGATTTATATTTTTTTCTTATTATAAATAAAAATCATTGAGGATATTTGGAAAAGATAAATTCGATTGTGGTAATAATCAGAACAAAAAACAATTCATAAAAAAATTATAATATTCACTATGTTAGTGAATGAAATTTTGATAAGTAATATACAAAAAACTATGACATTTAATTTATCTGAAAAATAAGTATATCGAATTCCTTTTACATGTTTATTTGATGATAAAAAGTATATAATTGAAATATCAATAGTAATTTTATCAAATTTATCTATTGTATCAATTTATCTAAATAAATATATAATATATAAAACAGAAATGAATAATGAGTATTTGTTAACCTATTTTTAAATTATAAATCGAGAGAATCAAGAAATTAAATTTGTATTAAATAATCTCAATTCAGTAAAATATTTTATAGAAATCATTATATATCTCAGAATTTATTAAAATCAAGAAATTGTATTAATCGAATCGGGCTGTTTGAATTACGTGATAAACATTTTAATAGGTACTAAAGGTCAATTTATAAAAATGGCTCCTATTCTATTAGAATTGGAAAAGAGGAATATAAAATATAATTTCATAAATGCAAAACAACATGGAATATCTTTAGATAAAATGATTAAATCTTTTAAAACAAATGAACCTGACAATGTAATGTGGAATTTTGGCAAAGATATAACCAACACCAAAGAAATATTTAGGTGGTTGGTGATTAACACTTTAAAATATAGCTTTTTTTTTGAACGGAAGAAATTTAAGAAAGGCAGAAAAGATATATTACTGATACACGGAGATGCACCACCTGTCCTTTTAGGATTGATCACTGGATTTTTTAATTTGATGGATATATGTCATATTGAAGCTGGTTGTAGGTCGCATAATCTCTTTGCTCCTTTTCCAGAAGAAATAATAAGAATTCTAGCTGATAAATTCTCCAAAATATTGTTCACTATGTCTCATTTTGCAAGTAGAAATGTCATAGGTAAATATGAAAATAAATTAATATTTAATTTAAAAAAGAATACAACATATGATGCTGTAAGAATTGCTCTTGAATTTCCTAATGATACTTTAAAAAAACATTTCGTTTTAGTAAGTATACATCGTTTTGAAACAATTCAGTCAAAGGAAAAACTTGAATTTATAATAGATTTAATAATGAGGATATCTGAAGAAGAAGAAATAATTTTTCCTTTACATGAATCCACTAAAAGTTCATTGATTAGATATAATTTATATGAAAAAATAAAATTAAATAAGAAAATTCTTATTACTGATTTAATGGATTATTTTACTTTCATTAATCATATAAAAGAAGCAAAGTATTTAATAACAGATGGTGGTGGACCACAAGAAGAATCTCATTATCTTGGCACACCATCTTTAATACTTAGAGAAGAAACCGAAAGAATATGGGATAACAATTGTATTTCAGGTTTTGATAAAAATAAAATAGATTCCTTTTTAACTAATCCTAAGAATTATCGATCTAAATTTTTAATTAATAATTATAGTCCATCAAAAATTATAGTTGATATAATTGAAAGACTAAATTATGATAAATAAATTATCTATTATAATAGAACTTATTTATATTTAAAAAATACTAATTATAGTTGAATTAGATAATATTTTTTCTGATAATTAATTTAATATTAATCATTAATAATTTATGATTAGAGATGTGATATAAAGATGAATAATAATATACTTGCTACGAATAGTTTTGAATCAAATCTTCTAGAGAAAGCCTTGGGTTCATGGGTATGGGATACAAATAATAAGAAATACCTTGATATGGTTTCAGGTTGTTGGAGTGTTAATTTAGGACACAATCATCCGAAGGTTGTCAAAACTATAAGAGACCAAGCTGAAAGACTAATTCATCGCAGTATGTGGTTTTTAACTCCGGAAACTATTGCTGCTGCAGATAAATTGGTTAAATTTTTACCTTATGATCATGACAAGGTAACTTTACTAAGTAGTGGTTCAGAAGCAATGGAATTTGCTTTGAATTTTGCTCTTAAAGTTTCTAAAAAGGAAAAAATTTTATCATTAAAAGATGGTTTTTATGGTTCGTTTGGTTTAGGGCGGGAAACATCCTATTATTCCCCCAAAGGAACAAAACTTAAAATTGATTACCCAAAATGTTCTGATGAAAAATGCAATTGCTTAGATACCTATAGTGAACTTATTGATTTAATTATGAATGAATTTGCCAATGATCTAGCCTGTTTTGCTTTAGAACCAATAATGGTAAGTGGTGGTATTCATAAACCTTGTACTAGTTTTATCAATGAACTTTGTCGTAGGTTACAAGAAGAAAATATCTTAGTG
>Ga0307380_10007240_pt1 | contig 14454 bp, 12 predicted proteins | sample UN3MG_FD_202239 | JGI IMG/M metagenome (GOLD analysis project Ga0307380, IMG submission 202239) | Soil microbial communities from Risofladan, Vaasa, Finland - UN-3 | ecosystem: Environmental > Terrestrial > Soil > Coastal area > Acid sulfate soil | place: Finland: Risofladan, Vaasa | collected... | reverse complement strand
GCACTCTCGGTGGTGGCGCGGGCGCTGGTGCAGGCGCTCAATGCAGACGTGGTGAAGGACCTGCTTTCCAATGCTAGAATAGTTACCTACGACCTCAGTTACATCAGGCTGGACCGCGCCCTGGGCGCGCTGAAAGCGATGGGCCACAACGTGGTCGAGATGCAGGAAGCACCCGGCATCGGCGGGGCCAAGAACTACACGATGTCGCCCGTCACCGATTTACGCCTGCCGATCATCACCAGCGTGGTCGATTCCGACTCCACCTCGCTGGCCGAGCAGAAAGTACGCGCGGCCGGCCCGCTCGGATCGACCGTTACGCCCGACATCGGCGGCAGCAGCCTCATGGCCGTTACCGATGCATCCGCACAGCAGCGGCTGATGATCTGCTACGACCCCAAGGACGAAGGCTCATACCGCAGACTGGTAGACGACATCGAGACGGTGATCGACCTGCCCGCCCAGCAGATTCTCATCGAGGGGCTGATCATCGAGGTGAACGAAGACAAGGTGAAGGAGCTCGGCATCGACTATTCGGCGGCCGACCGCCACCTCACGATGACGCACGGGCTCGACGCCGCCACCAACACGCGGCCCCTCACTCTCGGCTATAGCAGCATCATAAAGAGCCCCGAAAGATTCGAGATGGGCGTGCGAGCACTTGTGGAGCAAGGCGCCGCCGACATACTTTCAAAGCCCTCTATCCTCGCGCTAAACAACTACCAGGCCCGCATCCGCATCGGCAGCGAAATCCCCATATCCACCACCGTGGCCACCACCGCCACCACAAACCTCAACGTCTCATACTTCTTCATGGGCATCGTGCTCAACATCAAGCCGCGCATCAGCCGCGACCAGAAAGAAGTGAGCATGCAGGTGGAGGCGATCGTCAGCTCGAAATCAACCGATACGGCGCTCAAGAACTTCGTGAACGGTCAATGGGTAGACGTGGCACCCGTGATCGACACCCGCGTGGTGCAAACCTTTGCCCGCGTGAGCAACAACACGCCGTTCATCATCGGCGGGCTGATCAAGCAGGATAAGCGCGAGAAGAAAACGGGCATCCCGCTGCTCATGGATATTCCCCTCATCGGCAAGCTGTTTCAATCCACCTCGATGGAACAGCACCGCAAGGAAGTGATCGTGGTTCTCACGCCGCGCGTGGTGCCGCTGGAAAGCGAAAACCACTTCGCGTTGATGCCCAAAGACTCGGAGAAGTTCGACAGCTCCGGCAGCAAGCTATTCCGCAGCGCCTACCGCATCCGCGGCGAAGACCTCTTCGACCTGACGTTCGTAAGGGAAGACGCCGACTACATCGCGCTGTCGCGCCGTGCTGCCGAGCGTGCCAAGGAGGACCCCGGCATCGAGAAGGAGCCGGCGGTGCAGAGCATTCTCGACGGCCGGATTCCCGGCGAGCACGCGCTGATGGTCCGCATGCTCTACGAGGTGGTGCGGGCGCAGAAAACCGTCGACCAGATCGACACCGAAAACATCATCTTCTTCCACCCTCGCCGGGAAGAGGGCCGCGAGCAGGAGGAGATCAAGGTGAAGTACCTCGCGCGGGAATTGCAGAAGGTGGGCGAGACGCTGCCGACCGGCAAGGCCTTGGTGGTGCAGTTTGACATCGCCGCCAAGAGGGACGGCATCGACGGAAAGAAGCGGCTCATGCCGCCCGTGAGCATCGAGGTGATCGAGGCGGCCAAGCGCGCCGATTACGACGACTGCATGAGATCGCTGAACAAGATGAGGCCCGACGGCACCTTCGACAGCATGGCGATAGTCATACAGTCGCCGGGCGACCTCAGCCGCCTCAAGGCCTGCCTCGTGCTCAAGAAGCTGCTGGAGATAAACAACTTCCCGGCCAGCCTGCACGTGAAAGACTTCCCGATCGGCGTGCAAATCCTTTACCCGAACCTCGAAACGCAGGCCGACCGCAAGTATGTGGTCGACACCAAGGTGGCCGAGCTTTTCTACCTCTGCGATTACTACTACGAGGCCTTCCAGAGAGTCTACCACGCGCGGCTGGAGAGCATCGAAGCGGCGCTTGGGGAGCGATGAGTTGGCAGCCACGGGGAAAAATCAAGGCATCCGGGTGTTCGCTATCTCGACCCATTGCTTAACAAGAACAGGCAATCTCTCGATCAACTCGCATCCGAAGATTACCTCATCCACATAACCCATGTGCAGAGCGTCGAGCAATCGGCAAAGGTACGAGCGCCCGCATTCCCACCAGGTGAAGTGGGAGTCAACAAACAGATAATGGAGAACATGAACGTTCTCATTCTTTCGGAGCTCTGCGAGCTCCATGCCGTCCAAGAGGGTTTCGTAAATCCCGTCGGCAACGCGACTGCCAAATGTCGTGGTGTAATAGTATTCCTTCACCTCCCAGACAGCCACCGGGTTCACAGTGCTTGGGAAGGCGCCATCGACACGTCTTGCAAGCGTGCCCAGTGGCATATTGGCTCTGGTAAAGATAGTCAGCTTACGAGGGTCGAAATCGCATGGCATTCCGCCGGCGTTGGCCTCGATAATCATGTTCACCATGCCGGTCAGATAAGCTGGTGCCTTTTTCTCGCCCTTCTGCTTGTTCATGGGAAGCGGACACCGCGGGCACAAGAGCTTCTTCATGGACCGAAATTCTTTCTTTGCCTGGACCGGGTCCATTAGGCGCGGCTCCACGAAACGGTTGAGTACGTCTGCCCTGTAATTGAAGTACTGATACAGGCTCTCTGCCAAGCAGATCGAACCGGTTGAACTGGAGGTGAACAAACTGCTGTCGAGGCCGGCTGACGCCATCGCGCTGGATATCTGATCCAAGGAGGGTACAGAGGCCCGGTTCTGTCCTTTTGCTGTGTAGCCAACCTCCTCGCTGATTTTGCGCACACACGCCCAGAATGATTTCGGCTGGTTTACGAACTCGTCATTTGCTTTCATCCAAGGCCCTTTCGAAGCGCTTAACAAGATCGACCAGGGAAATGCCCAAAGACGAGCAGACATTGCGTAGTTCGATTATGTCCAAACGTCGTTCGCCTGATTCATACTTGCTGATAAAGGATTGAGGCTCGTTCAGCCGCTGCGCAAGGTCCGCTTGCCGCAAGTTTGCATCGAGTCGAATCTGGCGAAGAAGGTTACGAAGGATTTTTTCCTGAGCACTGTAAATCGTCTTTTCCATTGACCTTGCCCCTTGGTTCGATTAGAATGTCTCGTAGATTATTTGCCGCAAACCGTCATATCCCAAATCAGGATATAGAATGGAACACATTATAAAGGAAACCGAGGCTCAGTTTACCCTCTTCGGGGAGAGACGGCAGACCGTTCGCCCATTCAGGACTCAACTGCTGAAGTGGGTGGGCAGCAAACAGCGGTTAGCTCATGAGATCGTTTCGTACTTTCCTGGAGAGTTTGCGACGTATCGCGAGCCATTCTTGGGCAGCGGAGCAGTATTGGGCACGTTGGCGCCCAAGAAGGCGGTAGCGTCCGACGCTTTTGCGCCTCTTATGCAGATATGGCGCACTCTTCGCGATGATCCGGAGGAGTTGATCGAGTGGTATTCAGTGCGTTGGCATCGCATGAAGGAGGGCGACAAAAAATCAGTGTACGAGCAGATAAAGTCGTCTTACAATGCTCAACCGAACGGTGCCGATCTTCTGTTTTTGTGCCGTTGCTGCTATGGGGGCATAGTTCGGTTCAGGAAAGCTGATGGGCATATTTCCACGCCATGCGGCGCTCACAATCCAATCTCGCCGGAGTCTTTTGCGAAGAGGGCGGAGATATGGCGTAGGAAGACATCGGGCGCGTCCTTTGCCATGATGGATTACACTGAGTCGATGGGCATGGCGAGAGCGGGCGATTTGATCTACTGCGATCCGCCATACAGCCACACACAGTCCATCCTTTACGGCGCGCAGATGTTCAACCTTGAGAGCTTGCTGAAGATCATCGCGGAATGCAAGTCCAAGGGCGCCTTTGTCGCCTTGAGTATCGACGGCAGGAAACGGTCGGGGCGGCATCTTTGCCACCTTCCCATACCCGACGGCCTTTTTGAGAGAGAGATATTCCTCGATTGCGGAAGATCAATGCTGAAGCGGTTTCAGATGCAGGGCGAATCTCTGGAGGAGGAGGTGGTCGCCGACCGGCTGTTGCTTACGTACTGAGGGATCAGTTTCTGCCATTCAAGCAGCCTTTCTGCACATGCCGTTCTGCGGGCAGCCCGTCCGCCAGCCACGTTCTTGCTTGCCGATTGCGGCTTGCACTTCCCCATTGATTTCCCTTCTTCATACTGTTAGAATCTTCACTGAAATTCCATAGCCTCGTCCACATATCCCGCGAGGAGAAATCCCTGTGATTCCGAAGGTTGGGCTTGTCAGTTTTTCAGATCCGAGGCCGGTGAAGGGCTTGGATGTTTTCAACGAGGCGAATGTAACCTGCCAGAATTCCATTCTCGATGTGTTTCGCAAGGCCGGGCTCGAGGTGGTTTTGCCGTTTCCCGATACGTCGATCTCAAACCGGCAGCAGGTGAAGCAGGCGTTGGCGAAATTCGCCGCCGAGGAAATCCACGCGGTGGTGCTGGGCTGCTGGAAATGGACCGATCCGATGCTGGCGGTAGAGACCGCCCAGCGGGCAAACGTGCCGGTGTGCCTGGTGTGCACCAGCGACGAGAAGATGACGGGCATGGGCTGCCTGAGCGCGATCGGGGCGTCGCTGTGGGAGATCGGCGCGAATGACTATTGCCTGAACCACGCGCGGATCATCGACGATTTCGCGGCGGCGGTTGGCTGGGCTCGCGGCGTGAGTGCGGCCGAAGACATGCGGCGCAAGTCGATCATGCTGTGGGGCGGAAGCTACTGCCTGAAAATGGAGCACCTGCGCGACGATCCCGCGGCGTTGAAGGGCTGGCTGATCGGCGACGTGCTTGTCGAGGGGCAATACCTGCTGATCCGCCGAGCCGAGCAGATAGCGAAGGACACGCCCGGCCGGATCGATAAGTTCATTTCCTGGCTGGAGCGGGGCGGGGCGAGCATCGAGTTTGACAAGAAGATGCTGACGCGCGAGTCGCTGCGGCGCCAGGCGGCGCTTTACCTTGCGGCTCGCGACCGCCTTCAGGAGCTTGCCGGCGAGGACGTGATCGGCGTGTCGGTGCGCTGCCAGCCGGAGCTTTCGGTGGAATATGGTGTAACCGGCTGTTTGCTGCCGGCGTTCCTTCCGTTCGGTGCCGACAGCGAAGGCCCGCGCACGCCCGTCGCCACCACGTGCGAGGGCGATACGAAAGGGCTGCTTACCTCGCTGCTGCTGGAGCGCATTCACGGCAGCGCGCCCGCGGGCTTCGGCGACATACGGAACCTGCCAGTGCGCGGCAAGCAGCACCTGCTGATCAGCAATTGCGGCGCGGCGTCGGTTTTCTACGCGGCAAACAGCATGGACCCGGCAAAGGTGCTGCCCGAGCTCAGGCTTCGCGGCCAGTGCCAGGGGGCGTCGGGTGCGGCTGTGGGCTACAGCGGCAAACCCGAGAAGGAAGCGACGATCTGCAGGATCATGCGAAAGGCCGGCGAGTATACCATGCAGATGACCACCGGAAAAATGGCGCGCGTGACCGACCGCGAGATGAACCGGCTCGAGTGGGGCAGCATGTGGCCGCTGTCGCTGTTTGATATCGAGCTCGATCTGCATGACTTCGTCGAAAAGATCGGCAGCAACCATTATTCGTTTGTACCGGGCAACCACGTGCGTTCGGTGGAGTATGCCTGCAAGCTGCTCGGGATACCCGTGCAGCGGCTGTAGGCCGGCACCGGATGATTAAGATTTGAGAGGACGTTGATGAACGGCAGAATTGCGGGTTTGAAGGATCGGTTGAACGCGAATACGGAGTTCAACGATTGGTTCATCCTCGAACGGATCAAGATGGAATCGTACCGCGAGACGCAGGGCAAGCCGCTGGCCGTCCGGCGGGCGCTGATGCTGAAGGCGTTGCTCGAGCGGATGCCGATTTCGCTGGATGCCGAAGACTTGCTGGCGGGGCTGGAAGACCACGTTTTCGCCACGAGCTATAACCTGTTCAAATCCGGCCTCGACAAGTTCGATGGCTACTGCGGCTACGGAGACCTCTACGACGAGGTGAGGGGCCGATTCCCCGATGCCGAGATCGACGCTGTGCGCGATTACTGGCTGGCCGACGAGTTTGAGCAGGAAATGGCCAAGGCGTTCAACCAGGCCGAGCAGGATTGCATGCGCGAGGGCCTGTGGTTTGTTGAACCCGTAACCGGCCACGTGATCTACGACGCGCCGACGGTGCTGTCGAAGGGCCTCGGCGGCATCCTCGCCGACGTGCGGCGCAAGCTGGCCGAATGCAGGGCCGACGGCGAGAAGATGGCGTTTTACGAGGCGATGGAGATCAGCCTCCAGGCCGCCATTGCGTTTGCGCGCCGCTACGCGAAACTCGCCCGCGAGATGGCCGCGAAGAATGAAAACGCCCAGCATAGCAAGTCGCTGCTCGAGATGGCGGCGGTGTGCGAAAATGTGCCCGAGAAGCCGGCGAGCACGTTTCGCGAGGCCGTGCAGTCGTTCTGGCTCGTTTACGTGATCATGCACATCGAGCAAACGCCTAACCCATACGCGTTCAGCGTGGGCCGCATCGACCAGTTCCTGTATCCGTATTACAACGCCGACGCGAGCGCCGGATTGCTCAGCGTCGACGGCGCCCTCGAGCTGCTGGAAGCTCTCTGGCTGAAGTTCAACGTTGGAAACAAGGTGTGGGCGGTGTCGCAGAACCTCGTGATCGGCGGCGTGAAGCGCGACGGAACCGATGCGACCAACGCCCTCACGTTCCTGTGCCTGGATGCCACGGAAGACCTCAACGCGCCGCTGCCAACGGTAACCGTGAAATGCCATTCGGCGATGCCGGAGGCGCTGATGGACCGCGCGTGCGAGATGGCGTCGCGCGGGCGCGGCAATCCCACGATGATCAACGACGAGGTGGTGGTGAGATCGAAGATGGCCACCGGCGTGAGCCTGGAAGATGCTCGCGATTCCGTTATCGCCGGCTGCCAGGAGCTGCTGGTGCAGGGCGCGGAAAACGCGCGGACTACGGCCGACTGGTTTTCGCTGCCCAAGTGCCTGGAGCTTGCGCTCAACGACGGCAAGTCGACGACCTCCGGAAACCAGCTTGGCCCGAAGACCGGCAAGCCTGAAGATTTCAGAACGCTGGAAAACGTGCTGGCCGCATTCTGGGCGCAGGTGGAGCACGCGCTGCCGATTTCCACCGAGGCATCAAACCGCTGCGACCGCCTGCTCGCCGAGAAGAAACCCGTGCCGTTCATCTCTGCGATAATGAACGACTGTATCGAGCGGGGCAGCGACTTCCGCAAGGACGGCGCCCGCTACAATTTCAGCGGCTTTCTGTGCCACGGTGTGGCAAACGTGGCCGACTCGTTGGCCGCGATCGGCAAGCTCGTTTTCGAGAAAAACGAAATAACCATGGGCCGGCTTGCAGAGGCCCTGCGGAGCAACTTCAACGGCAGCGAAGACCTGCGGATGCGGCTGATCCAGGGTGCTCCGAAATACGGCAACGACGACAATTACGTCGACTCGCTGGCCTGCGATGTTGCCACGCGCATGACGGAGCTTGTGGCCGCGCGCATGAACGCATACGGTGGCGCCTACCGCTGCGGCTTCAGTACGCCATCCACCCACGTGCTCTATGGCCAGCGATGCGGCGCCACGCCCGACGGCCGCCGCAAGGGCGACAGCTTCGCCTACGGCATCGGCCCCACGCAAGGTTACAACAAGCAAGGACCAACCGCCGTGCTGCGGTCGTGCACGAAATTCGAGCACTGGCGCGCCACGCACGGCCTTGCAATCACGCAATCGATGTCGCCCGAGCACGCAAGCCCCGGGATGATCAAGGCGCTCGTGAAGGCGTATTTCGACATGAGCGGCCGGTTCGTCCACTTCAACGTGCAGGACCCGGCCGTGCTGCGCGAGGCGCAGAAGCACCCGGAGAAGCATCGCGACATCATAGTCCGCGTGCACGGAATGAGCGCGTACTTCGTGAATCTGGACCCGCTCATCCAGCAAGATATCATCTCGCGGACGGAGCACTGCGTGTGACAGGCCGCATTTTCGATATCAAGAAATTTGCCATCCACGACGGCCCGGGCATCCGCACTACGGTCTTTTTCAAGGGCTGCCCGCTGCACTGCCTGTGGTGCCACAATCCGGAGTCGATAGGATTCGAGCCGGAGCTTGCATTCTTCCCGCACAAGTGCATCCATTGCGGGCGCTGCATCAAGAACTGCCCCAACGCCGCGCTGAGTGCGGGCGACGGCCGTGTGCTGCGCGACACGCGGAAGTGCAAGCTTTGCCGCAAGTGCGCCCAGGAATGCCCGGCCGAGGCTATCGTCTGCTACGGCGACGACATGACCATCGAGCGGGTCGTTGACGAGGTGATGAAGGACAAGCCGTTTTACGACAACTCGGGCGGCGGCGTAACGCTGTCGGGCGGCGAGCCGCTCAGCCACAGCGAGTTTGCCCTGCCGCTTCTCGGTGAGCTCCGCAATCGCGGCGTGCATCGGCTGCTCGATACCACCGGCCTGGCGCCTACCGATGTGTTCAAGGAGATGGTTAGCGCGGTGGATGATGTTTATTTTGATGTGAAGGTGATAGACGAGGCAAAGCACCGCGAGCTGACCGGCGTTTCGAACAGGAAAATCCTGGAGCATCTGCGCTGGCTGGTGAGGGAAGGCGCAAAGAACGTAACGCTGCGCGTGCCGCTGGTGCCGGGGCTGAACGACACGCCGGCGGACCTCGACGCGTTTGCGGGCCTCGTAGTCGAGCTGCGCGGGCTGGGCACTGTGCAGCAGGTGGAAATGCTGCCGTACCACCGCATCGGCTCGGGCAAATATGCCAGCCTCGGTATGGAGTATCGCCTCGCAGCGGTCGTGCCGCATACGAAGGACCGATTGCGGGAAATTGTGCAGCATTTGAAGTTCAGAGGTGTCGAAGTTTATTGTAGCAGTCTATCCGGCTGATCTCGCCTGATTTCGGCGACGACATAAGGATCCGGTTTCCGGGGAGTTGGTGATGAAGAACGTGGTTTTTTTCGATGTTGACACGCAAAGGGATTTAATGAGGTCGAACGGCGCTCTGTATGTGCCCGAGGCCCAGGACATCATTCCCCGGGTGACCGACCTGATGGAATACGCGGTGAACTTCGGCATTCCTGTGGTTTCCACGATGGACACGCACACAAAGGATGATCCGGAATTCCAGATGTTTGCGCCGCATTGCATCAAGGGCACAGCGGGCTGGGAAAAACTGGAGGGCACCTTGCTGCCCGACAGGGCGCAATTGTCCGTAGACTGGACGGCTGATTTGCCCGATGATATCATGGAGCACCAGCAGATAATAATCGAGAAAAACGGCCTCGACCCGTTTATGACGTTCACGGTGCACAAGGTGGTGGAGCGGCTGAACCGGCCGCGGGCGCTGGTATTTGGCGTGGCAACCGATTACTGCGTGCGCTATGTTGTGCTTGGGCTGCTGCACCGCAAATGCAAGGTGGCCGTGATCCTCAACGCCACCAGGCCGCTGCGCGAGAGCAGCGGCCGCGACGCCATCGAAGAGATGAAGGCACGCGGCGCCGAATTCATAACAACCGCCGACGTGATAAGGGTGGCTGTGTAAGCGGCTGGAAAACCCGATCCTGCAAATTCGCTCGCGAAGAGCGGAAACAGGATAAGAAGGCAACTTAGGGAATCGTGATGAAAGCCGTGCAGGAAAACGATAGCGTGCTAGCCGAGGTCGAAGACGCGCAGAAGAGAGGCCGCCTCTCTTCCGAAGCGCTGGGAAACCTCAGGAAATGGCTGACGGAACCGCAATACGCGGGTTTCAGGGACGAGATCGCCCGGCTGGTGAAAGCCGGCAACTGGCCGGAGCTGAACGATTCGTTTTACAAGATCATCCCATTCGGCACGGGCGGGCGGCGAGGGCCGTGCGGCGTGGGCCCGAACCGGATGAACGTGCGCACGGTGGGGGAGTCGACCCAGGGCCTCAGCCGCTACATAGCGAAATTCGGCCAGGAAGCGGCGAAACGAGGCGTGGTGGTGGCCTACGACGTGCGCCACCATTCGCGTGAATTTGCCGAGCAAACCGCCCGCGTGCTTGCCGGCAACGGCGTGAAAGCGTACCTCTTCGACGACTTCCGCCCCACGCCGGAGCTTTCGTTTGCCGTGCGCTACCTCAACGCCCAGGCAGGCGTGGTGATCAGCGCCAGCCATAATCCGCCCAGCGACAACGGCTACAAGGTTTTCTGGGAAGACGGCGCCCAGATCGTCAGCCCCGAAGACGCCGAGATCATCGCCGAAGTGCAGAAGGTGGCCGACCTGCAGGAGATGCCGCTTTCCGATGCGAAGGCCGCAGGTCTGTTCGAAGAAATCGGCGCCGAGATCGACCGCGCATTCATCGAAGCCGTTTGCCGAATGGCGCTCACCGCAAACCGCGACGTCAAAATCGTATACTCCCCCCTGCACGGTACCGGCATAAAAACGGTTGTGCCTGTGCTCGCGGAGGCGGGGTTCAAAGACGTGACCGTGGTGGCGGAGCAGGCAACACCCGACCCCGATTTCTCAAACGTGCCCGACCGCAAACCGAACCCCGAGGAGCCGCACGCACTCGACGTGCTCATCGAGCAGGCCGGCAGTCTGGATGCCGATATCGCACTGGCAACCGATCCCGACGCCGACCGCGCGGCCTGCGCGGTGAAAGAGCGGCTGCCGGGCGGCGAGATGCACTGGGTGAAGCTCACAGGCAACCAGGTAGCTTGCCTCATCTGCCATTTCACACTATCGCAGATGCGCCGGCAAAACAGGCTGCCTGAGCACGGCGTGGTGGTGCGCACAATCGTGACGACGGAGCAGCTAGATCGCATCGCGGCCGACTTCGGCGTGGAGTCGGTAAACCACCTGCTGGTGGGCTTCAAATACATCGGCGAGACGATCCGCAAGCTGCCGCCGGGCCACGAATTCATCTTTGGAGCCGAAGAAAGCCTGGGCTACCTGCGCGGCACTTACTGCCGCGACAAGGATTCCGCGGTGGCGGCACTCACGCTATGCGAGATGGCCGCTACGCTGAAAAAGCAGAATCGCATGCCGATGGACTACCTCAACGACATCTACCGCACCTACGGCTATTACAGCGAAATGCTGCACGACCTCTACCTCTACGGGCAGGAAGGCTCCGAACAGATGAAGCGCATAATGGCTACGCTGCGGAACGAGCCGCCGCAATCAGTGGACGGCCGCAAAGTGGAACGTGTGGTGGATCGCCTCACGCTGCAGGAGCGAATCGTCGCCACCGGCGAGACAAGGGGCGGCGTGCCGGGAATCAAGGGCGACCTGATGCTGCTGCACCTCGAGGGCGGAGCACGCGTCGCGGTCAGGCCGTCGGGCACCGAGCCGAAAGCGAAGTTCTACGTTACAGTTCGCCGCGATGTGCCGCCGGAAATCAGCGACAACGATCTTTTCGAGCTGAAGCGCAAAACCGACGCCGAGGCATGGAACTTGATCGTTGCTATCGAACGGACGGTGAAGAGCATCGCGGGCGTCGCCTGACGCAAAGCATTCAGAATTCACTGGATTTCCTCGTCCGCATGTTATACCATGCGTTTATCATTTCATGAAAACACGGGAACCTGAACCTCGCGGTTTTAGATCGTCACCATGAAGCTAAACATCGAAAAACATCAGGATTCGGACGTCCTCGTGCAGATTGTGAAGGTGGATGGTTATCTCGACGCCCACACGTTTCCCGATCTTGAGAAGGTGCTGAACTGCATGATCACGCAGGGCGAGCACAACATAATCCTGGATTTTGAAACGCTGGATTACATCAGCAGCGCCGGGCTCGGCCTGCTGCTGGGTGCTCAGCGTAAGGCATCGCAACTGAAGGGCGGCGTGAAGATCATCCATATGCAGGAATCGATCAAGCGGGTTTTCCAGGTGCTTGGTTTCTCGCGCGTGATCGAGGTGTGCCCGTCCAGAGAGGCGGCCCTGCGGGCGTTCCAGTGCGGCAATTCGGGGCGGCTGTCAGGCGATGTCACCTGATTCAAAAAGCACAGCAGTGGTGGTGAGCATTCCGGAGCACACGGCCTACCTGAGCGTGGTGCGCCAGGCGGTGGCATCGATTGCCGGCACGATGGGCTTCGACGACGATGCCGTGCTGCAACTGCAAATGGCCGTAGACGAAGCCTGCACCAACGTGATCGAGCACGGCCGGGGGGGACGGGGCGGCCGGATCAAGGTGAAGCTCCAGGCGAAGCCGGGCAAGCTTGTGATGCACGTTGAAGACCAGCGCGAGCGGTTCTCGCCGCTGGAACGCACACTACCGAGCCGCGATGCCTATTTCCAGTCGCCGCAAACCGGGGGGCTGGGTATCCTGATCCTCCGAAGGTTCGTGGACGACGTCCGCCACTGCTACAAGCCGGGCGTTGGCAACAAGCTCAGCCTCACGAAACTCGTGCCGCAGGACGGCGGCGCCACCTGCGCGATCTGATCCAGGACGCCGGCAGCGCCGGCTCCAGTACGGTGTTCGAGCCTCAATGAAAATATCACGTCTGCGTTTCAACCTCATCAGCCTGCTATGCATCATAGCCATCAATGCGGCATTCGCAATTGAATTCCAGCAGCAAAATGCGTCGGGCCCGCTGCCGATCATCGCCTCAAACCTCCTTTTCCTCGCGTTATTCGCAGCCGCTCGAAGGATTATTCTTCGCCGCGACCACCAGTTCCTCAGTCTTCAGCGGCGTTACGAGCGGCTGCAGATCATCTCGGAAGACCGCGAAGTGGAGGAGCGAATCCTCGAAATCCTCTCTGAGGTGTCGGAGGAATTTCTCGAGAAAATGCAGCTAGGGCCGCTATTGGACAGGATGTCGCACGCGGTGCATGAGATACTGCACGTTGATGTCTCGGTGATCGAGGTGCACGCGGAACCGGGCGACGAGGGAATGCGGCTGCTCCACGGGATTTCAGACATCTTCTTCAGCCCCGGATTCTATGCCGACGTCAACAGCGGCAAGTCGCTGCTGGTGAACAACCTGCAGGACAACGAGCACGAGGAGCCGCTGCGCAGGCAGGGTGTGGCGTCGATGCTGGTGGCGCCGATGCGGCTGCACGAGAGAACGATCGGCCTTATAGGTGCGTTTTCGAAGACGGAGCGCGCGTTTACCGGCCGCGAGCTTCGGCAGCTTCACAATTTCGCCAACCACGCCGCGCTGCTGGTTGAAACCACCCAACTGCTCCACTCGGTGAGGAGGCTGTCGGTGAAGGGCGCCACCGGCACGATCAGCAGCCTTCGGCACCTGAAGGAGCACCTGTCTTACGAGCGGCAGCTCAGCGAGCGCGAGATGGAGGTGGCCCGCAAGATTCAAAGCGACCTGCTGCCCGGCGTGATTCCCCGAATCCGGCACCTGACGCTCGAGGGCGAATCGATGCCCGCGAAAGAAGTGGGTGGCGATTATTACGACATCATCGACCTCGGCGGCGGCCGGTGGGGGATCGCCATAGCCGACGTTTCCGGCAAGGGCGTGCCCGCCGCGCTCGTGATGGTGATGACGCGCACGCTGCTGCGCGCACTTGCACGGCAATCGGCCTCGCCTGCAGCCGTGCTGGCTGCCATCAATACCGACCTTTACAACGAAACCGATCCCGCCGTCTTCGTCTCGATGCTCTACGGCGTTTGGGACCCTCAGTCGCGCACCTTTACATACTCCAACGCCGGCCACGAGCCGCCGATACTTGTGAGGGGCAGCGAGGCGCAGTTTCTGCAATGCGGAGGCGTGGCGCTCGGCGTAATGCAGCAGGTCTCAGACATCCTCGAGGATACACGCCTCACGCTTGGCGCACAAGATTCGCTCTTCCTATACACAGATGGCGCCACCGAGGCGCGAAACGCCCAGGGAATGATGTTTGGCACCGATAGGCTCTGCGAGGCGATGAAGCTAGCCGCCCGCAGCGGCGGCGGCCGCAGCGTGCCCATTGTGCTGAAAACGCTTGGCAAATTCGTCGGCCCCGCCACACAGCACGACGATATTACGATGGTCTGTTTGAGCGCAGCGCAGGAGGAGGTAATAGCCAGTGGTAAAGTTCGACCTGAATAAAAAGAAGGAAAAGGTCGAGGAATTCGTCAAGCACGGCCTGTGGGAGCCGCGGCAGACCGGCTGGCGGCGCCACGCCTACAGCTTGATCCGCTATGCGCTGATGATAGACCGCCATTTCCAGGAAGACAACGGCTTCGTGCGGGCCGGCGCCCTCTCATACACCTCCGTCCTCTCGATCATCCCCGTTCTCGCCGTTCTTTTCGCCATGATCGGGTCGTTCGCGCCTTTCAGGCAATACGAAAACCAGATAATGGATTTCGTGCTCACGCAAATCATGCCGCCCGTGCAGACGGGCGAACCGAGCCCGCAGG
>Ga0307380_10007238_pt1 | contig 14457 bp, 11 predicted proteins | sample UN3MG_FD_202239 | JGI IMG/M metagenome (GOLD analysis project Ga0307380, IMG submission 202239) | Soil microbial communities from Risofladan, Vaasa, Finland - UN-3 | ecosystem: Environmental > Terrestrial > Soil > Coastal area > Acid sulfate soil | place: Finland: Risofladan, Vaasa | collected... | reverse complement strand
GAAGTGTAATCGGCATCGATTGAGAACGGGATGCGGACATAACACGTGGCGTTTCTGGCATACATCTGTTCTATGAGATCAAGAGTGAAGAAGTCCTGATAGCCCGAGGTCCTTTCGAATCCGACGCCGCCGGGTGAGTCGGTGCAGGATAACCATGCCGAATCGTCGAAAGCCTCGCCGCCTGTCCAGTCGTCGCTGATATCGCCGATAGGAACGAGCACCCGCTTGTCGGCGTTCTCAGGCACCAGAACGTTAGCCTGCTGTGGCGTGTCCGAAGATCGCGGGTTGGAGCCGTCGAGGCTGTACAATATTGCGCCGGCCGGAGCAGTCATCGAGAGCGAATCTTCAGACGAAATTTGGCCGCCGTGCTTATAGGATCCGTCGACGCGAAAAATCGGTGCATCTGTTCGTGGATAAAGGTTTCGTGATCTAAAGTAATCAATCGCTATGTCCGATCTGGCAGGGAAATATTCGTTGATTAACCGGTCTCTCTCAGGGATCCAGAATTCATTTTTTGTATACAAGTAGTACGGACTGGAACTGTACCGGTGTACGTCTCTGCGGTAATCTCCCCAGCGAGCGGATTCGGCTATTACGGCCATGTCAAGCTCGTCGGAGCGGTTGGTCCATCGCCGGATATTATTCTCCGGTGTCAGGGCGCCGCCGTTGAAGTGGTGTTTATGAACGCGGTCGCCAAAGCGTACACGAAACTCCTCGATATCGTCGAGATAGCTAAACAAACCCGTCGGATCGGATGATGGGCTTGTGCCGGTCTCGCGAACATTTTCGAGCACGCGCTCGCCGTCCCAACTGTAGAAGCGCCAAGGCTTGTTTTCCGGGCCTCCACCGGCCGCCCGCCAGTTGCCGTCAGTCTTAAGGTCGACGTTCCCGGCTGATAAGCACAATAGAGTCCAGTCGATAAAGCTATCTACGTCAAGGACCTTCTGTATTTCGTCCCAATTACGGCTGGCAACGATGTTTCTCATGCGGTTCCACGCGGTTTTGTCGCCGTCCGTTGCATCACCACCGTTTATGGCATCGATATTTGCTTCGTCGCCGCCGTTATAAGCGGCGTAATGTGAGGCGACCGGCCGCTCGTGCAGATTGTACAGGCCCCAATATATGCCGTTCAGGTACAGGTGGACGAAAAAGCCCTGACCTGCATCGATATGACCCATATCGATGAGTGTATCGCGCATCCACTGGTCGCGGATATACTGAGTGCGCTGCCGCTGATCAGGAGCCCAGTGCGTCCATGCATTATTGAAGAAACCTCGAAGCTGGACCGTGTCGAAAGAATTCACAGGCCATTCGTCAAAGAGCTTAAAGTCAAGGCTGGTCGGGCCGTACTGGTCCCTGAATCGAAGGCTGAATGAATGCTTGGGACATTTGTCGGGCTTGCGGCTTTCTCCGCCCTGAATGCGAATGCCGCAGTTGACCTGGAATTCCCCGGAACCGTCCTGAGTAAAGAACTCGGCTGAAACGGGACGTTCCCAATCCTGGCCCCCTGTAGACCCGTGGCCGGTGTAGACATAGATGCCGCCTGTCTCTGGATTGTTGTCATGGCTGAAAAGATTATCTTTATCCGTCACGACCGAGACGGTTGGGATTGACAGCAGCGCATTGTCCATCAGATTAGCATAGTCAGGGTCGTTATATACTTCGGGATCCATCCCATAATCTGCGGAATATGTACTGAACCAGGTGCCTGGATAGCCTTCGCTAAGTACCTGCTGCTGGCTTCGTCTGATCACATCGGCGAGGAAAATATACGTGTGTGTGTCTTCATTAGTAGACTTCCAGCCTGGCTTTACGGCCCTGGCCCGCAGGCATGTGGTGGTTCTTATTGGTATCGGGCCTGAGTAAACTCTGCCACTGGAGAATCCACGTGCCGTAACTTTGTATGGCTCGGATCCGTCGAGGGTATAATAAATGATAGCTTCCTCGGTTTCCGTGGCGATTGTTACTGAGAAAGGTGTATCGTAAAAACCACGGTTATGGCTGAATTTCGTGTCTGCAACTACACCTAAATACGCACCACTGTTTCCCGTTTCCGGACTCGGTATACCGAAGAAACGCCAGTCGTCACTGCCGTCGGGATAGCGGCCATAAGACATATCGGTGGTCTGGTCGGCAAAGATGATGCTGTCGATCATGGTAACGCTGTCGCTGTCGAAAAGGCCGATTTCTTCGCCGTCGGCATCGAGTTTGAAATTTGCGTGCAGCCCGGCGTCGGTCGTATCGTTGTCGGCCCATATCAACAGATAACCACCTGCCGGGATGGTCGTTGCGGCAGCATTGTTAGCTGGTATCCGCCACTTGGTGGGGACGGACAGATTGTCCGTCAGGTACATGCCGCCTATATTGATAGCATCGCCGCCGTAGTTGTGGATTTCGATCCAGTCATCGTGCTGACCCTGTGGATCTTCGGCACTATCGCCGTTGGAAGCCATGAGCTCGTTGATCGCCAGCGGGATCCCTTCCTGGTGCCACTGTGCGGCCAGAATCGCGAAATCGTGAATATCGACCTGTTCATCGGCATTCAGGTCGGCGAAGCTTTCCGGGGGCGCCAGCCACTGGCCGGCAAAAACCTGCACATCCAGAAAATCGACTATGCAGTCCCGGTTCAGATCTGCCTGCGGGCACTCGGCCTTTGCGGAACCGGTAATAGAGACCACTATCATCAAGGTAATCAATGAGATTCTCATGTGTTTGAGCATTATCCGGCGGCTTCCTCACTTATGGTTAGGGCTGCTAACTATGGCTTAGTTAATACAACCTTAAATTCTTGCCTATATTAACACGCGGAGAATGCCAAGTCAATGTTTTTTCTGGTTTTGCGAGCGGACTGCTTTGAGGGATTCATCCCGGGGATACTACAGCAGCGAACACATGCTGGGGCATAAGTTTTTGTTATTTTGCGGTGCCGTTTTCTAATGAGCTGCGGCAACGGTGTCTTCTATTAGCTCATTCGCTGTTTCAGGCGAAGGCTCCGGCGAAGATTTGGCCTTCAACGGCAGGAAGACGGTAAAGGTTGTGCCCTGGTCCACCTGGCTTTCAACCTCGATTGTGCCGCCGTGCATCATCACGATTTTGTGAACAATGGCAAGCCCTAATCCCGTCCCTTGAATATGTTTGCCGGGCCGGTTTACGCGATAAAAACGCTCGAATATTTTAGGAAGCGATTCTTTGGGTATCCCCATGCCCGTATCGCTGACACGGATTACCCAATCGACATCCCGTCTTTGAACATCGACAGATACCCGGCCTCCTTCGGGTGTGAATTTGACGGCGTTACTCACGAGATTTGTCAAGACCTGAATCACTTTATCCCGGTCGAATTCTGCTTTAGAAAGGTCGTCGGCGGAGGCAAACGACAACTCGACGGCGTGCTTCTGGGCATAGAGCGCCATCGTTTCCTGAGCTTCCGAGAGAACTTCCTTTATATCGTGACTGTGTATATCCAGTTTCGTTTTCCCTGCTCCAAGTCTCTGGAAATCCAGAACGTCGTTAATCAAATCGCTGAGTCTGTCGGCATTCCTCTTTGCGATACCCAGGAATTTCTTTTGTTTTTTATTAACTCGACCGACGACTCCATCCAGGACGATGCCGAGTCCTTCTTTCATCGCGGCCAGCGGCGTTCGCAGCTCATGGGAAACCGTGGAGATGAACTGTGATTTCAATTCCATTGTCTCTTTGAGTTCCTCTTCCGCCTTTTTTCGCTCGGTAATATCCCTGATAACGCCTATCGAGCCGGTCGTTTCGCCATTGGAATCTTTGAGAACGCTCAGTGAAATATCAACGTCAATGAACGTGCCGTCCTTCTTTACCATGATGGTTTCCAGGTGGTGCTGCATACCCTTTTGTCTGATATCCTGGGCCCTTATTCTTTCCCATTCGTGGGCGGGATAGAGCGAGCTTACCGGTTTGAGGGATAAGTCGTCCTTGTCCATCCCTAAAAAACCCTCCGTAAACTTATTCCATGAAATCAGCCGCTCCTGCTTATCGACTAATGTAATCGCGACGGCAGAGTTTTCGAAAATCGTACGGTACTTTGCTTCCATGAACCGGCGTTCGTCTTCGGCGTTCTTACGCTGGGAGATGTCATCCATCGCGATAATCAGACGGGTGCAGCCATCAATCATCACCGGTTCGACGCTGACGCAGAACCAGGGCACAATCTTCTCGTTGTCCATTTTAAGCGTCGGATGTATTTCCAGTTCCTGAATAGATTGGCCCGAATCGAGCACACTGCTTATAGCGTTTTTGAGCAAACATTCTGCGCAAGCTCTTCCGAATCCGCATCCTTTGTCACTGTCGGTGCTGTTAATACAGCCCAAAGCGGAACCGATCCGATGATTGACGATCTGTGGATATTCCTTGTGCAGCATTCGCTTGATCGTATCGTTTGCGCGGGCGATGATCATATCCTTATCGGCCAGCAGCATCCCAACCGGTGCCGCATGGAATATGGCCTCCAGGTTCTTTTGCCTTCTGTCCAGGGCATCCTCGATTTTCTTGCGTTTGATTGCCTTCTCGATTGTTTTCGGAACGGCTTTAAGATAATTTCGGTCGAAATCTTTTGGCAGATAGTCGTATGTGCCGGCCCTCCAGGCTTCAATCGCAACCTGTTCGTCGGCAGCCCCGGTGATCAGTATAATGGGGATATGCTTTACTGAATTCAGGATATCGAGTGCGGTGCCGTCCCCAAGAGAGTAGTCGGAGACGATAATATCGAACTGATTGGATTTCAATATTTCTTTGGCTTCTGAAATGGATCGGGCAGCTTTGTAATCATACAGCAGCTTTTCATCTTCCAAAAACCGTTCGAAAGCCATGCGATCGAGCTTGTCGTCTTCGATGAGCAAAACTTTGTATTTTGTATCTTCCATTACCGCGGCACCCGGTTTAACTTATTACCTGAACTTTTGCAAAATGGAGATTAGGCATACTTTGAAAAGGAAAAATCTTCTTTCTTGATTTTTCCTTTTCTAACAGTAATCACTTATCAAAAAAGTACTTAGGCTGATTATACAAGGAAATCCAAGAAACGGATTTCCTTGAATAATATATGCCTAATCTCCATTTTGCAAAAGTCTTATTATTACCTGAATTTTAGTTTTCGAGGGCATTTGTAATTTTTTCTACGAGATCCGTGCAATCGAACGGCTTGGTCACATAATCCGCTATGCCAAAGGTCGAGGCTGCCGCTATATCCTGTGCCTCGCAGAGAGCCGTGCACATTATTACAGGGATGTCTTTTGTGTCCGGGTTCTTTCTAAGCTGTTCGAGCATCTCATGGCCGTTCATCACGGGCATATTCGTGTCCAGCAGGATAATATCCGGTTTTTCTTTTGCTGCCTTTTCCAGCCCTTCCCGCCCATTGGAGGCTGTAATAACATCAAAGCTGTTTGCCTCGAGCCTGCATTGAATCGTGTCGACCAAATCAGGCTCGTCGTCGACGAGAAGTACCGTACGGGCGGTTCGCGAACCGCCCCTACCGGTTTTGCCTTTTGACTTGAACAACTTCAACATCTTTATTTTCCCTTTCAACATCCCCCAAAGGACAATAATATTGCCGATTGCCGAATTCCGAATGACGATTTTTGCCCCAGGGGACGCCTTACGGTGAAATCGTAAATCGAAAAACGAAAATCTTAAATTTAATAAACTTCTATCGACCTGCTCGCGTGATCACTTTACGAGAAGTAATGTAACCGCTTTGAAAAAGGCGAAAAGATTAAAATTCCTTTCATAGCCTACGTGTTATAGGAGGTAGGGTGGGCATTGCCCACCAATATTGAAAATGGTGTGCAGTGCACACCCTACATAGCCTGCCTGTCGTTTTTCGATTAGAGCATCGACATGTCCCGAATTTCCTTGTATTTGGACATGGCATCGTCAGGAATCGGCTCGCCCTTATAAATGTGGGGCGAGAGAAATATGATCAGTTCGGAATTTTTGGCGACGATTTTTGTGCTCTTGAACAGTTCGCCGATAATCGGCAAATCGCCGAGAAACGGGATCTGGTCGACTTCTTTGGTTTTTTCCTGCCTTCTGAGACCGCCGAAAATGACGACCTGACCGTCCTTCAGCAGAAGCGATGTGTTGGCTTTCCTGGTGTCCACGATGGGGATTTCGGTATCGCTTTGGCCGGTGGTGACGTTCTGTTCGGCATCTACAGTAAGAAAAATATCGTTGTTATCGGTAAGTGTTGCTTCGACATCCAACTGAATGCCCACGTTCTTAAACTTGGTAGATGTAATTGCTGCCGCACCTCCGGCTGCGGTGTCCATGACTTCCTTATATGGCAGCTCTTCCACGGCCTGGATGGAAGCGGATTCTCCGCTGACCATCATCACCCTGGGGCTGGCAAGAATCTCGACCTCTCTTTTTTGCTGTATCAAATGAACGATGTTGCGGACCGTGCCGCTGATGACGGAGAAAGAGCCGCCCAGCCCGGTTGTATTGAAGGCGGTCGCATTGCCGATAGTCGCGGCGGTCTCCTGCGTCGAGCCCAGCCGGTTTGTTGTGAAGTTCTGTCTGTAGCCTACATTGTATCTTTTGTCCGAGAGCAGATCCCAGTTGATGCCGATTTCCGTGTCGTCGTTGAGCTGAACGTCAAGGATTACCACTTCGATCATAATCTGCTGCGGCGTTTTGTCGGCCTTTTTAATCTCGGCTACGATCTTTGTAAGATTCTCTTTTTTGTCACAGACGATCAGAGAATTGTTTTTCTCATTGATCGCGATGCTGCCGAACTCGGAGCTCATGCGGTCAATCGCCTGTTTTAGGCTCTTGGCGTCGAGGAATTTGAGCATGACGGTTTGCACAAACAGCTCGGGGACATCCTGCCGTATGCCGGCGATCCGGGATGGTGCAGGAAGGACGGGCAGCGTCTCATTCGTTGCTAACTTCGCAAAGGGATTGTCTCTGCCGATATCAACTATTTTTGTCTGTTCGGCGTCAACTTGCTGCGACTGTGCTGCGGCATTCGACAGGCAAACAGCAACCATTAAAAAACACAAGGCTATTATGACAACATACCTGGATTCAATCATGCTGGTGATCTTCCTTTCTGTGGATGACATAAATAGTGACGGTCATCTCGCATTCTAAGTGGACAGTGTCCTGATCGTCGGCATTGATTCCGACCGAGTCGATACATACCTTTTTGGGGCTGTCCTGGAGTTTGTCCATCAGGGCCACAATGTTTGCATAGCCGCCCAAAACGCTCAACTTCGCGTGCTCTTTGGTGATATAGTGATTCGACTTCGAGCGTTTCTCCCCGGATGCCAGGCTGCCCGTCGAAAATGTCAATAGAGAGACAATGCAGCCTGCCTCTTCCGATTTGTCCTGGATATGGCTGAAGAATCGTCCTGCTTCGACCGGATCGAATAATTCGAGATTAGTCTGTCTGAACTTCTCCTGAAGTTCTTCAAGTTTTTTTCTCTTAACTGCCAGGTTTTGACGAATCGTTTGATTTTTCCTATCAAGGTGGTCCACAGCCGACTCATATTGCTGTGCCGCCATAAGATAATTCCGGTGCGGCGTGACAATCCTGTTGTAAACGGCGACGGTTCCGATCAGCACAAGCGCTGCGAACATGGCAGTCTTTGCCGAACGTTTCGATTTTGTCAAATGTTCCGGTAACATCAACCAATATTCCTTTTACTGAATTAATGAACAGCGAATCGAGTACTTCACCAGAGGCTCCGGTCCGTTGTGTTTTTCGGTTCCGATCAGCGAAGCTGATTCTATGTTTTGGCAGGTGCCGAGCGCATCGACGAAAAGATAAATGGCTCCGTAGGAAAGCGCCTGCCCATCGAGCAGCATCCTGGAATTATCACTGCTGCGAAGTGCCGTGAGCCTTACTGTTTTGGGTGTCGCTCGCCTGATTTCGGAGAGAATTCGGTCCCACTTTAAGGCTGAACCGTCGCTCAGGGCATCCTTTGTGACATCGAGCTTCTCGGAAAGGTCGGTGATTCGCTCCTGCAATAATGCTTTTTCTTTCAGCAGTTCCGGCGTGTTCCGGCTGACCTGCGTTTGTTTGTTGTGCTCTATATGCGAGTTGACCCTTTTGCCTTTAGCGATGAGAAATCCGACACTCAGGATTAGCAGAAATATTATTGCCGCTGCAATATTTGCTATCATCAAAGTTTGTTTTTCCGTTGATTTGGCCTCGATCAATTCCTGTGGAAGAAGATCGATATTCAGGCCGGATCCCGGAACGTTCAGTAGTTTCATCGCCAGCCCGACGGCCATCGTCAGGTGTGTGTGCTCGAGTGTTCTGACTTCGATTTTTAGCCGGCCGAGTTTCGGTTTAAGCGATTCTGTAGTTCCGGGAACGGACCAGGCGCTGATGTCCGTCACCAGCGTGACATTCCATTTATTCTGCTTATCGGAGGCCTCAAGATCGTAGAACTTGATCACGGCGTCGATTTTTTCGGCCAGCCATTGAGGATATTCTTCAGAGTGCAGCGTTTCCGGCTCTACCTGTTCCGTTCTGACAAAATCCAGCCGCTGGCTTCTGAACACAGACAGAGTGAGCGTCCCATCACAGACGATAGCGAAGAGACGGTTCGTGTCGAATGTCCCGGCGATTTTTTTTGCATAGCACGCCCTGATATAGGCCATCCAGGCGGGTTCAATCGCATCGATATTCAGGCCTTCCTTGTTCATGGTCATTGAGGCGGTAGTAATTTTCTGCCGATCGGTTGCAACGACGAGCACTCGGCGGTCCGGTGACTTTGCCGACGATTTGATGCCGCAGAAATCGACCGCCGCTTTTTTAATCGGCAGCACGGCATAGTGTTTGACTTCGTTGAGAACGAATTGCCTTGCATTATTCCGGGCATCTTTGGGCAAATCCAGGATTTGTATCAGAGTCGGATTGGCAACCAGACTGAATGCCGTGCGATGTGAGTGAATTCTGTTTTTGGTTTTCAGTTTCTTAATCGTTTTGGCCAGGGCTTTCGCATCTTCGATGTTGCCGTTCTTTATCGCCCCATCGGGGACAGGGCAGCCGGCCGCCTTTATTAATTTGACGCCGCCTTTGTTCTTCCGGAGCAGTGCCAGCGTTATCCGGCCGTCCGAAATATTAATACCCAATGCTGTCCGGGACTTTAGCATTATTCGTTTATCCTCAAATGGTCTATTCTTATTACATAGGGACTGCTGCTCCCGATTGTTATGTCGGCTTCGACTCGCCCGACAAAACCCTGCGAGGAAGTGCCTGTCGATGTAATGGTAGATCCGGTGACGACGACTGTGTATGAGCCGCCGTTAAAGGCCTTGTCAGTGAAGCCGGCGTTCCAGTTCGGGTCGGCACGAAGCTCGTTGAAAGCGTCGTTCAGGCCGGCTTCAGCCGTAGCGAAAGCTTCAGCCGAGAATATCTGGTTCTGCACAATTTGGATTTCCTCAGTATTCATCTGTAGCATACCCATAGCCAGCGCAGAGAGAAACGCTATAACAAAAACTGTTATCAAAAGGACCGATCCATTATTGTCCGTGCTGACTTTCATACATTCATGCTCCTCATGGCCGCACTTGCCCGTTTGCGGGTTGCAACACCACTGACCAGCCATCACTGCCGGCGCCGGTATATGCACAGAGATAGTTATTTGGATCTATCTGCGCTAAATTGGGAGTTGTTGCTCCTGTACTTTCATACTCAAAAGCTGCTCCGCTTGTTATCGTCCAGTCATCCGGGTCGACGGTTAGTATGGCGGCATAGCCGGCAGAAGCTTGTCCTACGTAAGCACAAAGATAGTCGTTTGGATCAATCTGTGCTAAATCAGGGGTCAATCCTGATGTGCCGTCATACTCAAAAGCGGTTTCCCTGGAGATGGACCAGTCGCCGGTATTTACTGTTAGAACAACGGCCCAACCGTCACTATCAGGACCATCATAAGCACATAGGTAGTGGGTCGAGTCTATTTGTAGCAAAGCCGGAGTCTCACCATTTGTAGTGTCATATTCCAGAGGAGTTTCCTTCGTAATATCCCATGTGCTTGTATTAACTGTCAGGACTAACGCCTGGCCGTCAGAGAACTTGTCAGTGTAAACACACAGATAGTGGGTCGTATCTATTTGTAGCAAAGCCGGAGTCTCACCATTCGTAGTATCATATTCCAGAGGAGTTTCCTTCGTAATATCCCATGTGCCTGTATTAACTGTCAGGACTAACGCCTGGCCGTCAGAGAACTTGTCAGTGTACACGCAAAGATAATGACTGTCATCTATCTTCGCCAGAGCGGGGGCAGTTGCATTATCCGTGTCAAATTCAAAAGGAGTTTCGCTGGTAATATCCCACGTGCCGGTATTCACAGTCAGTACCACTGCCCAACCATCATCCCCAGGCCCGGAATAAACGCAGAGATAGTGGGTCGAGTCTATTTGTGACAAAACCGGGGTCTGGCCGTTTGTAGCGTCATATTCAAAAGCTGTCTCGCTGCTAATCTCCCATGTGTCGGTATCAACAGTCAACACAACCGCCAAGCCGTCATCCCCAGGCCCAGAATAAGCGCAGAGATAGTGGATCGAGTCTATTTGCACAACGGCGGGATTTTCTCCTAAGGAAGTATCATACTCAAACGGAGTTCCTTTGGTGATTTCTGTCTGACTGTTGCCGTTTGTGCGGAGGTATGCCGAAGCGATTAATGTCTTGTCTTTTCCCATGGCGGTTGGATTGGTCAATGTCGTTTCGATTTTTACAAAACGGATGGAATTGACGTCCGTTATGGGTGTGTCCAGATCGCAGGCATCGTAGCAGGTGAACTGCAACTGGCTGGCCGGGCCGGCCAAATCGTAAAGCTCGCCGACGTAGCCATATTCGACATAGCTGGTTGTGTCGTTCACATCGTATCTGAGGTCATTTGCATCATTGTCCTCGAATTCGATATAGCCGTTGGCTTGCGACGGGTCGCTGACGGCGGTAATTCGGACGGCCTTCGAGAGGGTGCGGTTCAAGTGGTCGACCAGGATTCTGCCGTTCTGTAAAGTCTCGGCGGCTGCCTGTTTGGAGTCCCAGCTATTTCTTATCTGCCCGAATAGCGGCACAATTGCGGCAAAGACTATCCCCATCATCGCCAGGGCGATTATCATCTCCACGAGCGTTAGGCCCTTGACTGATGCTCGATGCTTTCTATATAAAGATTTTCTGTTATTTTCGTACATCATTTTTTAAGCGCACAATCCATGCAGTTACTGTGGGTATCTTCGGCATAAAACGAAGGGCTTGTTACGATAATTTAAGATTTTCGGTTTTCGGTTTACGATTTGGAAATCGACAATCGGAATTCGGCAATCGGCAATTTTGATGTCCTATAACTCCCTCATGTACCCCATCTTTTTGCGACGCAGGTAGCGAGAGCCACTTCGATCTCGTCCGTATCGAGTGTGTTGTTGCCGTTGTGGTCATAGCCGACCGAGACCGTTATTTTTCTGAGATTTGTGCTGATGGAGCTGTCGTCGACGTTGCAGAGATATGAGCCGTCGAGAGATACATTGGCTTGAGTGAATGTGTCGCTGTAGTTATAGATCGAGCGCGCTTTTATTTCATCGAGCCTGGCCTGGGCAAGGATTAGACTGCGGCTTTTTAGCTCGATAATCACCGTGCCCAGATTGGCGCTGGTCAGGCCTTTGAGAATCGGGACCATTGCAATAATCAGCAATGCCGAGGCGATTACAACCTCGGTGAGAGTAAATCCGGCAAAGCGATTTGCGGTTTTCAATATCCGACAGCAGTGGCATACACCACGCCGTTTGCCATTTTTGATTTTTAGTTTTCCGTGCATTTTACCATGCCCGTTCCGGCGGCAATCGTTATCGTAAAGGTTTTTCCCGAGGCCGAAACCGTGAGCTGGGTGTCACTTCCGGCCTTGAGATTTCCTAACGGTCCGAATTGGAAAGCTGTCCCGCCGGTGCAGCTAATATCCGAATCGATGGTGAGAGAATCAACCGTTCCTGATGTGTCAAGGTTCTCTATTTCGTAGCCGCTGTATGGCGCGGAAGCCGTCATGTTGAGTGCGAAGCCGTCTGTGTTATCGGCGGCGTCGGAAATGGCGAGCCGGCGAGTCCGGCGAAGGTCTGTCACGATTTTCCTGGCGATTGTGTCAGCCTTCTGCTTGGAGGTGGCCGAGAAGTTGAGTCGCGGCACGGCAATCGCTGCAATAATGCCGAGGAATACGACAATCACCACCAGCTCAATCAGGCTGTAACCGGCAGCAGTAGCATACGCCACGCCGTTTGCCACCACAGTAGGATACCCCACGTGGTATTCTATTTTTTTCTTTGCCGTCATTACCGCCAACCAGTTATAAGGAACAAGGATGGCGTAGGGTGGGCATTGCCCACCAACTTTGAAAATGGTGTGCTGTGCACACCCTACAGCCTACCTGCTTTTAAATAATTATGGATGGCTATGGACGCTCTTATCAACTCTGTTGTTGACCAGTACATCAGGGTAATTCGCATCGATAACGGGACATCCTGGCGGGCCATCCGGGAAATAAGTAGTCGAGTTGGTCACCACTGTCAGGGTGGCCGGATATGCACCATCGTTGTCGGCCGCGTATAACTCGATCTGAGAGTTGATTATATCAAGATTGGTTGCGCAGGCATTTTTCTTGGCCGTATCGGCACTTTGGGAAAGCCTCGGAATAGCAATTGCGGCAAGCGCCCCCAGGATCAGTACCACAATCAACAGTTCGATCAATGTGACGCCTCTTTTGTTACGCATATTTACTCCTTTGGGATTCCCCCACCTCATTAATATTTTGAGCGAAACGATCTGTACTTTACTTTCGGTATAAACGGCAGGGCACTTTTGCGCGTCGCGCAAAAAAGTTATGCATTATTTAAGATGACTCATGTAGTCAAACATCGGCAAATACACGCTGATAAGTATAAAACCGACGATTAAACCCATAATAACCGTCATTGCAGGTTCAATCCTCACCAGCAGGGCCTTGAGCATTCGGTCAATATCCTTGTCAAGGAAATCTGCGCCTTTGTTCAGCATTTCCGATAATGTTCCTGTCTCTTCTCCGGACGCGGCTAACTGGATTATGACCGGCGGAAATATATCACATTTTTTCAGAGAATCTGCCACAGTATTGCCCGTCTGTATCGATTTCTGCAACCGGCCGGTTATTTCGGTTACCTTTGCGTTATCGACGACCGCACTTGCAACCTCCACGGCCTTAACCAATGAGACGCCGGCCGATGCCAGCATGGCGAAGGTCCGGATAAAGCCGGAGGCAATTACCAACCTGTTAAATTTTGCCAGAACCGGCATACTCAGTTTGAACGCATCCCACATGGGTTTAAGATGTGCTTTTTTCCATAACAGCTTTAACAGCAATAACGTCGCTATAAAGATCAGCAGTAACACCCACCAGCCGTCTCTGGTCCGGGTGCTCAAATTGATAAGAGCCTGAGTGGGTCCCGGCAATGGTACGTGCATTTGCCGGTACATTTTTGAAAATACCGGAATCACGAAGATTACCAGAAAAGTAATTACAACAAAACACATTGCCCCTACGATTATCGGGTAAGCAAAAGCTGACTTTAACCTGTGCCGGAAGTCGGCTCGTTTTTCCAGGTAAATTGCACTGGCTTCGAGTGTCTCTGCGAGCTTGCCGCTGCTTTCGCCTGCTTCAAGCATGCCGAGGAAGAAATTTGAGAATATATGACTGTGTTTTCCGAAAGCATCTCTTAGCGACGAACCTGTTGCGACGTTGTGCCTGATATCTGAAATTAAGCCCCTGAACGAACGATTCTCGGTTTGCTCCTCAAGCGTTTTGAGGCATCTTATGATAGGCAGTCCCGCCGAGCACATTTCTGCAAGCTTGTAGGTGAAAGTGACAATTTCATTCTGTGCTATTCTTGCCCGCTTTAAGGCATCGGATTTTTTACGTCTGGCTGTGAGCAAAGTATCGCCCATCTTGGCCAGGTCTCTGCGGAGTGCCGCAACGCTGTCGATCCCGTCGTAAACGCCGGAGAACCGGTTGCCGTTTTCATCTGTTGCGATGTACTCATACGCAGCCATTATTCAGCCTCCATGTCAACGAGGCGTTGTAATTCTTCGAGAGTTGTTGTGCCGTTTAGAACCTGCTCAATGCCGTCTCTTCGCAATGTCTTCATTCCTTCGGCAATTGCCTGCCGCTTTATGTTGTCGTCGTTGTCTGCATTGATTATCATTTTGCGGATTTCGTATGAGACACACAATATTTCGTATATTGCCTTACGTCCGCGGTATCCGGTTTGGTCGCAATCATCGCAACCGGCGCCGCGATACAACTGAATTGTCCGGCCGTTATCGGAAGCGTCGAATCCGTCTTTGACGAGCTCAAGAAACTCTGACGAGGGCGTATATAATTGTCTGCACGACCGGCAGGTCGTTCGAATCAATCTCTGGGCCACGGTTCCGAGGAGCGCCGAGGCAATGAGAAA